>WNGN01015289.1_pt1 | contig 10628 bp, 8 predicted proteins | sample 5400561 | NCBI WGS metagenome assembly WNGN01 (sample SAMN13153379, study PRJNA577476) | soil metagenome | isolation source: 115 cm soil or saprolite under Garry oak tree replicate 2 | place: USA:California | collected 2016-06-15 | reverse complement strand
AAGTGCATCATTTCCCACGAACGTGCGCGGGAAACGGCGGCCGGCTGGCCGGCCGGGGGCTCGAGGGTGCGTGGTAGCGTCCTGGGGGAGCGTGCGACACCGCCGGACGTCGAGGGAGGTGGCGGTCACGAGCGACCCGAGGCCGGCGACGCTCCCGGTGTCGCCCCACTCGGTACCGGAGGTCGGGATGCCGAGGCTGCGCAGGTTGGTCACGATCGCGCTCGAGTCCACCTGGGTCGCCGCGATGGCGGCGAGGACGGCGATGATCAGAACGGCGAGGACGAACACCGCGAGGCCGTTCAGCAGGCCGGCGCGCCTGGCCATGCGGCCGGCCACGTACCCGCCGAAGCAGTACGAGAGCAGCAGGATGACGGCGATCGTGATGGCGCTGCCGACCCCGATCTTCGCCCAGTTGTTGACGGTCAGGGTGTTGCTGATGCCAGCTGCCGCCGCGATCGCCGCGGCCGCGGCGAGCAGCACGGCGAAGGCGCCGTAGGCGACGAGCACGCCGGCCAGCACGCTAAGTGCATCATTTCCCACGAACGTGCGCGGGAAACGGCGGCCGGCTGGCCGGCCGGGGGCTCGAGGGTGCGTGGTAGCGTCCTGGGGGAGCGTGCGACACCGCCGGACGTCGAGGGAGGTGGCGGTCACGAGCGACCCGCAAGCGGTTGCGGCCGGCCGGCCGGCCCCGCTCTGGAGGCCGTCGAGGGAGCGGGTCCTGCGGTCCAACCTCGTGCGGTACGAGCACTGGCTGAGCGAGCACCGCGGGCTCGACTTCCACGCCTACGACGACCTGTGGCGCTGGTCGGTGACCGAGCTGGACGCCTTCTGGACCTCGATCTGGGAGTTCTTCGGGGTCGGGGACGGGCGCGCGCCCTCGCCGGCGCTGGCAGAGCGCCGCATGCCCGGCGCCCGCTGGTTCCCTGGCGCGGAGCTGAGCTACGCCGAGCACGCGCTGCGCCGGCGTGACGACCACCCGGCGCTCGTGTTCGGGTCCGAGGACGGCACGCTCGGCACGGTCACCTACGCCGAGCTGCACCGGCAGGTCGCGGCTGCGGCGGCCGGGCTCAGGCGGCTCGGGGTCGGCCGGGGCGACCGGGTGGTCGCCTACCTGCCGAACGTGCCCGAGACGGTGGTGGCGTTCCTGGCCAGCGCCAGCCTCGGCGCGATCTGGTCGAGCTGCGCCCCCGAGTTCGGCGTGCCCAGCGTGGTCGACCGGTTCCAGCAGATCGAGCCGAAGCTGCTCCTGGCCGTGGAGGGCTACCGCTACAACGGCAAGGTCCACGACCGGCGCGCGGCGCTCGCGGAGATCCGCGGCCGCCTGCCGACCCTGCGGGCGACCGTGCTGGTCCCCTCGCCCGGCGGTGGGCCACCCGGCGCCGGCGGCCACGCCGGGAACGGGGAGGTGGTCGCCTGGGCGGACCTGCTCGCCGGTGCCCCGGGCGGCCCGGGCGCCCTGTCGTTCGAGCCGGTGCCGTTCGAGCACCCGCTCTGGGTGCTGTACTCCTCGGGCACCACCGGGCTGCCCAAGCCGATCGTGCAGGGCCACGGCGGGATCGTGCTCGAGCACCTGAAGTCGCTCAGCCTGCACCTCGACCTCACCGCCGCGGACCGGTTCTTCTGGTTCACCACCACCGGCTGGATGATGTGGAACTTCCTCGTCGGCGGGCTGCTGCTCGGCGCGACGGTGCTGCTGTGGGACGGCAGCCCCGCCCACCCCGACCTGCTCGCCCTGTGGCGGTTCGCCGAGGCGACCGGGATGACGTACTTCGGCACCAGCGCCGCGTACGTGCTGGGCTGCGCCAAGGCGGGCGTCGAGCCGGGGCGCGACGCCGACCTCTCGCGGGTCCACAGCATCGGCTCGACCGGCTCGCCGCTCCCCCCCGAGGGGTTCGCCTGGCTCTACCAGCACGTGGGCGGCGACGTGCTGGTCGGCTCGGTCAGCGGCGGGACCGACATGTGCACCGCGTTCGTCCAGTCCTGCCCGGTGCTGCCCGTGTACGCGGGGGAGCTGCAGTGCCGTGCCCTCGGCGCCAAGGTGGAGGCGTTCGACGAGGAGGGCCGGTCGCTCGTCGGGCGGGTCGGCGAGCTCGTCGTCACCGAGCCCCTGCCCTCCATGCCGGTCTCCTTCTGGAACGACCCCGGCGGCGAGCGCTACCGGGAGAGCTATTTCTCCACCTACCCGGGCGTGTGGCGGCACGGCGACTGGATCGAGATCACCGACCGGGGGAGCTGCATCATCAGCGGGCGCTCGGACTCCACCCTGAACCGGGGTGGCGTGCGTATGGGGACGAGCGAGTTCTACCGGGTGGTCGAGGGCCTTGACGAGGTCCGGGACAGCCTCGTCGTCGACGCCGGCCGGGGCGGTGGCGAGGGTCGCCTGCTCTTGTTCGTGGTCCTCCGGCCCGGCGCCACCCTGGACGACGAGCTCGCCGAGCGGATCCGGCGCGCGATCCGCGCCGAGCTCTCGCCCAGGCACGTGCCCGACGAGATCCACGCGATCGACGAGGTGCCGCGCACCCTGAACGGCAAGAAGCTCGAGGTGCCGGTCAAGCGCATCCTGGGTGGGGTGCCGCCCGACGAGGCGGTGAGCGAGGGCGCACTCGCCAACCCGGACGCGGTCCGGGCCGTCATCGCCCTCGCCAGGGCCGGCGCGGCGGAGGGCGCGGCGGGCTGACCGCCGTCGGCGCTGCCGGCTCGTGGACGGCCTCGAGGTCGGACGGGGTCGGGAACGAGCCCTGCGCGCCCACGCCCTCGACGGCGGCGGCACCGGCGCGGACGCCCTGCGCGACCGCCTCGCGGAGGGGCGCGCCCCGGGCGAGCTTGGCGGCCAGGGCGCCGACGAAGGCGTCCCCCGCCCCGGTGGTGTCGACGACGCGCGCCCGGGGCGCGGGCGCGTGGTCGGGGCCGCCGCCGTCGGCGAGCACGGCGCCGCTGGCGCCGAGGGTGACCACGACCGCCCGAGGACCCCGGCGCCGCAGCTCCTCCGCCGCCCGGCCGGCCGCCTCGACCCCGGCGACCTCCCGGTCGAGCAGGAAGCCGGCCTCGTGCTGGTTGACCACGAGGACGTCGACCCCGGCGAGGAGGTCGCCGGGCACCGGGCGGGGCGGGGCCAGGTTCAGCACCACCAGGGTGGCGGCCCCGGCCGCCACCGCGACCGCGCGCTCCACCGTCTCGACCGGCACCTCGAGCTGGGCGACCAGCACCGCCGCGGCCCGGATCGCCCCGGCCACGGCGTCGACGCCGCCCGGCCCGAGCCGGAGGTTCGCCCCGGGCGCGACGACGATCGCGTTCTCGCCGTCCGGCGTCACGGTGATGAACGCCGCGCCGGTGGGCGCCCCCGGGACCGCCTGGACCGCGGCCGTGTCGACGCCCCGGGCGGCCAGCCCGGCGCGCAGGGACGCGCCGGCCGGGTCGTCCCCGACCCGGCCGAGCATGGCCACGGGCGCGCCGAGCAGCGCGGCGGCGACCGCCTGGTTGGCCCCCTTGCCGCCGGGATGGGTCGCGAGCGACGCCCCGGTGAGCGTCTCCCCGGCCTTCGGCCGGCGCTCGACCGAGAGGACGTAGTCCTGGTTGATCGACCCGACGACGAACACCGACGGGCCGCCGCGGCCTGGCATGGGCGTCACCCGGCGCGTCCGCCCTCGATGAGGCGGAGGCGGGGGCGGCCGTCGGCGCCGCGGGCCTCGGCCGCCCCGGTGCCGGGGTCCTCGGCCGCGCCGGCGGGGGCGCCCGCGCCGCCGGGGGCGGGGACGTCGTGGCCGGCCAGCAGGGCGCCCGCGTCGACGAGCTGGTAGGCGTAGCCCTGCTCGGCCAGGAAGCGCTGGCGGCGCTGGGCGAACTCGGTGTCGTTGGTGTCCCGGCTCACCACCGTGTAGAAGCGGGCGCGGCCGCCGTCGGCCTTCGGGCGCAGGATGCGGCCGAGCCGCTGGGCCTCCTCCTGGCGGCTGCCGAACGTGCCCGAGACCTGCACGGCGACGTTGGCCTCGGGCAGGTCGACGGAGAAGTTGGCGACCTTGGAGACCACCAGCCGGGACAGCTCGCCGGTCCGGAACGCGGCGAAGAGCCGCTCGCGGTCGCGGACGGGCGTCTTGCCGGTGATGACGGGCGCGTCCAGCTCGCGCCCGAGGATCTCGAGCTGGTCGAGGTACTGGCCGATGACGAGCACCCGGTCGCCCGCGTGCGCCTCGGCCAGGTGGCGGACGACCGGCAGCTTGGAGCCGGCGGTGGCGGCCCGGCGGTAGCGCTCGTCGGGCTCGGCCATGGCGTAGTCCATGCGCTCGTCGTCGGTCAGGCTGACCCGGACCTCGACGCAGTCGGCGGCCGCGACCCACCCCTGCGCCTCGAGGTCGCGCCAGGGCACGTCGTAGCGCTTGGGGCCGATCAGGCTGAACACGTCGGCCTCGCGGCCGTCCTCGCGGATCAGGGTCGCGGTCAGCCCGAGCCGGCGCCGCGCCTGGATCTCGGCCGTCATCCGGAACACCGGGGCCGGGAGCAGGTGGACCTCGTCGTACACGACCAGGCCCCAGTCCTCCCGGCCGAGCAGGTCCAGGTGCGGGTGGATGCCCTTGCGCCTGGTCACGAGCACCTGGTAGGTGGCGATGGTCACCGGCGCGACGTCCTTGCGGGCGCCGGAGTACTCGCCGATCTGCTCCGGCTCGAGGTGCGTGCGGGCGAGCAGCTCGTCCCGCCACTGCCGGGCGGCCAGGGTGGAGGTGACGAGGACCAGGGTGCGCGCGCCCACGGCCGCCATCGTGCCGAGCCCGACCAGGGTCTTGCCGGCGCCGCAGGGCAGCACGATCACGCCCGACCCGGCGGCGGCGAAGGCGGCCACCGCCTCCCGCTGGTAGCGGCGGAGGCCGAACGGCTCGCCCGTGGCGGCGTGGGCCTCGCGGAGCGCGACCGTCAGGGGGGCGCCCTCGACGTAGCCGGCGCGGTCGTCGGCCGGCCAGCCGAGGCCGAGGAGGACCTGCTTGAGGCGGCCGCGCTCGCCCAGCGGGACCAGCACCCGGTTCGGGCCGAGGCGGTGGCCGAGCAGCGGTGCCGCCCGCCTGGAGCGCACGACCTCCTCGAGCACGGCCGGGTCGCTCGACTCGAGCACGAGCCCGTCCGGCTCGGCGTCGTCGGCGAGGAGCACCAGGCGGCCGTAGCGGCCCATGGTCTCGCTGAGGTCGGCGAGGAGCCCGGGCGGCACCGGGTAGCGCGAGTGCTCGACGAGGGCGGCGGTCACCTCGTCCGGCTCCAGCCCGGCGGCCCTGGCGTTCCACAGCGCGAGCGAGGTCAGCCGGTAGGTGTGGACGTGCTCGGGGCTCTTCTCGAGCTCGGCGAACGGTGCGATGGCGGCCCGGGCCGCCTCGGCCTTCGGGTGGTCGACCTCGAGCAGCACGCTCCGGTCGCTCTGGACGATGAGGGCGCCGTCAGCCACGCGGGGCGCTCCCGGGCGGGTCGAGCCGGTCCCCGGTCCCCCATGGCCGGCCGGGGTCGCCGGGCGGCCAGGCCGCCGAAGGCTCGGCGCCGGCCGCCGGCCGCCGGGGCTCGGCGACCGGGCGGGCCCACAGGATCTGGCCGAGGTCGAACGTCCGCTCGGCCTGCCTCAGCCGGCACCAGGCGGTGAGGAGGCCGGCGCGGACGCCGTACGGCTCGACCGTGCGCACGGTCTCCTCCCCGTCGCGGGCCCGGTAGGCGATCTCGACGGCGCCTTGGACGCCCGCGGCGCGCTGGCAGAGGGCGGCGATCTCGGCCGGCGCGGTGACGAGGCCGGCCTCGCGCTCCTCCACGGCCTGGCCCGGGCCGCCGCCGGCGCCGGTCGACGCGCGCAGCCGGGCCGCCTCGGCCGGGGCGGCGGCCGGCTCGGCCGGCTGGCCGGCGCGGCGGTAGTCGAGCTGCGCGGCCCGCGGCGCGTGGCGGACGGTCTTGCGGGCCTCCAGGCGCGCGGTGCCGTCGGGCTCCTCGGCCAGCGGCGCCTCCCCCGCCTTGCGCAGGGCGGTGAGCAGCTCGCGCTGGGAGCGGTGGGTGACCGCCACGCCGGGGCCGAGCTCCCGCAGGCCGAGCCGGCGGCCGGCGGCCGAGCGGACCGTCTGGGTGACGAGCGCGGGCTCGCCGCGCAGGTACGTGCTGGCCCCGCCGACCCGCAGGCGGCCGTGCCGGCGGGCGGCGTCCTCGACCAGGTACTCGAGGGCCTGGGGGAGCGGGGTGTCGGAGCGTTCGCGCAGGAACGCCAGCACGCCCTCCCCGGACAGCCCCTCGTCGAAGGCGCGACGCAGGCTCGCCTCCCCGATCCGCCAGGTGGCCGCGCCGCCGCCCGACTCGCGGTCGGCCAGCATCGCGAGGCGGCTCTCCACGTCCGGGGCCAGGCCGCCGGGCGCCACCACGGTCAGGTCGCCGGCCACGAGGAACCGGCCCGAGCCGTCCGGCAGCAGCTCCCCGAGGGCGGCGGCCAGCTCGTCGGGGCCGGCGTCCGCGCACCAGGCGACGGTCGCCGGTCCCGGGCCGGCCCGCCCGCCGATGACCGCGACCAGGCCGAGGAGGGCGGCCGCGTCGAGGACGACCCGGGCGAGGTCGACGCTCCGGCCGCTCCAGAGCGTGGGCATGCGCCAGCGCAGCCGCCCGCCGAGCGCCTCGAAGGCCATGCCGTGGCCGTCGGGCGCCCGCGCGAGGACCTCGAGCAGGCCGCGGCGTCGCGTGACGGCGCCCGACTCGCGGCGGCCGTTGAGGGGGCGGACCTTGTCGGCGCCGGAGGGGGCGAGGCCGTAGCGGGGCAGCAGGTGGTCCTCGAGGGCGAGGTCCCGGTCGCGCCAGGCCACGGCCAGGTCGGCCCAGCGCCGGGCGCGCGTCGAGGCGAGCCACGCGTCGGCCTCGGGCCGCAGCCCGAGCGAGCGCTGCTCCCAGGGGCCGCCGACCATGATGACGTCGGCCTCGGTGAGCAGGTCGACGAGCAGCCCGGCCTCGTCCTCGGCCAGGTCCAGCTCGGTGGCGAGGCGGCGCAGGTCGCGGACGGCGATCGTGCCCGACTGGATGAGGGCGAGCGGCTGCCGGTCGAGGCGCGTCACGATGCCCTCGGCGGCCGTGACCGCCCGCATGGCCGCGGCCGCGGCCCGGCCCGCCGGGTCCGGCAGCGGGTCGAGGTGGGGCGGGGCGGGCGGCTCGGGCCAGTCGGGGAACACGCGGCCGCCGCGCAGGCCGAGGGCTGCCTCGCGCGGGACCACGAACTGGTTGTACGACACGGGCAGGAGCAGCCCGCGCTCGAGCAGCCAGGTGGCGGGGGCGGCGTCCGGGTAGCCGGCGAAGCGGGCGTAGCCGACGCCCATGATGGTGACGGGGGCAGCCGCCTCCAGCGCCTCGTCGAGCAGGCGCCTGGCCGCCTCGTCGGCCCCGCCGGCCACCTTGCCGACCACCGAGGGGTCGGCAAGGGCGGCGGCGACGGCCGCGACCAGGGCCTGCTTGGCCGGGGGTCGCTCGATGCCGAGGTTCCCGGCGACGAGGTCGAGCTGGTCCCTGGTGACCCCGATCTTGGCCAGCTCGGCGACCGAGGGGCCGAGGCCGCCCGGGCTCCCGAAGGGCGCGGCCAGCCCGCGCGGGCCCGCGATGCCGCCGTCGGGAGCCGGGAGGGCGAGCCCGAGCTCGGCCAGGGCGGCCAGGCCGGCGCGCAGGCGCTCGGGGCGCAGGCCGGGGCCGGCGGCCTCGGCGAGCGAGCCGACGGTGGTCGGCAGCCCGACGACCGCCAGCAGCTCGGCGAGCTGCAGCGTGCCGAGGTCGAGCTGGCGCAGCGCGGCCGCCATCGACGCCGGCGTGCCGGCCCGGCTGGCCAGCTCGGGGAACGACGCCGGTCCCCGCCCGGCCAGGAGGTCCGGCCGGCGTGCCAGCATCCTGCCGAGCTCGGCGTCGCCGAGCTCGGCCAGGGCGGCTGCGAAACCGGGCACGGCTGTCCTCCTTCGTTGCCTGGGTGGGGGTCGGGCCCTGGCCCGTGCCGCCGGGGCGCCACGGACGTTCAGGCGAGGGTACCGCACGTCGGGGTGGCGGCCGACCCGGCTGGTGCGGCGGCCGCTCCCGCACCATCACGGGATGGCCGTCAGAGGCGGCGGGCGAGGCGGCCGGCGAGGTCGCGCTCCTCGGGGCCGAACCACGGCGGCTCCCCTGCCGCCGCGTTCTCGGTCATCCGCCCCGGCTTGGAGGTGGCCGGGATCGAGACCGTGCAGCGGGGGTCGGACAGCCCCCACTTGAGGAGCACCTGCGGCCAGGTGACCACGCCGAACGGCCGGAAGGGCGCGAGCTGGGCCGCGGTCGGCCAGGTGCCCCGCAGGACCCTCCCCCGGCCGAACGGCCGCATCAGCACGACGCCCAGGCCGAGCTCCTCGGCGAGCGGCAGCACGGTCCGCTCCACCTCGGGCTCGAGCGGGTTGTAGGGCACCTGGATCGCGCTGACGCGGCCGGTCCGCATGACGGTGGCGAGCTCGTCGAAGGCGCCGGGGTCGTAGTGGGTGGCGCCGACGGCGGTGACGAGCCCCTCGTCGCGCAGCCGCTCCAGCAGGTCGAGGCGGGCCGGCCAGGCCACCAGGTTGTGGACCTGGTAGAGGTCGACGTGCCCGTGCGCGTAGCGGAGCGAGGCACGGGCCTGGCGCTCGGCCTCCTCGTCGCTCGCGGTCCACACCTTGGTGGCGACCAGCGCCTCGGACCGCCGGCCCTCGAGGGCCATGCCGAGGACCCGCTCGGCCTCGCCGTACATGGGCGAGGTGTCGAAGAGGTTCGCGCCCACCGCGAGCGCCTCATCGACGATCTTGCGGCTGGTGGTCTCGGCGGCCCTTCCCCGGACGTCGAACGTGCGCGACGTCCCCATGCCGACCACTGGCACCCGCAGCCCGCTGAACCCCAGGACCCGTCGTTCCACGCCCCGCGCCCCCTCCCCCTCACGCCCGCCCGGCCCCGACGGGCACCGGACCGGAGCGCGCGAGGGCTTCAACGACCGACCAAGGGTACGGGGACGGCAGGGCGATGACTACCGGTGGATCACCGTTCGAGACGATCGGCGTGAGCGTCCCGCCGCGCTAGGCCATCCGCACCCGGCGGCGATAGGCGAGGAACGTGAGCGCGAACGTGAAGGCGCAGAACGCGAGGCAGGCGAGGACGCCCTTGGCGATCACGCTCGTGCTGGTGCCGAAGATCAGGGACCGGGCCGCCTCGAGCACGTAGGTGATCGGGTTGAAGGCGACCGCGGTCTTGAACCATCCGGTCATGAGGTTCCGGGGCAGCGTGCCCGGGGTGAGGAACAGCAGCGGGAAGAAGACGACGAAGGTGGTCTGGGTGGCCCGCACCGACCCGGTTGCCAGGGCGACCGCGATGCTGATGGCCGAGAAGCCGAGCCCGAACAGCACCGTCAGCCCGAGGAGCCCAAGGGCGCCGGCGATCTCGTTGCCGGCGAAGCGCACGCCGATCGCCTCGCCGAAGAGCAGCAGCGCGAGGCTGTAGCCCAGCACCGCGAAGACCTCGCCGAACAGCGTGCCGATCACCAGCGCCGAGCGGTGCACCGGCGTGAGGCTCAGCTTGTCCCAGTAGCCGCTCGCGATGTCGAGGACGAGCGCGTTGCCTCCGGAGGTGCTGGCCGCCGCGAACAGCACCGACACCGGGAGCTGGAAGGCGGCGTAGCTCGAGATGCCGAAGGCCTGCCTGGCCACGGCGCCGAGGGCGCCGAGCTGCACCACGAAGAAGAACAGCGGGATGACCAGGGCGGGGATGAACGCCTCTGGCTCGCGCAGCAGCCCGCGCACGGCCCGCCAGGTGACAGCGGCCACGTCCGGGAGGAGGCCGGCGGGAGCGGCCAGGGTGCGCGGCTCGCCGCGCGAGGCGGGTGGCCCGCCGCCGCGGACCGGCAGGGGCGAGCCGTCCGCGACGGCCTGGCGCTGGGACAGGGACAGGGGCGACCGGGTCATGCGGACCTCCGGGCACCGTCGTCGTACGCCGCCGCCCCGTCGCCGGCGGCCGCCATGCGGCCGCCGGTGGCGGCCAGGAACACGTCGTCCAGGGTGGGGCGGGAGACGCTGATCGGACCGGTCCTGATCCCGGCCCGGTCGAGCCCGCGGACGACGGCGGCGATGTTGGACGGGCCGTCGGGGATGAACAGTGTGTACCCGGTCCTCGTGGTGGCCAGCTCGCCCGCTGGCAGCTCGCCGCTGGCCTGCATCTCCTCGAGGGCGACCTGGGCCGCCCCGCTCTCGCGGCGGTCGACCGCCACGTCGATGACGTCCGCGCCCACGTCGGCCTTGAGCGCCGCCGGGGTCCCCTCGCGGACGATCCTGCCCTGGTCGATGATCGCGACCCGGTCCGCGAGCTGGTCCGCCTCCTCGAGGTACTGGGTGGTGAGGAAGATGACAGCCCGCTTAAGTACCTACCCGCCCTTACGGCGCTCTGAGAGCCAGCGGCGGACGTCGCCGCGGCGCCAGCGGCGCCGGCCGTTCGGCAGCAGGGTCATCGGCGGCGCCGTCCCGGCGGCCACCATGCGGTCGACCGTGCGCGGCGACACGCCGAGCAGCTCGGCAAGCTGCGTCTTCGTCAAGAGCATGTCGTCGTCCTGTTCCTGCGGCATCACGCGACCCCCAAGTCTCGGATGGTCGCATTCTGTCCCGTGGCGCCGGACG
>WNGN01015210.1_pt1 | contig 10629 bp, 8 predicted proteins | sample 5400561 | NCBI WGS metagenome assembly WNGN01 (sample SAMN13153379, study PRJNA577476) | soil metagenome | isolation source: 115 cm soil or saprolite under Garry oak tree replicate 2 | place: USA:California | collected 2016-06-15 | reverse complement strand
GAAGGCTTGGATGCCATTCCCGGTGATGCGCCATTTATTCTGCACGAAGATGGACTGGGCTGGCTTTATGTTCCGAAAGGTTTGCAGGACGGGCCGTTGCCGACTCATTATGAGCCGCTCGAGTCCCCTGTCTCAAACGAACTTTATTCGCACGACACCAATCCGCCCGTGAACTGGTTTACACGTGGCGAAAATCGCTTTGCGCCGCCGGGCGATACAAGGTTTCCATTTGTGCTGACCACTTATCGGCTGACCGAACACCATACCGCCGGCGGCATGTCGCGCTTTCTCAGTCATCTCGCGGAATTGCAGCCGGAAATGTTCGCCGAGATTTCGCCGGAGTTGGCCACTCAGCTTAAGATCGACAATGGCGATTACATCTGCGTCGTTACTTTGCGCGGGGCAATCGAAGCGCGCGCTCTCGTCAGTCGCCGGATTCGGCCGTTGCGCATCAATGGCAAGGAAGTGCACCAAGTCGCGTTGCCTTACCATTACGGGACAGCCGGAGTAGTGCGCGGTGGCGCGGCCAATGATCTTCTCACCGTCTCCGGCGAACCGAACGTCACCATCATGGAAGCCAAGGCGCTCACCTGCAACGTCGTGCCCGGGCGTCTGCCGCGTGGACGCGCCTTCGGCGACTTCCTCGAGAAATACGCGCCGCAAGCAGGACTGTCGCCTATTCATCCCGAACAACCGCCGCTGGGCGCGCGCAAAGGCCGAGAAAAGATCCACGGTCACGCGCAGGAAGGAAAAACATGAGCGCGAATTTCTGGAGAGCGCACGCGTCCCGCGTGCTGGAGAGCGCGTCCTCGCGATCGCGGATTTTCTCTGTGCATTTCTATTCGCGGCTGCTTGCGAAATCCAAAGCAAAGATTGTTTCGGCGCGACGCCGGAACCAACACGCGAGACGCGTGCGCTACCCAATCCGCGTCATCCGCGCATGAAATAATGATCGGCGAGGGAACACAAAGCACGAACCAGCGCCGGCACAATTACGTGCAGGAAAATGTCGAGGTCGGCTTCTTCACCGATCCGACAGTGTGCATCGGTTGCAAAGCGTGCGAAGTCGCGTGCAAAGAATGGAACGAAGTGCCCGACGACGGCTTTACTTGGTCCGGGAATTCTTACGATAACACCGGACGGCTCGGCGCATCGACTTGGCGGCACGTCTTGTTTCTCGAACAGGACCGACCAAAGGGACAGCAAGTTGTCGGTTCGTTGGGCAATGGAGAAGATCCATTTCGCTGGGTTTTCCTTTCGGACGTTTGCAAGCACTGCGAGGAAGCAGGCTGCCTCGAAGCGTGTCCAACCGGTTCAATCGTGAGGACTGAAGTCGGCTCTGTTTTTGTGCAGAACGACGTGTGCAACGGCTGCGGATATTGCATCGTGTCGTGCCCTTTTGGCGTAATCGATCGCCGGCCGGAACCGCTGCCCGACGCCGGCGGCGCGTTTAAATGCACGTTCTGTTATGATCGACAAAAAAGCGGGTTGGTGCCCGCGTGCGCAAAAGTTTGTCCAACCGAATCGATTGTCTTTGGGCGGCTTGACGATTTGCGTGCGCGCGCGTCACAACGCGTGCAGCAGCTCAAACAAAACGGATACGACGACGCACAAGTCTACGATCCTCTGGAGACTTCAGTTCGCGGAATTCACGCGTTCTTTCTGATTCTCGGCGAACCAGAAGCGTACGGGCTTCCTCCAAAGCCACAGGTCCCGACGATTTATTTGAAATCCGCATGGACCTCCGCCATCGCGACCGCAATCGGTGCGCTCATCATAATACTGTGCGCTTTCGCATTTCTATGAGCGAACAAACAGGAAGATTGGGTGACGTCGCTGGCGGCCCGATCGCGCGCAGGCCCGGTTATTACGGCGAACCAGTCGTTAAACCGCCCGTGTGGACGTGGGAAATTCCGGTTTATTTTTTCATTGGCGGACTTTCTGGAATGGCCGCGGTCATCGCGTTGGCCGGTTTAATTTTTCACCGGAACGACCTTGCGCGCGCAGCAATGTGGCTCGCAGCGATTGGTGCAGTCTTTGCACCGGTTCTCCTTACAGCGGACCTCGGCCGCCCGCGTCTCTTTCTGAATATGCTGCGCGTTTTCAAATACAGATCGCCGATGTCGGTCGGGGCGTGGATCGTTTCTATTTTCGGCGCGTGCGCAATTCCGGGATTAATCGCGCTGGAGCTTCATGCCCTGCATGTTTTCAGCAGCGGGGTCGATCAGTTTCTCAAAATCCTCGCGGGCCTTCTCATTGCCGGCTCTGCGTTCTGGGGAATTCTGCTCGCCACTTACACCGGCGTGCTTCTCGGCGCGACCGCAATTCCTGCGTGGTTTTTGCACCGCATCTTCCTCCCGATTCACTTTGGAGCAGCTGGTTTGGGATCAGCAGCCGCGTTGCTTGAGTTGCTTGGCCATCGAATCGCCCCGCTCAACGCGATTGGATTTCTTGCTGCCGGAATCGAGACAGCGCTTTGGATTTGGCTCGAAATAAACAGACACGGCGCCGCCGATCGCGCGCTGCACGCGGGACATTCTGGCTGGCTTATTCGCGGGAGCGAAATCTTGAGCGGCCCGCTTGCGCTCATCTTGCGCCTAGCGAATTTCGTTCCGCTTGCTGGAATTTCATTTTTACTTGGCGCATTGATTAACCGCTTCGGCTGGATTTCGGCGGGAAAAGTTTGCGCGCGCGATCCTGAAGCCGTCTTCGCCTCACAGCGCTGATGCTGTAGCCACGGGCGCTGACCGCGGCGGGTACTAGCATGGCCACCTCACAAGGCGGTCGAGGTCCGCGCCCTCGGTTACAACGAGTCTAAAATCACGCGCTCAATGTGCGAGTAGATGTTGAACGAGGGCGGACGCAAAAATCCGATCAGGGTTTGATTGCTCTGCCGCGCAAAATCGACAGCCAGCGTGGAAGGCGCTGAGACCGCAGCAACGACGGGGATCCCGGCGGCGAGCGCTTTCTGCACAATTTCGAACGACGCGCGGCCGCTCACCAGTAGAACATGTCGATTTAGCGGAAGTAATTTGTCGAGGAACGCGCGGCCAATCGCCTTGTCCACGGCGTTGTGGCGACCAATATCTTCGCGAACAATTTTCAATTCACCGTTCAAGTCAAAAATTCCCGCGGCATGAATTCCGCCGGTGCGCGCGAAATCGCTCTGCGCCTTTCGCAATTTTGTCGGAAGCGAAAGCAACGTCTCGATATCGATCCGAACATTTGCCGATTCAATCGCCGGAAAATTTTGCCGTATCTCGTCGATGCTCGTCTTGCCGCACAATCCGCAGCTGCTCGAAATCGTCCCAAACCGTTGCGCCGAGTTCAGTTTCAATTTGGCGCCGTCAGCAAGATCGACAATCACTCTGTTGTCACCATCTGCCGAAATTTCTGCCATCTCGCTTCGATCGTGCACGATCGCTTCGGAAACCAGAAAACCAGCGGCGAGTTCGTCGTCGTGTCCCGGTGTGCGCATCGTCGTCGCCAGAACTTTGCGGCCGATGCGAATTTCGAGTGGTTCTTCAATAGTGAGATCATCGGGCAAGTACTCCAGCTCGCCGCTGCCTTTTCTGCGAATAATTTTTTGCGATCCGATCCCGCTTTCTTTCATGTGAAACGAAGCTTCTCAATGTTATCATGAGCGCGGTGGAAATCTGCCATCTTTACATTTCCGTCGGCCATAATTTTGTCGGCCATCACGGGCGGAAACCGGACACGCATCCCATGATCGAAGTTCCGCTGATCGAATGTGTCGCAGGGCATGGGATTCGCGGTGATCGTTACGTCGATTTTAAAGACGATTACAAGGGCCAGATCACATTTTTTTCGCTGGACGTTTTCGATGAGCTTCGCGCTGCACTGAGTGTACACGATTGTTCGCCGGCTGCGGCGCGGCGCAATGTGATTACCCGCGCTGTCGACCTTAACGGATTGATCGCGCAGGAGTTCGAAGTTCAGGGTGTGCTTTTTTACGGAGTACAGGAATGCAGCCCGTGCTACTGGATGGATCGTGTCATTGCTCCGGGCGCGCAGCAATTCCTGAAAGGCCGCGGCGGTCTGCGCGCGAAAATTCTCAGCGACGGCCAGCTGCAATCCACCGCGCGCATTCTCGAACAGACCGGATGAACATCAGCGCCGGCTTGCTCGCTGGCGGCGAGTCACGCCGCATGGGCAAAGACAAGCCGACAATCGTTTTTCATGGAAAACCGCTCTGGCAGATTCAACTCGATCTCCTGTGCAAACTATACCCAGCGGAAATTTTTCTTTCGGCAAGAACTGATCCAGGCTGGCGGCCTCGCGACGTGCAGTTTGTGAGGGACGTTTCCCCCTCGCGCGGTCCCCTCAGTGGACTGACCGCGTCGCTGGATCGGATACGCACGAGTCATCTGCTCGCGCTCGCCATCGACATGCCGTTCATGACTCAGAAATACCTGAAGTTTCTTTGCCATCAGATTAAGCCGGGTTGCGGTGTTCTTCCAAAGATCGGCAGTCGCGCCGAACCGCTGGCGGCAATTTATCCGCGGGAGGCGAGTCCCGAATTTCGCCGCGCGCTGGCCGGAGCCGATTTTTCGTTGCAAACACTGACCAGCCGATTGATTGACGCTGGCAAACTTCGACCAATAGCTGTTTTAGACGAAGAGAAAAAATTCTTCGTAAATCTGAACGAACCCGCTGACGTGCAATCAGGATAGGATTTGCTTGAGTGCCGCGCGCGCTGCGTGATAACCGCACATGCCGTGGACGCCGCCGCCCGGCGGAGTTGATGCTGAGCACAAATAGACGCCGGGCAACGGTGTGCGGTACGGCGTGGGACTGAGAATTGGACGCGCGATCAATTGCGCAAAGTTCGTTGCGCCGCCGCTAATATCGCCACCGGCCAAATTCGAATTCGATTTTTCCAGATCGACAGCGTTCAACGCGTGCCGGGCAAGGATACAATCGCGAAAACCGGGCGCAAACCGCTCAATTTGAGCTTCCATGCGTGCGGACACGTCGACCTTGCAACCGAACGGCACGTGACAGTAGGCCCAGAGCGTGTGCTGTCCTCGCGGAGCGCGTGTTTCGTCGAAGAGACTTTGTTGCGCGACGAGCACAAACGGGCGCTCGGGTATTTCGCCGCGCGCGACTTGGCGTTCCACGTGGGCGATTTCATCGAGCGTACCGCCGAGATGAATTGTGCCGGCGCACTTGCATGCTTCTGCTCGCCAGGGAAGCGGCGCGCTCAACGCATAATCAGTTTTGAAGATTCCGGGAGCGTGCCGAAAATTTTCTAGGCCTCGCCGGTAACGCGCGGGCAATTTGCTGCCGGCGATACGGACGAATTGCCAGGGTGACACGTCCAGCAAAACCGCGCGCGACTTTGGTAAATCGTCGAGATTTTCGACGCAATGGTTGATCTCGATCTTGCCGCCGAGTTCGGCGAGATGATCAGCCAGCGCGTTCGCGATCGTCTGCGAGCCGCCGCTTGGAATTGGCCAGCCCACAGCGTGTCCCGCTGTGCCGAGGACGAGCGCAAACGCCGACGACACCGGCGCCTCCAGTGGCAAAAACGAATGCGCAGCGATTCCGGTAAACAACGCGCGTGCAGGCTCACGTTTGAATAAGCTCTTGGCCAGCAAAGTTGATGGACAGAGCCCGGGAATTCCAAATCGGGCGAGAGCAATCGGATGCCGCGGCAAATGCAGCATCGGTTGTAGAAATTCAGTCGCCAATTTTTCCCAATCGCGCGCGAGCGGTTTCATCAGCCGCCGGTAGGCGCGCGCATCGGCGCTTAACGAATCCGCCGTAAGATCGACATCGCGATGCAGACATGCGGCAGTCCCGTCGTCGAGTGGATGAGCCAGCGGAATTTCCGGTTGAATCCAGGTCAGGCCGAATCGTTCGAGCGGAAGCGTTTTGAAAAACGGCGAACCAGCTGCGAGCGGATGCACCGCCGAACAAACGTCATGCACAAATCCTGGCAGCGTAAGCTCCGCCGAGCGCGCGCCCCCGCCGATCGTGGAGTTGGCTTCGAGGACGAGAACCGAATATGCCGCGCGCGCCAGCGTGATCGCGGCGGCGAGACCGTTTGGTCCCGATCCAGCGACGACTGCATCGTATTCAATCGACATGTTGAAGAGGTTCGGAAAGGCAGGCCGATTGTGCGGTCGATCTGCGATTGTCTTCAGTGACGCAAAGCTCAGTTATGAAACGCCTCAGCATCATGTTGCTTCAGTTGCTCGTGAGCGCAGCCGGTCTCTGGTATGTATTTCACGACCCGCAAAAGCGAGTACAGATCGCAGACGCCCTGCGGCAAGCCGACCGAAGCTGGGTGGCAGCGGGTTGGCTTTGCTATAGCGCAGTCGAAGCGCTCGCGACCGTGCGCTGGCAAATGCTGCTGCGCATTCAAGGAATCATGCTGAGCTGGCTGCGCGCTCTCGCCATCGTGATGATCGGTCTGTTCTTCAAAATGTTTCTGCCCAGTCTCGTCGGCGGCGATGCGGTGCGGCTTTATTTTGTGCGAACGCCCGCCAAAGACACGCTTATCGTCGCGGACGGTTTTAGTTGTCGCGAACAAATCCGGCAGACAACCGATCGACCGCGGCATCTTCGAGTGGCTTAAGGTTTGCCAACATTTCTCGTGCTTGGGCATCATCCCATCCGCGCAATTCTGCGCACAATTGCAACAGCCACGCTAATCCATAGGGACGCTCGAAACTGGCGCGACCTTTTCCGCGAATGTAAGCCGCTTCCTGTTTCAAGTTTTCGGCGGTAAGACTGCTGCCTATCGCGTCGCGAGCCGCTGCAGCAAACGGCGCATCAGGAAACGTCCGCAGCAGTCTCACCAGCAGCCAATGTCCGTGCACCGATGAATGCCAGTCGTAACAGCCGTAAAACGCAGGCGTGAGCCTTCGCGGAGGCGCGACATCTCCGCGGCTTTCGCGTCGAATTTTGGCGCAGCATTGTTTTCCGCCGCGACACTGATCAATGGAATAAACACGAGCGCAGATAAAAGACGTTGCATCATCATCGCCGCTAAAACGTAGCAGCCAGCCTTAAGATTTAGGTTTCTCTCTCTCGATCTTAGGATTCGGTCCGCAAGCTGCTGGATTGGACGTTCCAGGTTGGCCGTTGGACCTTCGCCCTGCTCAATCCGTACATTTCACCTACCGCGCTGCCCCGGGCTTAGCCACTCCGTCAGCTTGTGCGACATCGGCATCAAGCTTTTGCGTGCTTTCCTTCGCCTGCTTGTCGAGTTCACGAAACACAGCTTCCTGCGCTGCCGTTAGCCGGTCGTACGATAAATCAATCTCCGCTCCCAGATATGCAAGATGATCCCGCAGCCTGGTCCCATGGAGCAGGTCGCCTTCGCTCGATTTGATCGCCATCGCTGCAGCACTGTCGATATCCCGATTGAGAGCGGCGAGTGCGCTGGCCGCCTGCGTGTCCGTCACACTTTGTGTAGACACGGCCTTCTGCAGCTTATCGCGTGCGGCCAGAGCCTGGTTGATTTCCTTGTTCAGTGCGTCGAGATCGGCGTGAATCTGTAGACGTAATGCTAAACGCGCTGCCAGATCCTGTTGCGTAGCATGCAATCGGGGATCGAGGGCGACCGTAAAGCTCTGTTGGGTTTTCTGTCCGCCATAATCGAGCACGACCGAATATGTGCCGGGCACAACAACCGGACCCTGGACCGAATCTTCAAGGCCGCCTGCCGCGATGGGAGCATGATAGCCGGTTACCTCCGTGACATACGGATAACGCAGGTCCCACTGGAGCGCGTTCATCCCGGGCTCGATCGCAGCGAGCTTCGCTTCCTTTTCTCGGATCTGCTGATCTGTGGGCTCCCCGCTGTGGTCCACTTCAGGCGCGGGCTTTCCCAGATGCGTGCCGGTCAGCCCTTCGGTCTCTTGTTCTTTTTCCTTTTTTTCGTTTTCTGTTGCGAGATGCAGAGGAAAGCTGCGAATCATCTTTCCCTGTCCATCGGTGAATTGGAGGGTTGCCGGAGTCTTGCCATCGTAGTTCTGAGGAATGTGGAAGAATACAGTTGCACCGAACGGCGGGTTATAGCCGGCATCGGGCGGGCGTCTTTCTTCGGGCTCGGGAAGACCGTAATCGTGAGTCAGCCACGCTTTTTGGGGAGCGAACAGGAAACTGGCGTTCGATTGCACGGCGGGGTTCTTGGTCAACTGCTCGAGAAGCGTCAGATTATCAAGCACCCAAAATGAGCGTCCGTGAGTGGCCGCAACCACCTGGCCCTGGCGTGTGTTGATTGCGATGTCGCGGACCTGAGCCACAGGCAGGTTCAGGGTGAGCGGCTGCCAGTGCGCGCCCTCGTCCAGGCTGAAATACACAGTGCTGCGAGTGGCTAGCAACAGCAGCTTGGATTCGGCGGGGTCCTGCCGAATATCGAAGACAAATTCGTCTGCCGGCAAGCCCTCTGTGATCGTAGTCCAATGCTTACCGAGATCGGTCGTCTTAAAGACATACGGTTTGAAATCGTCCCACATGTACCGTCGGGCGGTGAGGTACGCGGTTTGTTTGTCGGTGTGGGAAGGCTCAATGCAATTGATCGAGGACTCGGGCAGCCCCGGTGGGGTTACCTTCTGCCAGCTCTTCCCGCCATCCGTGGTCACGTGGACGAGACCATCGTCGGATCCCGCCCAAATAAGATTGGCATCGAGAGACGAAACCGCGAGCGCTGAAACAAGCGGATAAACTTCCGCTCCGGACTGGTCGAGATCGATGGGACCACCGCTCGGTATTTCGGTGTTCGGCTGATTGCGAGTGAGATCGGGAGAAATTTGATTCCATGTCGCGCCGTAATCGTCGCTTCTGAATACACATTGGGCCGTAGTGAACAGTTGTTTTGGGTTCGCCGGCGAAAAGAGAATGGGACGCGTCCACCCAAATCGGTATTTGAGTTCGCCTGACGATAAGCCCTCCTGATAATGCGGCCATGGGCTAACGCTTCGGAATTCGCCAGTGCGCTGATCGTGCTTAACGAAGATGGTGTAGTAGCCGCTGCCATAGGTAATTTTGGGATCTCCGGGTTGCGGCACGGCGTAGGTGCTTTCGCCATAGGCGACCTCGTGCCAGGCGCCGAACGGAATCAATCCGCCGCTATGGGCGCTCGGCCCTTCGTAGGAGCCTTCGTCCTGCTGCGCCCCGTAGATGTGATAGGGAAACTGGTCGTCAATATTGACATGATAGAATTGAGCAGTGGGTTGATTGTGCTCGGTAGTCCAAGTCTTACCGGCATCTCTCGAGATAGTCGCACCGCCGTCGTTGCCCTCGAGCAAAATTCGAGTGTCATCCGGGTTGATCCACACCACGTGATTGTCGCCGTGCGGGGTGCGCAGTTTCTTGAATGATTTGCCACCGTCATGCGAGACCCATAGCGCGTCCACCTGAGGCGCGTAGACCGTGTTGGGATCCTTGGGGTCCGTATAAATCGTCATGTAGTAAAAGGCGCGTTGGCGCAGCTTCATTTCATCGTTGACACGTTTCCACGTGGCACCGGCGTCCTCCGAGCGGAACACGCCGCCCTCTTTTGCCTGAATGATTGCGTAAACAATATCCGATTTGCTGGGCGCGATGGACAAGCCGATGCGTCCGAGAATTCCCTGCGGCAACCCAGGGTTGGCAGTGATATTGGTCCAGTGCGCACCTCCGTCAGTCGTCTTGTAAATGCCGCTGCCTGGACCGCCGCTCGAAAGCCCCCACGGCATGCGGATCGCTTGCCACGTCGCAGCGTACATCAAACCCGGATTACCCGGATCCATCACCAGACAGATCGCCCCGGTGTTGTTGTCCACGAACAAAATTTTCTTCCACGATCTGCCGCCATCCGTGGACTTGAAAATGCCGCGGTTAGGATCGGGAGCGAACACATGCCCCATGGAAGCAACGTACACAGTGTTGGGATCCCTGGGATCGACGAGGATTGCGCTGGTCGAGTGCGTATCGCGCAGGCCGGCATACTGCCACGTTTGGCCGGCATCGGTGGATTTGTAAACGCCGTCGCCCGGAATAACGGTGTTGCGGATGTCCGCTTCGCCGGTGCCGACGTAAAGAATCTTTGGATCGGATGGCGCCACCGCTATCGCGCCGATGCTGGAGCTGGGCCCCGGCAGCTTGCCATCAGTGATGTTTTCCCATTCGGCACCGTCGGTGCTCTTCCAAACGCCGCCGCCCACTGTACCGGCGTAAAAAAGATTGTTGTTTCCCGGAACGCCGGTCACGGTGACCACTCGCCCGCCGATGTACGGGCCGACACACCGCCATTTGAGCTTGCTCATCAGTGTCTGTGCAGCAACGGGTTCTGCACCTTCGGATCCTGCGAGCGTGAAAAGCAGCGCGCTTACACCGAGAATAGGAAACGTGCGAACATTCATAGCAAAGATACCTCTCATAACTCGATTCTCCTGGCCAATTTCTTTTAAATCTTGCGCATGGGACTATATAGCGCGGTTTCTACTGAAATTGGAGAGAAGCTCTTCAACGATTTCGTGAGATACTGCCGCGCTGACGGCGGCTACGCCGCACTCGCCGATGTCGTGACGAAACAGCAGCGCGACGAAATGGAAAGCTTCGCGCTGGCCGAGACATTCAAATATTTCTATCTGCTCTTCGCGCCGCCGGACA
>WNGN01003535.1_pt1 | contig 10629 bp, 9 predicted proteins | sample 5400561 | NCBI WGS metagenome assembly WNGN01 (sample SAMN13153379, study PRJNA577476) | soil metagenome | isolation source: 115 cm soil or saprolite under Garry oak tree replicate 2 | place: USA:California | collected 2016-06-15 | reverse complement strand
AATATCCCGACTGCAAAGCTGACGTGGCGCAGAAGTGAAACGCTACTGCTTCACACGTTCTCGACGCCCGCCTGGCGAAATGGTCTCTTTGAGCGCCGGGCTTTCACTTGTTTATGTCTTCTTTTGCCTCCAGCCGCGCTACTATTCCCTGGAACGCTGACTTGAACTGGGGCGGAGCGCCGGCAGCCGCAATTTTCATCTCCTTGACCGCACTCTCGAAGTCGCCCTTAGCGCAGGCCATTCGTGCCACTTCAGAGTGAATGACCCAGTGGTCAGGGTTTCTCTTAATGTTCGTCCTGAAGATCTCAAATGCTTGCGCTTGTTGGCCCTGGCCCTGGAGCTGGCGTCCATAACCGTGAAGCTGAAGGGCGTTCGCCATTCCTATGGCCTGGTTCCGCGTGGCTGCGGCTTCATCCTTCTTTCCCATCCCGTCAAGAATCCTTGATTTGGTGAGCAGGTTATCAAATCGCTCTTCATTCTGGATGGATGCTTCCTCGTATTTGAGGGCATCGTCCATATTGAGTTTGTTGTCGACCAAATACGACGCCGCATCATCGTATCCCCACCATGTGTATTGAGAAAGTCCGCGGAGCTGGTTGTGCAAGCTGGCCTGCACAATCTCATTCGTGTTCACGCCGACCTTGAATGGGACTGCGAGCTTCTCCCACCGTAAGGTAACAGTCGCGGAATCCGGTTTGACATCATCAAAATCGTAAGCCAGTGCTTCATGAAGATCAGCCGGCTGAGGCTTTACGGTGACACGCAGAGCGTCCTCCTTTTCATCGTAAGTGAAGCTGCCCCACGAAGTGGAGTTCTTGGAAAAGACGACAGTCCATTCTTTTTCGCCGGGGAACATGTGCAGGCCATAGGTTCCCTTTGGTAATGGCTTGCCCTCGACGGTGACCGGATCAGTGAACGTGATGGTTGTGTTCTCGTTGGCGCCGGCACGCCAAACCTGCCCGCTTCCTTCGACGCCTGCCCGCTGCTAGTGCCAGGCAAAGTCCAAAATTTGTATGGACCAAATGTACATTTTTCCGGGGTCGCGCGGAGGTTTAGCAATCCCATAACCCTTGCGCATACGACTCAGAGATCGTGAGATTCCCGAAGCGACTCCAACGACGCACGAGCGAACAGCTTCCGTTCGATGGTGCTGAGGAGCGACGCAATATCCGCGGGCTTCACAAAGTAGTCGTCTACCTCCGTGTGGAAGGCCTGGAGGGCCGTTTCAAAGGCAGGATACCCGGTTAACAGAATCGTTACGCAAGCTGGGTTCGCCTCATGCGCTGTGTATATCACGGTGAATCCATCGCCCTCCGCATTAATGTTTAGATCAGAGAGCACAACATCGAATATGTGGCTGCGGATGGCGGCGAGTGCTTCGGACAAGCTAGCCGCAACCTGCACCTGGAACCCGTGTTGCTCTAGAACCGGCGGCAAGGTAAGACGAATGTTGGGTTCGTCGTCCACGAACAAGAGGCGCTTCCCAATCCTGTGCCCGGGTGGGGCGTAGAGCCTGGCCCGCCGCTCGTTAGCGCGCGCTTCTAGAGCGGCATTGAGTTCTTCAATTATGGCAAGAAGTTTGTCGGGATCTCGCTCCTGAGCAGCCCGACGAGCAATTTTCTTCCAATTCGGTTTCTTTGTCTTCACTGGACACATTGTAGGTCGAATGAGCCACAGACGTAAGTGAGTCTTCCTTTAGCCAATGCCACGTAGCGGGCTGTTTCCGTTCAACTTGCTGGCCAAAGGGTGTTTCCGAGACCGCTACGCGGTCCCGTGCCTTCCGCCTGACTCGTCCGATCCGGTAAAGGTTCTGCTCGATCCTGACCGTTCTCAAGTCAGTGAACGGGTGCAAGCTGTCATTCACGCAATCGCTGCCCAGGAGCAGCCAGTAAGGAATGTTTCGACTGCGGGATTCAATTGTGTGAATCCCATGCGGAAGCCTGTGGCGGATGCCACTCGATCTTCTGCCCGTCCTGTTTTCTCTTTCATCGAGCGCAGCACTCGAAGCCCGCGCACGGGGAACGTCGAGAGCGAAAAAGAGCTTAAAACTAGCCAAACTGCGGCTGAGGACGTTCAGGGCTTTTTCCAGTCAGTGAGGGTCATAAGCTCATCCAGAATTTCCTGCAATCGTTGGAAGCCGCCGTTCTTGGTCGGCGGCTGCCGCTCCATCTCTCCTGTGCACATGTGTGCGGTTCGCTTCACTAATCTCGGCTATTTCTTCCCGAAGTTTCTTGATACGCTCTGACACTAGCCTCGGCATAAACACAGCCCTAATGAATCGGATTATTTGAGAAACTCAGCAGATGCATTCGATCACCCCGCCCGCACGGTTGTAAATTTGTCAAGGCTGCTAAGAACGTCATGAATCTCGCGCAACAACGCCTCTGGCATAAACGGCTTTTCCAGCACTCTTCCGCCTTCCAACGTGCCCGGATCGGCATAGCCGGTGATATAGAGGACCTTGAGTCCGGGGCGCTGCTGTCTGAGCTGCATCGCCAAGTCGCGTCCATGTATTCTCGGCATGATCATATCGGTCAGTAGGAGGTGTATTGTTCCGGTATACGTTTTCGAAGTCTCGATGGCGGATGGTCCATCAGCGCTTTCGATAACTGTGTACCCTTCGGCCCGTAAGAATTCCGTCATTAACTTCCGCAGACCCTGCTCATCTTCCACCAGGAGGATCGTCTCTGCTGCCGCCACTGTCGGCCGCAGCACGGGCAGACATTTCATTGTGGCAGCACTCGCAGTGCTCGCCGGGAAATAAATCGTGAACGTCGTTCCTACTCCGACCCGACTGTCGACCGAGATGTGGCCACCGCTCTGCATCACAATTGCATGTACAGTTGCCAGACCAAGTCCTGTCCCTTTTCCGGCCTCCTTCGTAGTGAAAAAAGGCTCAAATATATGCGCCTGAGTTTCGGGGTTCATGCCATGACCGTCGTCCGAAACAGTCAGTACCGCATATGGTCCGGCTTCTGTGAGACTCAGGCCGCGAGCATGTGCATTGTCCAGGTCGGCGTTGGAAGTGGCAATCGTCAGTTGGCCGCCTGCGGACATTGCATCGCACGCGTTAACGGCGAGATTCACAATGATCTGTTCAGTCTGACCGGCGTCTGCAGTGATCGACGGTAAATCGCTCGCCAGCCGAATGCATACGTCAATGTCTTCGCGGATCAGACGTCGCAGCATCTTGCTGACGCCTTCAATCGAGGTATTCAAGTCCACAGTCTGCGGATGCACGACCTGATTCCGACTAAAAGCAAGCAGTTGACGGGTCAGGGAGCTTGCTTGTTGCGCCGCCTTGAGGACCTCTGTGGCGTGCTCCTGCACTTTGTCCGGGCTCGGTCCCTGTTGCAGCAGATATGCGTAACCGACGATCACATTCAATGTGTTACTGAAGTCGTGGGCGATGCCGCCTGCCAATCTTCCTAACGCCTCCATCTTTTGCGCCTGCTTAAGTCTTTCCTCCGCGTTCTTGCGATGTGTGATGTCCTGGGACATGCCGAGGAGTTTGTGAACAGCGCCATCTTTGCCCTTGAGCGGCATAAAGCACGACAGGAAGATACGCTCACCTTGAGCAGTAAACTCAAACTCGCAAAATTCGCCTGCAAAGGCGAGATCCAGTAGTCGGCTGATCCGTGGCCGATCATCTACTTCCACACGCGCAGCAGGTGAAGGTAGCGCATCCGCTGATGCTGCGCGCCATCGCTGCGGCCAAGAAGAAAAACGATCGGATTGATGCCGGCAAGATCGCCGACTGCTTGCGCTGTGACTTTCTGCCGGAGTGCCACATGGCATCCACCGCGATTCGCGATCGACGACGAACTCTGCGCTACCGCCACCTGCTGGTGCGCCAGATGGTGCAGATGAAGAATCGCATTTCCGGTCTGCTGATGGAGACGGGAGTGAATCACAACAAGCAACGGCTGCACAAAGTGGGCTATTTCCGCGAGCTCCTCGCGAGCAACGAAGAGGTGAATGAGAGCATCCGGCCTCTGCTGCGAGTGAGCCGAGACAGCATTGTGCGATTGCAGAAAACGGAATACGCCCTGGTCAGTTCCCTGCAGCGAGATCCTCTGCTGGCAGAGCGAATCAAACGGCTCAGGACGGTGCCTGGAGTGGGCCCGATCACGGCGCTGACCTGGGCACTAGAAATGGGAGAGGTTTCGCGTTTCCCCTCGATCCGACAAGCCATCAGTTATTGCGGGCTCTGCGGGGATGAAAAGAGCTCCGCTGACAAAGTGACACGCACCCCGCTTTCCAAACAGCGCAACAAACATATCCAGCGTGTGCTCGTGGAAGCCGCGAAGCTGGCACCCAGACAGGATCATAATCTGGCCTTGGTCTATGAAAGAGAGAAACAGAAGGGGAATGCCAATCGAGCGACGCTAGCCGTCGCCCGGAAAATGGTGGCGTATATGCTCGCCGTCGATCGGGGGCAACGCGACTTCGTACCCTTCGCAGATTCCCAGAGCGCAGCGGTCTAGAAACCGCGGCCCTTTGGGCGAAAAACAACAGGATCACACAGCGCGCAGACTGCCAGGTCCTGCGGTTGCCGACTGACGACGGACATCAAACTCCCGAGGCTCTCTCCGGATTGTTTCAGGACTGGCAGTGAACACACACTCAATCTTCTGTGACGGTCCGCAAGGATCCGAGACAGTGAATGGATGTCCGGTTCTGCGAAGGCAGGAACCATCGCCGAGAGGCACGCGTGCGAGCTGCGGGTTCTGCCAGAGTTCGCCGGTGCGCGCTCCTCCGAAGCGCGCTTCAGGAGAATCTTTTTCTCCTTGACAAAGACTTACATGGAGGTCGGCAACTCTTACCTGGGGATTCCTTCAGGGTTGCCCGTCAACTGCTCGGTGCCGAATCGGTAAACGCTGACCGACGAATCGCGGGTAGTCGGTTCAGTTCTTGATTGGGAAGCGCATGATCTCTTGTTGCTCCTGCGTCATCCAGGCACATCTCTGGCGGGCCCCATTTGGTTCGCCCAATTCGTCAGATCGCAGCACCTCGATCAGGAGCTTGGAGAGGCAGCGCTGGCGCCTTGTTTTTTGGCGTATCCTACCTCACTTAATGCCTTTGCGACCCCGGTCAGCGCACTCGAATCGTCGATCGTGGCGGGAATTTTGTAATCGTTCCCGTCGGCGATCTTCTGCATGGTGCCGCGCAGGACCTTCCCGGACCGCGTCTTGGGCAGAGCCGGCACAACCACCGCGGTTCTGAACGCCGCCACCGGGCCGATCTTCTGCCGGACCATCTGCACGACCTCTGTGACAATCTCATGTGGATCGCGGTCAACCTTTTTGAGCACCAGGAAACCCACCGGAATCTGTCCCTTCAGTTCGTCATGCACGCCGACCACTGCGCACTCGGCCACGTCAGGGTGAGAGGCCAGAACTTCCTCCATGGCGCCTGTGGACAAACGGTGTCCGGCCACGTTGATTCATCGCCCGGATCAACACCATAGATGTTCTTCATGGTCCACTTCAACGCCACAAGATGACCGCCATTGTCGCGAACAACCCCTTTCGGCTGTCCGGTGGTACCGGAGGTATAGAGAATGTAGAGAGGATCCGTTGTGGCGACCGGAACGCATTCGTGTGGCTTTGCCGCCTCCATGACTTCATTCCAGTCGCAGTCGCGGCCCACCATGAGCTCAGCGCGCTGCATGTCGCGCTGAAGAATCACACATCTTCCGGGTTTGTGCCTGGCAATTCGAAGCGCTTCGTCGAGGAGGGGTTTGTAAGGAATTATTCTCTTCACCTCTACACCACACGAGGCAGAAACGATCACTTTCGGGTTGGCATCATCGATGCGCGTCGCGAGTTCGTTTGCAGCAAAGCCGCCGAATACCACGGAGTGGACTGCCCCCAGGCGGGCGCACGCGAGCATTGCTACAGCCGCCTCCGGGACCATCGGCATGTAGATGATCACGCGATCGCCTTTACCGACACCCAAGCGCGCGAGCGCTCCCGCAAAACCGGCTACCCTGTCGCGCAATTCGCGGTAAGTGAACGTTTTGCTGGCACTAGTGACCGGGCTGTCGTAGATGAGCGCGGGTTGATCGCCACGGCCCTCTTCAATGTGAAGGTCGAGGGCGTTGTAACAGGTGTTCACTTCGCCGCCAACGAACCAGCGATAGAACGGCTGGCGGCTGTCGTCGAGCACCTTGTCCCATTTCTTGTACCAGTGGACTGCTTCCGCGGCTTCGCCCCAGAAACCGGCAGGGTCTTTTAATGACCGGTCAAACGCGGCCAGCAGAGATCCTGTTCCCATGCAATTCTCCGCGAGGATCATAGCGTGGGGAGGATTATATCGTTCGTAGCCGAAGAGAGTACAACGACTTCGTGCCCTCCAGCTCAGCTGGGGTCAGCCTGTTATCGAGTAGTGGTCGGCAACCCTTCCATATTCGAAGCCCCAGTTCAAAGCTGAGGCTCGATGCCGATTCGGTCATTGACCGCGGATTGAATTCGCTGTTTGCAGCCAAGATAGCGTTCCGTGGTTTGAACTGAGAGGTGTCCCAAAAGAAATTGGATCTGTTCCAATTCTCCGCCCGAAGCGTGGCAGAGCCGAGCACACGTCCGGCGGAGATCGTGAGGGGCCAGTTTGTCGAGGCCGACCGCGTTGGCAGACTCCTTCACGATGTGCCACACCGATTTTTCCGTCATGCCCTCTCCCCAAGCCTTACCGACTTTGTTGACCCGGCGAAACACCTTCCCTCGATCGGTAGCGGCCGCGTTTAACCATTCCTGCAACTCGGATCTCACCCAGCCGGGAACAGGAACCGTGCGCACGTGTCCAGCCTTGCCCAATAGATCGACTACGGCCCAATGATCTTCGCGCTGCTGGAGATGATCCAATGTCAAAGCCACGGCTTCATGCCTTCTCAAGCCGCAAGCCAGTAGAAGCGCTAGAAGTGCTCGGTCCCGCTTGCCCTTTAACCGCTCCTTGTCAGGTGCTTGCCAGAGTCTTTCGCCCTGCTCTGCGGTTAGCCAATTGCCGAGACGCACGCCCAGCTTCTTTACGCCTTTAACACGGCGGATGCCAGCTGCCAGATCGGCGCTGAGCAAACCGCAGTCGGCTGCCTCGTAGGCAAGGCGGCGCACTGCACCAAGGCGTAAGTTTATTGTGCCCGGCGCTAGCTGACGAGATTCCAGGTGTGAGCGGTAACGAAGAACCACAATCCGATTGAAAGCCAGGCGGGGCTCGGAACAATACCAGTCAACGAACTCATCGATGGCGTGCCGATAACCCCTTTGCGCGTCCGGGCTGGTCAGGCTGTTTAAGCCTGCGGCCTTTGCGTGCTCCAGGTCAGGCAGGCGCAGGACAGATTTGGTCGTGGTACGTTTTCTCCGGGGGGGCGACTTCCGCTTCATGATCGATGGCCTCCTTGCCACCGATCAATCCTCGAACTAGCGCCGCAGGTCCAATCTCAGAGTTGTCCGTGATCCTCCCGAGACTGCCTCTTGACAGCTCGGATCGCCGATTACATTGTGAGGACGGCCCGGAACCGGGCTTTGCCCTCCGCAACGCGGTCGTAGGCCTTCGGTGCCTCTGCCAATGGGTACGTCTCCACAATGGTTTTAACTTTTCCTTTCGCTACGAAATCAAGCGCTTCGTAAAGATATTCGGGGCCGTTTTGCTGGCTGCCAATTATTCGAATGCGCTTTGAGATGAGATCCATCAGCGAGACCGAAAGCGGCTCCGCGTCGGCGCCCATCGTGACGAGCCGGCCGTCAGGCCGCAATCCCTGTATGCAGTCCACCATCGACTTGGTCGAATTTGAGGTACTGAGGATTACATCTGCGCCTCCCGCTGCCGCAAGGCTCTTCCCGTCGCGGACAACTTCATCCGCACCGAGATCTCGGATCATCTTGTCTTTATCAGGGGAATGCGAAACTGCGATAGTCTCGAAGCCTGCGGCCTTCGCGTATTGCACTGCCAAGTGCCCAAGGCCGCCGATCCCGAGCACAGCCACGCGCTCATGCGGCTTGGGATCGGCCCAGCGGAGGCCGCTATATACCGTATAACCAGCGCAAAAGATGGGGGCTGCTTGCTCATAGGAAACCTTGTCAGGAATGAGATAGGTTGCATCGGCATTCATCAGCATGTACTCAGCGTGTCCGCCCTGTGCCTCAATCCCTGTGCCCTTCAGATAGGGACAGAACATCCTGCGGCCACGCTGGCACCATTCGCAGCGGCCGCAGGTGGATTGAATCCAAGCGGTACCCACACGGTCGCCTACCTTTCGCGTGGTGACGTCGGGAGCCACCGCAATGATCTCGCCGACCGGCTCGTGGCCGAGGATTCGGGGGAATGGTCCGGGCAAATGTCCGAGCGTTTGATGGACGTCGGTGTAGCAGATGCCGCTGGCATGCATCTTCACGAGCACTTGATTCGGTCCGGGCTGAGGTTGCGGAACGTCTTTGACCTGCCACGAACTGCTCACAGCGGGAACGACGGCGGCTTGCATAACACTTCCTCCTAGCGCGATTCGATGCGAGCGCCTTTGCGGTCGGTGCATGAATTTGGATGCTCGTCAATCGGACACCCAAGCTGAGGTTGATGATCACTGGGTGAGTTGTCGGCCACTAAGAAGTAATTTGGGTTCTTCCAGTTTGCCCCTTTTGCGGGCAGTAACCCAAAGAGCTGGTCATCGTGTCCTGCCCAGCCTTCTTTTCTCTAACTCCGATTACACTAAAGCCGGCCATTCCTGCATTCAGTTCGCTAGGCCGGGAAGGTGTAACCGCCACAGCCGATTCCTTACTCGATTTCGTATTGTTGCACGCGATTCACTCCCCTGCGGCGCAGCCAATTTCCGAACAGCAGGAAGAATATTCAACTGCTGCCCTAAAAACTCATTCTTGCACTCGGCAGGACGATCCTCATCACACGGGAAAAGTAGATAAGCGTGACCGCAGACATGCACGTCATCGCAGCCCGGAGGCAATCCGTTACCTGCGATTACCCCAGCATCGTTGATTGAATGCGTTTCGAACAGTTCCAGACCAGAGCCGGGCGGAATGAGGTCGTTCAGGTCGTAGATCCTGCCGGTTTTCCACAAGACCGCGTGTTGGGTCTCGCAGTCCGCAAGTCTCGAAGTGCCCACGATTTGCCCGCTTCGAATTGATGCTAAAGGCTGTGCCGGTACAGCCAAAGTTCCCCAGGTCCGTCATTACACCTCGTCTCCAAAGAAACGCGTCCCATCGTTCATCACCAGAGAAATCTGCTCTTCCCACGATTGCACCGTCATCGTTGATCCCCAACCTAACCCGTTGCTGCCGAACCCCAAGAGTTCCTCCTAAGGAGCCGAGGTCCAGCATGTGTCCGTCACGCCATAAGAACGGATCCAATGTTGGGATTCCCGTTGTCTCATTCGGGATGTCTCTCGATGCGAGCGCCTTGAGCGAGCTTCAAGATTCACCAGAATTGCGCCACGGCACATTCACAGAGCGAACTGAGTGGTGTGGGAAGTCCGTCGCTCGGTAAAAACGGCCGTCCGATGGACCAGTTTCAAGACTGGAAATGCGGGCAGTCGTGATTCGCGGGGTGTCTTTGACCTAGCCATCTGGCGAGTGGCAGCCCAGCTGTTTGGGAGTAGAATGACCGCGAGCTGCTCAGGAACTCACTGCAAGCATTCGTGGACACTGGTGAGGATTCGGTCCGGTGCTGTCTCCATCTGCTTGAGCCGCTCTCAGACCACAAGATCCACAAACAGGAAGGACAGGTTATGTGGGGTCAATGGCACACTTCAAAGCTCGCAGTCAGATTCTCCACAAACGTCGGTCGCGCCAACAACAGCAAGGGCTCCAGCGACTGCCGAAATTTCGCCACAACGCTGTGTGTTCTTGGTTGCGTTGCTTTCAATCTTCTATTGTTGGGTGGATGTGGAAACAAGAACGTTTCGGCAGCGGCCGCTCCTCCTCCAAACGTCCAGATCGTCGAGGTCATCCAACGAGACGTCCCTGTCTACCACGAATGGATCGCAACGCTTGATGGGTATGTAAACGCGCAAATCCAGCCGCAGGTCGCGGGCTATCTCATCAAACAGAATTACCGGGAAGGCGCGTTGGTTTCCAAGAATGAGGTGCTGTTCAAAATCGATCCGCGACCTTTTCAAGCAGTGCTTGATCAAGCAAAGGCACAGCTCGCGCAAGCTGAGGCACAGCTTGGGAAGACGCAGTTGGACGTGCAACGCGACACTCCTCTGGCAAAAGAAAAAGCAATCGCGCAGAGCCAACTCGATAACGACGTACAGGCGAACTTAGCTGCCAAAGCGACGGTTCAGGCCGACAAGGCGGCTATCGAGCAGGCAGAAATCAATCTGGAGTTCACGAACGTTCGCTCGCTTATCGACGGCGTTGCCGGCATTGCCACCGGCCAGGTTGGGAATCTGGTCGGCCCACAGGCCATTCTCACGACGGTCTCACAACTCGATCCAATCAAAGCCTATTTCGTTGTAAGTGAGCAGCAATACCTCGCCTTCGTTCAGCGCAATCCGACGGTGGCGGCGCGAGAGAAGACTGTAAGACAGCTCGTGTTGGACCTTGTTCTGGCTGACGGAACGACATACGCGAGAAAGGGGAAATTCTTTGCTGCCGACCGTCAAGTTGATGTGCAGACGGG
>WNGN01003665.1_pt1 | contig 10636 bp, 12 predicted proteins | sample 5400561 | NCBI WGS metagenome assembly WNGN01 (sample SAMN13153379, study PRJNA577476) | soil metagenome | isolation source: 115 cm soil or saprolite under Garry oak tree replicate 2 | place: USA:California | collected 2016-06-15 | reverse complement strand
TCTCAGCGCATTGTTCTATCCAGTGAGCGTGTTTCCTCGTGTCCTAGCCCCAATAGTAGCGTCGAACCCTATGACCTGGGCTATTCAGGCGTTCCGGCAGCTGTCGCCCATTTCCTTTGCACAAATCCCTGCTGGCGATTCCCTAGGATCAATATTGATCCTAGCCGGACCCTCACTCGCACCGGGTTAAGGGTTCACGTTAAGTCTCCCATTCTGCATGAACACATGGATCGAACAGGAGATGTTGCAGTAGACCAAGAACGAGCCCGGTTGATCGGCGGTAAACTTCACATCACTACAATTGCCGGGACCCAGCGAAGGTTCGTAGGAGGGGCCCAGCAATTTGTCTTTCCGGGCGCAAAGAAATGAAATGTATAAGCCGCGGCGAAAAACCCGGTGATCACAACGACGACGAGCACGATCACCAGTACCAGTCGAAAATGCTTTGTTCTAGGCAACTCTTCCTCGTCTGAACTCCCAGTCATTTTTGCGTTACTACTGGTCTCTGAATTGACTGTCTAGACTTGTTGCATAGAAACCTAACTACGCTGCGAATATAGAATACAGAGACCAAGGTTCGGTGATTAAGAAAGTTTATGGCTCAACCTTGCCAACAAGAAACATTCCATGCTAAACGCACAAGAACGGTTTCGGCTTCGTTCGTAGTTTGAGCCAAAAACTCTTAGAATATCGCACCTAGAGACATCAATTCATGTTGGGATTCGCGGAAAGTTTTCTCCCGTGGACTGCGTCAACACTGATTCCCGCCTTTGTAGGACTGGTTCTAATTCTGCTAGTGGGAATGAAATTACAGCCAAGATACGTTGCGGCATTTGCCCTCGGGATTTTGTTTTGGTTTTTCGTCGACACGATAACCGGGGCAGCAAGCCTCGATGTCAACTCGGGTTTCTCTGGAGGCGTAGGTCAGCTTGCAAGGGTAGGCCTCTTTGTCATCGGCCTAATTTTTTTCTTTTCAATTGATCGGAATCGGAATATCTTCTCGCCTTTGTTAGCAGTTGGAAAGTATGGACTGGCGATGCCTGTTCTAGTTGCAGTGGCATTAGGAATCCATGGCCTCGGCGAGGGTGCTGCCTTCGGCGGGACCGCAGCCCTAACAACAAGTACGTCACTCCTCGACACATTCGGAGGCGTTTCCGGCGGAGTAGCATACGTTTTGCACAAGGCACTTGAACCTATGATAATAGGCGCTTGCTACCGCGCATATTCAATCCAGCACAGTAAGGCTATCACAGGTCGCCTGAGAGACCTGGCAATTCTTAGCATAATCTTCACAATTCCCTCGCTCATCGGCGCTGCCAGCGGCTATTACCTGACCTACGACAGCAGCTACTTCTACGCCCTGGGAACCGGAACAGCAATCTATGCCGCGGTGAGACTCTTCGGACCGATGTTCGACAATTCGAAAGCTGCAAGTTCGAAAGAATCGATAACGATGGCCGTGCTCATAACCCTTGGACTGCTTACGATCTACTTCGCCGCCCTATTTCATTCAGGCTAAGACCAGACCGCTACCCCGATTCTCGCGTCGATTCAAAGCCGCGTGAGTTCGATGGAGGTATCGGGTTTCAGGCCTATCCGAAGATCTGAGGCTCTGATCTCGCTGTTTACCTCTGGACCTTTCGTCGACTCTATCGGACCACGAGAAGCCTTACACTTTTCAGCTTCTTCTCCTTCTGGAATGCACTAGTCATCGATGCTACCTTCCTCCCTTCCCCCTCCAGGAGAAACAGTTCGAAGCAGTTGTTTTGGCCCATCTTGTTGTGAATGTGAGTTCGCACAATGTCATCGTAAGCATGCTTCAACCGAGTAATTGGCTCTTCATTCGATTCATCGTGCGTAACTACGAGAATTGCAGCTACTCGGCCGGTGAGGGAAGCTTTCTCTCTGGAGTCAGATAGCAGGAGACGTATTGCAGCTCTGACCACGTCAGATCTTCCGGCGAATCCTTGGGATTCCTGAATCGCAGTCATGGAATCGACTAGTTCGTCTGGCAACGAGACGCTAACGATGGGCATTTGCTTAACATAATAATTTCCAGCTGACTGCTTATATTAGGGTTATTAAAATCCGGAAAATACTTAATAATTCCATCTCCATCTCACGTGCCGTGATCCCTCTTCTCCCCGAATGGATCGTTCTCTTGCTAGGTTCTCTGGGTCTCGGAATGCTACACGGGGTCATTCCGGATGAACACACTTGGCCAATCACTTTCAGCTATTCAGTGGGTTCAGCTACTGGGAGAGGTGGAATGCTCTCAGGAATATTCTTCGCCTCGGCCTTCACACTCCAACGTGCAATTATGGCTCAGCTAGTCTACTTCGCGCTCGCTAGTTATCTCGCATTCGATGAAAGCTTGAACGCAGCTGTCTACGTGGCCGTCGGAATCGCCATGTCCCTCGCGGGATATCTGATATTGTCCGGGAAATTGCCGTCTTGGCATCCACTAGCTCGATTCCTGCGCACCCATGCTAGAACACATTATGACGAGAAAGGTGTCTCAAGACGAGTTCCCACACACTGGTGTGTAATCCATGGGTTCATCGCCGGCTTCGGTGTCGATACAGGCCTGTTCACCACTTTCATCTATTTGGTCGCTGTTCCAGCGATGCCAGCAGCGTATCTTGGATTCGCACCTGGAGCGGCATTCGGCTTTGGCACACTAATCGTGCTACTTGCGATCGGTTCGGTGTTCGGCGGTGTCCTCCAAATCGCGAAGAAGTGGGGTCCGGACCGAGTCCAGCTCTTCGGCACAAGAGCCGGGGCACGCAGCCTATTTTACGGCGGGATAATATTCATCATCGCGGGAGTACTCCTCCGAACCGATATACAAGACACCATTCCGCTGGATTTTGGGAATCTGATTGTCTTAGCGTTTATGATCGGGGTAATCGTTCCGGTAATGATCGTCACCTGGAGAGAAGTCAAAACGACCCCTGCGCCTGAAGCATTGACTCATCTAGCCAGACCTTCCTGACCTGCACGGGCACGTTTCCCCCACCACTATCGGATAAGTCAGGGCGAGGGTGGGATTTGAATACCAGTTTACTGGTACACATAAACGGCTCATGGGCAATCCTTCCCAAGAGTTCACACACATTGAGCCACGCGAACTCCAAGAGTTAACGTTGAACCATGAAACCTTCCGTGAGGTGGGTTTCCAACCGGACGCAGGTTTCAAGGGATGCAGACGCAACACTTTTACTTTTGTAACGTACAGTGTTCAAGTAGCGCTTTCGAAGCAGGTAACGTAGTCTGTTGGAAACTGAGAAATGCCCCTATTGTGGGGCGTCCGTCAAGAAGGAGAATTTGGGAGGACATGTTGAAAGAGTTCATCCCAAACGGTCTGAATCGTTCGAGGCCGGGCCCAAGACGGTAAGTTACTCTACCAAGACTGGTTCTGTCTTTGGTACCCATCGAGAGAGAAACATCGCGATTCTATCCTTGGTGCTGTTGGCAGTTATCGGCATTGCCTCTCTCGCTCTTTCAGCGCAGAATATGAATATGCCAGGAACAAATCCAGGTCCAGCCTCACCTGGGTCTATTGAACAGTTCAATTATTTGAACCAACAGGTGAGTCGTTGTTTGTGGGGTGCAAACATGGGAGACGAAATGGGTTACACGAATTGGATTAACAATTTGGCAGACGATACTTACATTCAGGGAGCCTGCTGTAACCCTATGGTCGCAACGGACTATCAGAATCAAATTTCCGAACTTTCGAACTATACTTCCTTGTCTTCGCTGATTGCTAAAGACCCATATAACATCCCAGCTCCAGTTGCAAAAGCTGACATTGCTGGAGAAAAACTGACTCTCACTAGTGACCAGCAGTCCGTCCTCGCAAATGCCGCAACCTTGTCAAAGGAGAATTGGTGTTGTTGCCAATGTTGGAGCTGGTATCAGCACGAAGGACTTGGCAAGATTTTGATTGTCAACTACGGATACTCTGCACAACAGGTCGCTCATATCATTGACCTCGAAGCGTGCTGTGGTACCGGTACCGGCCCTATGAGGATGAATTGAGATGGGCTTGGTGGCTCAATCTATCCCATCTTACCTTCCCCGTCGCTCTCCCCTCTGGAGAATCTGTGACAAGCGGAATCCCTGGCGAAGAAGCTGATAATGCTGTAAGGATACGCCAGTTTCGCCTGACAACCCTGGCATCCTTTGAAGGAAAGTACTCTCCTCTGCTGTCCACTTCGCCCGTACTGATAATATTGTACGCGGAGCCTAAGCTATTTCGATGTTAAACTAAGGCAGTGGAGAACTGATTCCGTCGACCCGATACTCCAGCATGATCCATTCATGTTGTATTGCTGCATCATCGCCCGGCACTGTGCCATATCATATGACCCCATCATGTTCGCGCATGGAGACATATCATTCGAACTCATCATGGCTCGGCATTGAGACATATCAGTTTGATCCATCATCGCTTGGCACTGGGCCTGCATAGAGCCCGGATTTCCCATCATGTTACTCATCATCCCCCAGCCGGTAGATGAGTGCATAGCCACCTGCGCATACGCTACAGCACCTATAGCAACTAGGATCACCGAGATGGCGCCAATAATTGCTATGGCTAACCTTGGCCTTTCTTTCATTCCTTAAGTCACATCCGCGTCTTTCCACATTTAGACGGTCACAGGACATAGTTAGCCCTTTCCGCTTCAAAAGGAGAAAAATGTCACGCCTCCAGACGGTAATATCGACCAGTTGAGATTAGTAATCGAGGGACTTTCCCCTTCGCTCCCCTCACCAGGGCCAACCTTGGCGCTAGCGCGTTGTTCTTCTCAGTGCGTATTTTCTGGGAAAGTGGGTGTAGGTCTCCTCGCTACAGACGAATGGAATATCCCGCCGCCCTTCGATCTTGACTTGAGCGTCAATTACCACAGTCGGGACGACCGTCACCCCGTACTTCCTCGCTAGGTCCATGTTCCCGGACACGTCGTGAATCGTCAGCTGGCAACCGTTGCATTTGCCTGCCTCAATCTCGTTCACGACCTCGATGCAGAGTGGGCACCCCGCGGAGAATACTTCGATTTTGTGCGGCACAGACCTTACTCTCTTTGGAGGCGATATTAATACTTCAACGGTCCAAGCCCGGTCCTAATTCAAGCTGTACACCTATGGCATTTGGAGTATCTTCTTCATTAGCATGCGTGACCTGCGGTTGTACAGAAACCTCATGTGAGGGCTGCCACACTCCCTCGGACTGCTCCAACTGTGCTTCATGCTGCTGCAATATGACTCATCAGTCATGGAGACAAGCGAGAATCAGGAATGGAATCAAGATCGAGTACATCAGCTCGGGGTGGATGATAATTGAGGTTTTGGGGTCCATTGGATTTGGGGTGGTTGCTGGAAGTTTCGCCCTATTGGCGTTTGGGGGCGATAGTCTGATTGAACTGATTTCTGGCATCGCAGTCTTGACAAATTTGCGGAAGGACTCAAGTGGCAATACCCGAGATGGAATGTACAGCAAAAAGACGGAACAATTCACGAGCGCGCTACTCTTCGCTCTAATTCCTGTCATTGGATTAGGCGTGGTTTATTCGTACTTTTCGGGGTTGAAGCCAGAGGGATCGCTACTAGGGATCGCGATAGCCATCGGAGCAGTTATCGTGATGCCTTATCTGTACGTTGAGAAGAAAAAGATAGGGAGAGAGACTCGGTCGCTGCCTCTCTCGATTGATGCTATGGAGTCGGTGACCTGCTTTTTCATGGCCGTAGCTCTCCTCGGTGGCCTTCTTGCAGAATATTTCTTGGGGATCAGGTGGGCTGACTATCTAGCGACTGGAGTCATACTCGCATTCGTGGCGAAAGAAGCTGTTGAATCATACCGCGAACTCCATGAGGAATGAGGAACCGCCTTTCTATTTACCCATGAAATGGTGCGGGGGGTGGGATTCGAACCCACGAAGGCCTACGCCACGGGATAGCACACCCGCGTTTTGCCAAGGCATCAATCGCTCCGACGCCTTTGCGGTATTGGGTCTTGAGTGTAGCGCGCGCGTGCTAGGCGCGACCCGCCCATTTAGTCAGATGATTTGACCTGACTCTGGTACCCCCGCAGGAGAAATCCTCATCAGTCTTCTCAAATATGCCTTGAGGCTCTCTATCTCGACCGTAGGTTTTAGGGCTCTGATTCTCTCTTTTCGAGGTCCGCGGGAAAGATATTATTGCTCGAATGCGCTCGAACTTTTGCATAGGTCGCTCTCGATGTCTCAGACCCAGACCCGGAAGCAGAAGATTCTCGGGAATGTCAAGAGAAAGCGCCAACAGAGAGCACTAACCACCTTCACTATTGCAATAATTCTCATTGCGGTAATCGTAGTCGCCGTCGTCTTTTTGCGCCCGCCACCGAACCTTGTACTGTTGCCTGACTATCTTAGCCATTGCGTTGAGGGTCAAGTCTACCACTCCCACCCCAACTTGACTATCTCCATAAACGGGGCCAACTTTGCCCTTCCCCCACCGCCTGGAACATTCGACAATGGATGTCAGCAACCGATTCACACCCATGACGCGACCGGCACGCTCCATATTGAGACCGATCAAAACAGAGACTACACGCTTGGCGACTGGTTCCTTCTCTGGGGACATTGGGCAAACAATCCGACTACGGCTATCTTCAACTCTACTCAGATTTTCGACCACAGAGTAGACGGAACACACCACCTAAACATGACTATAAATGGCAATCCCGACACTAGCTTTCAAAATCACGTTTTCCCCCGCAAAGCAGCGTCCTCTACCGCCCTTTGCGTATTCCAGCCCTGTGTACCTGATAACATAGTCATAACATACACGTAGCAGAAAACACCAAGGAACTCAAGCCTCAAACTGAGAATCCTTTCGAACGAAGGAGCATAACATCTTCTAATTCATGCTACTCGATGCCGAATCTCACGGAACCTATTGACGATGGCTCTATTAGCGGGGTCTCTTGGTTCTAGACCGGAGCCGTATTTCAGACTGAAAAACTGGGTGTGATCGCTGAGAACTAGCGAGATGGTCATAATCGCGCTCGTTGCCGCATCTCTCGCAGCAGGCGGGGTGTTCGCGGTTGTACTCAGCCCTCCCCCGTCTCCTTGCTCAGGAGCGATAGGTGCGATTCGGTCCTTTACAATTATTGTAGATTTGACAGGTTACAACGGGAGCCAATCTCACAACGGTTCTTGGCCTGTCGTGACGGTTCAGCGTTGCGACAACGTGGTTTTCACAGTTATCAATAACGACACCCAATCTCACGGGTTCGCAGTGACCTATTACTCCAACGCCGGCTTAGAGCTTGTAGGAGGCGCACGCCAGACGCTGAAATTTCAAGCTACAAGGACTGGACAGTTCCAGATATATTGCACGATCAAATGCTCAGTTCACTACCTAATGCAAAATGGTCTTCTAAACGTAACCTAAGCATCCCTGGCGAACAAACAATCATGCAACTATCATACGCGATCGCGCCAGTCCTGATCCTCATTTTCTTTTCCACGCCAGCGTCCTACGCAACTCCCCTCACTCGTGCAGTTAGCCAGCCAGATATTGTTCAATCCAGTCCTCAAACCTACGTAACTTTCATGCAGAAACCTCTAGATTCGAGCCCCAGCCCATGGGTCCTTTATCCAACAGATACGGTCGTGTGGGTCGCAGGAATATCCTCAGGACCGCCGCCGACCTCTCAGATCCGGGAATACTTCATAGTGAATGGAACTTCGAAACCCGTAGCCAATCTCCCGAACGTAATAGTCAGCTCCTTGGTTGCTGATTCCCTGGGCCGAGTTTGGTTCACCGACAATTCGACACTTGCCTACTACGACAGCCAACGCCTGACCGTGAATAAGACTATAACTTTTCCTAACCAAAACCTAGGATACTTGGCGCTAGATCATCAGGAGAGAATATGGATGACAGTGTTGGGACCTAATGGCGCCAGCAACGTCGTCATGTTCGATCCCACTAATGGTTTGAACCGGACCTATCTGGTTCCGACTAGCAACGCGTTCATTCAAGGAATCACCGCAGCTCCAGACAATACGGTATGGTTCGCAGAGGCCGGGTCGAGGAAGCTTGGTCATCTTGCCTGTGACAGCTGCAACATCATCGAGTTTCCTTCACCTTCGTCGCTCAATCTAGCAGCGCTTTCACAGGTGGCGGTTGATAAGTCAGGCAACGTTTGGGTCACCGATCATGCGGGTGACAACCAATTTGGAGTGTTTGACTCACGTGCAAATACTTGGAAGACTTTCCCCATTGGTTATTGTCCAGATGCTTGTGTTTCCGGCCTTCCCAACGCCATTTTTGTTGACACATACGACAAGATCTGGTTCTCGGAACACATTGCCGGTAGAGTAGGACGCTATGACCCCTCTACTGGTGTCTTGACAGAATATGCTGTCTCTCCCACTCCCAACGCTTTCCCATTGATCTGGTGGGCAAGGCCTGGGCCCAACAATCTCGTATGGTTTGTTGCAAACGGACTCGGCGAGGTGGGCTACATCAACGCGAGCCTACCCCTTCCACTGACCCTTACTGGACCTTCAGGGGAGGTTGCAATCCAAAAAGGAACCACAATGAACATTTCTGTCGTCGTCGACTCTCAAGTCGCACAGACCCTGTCCTTCGGTGTTTCTCCTTTGACTCAAGACCAAGAGTCTTCGAACTCTCCTGCCCAATTGTACGGGTCTGGGCCTTCAGACATCGGGCCGAATAATAATCCTCAGGCGGTCAACATCGGCATTTCTGCGGCTTGGAGTGCGATCGACGGGGCCCGGTACGTAGCTCTCACCGCCACTGAGGGAAACATCGCAGTAAGCATCCATGTCAAAGTAGTAGTTGTTGAGACCTCGGTGCCTTTGGTCGCTTTAGGTTTCTCATCCTCGATCGTTCTTGGAGGTTTCGCAATCTACTTGCGAAGGCCTAGGAAACTCAAGCTCCAGCGCTTGAAAAAGGTCAGAAGATAGATCCTAGGTTAAAGTAATTCTATTTCGATGAAAACGTCGTCCGGCGCTCTTATCCTCATCAATCTCTTCAAGAATCGTTCATTCGGGTCCACATCGATGAGGCGCTTGTGAATCCTCATCTCCCACTTATCGAAAGTGTGGGTTCCTTGTCCCGCTGGCGATTTTCTTGATGGGACGATGAGCTTCTTGGTCGGCAGTGGTATTGGTCCTTTCAGCTTGACACCAGTCTTATCGGCAATGTCTTTGATCTCGGTGCAGATGTTGTTGATGTCCTGGGGGTCTGTGCTCGACAGGCGGATTCTAGCTTTGGAAACCATACCAGGATACCTTCATTGTCGACCTTTTGTTGCGAAGAGTCCGGACGGGTCCGGTGCGGTTAAAAACCTTGGTGTAAACTCTCGCGGAAACCGCGGTCCCGAATTCGGGTATTCCCAGAACAGCGATTATCGTTCAAAGAAACGCAAACTGCTAGCGGTCCTTGAGATGCAGTGAGCGACTTGCGATCAGACATGAAATCGGCGGAGCCTCCGTTAGGGTCCTGAAGAGTCGCTGGAAAACAGCTGTGTGTACGGTTAGCCTTTAGTGATGATCTCTTTGACCACGCCGACCCCGACGGTGCTGCCCATGTCCCGGATGGCAAACCTTCCAAGCTCTGGAATGTCGGAGAACGCTTCCAAGACCATGTTGTGCAAGGGCTTCATCTTCACCAGGGCGCTGTCCCCGACCTTGAGGAAGCTAGGCTTCTCTTCGACCACCTGACCTGTTCGCGGGTCGATTTTCTTGATAAGTTCCTCGAACGTCACACCGACCGTTGCAGTGTGGGCGTGCAACACTGGGGTGTATCCTGCGGCGATGGCAGTTGGGTGGTAGATGATAATGATCTGACCGATGAACTCTTTTGCGATCGTCGGGGGCTTGTCCGTGTGGCCCATGACTTCTCCCCGTCCGATCTCGTTCTTTGCGACGCCTCTGATGTTGAAGCCGATGTTGTCTCCAGGCTCAGCCTTCGTCATCCGTACATGATGTGTCTCGATTGATTTTACCTCGCCGAGCTTTCCGGAGGGATTGAAGATGACCTTGTCACCATCTTTCACGACACCAGTCTCGACTCGTCCCACCGGGACAGTTCCAACACCTGTAATCGTGTACACGTCCTGTATGGGGACGCGAAGAGGCTTGTCCAAGGGCTTCGGTGGCGGAATGAAATCGTTGAGCGCATCGTACACTGTAACTCCCTTGTACCAGGGAGTGTTCGTGCTCTTCTTCGACAGGTTGTCGCCCAGCCATCCGCTGGTCGGGACGAACGGGACCTTTGAAACGTCAAAGCCCACAGTCTTCAGCAAGCCTTCCAGCTCTTTCCGGCATTCCTTGTAGCGTTCCTCAGAATACTTGACTGTCTGGTCATCCATCTTGTTGATGGCCACGACCAGGTTCTTCACTCCGAGAGTTCTTGCAAGATAGGCGTGTTCTCTGGCTTGTCCTCCGGGTCCGACGGCGACTTCGAATTCGCCCTTTTTACCCGAGATGACGAGAATTGCGACGTCTGCTTGGCTGGCGCCGGTGATCATGTTCTTGATGAAGTCTCGGTGTCCGGGCGCGTCGATTATCGTGTAGAAATTCTTCGGTGTCTCAAACTTTTGGAACGAGAGGTC
>WNGN01003859.1_pt1 | contig 10638 bp, 14 predicted proteins | sample 5400561 | NCBI WGS metagenome assembly WNGN01 (sample SAMN13153379, study PRJNA577476) | soil metagenome | isolation source: 115 cm soil or saprolite under Garry oak tree replicate 2 | place: USA:California | collected 2016-06-15 | reverse complement strand
GTTCGTGTCCCAGCCAACCGATGAGGATTGTGAATCTTGACCAAGCCCGATGAGCGGAAAAATTTCGCCAAATTGGTCCTGATATTCGTAAACCGTCCGGAATAGGCTGGTGGCGATCCCGAGCCGATAGCCAGTTACCACCGTTGTGTCAACCATGACTTCCCAGTACCACGATCCGGAACTGACTCCGACATTAGCCAATGCCGTTTGCCACATCAGACCACCAACCTCGGAGTCAGGCACCGACACCAGCATCACGGTGTCGCCAGTGATAGAAATGCCGGGATCGGTAGCGCCGATGCCGGCCTGTCTGGTCGCGGGAGTCTGATTGCGCGTGGACTTCTGGGACAGATTGATCGTGCACGCCTGGTTGCCTAGAACGCAGTTCAAGGTCTGCGAAAAGAATGATCAGCATGGCCCTATGTCACTTGCGGCAGAACGCCCGCTTGCGCCAACGTCGATGGCGACGCATTGACGGTGCCCTGACTGAGCGGATCGACTCCGCTAGACGCCTTCGTATCGACGAAGGCCGCCGTGGCAGTGGCGCGTATTTCGATCAGGCCGATTTCTACCGTGATCAATCCTCGCCCGGTATCGGCAGTGCGCTCATAGTCATAGCGCGCGATCGTGGCATTCGGGAAATCCCGCTCAGGGGTCCGCACCAGATATTGATCAAGCGACTCCGCCGCCGCAGCAATGGCCGCCAGAAACCTCTGGCGCTCCGCCACCGATCCGCCTTTGGACAGCTTCACGATGGCATCGAACGGCATTTGCACTTTGTTGTAGGACTGGAACGCTCCCTGTTCGATCGGGTAATTCGGAATGCGCCATTCCTGCTTGTAGTGCAGCGACACGACCGAATCGGCCAGTGCGATCGGCTCACCGATAAGGCCGTCTGGCGTAATGGAGAAGATGCCCCATGGTCCTGATACCGGACCTAACAGCAAAGCGGCGTCTGATTGGAGCAGTGAAACAGTATTGATGAGCCCGACCACGGTCGCTGTAGCCAGCGCGCCCTGAATCTCGCTGGCTGGATTCAGCAGTGGCGGGATGCCTGCCAGGGTCACTGACCACCCCCACCGGCCTGCGTTACGGTGGATAGTTCGCGGGTGAGCGCGCCCTTAGCGCCCTTGGCCATGCCGGCGGCGTCAGTCGCATGCGTATAGACGTTCACGTTATTGATGCTCACGCTGGTAACGCCGTGGCCCGCGGCCGTGCCAGGCGGCGGTTTGATGGTCGCGGCAGATGGCAGCACCCGCGGATTCGCTTTCGTTATAGGCGCGAATTTCTCAGCGTGGCGTGCCTTGATCTGGACCATCGTCGGCGTTTCATCCATCTCCTTTTTCAGTTCATCGTATGGTATTTCTGGAAGCGCTGCGCCAAGCAACATCCCGATTAAACGACCCGTTTTCGGGTGCCCGAGCGCCGTTCCAACAACACCGCCTACCTTGCCCCCAATCTTGCCAGCGACCGCCATTTCGATCACGGCTGCTATGCCACCAAGCTCGTCGGCGATATCAGCAAGCACCATCGCGAACGCTTCCATTTCAGTGCGAAATTCACTCCACTTGATATTGTCAAGCCAATGACCAAGTTCCTCAATCTTTTTGCTAAGCCACTCAACGCCACCGCCCTTGAGCAACCATTCTTCGAATTCATTGGCCAACCGCAAAACCGTAGGTTCGATGTTTTTTAACAGCGCAACCCCGGCTTCCCTCAGGCGATCGATGAATTCTTTCCAGTAGAGGTCCATTTCGCGCATTTTCGCAACGTCATCATCGCTGAGGACGAACAGTCTGCGTGTACGCGCCTGCGCTCGTGTGATCGCTTCTGTTCCCTGCATGATCATGTTGCCGGCACCCTCAGTGATTTGTGCCATTTGCAGGAACATCTGGACTTCTTCAGGCGAGCGTGCTGCTAATTGATGCATCGCCTCAGACAGGCGCATCACCGCTTCTTCTGGCTTATTTTCGGCCAACGCCTTCGTAAAGTCTGCCATATCCAGGCCAGCCATCACCAGTCCCTTAAGGCCCGGGAAGTCTCCCATGCGCCGCCACTCGGCGCCCATGTGCGCGATCGTGCGGAACAGCGCATCGACGTCCTCCTTTCCGGCCCCCATGTACTTCGCTGTTTCCTCCCACAGCGATAGTTGATGCTTCGTCAGGCCGACATTCTTCGCCAGGAATGTCAGCGATGTACCCATCTGCATCATTTCGCCAGAAAAGGACTTGATCTTGGACAGACCGAAATAGGTCAGCGTCAGCGCGATCAGTTCTTTCTTGAATTTGGTGAATGCGTCGGTGACCTTCTTCGCATCGGTTTCGGCAGACTTGCGCCATTTTTCCGATTCGCCCTTCTGTTTGACGACAGCGCCGGCCGCTTCCTTTTGACCCTTGGTGAACCCAGCCGGATCCAGGCCCAGCTTGACGATAAGGCTGTCGATGACGGTAGGCACGGGTTCATTCCTTCTGTTGGACGGCAAGCCATTCGTTGTGCCGATCGACGGCCACGACTTCCACTAGGTCGTACAGATCCTTCACACCAAGAACGGTGTTCAGTTCGTGCAACGTCGCTAACCGGGCGGAAATGACCGTACCGATTGCGCGGGGGACGTTCTGGTAGCTTGCCCATTGCCTGCCGTCGTCGGGGCGGTTGCTGAAGTCGAGACGACGGCGTCGGAGAAAAAACCGGTGTGCAATGTGACCAGTTTGCGATAAAGCGCGACTCGCGTCGCTACTTCTTCGACATCGCTTTCTACCAGCGCGCCGACACTGAACGCGCCCTTGCCGCGCCTAACATCGGGGTGCTGCGGATCAGGCACGATCTGAACGCAACTGCTGAACAGTTCGTCCTTGACCGCTTTGGCTTCTTCGAACGAAACGCCAGTGAGCGATCTGACGCCCCAGGACACGAGCCCTGCGAACCCGGCTTCCTGGATTTCTTCCGGCACGTCCACACCAGCCTTTGCCAGTGCCAGGAAGATCCGTAGAGCCATGTCCTCGCCCTGCGTGGACGGCATTTCGGTCAGGTGGAACAGCTTTCCCTTGTCGCGCCCTTCGTCGCTGATCACAACATCCATTTCCCGTCTGGCCATATCGACCCTTCAATTTAGATTGGCGCCGCAACGATTTGCCCCCAGGTGATTTCGTACTTCCTGGGTTGCAGCACCTTCTTCACATCCGGCGTCGGCTTGTGCGAAGACAGCACGCCTTTGCGCATGATGTAGGACCGGCTGGTTGCGGGCAGATGAACCGTGCCGGTGGCGAAGTACAAATCCTGAATCGCCTGCTGAGCGGCATACCATGATTCGAACAGCTTGTTGCTGTCGCTATCGGCCTGAAGGTTGAAACTCATCTTGACCGGAACATAGATCCAGCCAGCCGACATGTTGCCGTCAACGCCGGTCAGGATTTCGGCCGATGCGATGGCTTCCGAATCGAACACGTCGTCCGCTGCGAAGCCGAAAAGCTGTTGCGGGACCGGAAACAATCCTGTGATCGACAGCAGGACAATGGAGTTAGCGCCGGTGATGGATGCCATGGTTACTCCACCTCAATCGAGGCAAGCGAAAGTGCCTGGACCGAGCCAGGATTGTTGTACCAGAAGGTCATCGGCGGCGTGGAGCGTGCCCCGCGCGCCGTCGGCGACGCCGGCAGGATCTGCAAGTACCAGCCCTGCGCGAACAGGACATCGTCGATCTTGGTGCCAGCGGCGGCGTTGACCGAGGAAATCTGCGACGCCGACAGCGCAACGCCGGCCGCAAACGCACCGAAGTTCAGCCCTTGCAGAATCGGCCCCGGCGCGTCTTCCGTGCCGACGGCCGCGGCGCGGATCGCCGCATAGCCCGACTGCGTGTACGGGATGCTGGGCATGTTGAACAGCAACGTCATGAACGCCAACTGGAAGTTGTTGTTCAGCCAGACCTGATCGACGAAGTTGTCCAGCCACTTGAAGGGGCCCGACACGCCGGTCGGCCCGAGCCCGATGAAGGGCTGGGCAGCCGTGGCCCAGGTCCCGTAGTAGGCGTAGCCGTTGGCCGTCAGATTGGTGGCGATCGCCAAGCTGGTCACGGTCGGTACCAGCCCGGATGCGGACTTGAAGGCGAACGAAATGCGCCCGTTTTTGCGGGAAAAGTCGATCGATGCCGCAGCGCCGCATATGAACGCGGCAATCGTGTAGTCCGTCGAATAGACCGGCGTGGTGCCAGACGTGTTGGCGGCGGCCAGGATCGCGCCCAGGCTCGTCGGCGCCGCCCCGAGCATGGGAGTGGTGTCGGTGTCCCACGCGATGTAGGCGTAGTTCTGGGCCGCCTGAGCGCCCCCGGCCCAGGCTGCGAATGCCTGCTTCTGGGTGCTGCCGTAGCCGCCGTCCGGGTCGAACAGCGTCATGAACGTGGCCCAGTTGGTCGCCTGCCCCAGCACGGCGGACATGAACGCGGCCGGCGTCGCAACCGGTGCGCCCTGCGAAAGCACCGCCCCGTTGGCCGCGGTCAGATTCAACGTGGCAGAAATGGTCCCGGTGGCAAATCCGATCGTACCGACCGTTCCCGGCGTGCCGCCGGTCAGGACGAACGCGCTCGAAATGCTGTCGAAGGTGCATACCAGCAACCCGCAGGACATCGTGGTGGCCGAGACGGTCTGGGCGCCGCCCGACGTGTAGTAGGTGCCCACGCCGCCCGTACCGGTGCCCAGCGCCGTGATGGTGGTCCCGACAGCCACGGCCGAACCGGTAACGGACTGCCCTACAGCCAGCGTGCCGGACACCATGCCGCCGACGGTCAGCAGGCCGGCCGACTGCGAAATCGCGGTCGATGCGACGTTCTGAACCGCCGACACCAGGTACGTGCCGGTGCCACCCGCCACGCCGGTTAGCTGGCTCACGATCGACGTGCCGGCGGTAACTCCAGTGCCGGACAGCACCCCGCCCACCACCAGCGTGCCAGAAGTCACGCCAGTGACCGTCATGATGTTGCCGGTAATCGCCGCCGTGACCGCCGTAGCGGGGGCCGCGGTGATCGTCGCGGTGTTGGTGGTCACCGCGTCATAGGACGGGCCAAACGCCGCCTGAATCAGCGCGGCGGCATTGCTGAAGCTGGTGGCCGACGACAGGACCACCGAGGCCGCGGTACGCACCACGCCGTTCACGGTCACGTTCAGCGAGCCGGTCACGGCCTGAAGCTGGGACAGCGTCATCGATGCGAGCGAGCCGCCGCGCAGGTAGGGCGCAACTGCCACCGTCGGATACTGCGCGAACAGCAGCGCGCCGGGCCTGGCTGTCGATCCGTTGTAGCCGTTGAAGTAGATCGCCGCCGCCGCCGCCTCGGTCGAAGACGGCCCGAACGCAGTCGATACCGCTGTCGCCGATGGATACGACGGCACGGTCCCGATCGGGATGCGCGGATTCTGCGTCAGGAACAGGCCGCTTAATTGCAGCGCATTGCCGCCTGGACTGATGACACCCGGGATGATATTAACGAGTGCGCTTGCTGGAATTGCGGCTGTCATTTTGACTCCGGATCAAGGTTCAGTGCGGCGGATAGACGACATCGACATCGATCAAGCCGACCTTCAAAGCGGCCATAAAATCCTGCGGAACGACCACGACTGGATTGGCCTGCATCACGCAACTGATGACCCAGCGGTTTTCGATCTGCTGTTCTGCGTTCGTGAACGGGATCTGGTGCGCCGGTTCATCGGTGTAGAGCGGCGTCACGTCGAAGCCGCTCGCCGCGAACTGATCGACTCCCCATTCGCTGCGAAACAGCGTGATGATCGCCCACTGGTTATCGCCACTATTGGGCCCGTGCACATCAAGCTGAATCGTGACCTTGGCAGGATCGAGCGACGTGCGCGTACCGGGCGCGGCGGGATAGCCGTCCGTGAAGATGTCCGTGTTCGTTTCGATGCGCTCCGCGAACATCGGCGTCATCGTCACGTAATCGACGCTGCCAGGCTCCGGAACGCGATTGTCCTGGCCGACCACGATCGGAGTTGCTTCCGGCAGCGCCGCGGCCAGGAAACTGCGCAGCGCCAGCAGCGTTTGCGCTTCCGTCAGGGTGACGGTCGGAATCGAAATCGGCATCGCTTACACATGCTTGCCGGGCCACGGCATGTTAGAAAACAGCGCCTTGGCCGCACCATCCGGATCGCCTTCGCCTTCAGTGCCAGGGACCGTGTTCGGCTTTTCCTGCGACGGAAGTTCTTCGCGCGGATACTCTTCGTCCACAGCGACGGCAGTTGCCGCGTTGTCGGCCGGAATCATTTCGTCGATTCCGCTGATGGTCCCGGCGTTTTTGCTCGCGTATAGCACCTGTTTCGCCTTTTCCGAGGACCCGTATTGATCCTTCATATTGCCCAGGATTTCTTCGCCCTTCGCATTGAGTGGCATATCAGTTCCCCATCTGTTGAGTGGCGCCGATTTTCGTCCAGCCGGCGGTTTGGTTCCAGTTCTCCAATACAATTGCAACCAGCCACACGGTCCCGTCAGGCAGCGTGATCAGATCGCCGCCTATGCCGCTCACGCGATTGACGCCCTGCACGTTGGCGTCGATATACATGGCCAGGCGCACGCCCTGGATGTTGAGTCCGCTGATCTGCTGTAAATCCTTCCAAGTCAATGCCTGGACCTGAACGTTGACCGTGACGGGCGCCGCGTAGCGTGGGGCGCGCTGGCCCGACGCGTTCGGTTCGAAGCCGGTTGACTGTTGCCACTGCGCCGATAGCATAGGGTTGATCGCGGCAACTACTGGCGCGACGATCGAATGCAGGTCCATGTCACGCCGACACCCACACGCCTCGCACGATCGTTCCGACGAACGCCGATCCGATGCCGTCCATGGCCACAATCTGCCCGGTAACGGTGATATTGCCGTCCGCATGTTCCAGGATTGGCTCCTGACTCACCAGCTTGACCGCAAATGCGCTGGTTGGATGCAGCGCGTACCAGTCACCATTCTTGTTTTTTCCGAAAGCGCCTGCCGCCGCGCCAGCTAGGTTCGGATTGCCGGCCGCATCCTGCGTCTTGATACGTTGACCTTGAATTTTGGTCGTCAATTTAATCCACCCTGAAATCTACTGACTGAAGTAAGTGGCCGGAGTCAACAAGTGGTTTCGTTGATACGCCGGACACGCTTTCGCCAGCGGCCACACGCGCGCGCGCCTCGCGCACCTTGGTAAGACTTCCGACGAAGTTCGTCTGGCGCTTCATCTTGCGCAGCATCAGCGTCACTTTCGACAGCGGCGGCGCCATCAGTTCGATGATCGATGCCTGAAGCTGACCGCGAATGTTATCGCCCATCAGCGACAGGGCGATTTCGCTGTCGAAATTGTGCGCTTTCAGAAGATGCCCCAGGTCGCCCCCCCAGTGCGGCGACTGCTTGGCGATCATGGTGCGAAAGTACGGCCGCGGCGGGATCGCGCCGCCCGGAGCGCGCGGGGCGCCGAATTCCTGGATGGCGGCCACCGCTGCAACGCCCATGCCGCCCGGATAGCTGCCAGCGCGATCGTCCCCGCCCAGAAAGCCAACCGACAGCGAACCCTTCTTCGTGATCCGCTGGGACAGCTTGGCCAGATACGCGTTCATCTTGTCGCCGCCATCGATCGTGACGGTTACGCGATCAGTCGCCATAGTCGCGCCAGCCCCAGCCGGCAATCCAGTTGTAAAGCCGAGACAGCCGGATCAGCAGTTCCAGCTTGATCAGGTCCACCCATATCGGCGGTCGTATTGCCATCAGGTGATCTGCGGATTGACCGGATCGATCTGCGGGCTGACCCAGTCACCGTCAAACGGCGCCGCAAACGGATACGGCTCGAATTGCCGGCGCGGCCCCGCGATGTAGAACATCTGACGGTAGCCGGCTGCGGCGGTCCAGAACATGACGCCGTACTTGGTCTGCGCCCAGAACTGCGGGGTGCCGTCTGGCACCTTGAATTCGGCCTGCACCGTCACGCTGCCTTCGGTGGCGCTGTTGATGCGGCCAACCAGCGGCGATGCGGCCTGCCCGTTCTTGCCGGTCGTTCCGAATGACAGCGCCGACAGGTGGGCCGTGATCAGGTGCAGAAACAGGTACCGCTGGCCACCGACACTCGCATCGGCCACAGGACTGGCCGGGCTGTTGTCGCAGTACAGCGCCGCTTCGTTGAACACCATCCCGAGTATGCCCAGGCCAGGGGCCGAGCACTCCGGGAAGCGCGTGCTGAAATAGGTCCAATCGAATGCGACAACGCCGGTGGTGGCCATGGCATCAGGCCGGCGCGTTGCTCACGCGCGCGCGCATCGCTTCCTTGTCCGTCTTCACGGCGTTGGCGATGACTGCTGGAAGATGATCCGGATCCATCCGTTCCAAGCCGGATCGGATTTTCTGTCCATCGGCCGCTTTCGCATTGACATCTTCGCGTCGATCGAATGCGAAAATGAGTCCATTGCGCACCATCATCGACGTTTTGTTCTGTTCCAGCCACAGGTCCCACAGATCCTTCGGCACTCCCGGCGTGAGCGCGTAGCCGCCTTCGGTTGTGCCGTTGCCCAGCACATGAGGGCTCTGGATGTCGTAGTCTGGAGCGCGATTCTGGGCATGCGAAAAGCCGTTGACCACGAACCGTCGTGCAAGTTCTCTGGCCTGCTTCACGCGCTTGGGCGGCCCATTCAGGATCGGCACTTCCGTTTCTTCCATTTCGAACACGCGAAGAATCAGGCCATGCGGCAGCTTGCATGCAACGCAGACCGTCGCGGTCGAAGTCGTTTGTGGCGTTGATGCTGCCATGTTTTGCACCTCTTTCAGCTAAGGCGGGCTACTCGCCATCGGGTACTGACCGCCGTCCGGCCCGGTTAGGACTGCGCGTACTCACACCAGGTTTTCGCCCATTGGTTTTGAATCAGACTCCCACCATTTCGGCGATGGCAAACGGCTGGCGTATCACACTTCCCCATGTGCCCTGTGTCATTTTCTGTTTGTAAGAGGACAGATCGCGGATGATCGGGCCGGCGCGCAGTTTTTCACTGAACGCACAGTAGCCGCTTTCCTGGCCCTCCGGATTGGTCGCGATCAACTGTACCAATTCGCCCGCGGCTGATCCCTGCGGGTTCTGGGTGGTCTGCGCGCCGTACTGGATGGCTGGAACGATCTTCAGGTTCGGGTAGTTTGTTGACAGCAGCACTTTCACGTTCACGTTGTAGGTGTTCGTGAAGTTCAGTGCTCCTGCCGAGTGCGGCGACATCGCCAGAACCATTTCGCTTTCGGCGTTCACGTTACCGCCCGACTGCGCGATCAACTGAACGACCAGGGACACGATGTCGTTGTAGACCTCAAGCCCGGTCGCATTGGGGCTGTTCCCGACGAACCACGTCAACCCTCCGGCCGCCTTGACGGTTGGTGCAATTCCGGGATTCAACGATGGGTCATTCAGCAGCCCGTAGTTCTGAAGACCCGCGATGCCGAAGAAGTACGACAGGTTCTGGAACTTGTTCAGCGTGACGATCGCCGATTGCTTCAGTTCCGCAGCCCAGCCGATCTTCGCCAGGCCAGCGCGCTCCATTTCCAGTTCGCCGTATTCGATGATCGTCTGGTACAGGTAGTTTTCGCGCTGGGGGAAGTTCGTGTTCGCACCGCTCTTGCCAGCCTGCGAAAAGTCCCCGTAGCTGGACACTTCACCGGTGTGCTCAACGACTGGGAAGACCGCCGTCACATCGACGAAGCTGCCCTTGCGAACTTCGCCCAGGATTTCAGCCGCCGCGTTCTTCGCGGTCAGGATCCGCAGGATGTCCGGATCGATGAACGTGGTCAGAAACGCCGGGATGCCGGACTGGGGCGTGGTGACCAGTTGCGGCTGCGCGTCGAATGCGAACTTGTCACGCTGCTTCCACGCCGCCTGCATCATGAACAGCGTATTGCTGTCGTATCCGATGCCGGATATCCCTTCCGTTTCGAACACCTGTTGCAGAAAGGCACGTTGTACGTGCACTGGTGTCTTCAGCAATTCCTGAAGCGCGGTGTCGAAGGCCATCTTGTCGGACATTCTGTCCATTTCAATTTCCCTTTTTGAGTGGTTAGGCGTTGGAAGACGGCGCTATATCAACCGAGCGGCCATGAAGACATCTTGACCAGTTCGCCCGGCTGGCCGACCGACAGCGCGACCCACTTCGTTTCCGTTGCGGCATTCGCGTTGATGGCTTGCGAGGACAGGGTTTGCCCCTGATTCAGCGCGTAGTAGCCGGTGCCTCCCGTGCCGGTGATCAGCGCAGTGATGTAGGTGCCAGCGGTCACGCCCGAGCCCGTGAGCAGATCGCCGACCTGGAAGGTGCCGGTGACCGTGCCGCCCACGTTCAGCGTGCCACCCGATGCGGTGATCGTGGTAGATGCGACGTTGGCCACGGTCGTCGGCGCGAACACGGACAGCTTGTCACCGCTGGTGAACCCATTGGTGCCGCTGATCAGCGCGTAGACCGTGGTACCAGTGGTGACGTTCGTGCCCGTCAGGGTCGCGCCCGGCAGGATGTAGCCAGCCGGCGTGGCGCCCAGCACCAGCGTGCCCCAGAGCGGGGCGGTGATCGTGGTCGATGCGACCGTCTGGCTGATGTTGACCTGGTAGGTCCCGGTCGAACCCGCCGTGCCAGTTAACTGCTTCGTGATCGTGGTCGCCG
>WNGN01003526.1_pt1 | contig 10638 bp, 9 predicted proteins | sample 5400561 | NCBI WGS metagenome assembly WNGN01 (sample SAMN13153379, study PRJNA577476) | soil metagenome | isolation source: 115 cm soil or saprolite under Garry oak tree replicate 2 | place: USA:California | collected 2016-06-15 | reverse complement strand
GAGGCGGCGAAGAAGAACCCCGGGCAGCTGAAGCAGTCGGGCGGCTCGAATACCAGCCGCGACAACGTCGTGCGGCAGCTCCTGCAAAAGTCCACCGGCACGCGCTGGGCCTTCATATCGTTTCCGGGCGGGGGCGAGCGCATCGCCGCGCTGCTCGGCGGCCACGTCGACATCATGGTGATCGAGCCCGAAGAGGCGGGCGAGCACATCCGGGCCGGCAACATGCGCGTGCTCGCTCAGGTCAGCGAAAAGCGGCTGGCGAAATTTCCCGGAGTACCGACGCTCAAGGAGGCCGGCTTCGATGTGCCGGTCGTGCCGCAGGTCCGCGGCGTGGTTGCGCCGCCCGGGATTCCGAAGGAAAACGTCGAGTTCTGGCAGGATTTTTTCCGCAGGTTGACGCGTACGCCGTCCTGGCAGAAGTACATCGCGGACAACCAGTTCGAGGACGGCTATCAGAATGCGGCGGAGCTCGCGAAATTCTATGACGAGTTCACGGACCGGATGCGCGAAATCCTCAAGGACGCCGGCATCAAGACGGTGCGTTGAAGCGTTCGGATGAACGCTCCCGCCGACATCCGGTCTGTCGCGGAACGACTCGTAGCCGCGACTGCATCGCTGTCCCCAGGGGGCATTCCCGCCCCAGTCAGGCTGCGTTGCGAGGACCTGCTCGTCGACGTCGGCGGCCTGTGCGTCGCGGCGCGCAACAGCGATTACGTGCGGGCCCTCGTCGCGAGCGTCGACGGCGGCGGTCCCTGCACCGCGATCGGACATACGAGCGGCTTTCGCGCCGAGGACGCCGCGATGATCAGCGGCACGGCCGCCCACGGCGAAGACTTCGACGACACGTTCGAAGGCGGTCCGGTGCACAGCGGGGCCGTCATCGTCCCGGCAGTGCTCGCCGCGTGCGAACGCTTCCGGCGCGATGGACAGGCCGCGCTTCTCGGCATCGCTTCCGGCGTTGAAACGATGTGCCGGTTGAGCCTCGTCGCGCCGAAGCTCATTCACCAAGCGGGATTTCATCCCACGAGCGTGCTCGGAGCAATGGCGGCAACGCTCGGCGTGTCGGCTGCGCTCGGGCTCGATCGCAAGCAAACGGTCGACGCGCTCGGCATCGCGGGCAGCATGGCGGGCGGGATCATCGAATATCTCGCCGAAGGGGCCTGGACCAAACGACTGCACGCGGGATGGGCGGCGCGCATCGGGCTGCATGCGGCGCGCATCGGGCGCGAAGGATTCCTCGGGCCGCGTACCGTATTCGAAGGCACGCACGGGTTTTTCTCCGGATTTGCCCACACCCGGGAAGGCGATTTCGACGCGCTCACGCGCGATTTCGGAAAGCAATGGCTCATGGAAGGCCTCACCTTCAAACCCTATGCGACCGGCACCATGAATCAGCCTTATATCGATTGCGCGCTGCGGCTGGCGAGAAAAGGCTTCGCCGCCGAAGAGGTCGTCGAGGTCTTGTGCGCGACCGCCGAAGGTTACGTGCACCGGCTGTGGGAACCGCTCCCATCCAAGCACCGGCCGGCGAACGACTACGCCGCGAAGTTCAGCACCCCGTTCAACATCGCGGTTGCGTTCGTGACCGGGAGCGCCGGGTTCGATGCGTTCACCGAAAAGACGGTGCGCGACCCGCGCATCCTCGCGCTTGCATCGAAGGTGCGCTACGTCGTCGATCCGAACAATCCCTATCCGAAGGCTTACACCGGCCACGTCAGGATGACTCTCAGGGACGGCCGCGTGTTCGAAGAGCGCCAGCCGCACATCCGCGGCGGCGTGCACGAGCCGCTCACGCGCGAAGAGATCGAGCGCAAGTTCCGCTCCAACGCCCTATACGGCGGCTGGGATGCGGCGCGCGCGGAGCGGTTCCTGAAGTTCGCAAAAGGCGCCTTCGGAGGGCAGATGGATCTGGCGGGGTTGCGTGGCTAGCCGCTTCACGCCGGCGCGAAGAAACTAGAAGGAGCGCTCGAGACGCCGGTACTGGATCGCTTCGGCGACGTGCGTGACGGCTATCGTCGCTTCGCCGGCGAGGTCGGCTATGGTACGGGCGAGCTTGAGCACCCGGTGGTAAGCGCGCGCCGAGAGATGGAGCTTGCCGATAGCCTGTCTCAGCAGGGCGCCAGCCTTCTCTTCTGCCGTGCAGAAGCGCTCGATTTCGCGCGGACCCAGCCGGGTGTTGCTCTTGCCCTGCCGCGCAAGTTGTCGCTCGTGCGCTCGTTCAACGCGCTCCCGCACCCGAGCAGACTGCTCGCCGCGACCGGCGTCGACGAGTTCGTCTTCGCGCACCGCGGGCACCTCGATCTGGATATCGATACGATCGAGGAAAGGCCCCGAAAGCTTGTGACGGTAGCGTATCACCTGATCGGGCGTGCAGCGGCATTTGCCGCTGAAATGTCCCAGGTACCCGCAGGGACAGGGGTTCATTGCGCCGATCAGCTGGAATCGCGCCGGATACTCGGCCTGGCGCGCGGCGCGCGAAATGGCGACGCGGCCGGACTCGAGCGGTTCGCGCAGCGCTTCGAGCACCTTCCGGTCGAACTCCGGCAGCTCGTCCAGAAACAGTACGCCGTTGTGCGCCAGCGATATTTCGCCGGGGCGCGGATCGCCGCCGCCTCCGACCAGCGCGACGCTGGAAGCCGAGTGGTGCGGAGCGCGGAACGGGCGCTGTTTCCAGTTTTCAAGGCGAAACCCGCCTGAGCCGAGCGAGGCGAGCGCGGCCGATTCGAGCGCTTCCTCGCCGCTCATCGGCGGAAGCAATCCCGCGAAACGCGCCGCGAGCATCGATTTTCCCGTGCCGGGGGGCCCGACCATGAGCACGCTATGACCTCCCGCCGCAGCGACTTCGAGTGCGCGCTTCGTTTGCGCCTGCCCTTTTACTTCCGCAAGATCAGGATAGTTCGGCGGGATGACGATCGGCTGCGCCGCCGGCCGCGACAAGGGCTGCCGGCCGGCCAGATGCGCGCAGACATCGAGGAGCGACCCCGCCTGGTAAATGCTGGCTTCTGCGACCAGCGCCGCTTCGCCGGCACTTGCCGACGGCAGGACAAATGCACGACCATCGCGCGCCGCGCGCCAGGTCATCGCGAGCGCTCCTCGAACCGGACGCAGCTCGCCCGTCAGCGAGAGCTCCCCGGCGAATTCGTATTTCGAGAACCCGTCGCCTTCGAGCTGGTGCGAGGCGGCGAGGATGCCGAGCGCAATGGGCAAATCGAACCGGCCGCTCTCCTTGGGGAGTTCTGCAGGAGCAAGATTGACCGTGATACGCCGCGCCGGAAATTCGAAGCGGGAGTTCACGAGCGCGGCGCGCACCCGGTCGCGGCTTTCCTTCACTTCGGTGTCCGGCAGACCGACGATGGTGAAAGAGGGCAGGCCGTTCGCGAGATGCACCTCGACGGTGACTTGGGGCGCGTCCAGTCCCGAGAGCGCACGGCTGTGGAGCACCGCGAGCGACATCGCGGACTACTTGCGGGTCAACCTCGACTCGAGTTCGGCGACGCGCGCTTCCAGCTCGGAGAGTTTATCGCGCGCGCGGGCGAGTACCTTGGCCTGGATGTCGAGCTCCGCGCGCGTTGCCAGATCGAGCTTGGCGAACGCAGCCGAAAGCAGCGCCTGCAGGTTCTTCTCTACATCCTTGGCAGGGCTCGCGGCGAGGAATTCGCTGATCCTCGCGCTCAGGTCATCGAGTATGCGGGTCTGGGGCATCGCGCTTGCGTCGTCGGTCGAGTCTAGCATGGTGATCTAACGCCTCGCCCCCGTTCCGGCCGACCGCACAGGATCAGTGCGTCGCGATTTGATTGCGCATCATCCTGGTGCCGGAAGGTTTCCACAGTAGGGCGTCTAATGGACCAACTCATTGATAGAAAGAAATAAAAAATCTGGCACGAGCCATGCTGAAGGGGCTTGGTCTCCTCACCCAACGAAAGGTCCAACAATGAAAAAACTTTTTCTTGCTTCCGCCGTTACTGCGCTGTTCGCAGCCCCGGCCACCGTGCTCGCCCAAGCCAAACCCGCCCCGGTTCCGACCCTCGACAAGATTCTCGAGGCGTCGGGAATCAGCGTGAGCGGGTATATCGACGCGATGTACACGCATTCGGACAGGAACCAAGCTGCGTTCACGGACCGAGTGTTCGACCAGCAAAACAACTCGTTTGGACTGCACCAGTTCGGTCTGACAGTTGCCAAACAGCCCAAGGAAGGTTTTGGTGGGCTGGTCAATGTTACCGCGGGGTCGGATGCTCAAATAATTCATTCCTTCCCTGAGCCGTCAGGCACAGGCGCTGCTGGCTCGGCCTCATCAATGTTCGATGTCACCCAAGCCTTCCTCCAGTACTCTAGGGGGCCGCTAACTGTGATCGCGGGCAAGTTCGTCACGTTGCAGGGGAGCGAGGTGATCTGGACTCCGACCAACGTCAACGCCTCCCACTCGATCCTGTTCGGCGCGATACCCTTTACCCATACCGGCGTGCGCGCGACCTGGGCTTTGAGCGACACGGTCAGCCTCATTGCGGGTGTCAACAACGGCTGGGATCAGCTCACCGACTCCAACAAGGCTAAGACGGCTGAGCTTGGAGTGACGCTCAACCCCATCAAACCCCTGACAATCACGGTGTCGGATTATTACGGCAAGGAGACGCAGCCGTTTGCAACTCTCGGCGCAGCGGACGGCAAGCGCAACAGCCTTAACGTCGTCGCGTCCTACACCATCATCGATCCTCTGACTATCGGCGCGGAAATATTGAGCGTTTCGCAGGACATCCCCGGTGCCGGCGGTACGACGACCAAAGCAAAGTACAACGGCGCTGCGTTGTACGTGTCCTACATGTTCAAGCCGAAGTTGCGCGGAGTCCTGCGCGCTGAGTCGTTCGACGACAAGAACGGCTTCCACTTCGGGACGACCGTGCCAGCCGCCTTCGCGACCAGCGATACGAAGTACAAGGAGGTGACCGCAACGGTCTCGTTCCTGGCGAGCGACAGCTTCGAGGTACGCGCTGAAGGACGCAGAGATCAGGCGACCAACACGGTGTTCACGGACTACGCCGGTGCGGCGAGCAAGACCATGACGTCCATCGCGCTGCAGGGCCTCTACAAGTTCTAGATCTTCGAAGCTCATTACCACCCATACAAGGGAGCACATTCATGAAACTCGTAACCGCAATCATCAAGCCGTTCAAGCTTGACGAGGTGCGGGAAGCTCTGTCCGCGATCGGCGTGCAGGGCATCACCGTCACCGAAGTCAAGGGTTTCGGCAGGCAGAAAGGTCACACCGAGCTGTATCGCGGCGCGGAATACGTGGTCGATTTCCTGCCGAAGGTAAAGGTCGAGGCCGCGATCAAGGACGAGATGCTCGATCAAGCGATCGAGGCCATCGAAAAATCGGCCAACACGGGAAAGATCGGCGACGGCAAGATCTTTGTCTTCGATCTGAAGCAAGTCATCCGCATCCGCACCGGTGAGACCGGCGCGGAAGCGCTCTAGGGAGACCACGATGAGAAAGCTTTTCGCAATTCTTGCTCTGCTCGGTGCCGTGGGCTGGTGCGCGCCGCTCATGGCCCAGGACAAACCGGCGGCTCCGGCCGCTGCGCCCGCCGCACCCGCGCCAGCTGCCGCTGCGCCCGCGGCTCCCCCGGCGCCGACAAAACCCGAGCTCGTTGACGGCGCGAAAATCAACTCGGGAGACACGGCTTGGATGCTGTCCTCAACGGCGCTGGTGCTGCTGATGACCATCCCCGGACTCGCGCTGTTCTATGGCGGAATGGTGCGTAAGAAGAACGTCCTCGCCACGGTCATGCAGAGTTTCGCCATCACTTGCCTCGTTACGGTGCTGTGGGTCATCGTCGGCTACAGCTTGGCGTTCACGCCTGGGAACGCATACTTCGGCAGCTTCGACCGCCTGTTTCTGTCTGGAATGGCCTACATGAAAGAAGCCAACAAGGTCACGGTCAGCCATCTCGGGGTCACCATACCCGAGTCGGTCTACATGACGTTCCAGATGACCTTCGCGATCATCACGCCTGCCTTGATCGCAGGCGCCTTCGCCGACCGCATGAAATTCTCGGCGATGCTCTGGTTCATGGGCCTGTGGTCGGTGCTGATCTATTCGCCGATCGCGCACATGATGTGGGAAGGGACAAGCGGCAAATGGGCCACAGCGGGAATCCTAGACTTCGCCGGCGGAACTGTGGTGCACATCAATGCAGGTATCGCCGGACTGATGTGCGCACTCGTACTCGGTAAGCGCGTCGGCTACGGCAAGGAACCGATGCCGCCGCATAACTTGACGCTCACGGTAACGGGCGCGGCGTTACTCTGGGTAGGCTGGTTCGGCTTCAACGCGGGTTCCGCAGTCGCCGCCGACGGCCGCGCTGGCATGGCAATGGTCGTGACCCAGCTCGCCACGGCCGTAGCCGCTCTGTCGTGGATGTTTACGGAGTGGCTGGTCAAGGGCAAACCTTCGGTGCTCGGCATCGCCTCGGGCGCAGTCGCGGGTCTGGTTGCCATCACTCCAGCCTCGGGCTTTGTCGGCATCACGGGCGCTTTTGTCATCGGCATTGCGGCCGGCGTACTCTGCTTCCTTGCAGCGACATCAGTGAAAAAGATGTTCGGCTACGACGACTCGCTGGACGCGTTCGGCGTGCACTGTATCGGCGGCATCGTCGGCGCGCTCCTCACGGGCGTGTTCAACGTCAAGGAAATCAGCGGCGCCGACGCCAGCCTCCTGACCCAGCTTTACGGCGTGGTTACCACGTTGCTCGTCAGCGGCATTGGCAGTTTCATCATCCTCAAAGTGATCGACTTGGCTATCGGCTTGCGCGTCACCGAGGAAGAGGAGCGGGAGGGTCTGGACATCAACTTGCACGGCGAGCAGGTTGCTTGAGGTGACTAGAGAGACTAGCCTGATATTGGAATACTCATCATAAGCAGGGAGAGGCTCGGAAACGGGCTTGTCTTTGAACGGGCACCTTCGGGTGCCCGTTTTTTTTGGGCTGTAACAATGAGGGCCAACGCCTCACGGCCGCCTGTTCGTGAGAAAATACGGCCCTTTTCGTCGGCGCCCGGCCATTCGGTTCCCGCCGCACTTCTCTTGCGATTGAGTGAGGACCTCTCGTCATGAAAATGGAATACGTCATCAGCAGCTGGGACATCCCCTCGCTTCCTATCGTAGGCTCGAACGCCCGCTTTCCCGTGCGCCGCATCTTCTGCGTGGGCCGCAACTATGTGGAGCACCAGAAGGAGATGGGCGGCGACGGCCGCGAACAGCCGTTCTTCTTTGCCAAGTCGGCTCACGATCTGGTGCCCGAGGGCGGCGCCGTGCACTATCCGCCGATGACGACCCATTACCACTGGGAGACCGAGATGGTCGCAGTCATCGGCACAGGCGGCCATAAGATCCCGGCGGCGAAAGCCAGCGAGCACATCTGGGGTTACGCGGTGGGCCTGGACATGACCCGGCGCGATTTGCAGCAGGTCGGAAAAGACAAAGGCAGGCCCTGGACCTTCGGCAAGGATTTCGACCAGTCTGCCCCGGTTGGGCCCATTACCCCCGCCTCGAAGAATGGGCACCCGAAAAAAGGCAAGCTCTGGCTCAAGGTAAACGGCGAGCTTCGCCAGAACTCGGACGTCGACCAGATGATCTGGAGCGTGCCCGAGCAGATCGCATTTCTTACGCAGTATTACACCCTGGAGGCGGGCGATCTCATCATGACAGGCACGCCGGCCGGTGTGGGCGCCGCCAAGCCGGGGGATGAGCTCCTCGCAGGAATAGAGGGCCTGGGGGAGCTGAGCGTGAAAATCCTGCCGGCGCGATAACGGGAGGTCCCACATGAGCATCAAACGCCAACCGGCGGGCAAGCTCTTCAGCGCCGCGGTCGAGCACGGCGGCCTCGTCTATGTGGCAGGCCAGGTAGCGGACGATCTCGCCCAGGGCGCCAGGGGCCAGACCGAGCAGGTGCTGAAGAAGATCGACGCAATCCTCGCCGCCTCGGGCACAAGCAAGTCGAAGATTCTTTCCGCCAACGTGTGGGTCACCGACATCCGCAACCGCGACGAGATGAACGCCGCATGGACGGCGTGGGCCGACCCTGCCAATTTGCCGGCGCGCGCCACGGTCGAGGCGAAGCTGGCGGACCCGCGCATGCTGGTCGAGATCATGGTGACCTGCGCCAAATAAGTGGGGCCCGTAAGGAGTTATTTCCTCCAGAACGCCGGCGTGACGACGATGAACAGCGTAAACAGCTCCAAGCGCCCGATCAGCATGGCGACCGTGCATACCCAGGTTTGAAAATCACTGAGCACCGCATAGGTCGTCGCCGGCCCGACCAGGTTCAGCCCCGGCCCGGTATTGCAGATGCAGACGATCACCGCCGAAAAAGCGGTGATGATGTCCAGGCCCGAGGCCAGAAGGAGCATGGTCATGGCGACGACTGACCCGCCCCAGATCAACATGAACGCCAGGACTGCGAAGATGATGTTGTTTTCCACTCTTTGGCCGGAGAGCTTGACGGGCAGATAGGCGCGCGGATGAATGATGGACATGAGCTCTCGCAGCGCCTGGCGGACCATCAGCTCGGCACGAATCATCTTGATGCCGCCGCCGGTGGATCCGGAGCAAGTGGCGAAGCAGCAAAGGAAAAGCATCCATACGGGCGCGAAGATTGGCCATTGGTTGAAATCGGTGCTGGTAAAACCGGCTGTCGTCGCGACCGAGACGACGTTGAACGCGCTGTGGCGTAGCGCTGACCAGAAAGACGGATAGACGTGGTTGGCGAACAGGAAACAGGCGACTCCAAGCACCGAAATCGCGACCAATGCGACGTAGGCCCCCGCCTCGGGGTCGCTCCGGTAGGGCGCCAAGCTCAGCTTGCGGAACGCGAGGAAGTGAGTTCCGAAATTGATGCCTCCGATGAGCATGAAAAAAATTGCCGCGGCCTCGATCGCCGGAGAATTGAAGTAGCCGAAGCTCGCGTCGTGAGAGGAGAACCCGCCCAGGCTCAGGGTCGAGAACGCGTGGACAACGGCATCGAACCAGCCCATTCCCACCGCCTTGAAGACCAGAGCGCACGCGAGCGTCATGACCGCGTAAACCAGCCACAGGCCTTTGGCAGTTCCGGTGATGCGTGGAGTGAGCTTGGTGTCCTTCATCGGCCCCGGGGTCTCGGTCCTCATGATCTGGCTCCCGCCGATCCCGAGCAGCGGCAGGATCGCCACCGCGAGGACGATGATCCCCATTCCGCCCAGCCACTGCAGCTCGCAGCGCCACAAGTTGATCGAAGGCGGCAATTTGTCCAGTCCCGACAGTACGGTCGAACCGGTAGTGGTGAGGGCTGCAACGGTTTCAAAGTAGCCGTCTGTGAAATCGAGCCCGGGTATGTACATCAGCAGGGGCAGCGTGGCGAATGCGGGCAGGACAGTCCAAACCAGCGCCACCAAGAGGAACCCGTCGCGGGTCTGCAGCTCTGCCTGGCGGGAGCGAGTAACCACCCACAAAGTCGCTCCGCTCGCAAAGGTGATCAGCACCGCCTTTTCATACGCGGGCCGCGCCGCGTCACCGTACCCGAGCGATACGCAGAAAGGCAGCAGCATGGCGAGGGCAAAGACGACGATCAAGACGCTCAGCACGTTGAGTACGGGAAGCGGCCTGACCATGGTGCCGGCGTCCGGCTCAGACGAAGCCGGCGCTGACCTCGAAGAGCTTCTCTACCTTGGGCAGGAGTTTCTTGTCGGTGACGAAGACGATCAAGTGGTCCTCGGCGAGCACCACGGTGTCGTGATGGGCCATGATCACCTTGTCGCCGCGCACGATTGCGGCGATTGCGGCACCCTTGGGCAGGTCGATTTCCTCGATCCTCCGGCCGACGCAGCGGCAGGAATCTCGATCCCCGTGCACCACGGCCTCGAGCGCCTCGGCCACGCCGCGGCGCAAGCTGTGCACCCGGGTAACATGGCCGCGGCGCACATGGGCGAGCAGCGTGCCGATCGTAGCCTGCGCCGGTGAAATCGCGATATCGATCTGACCGGCTTGGAGCAGGTCGACGTAGGAGCGCCGGTTGATGAGCGCGACCACGCGGCGTGCGCCCATGCGCTTCGCAAGCAGACAGGACATGATGTTGTTCTCGTCGTCGTTGGTGACCGCGACGAAGAGGTCCATATCGGAGACGTTTTCCGCCTCCAGGAGTCCTTCGTCGGTGACGTCTCCCTGCAACACGAGCGCCCGATCGAGGCGAGTGGAGAGCACCTCGCAGCGCCTCTTGTCGTACTCGATGATCTTGATCGCGTAGTCGCGCTCGATCGCACGCGCGAGGCGTAATCCGATGTTGCCGCCCCCCGCAATCATGACTCTTCTTACCGCTTGGTCCATGCGTCTCAGTTCGTGCATGACTTGGCGAATGTCTTCCGTTGCGGCGAGACAAAATACCTCGTCTCCGGCCTGCACTACCGTATCGCCCTCGGGCAGAATCGCGCTGTCACCGCGAAATATCGCGGCGATGCGCGTGTCCACGGACGGAATGTGCTTCCTGAGATCCTTCAGGGGATGACCGACCAAGGGACCGCCCTGGAATGCACGCACTGCGACCAAGCTCACCTTGCCGTGAGCGAACTCGAGCACCTGCAGTGCTTCCGGAAACTCGATGAGCTTGACGA
>WNGN01003525.1_pt1 | contig 10638 bp, 13 predicted proteins | sample 5400561 | NCBI WGS metagenome assembly WNGN01 (sample SAMN13153379, study PRJNA577476) | soil metagenome | isolation source: 115 cm soil or saprolite under Garry oak tree replicate 2 | place: USA:California | collected 2016-06-15 | reverse complement strand
CATAGCACCGGTTTCGTTAGAGATCTTCTCCACGAAGTTGCACGAGGGGCTCCTCTGGCCCGGCTAGTTGTAGGGAGCAATAACGACGTCTACATTCCAGCTCCCGAAGGCATGTACGTGGGACAACACATTGAGATGGGGAGCGAGGTGCCTGCGGAAACGGGGAATATCAAGTCGCTAGGCAGAATCCCGGAAGGAACCATGATCTGCAATATAGAACTCCGTCCCGGTGACGGAGGCACACTAGCCCGGTCCTCGGGCAGCTTCGCCCTGGTGGTCGCCCACACACCCGTGGGAACTGAGCTTCGCATGCCCTCGGGTCGAACCATACACCTGAACGACAGGTGTAGAGCCATGATAGGAGTGGTCGCCGGAGCCGGTCGTACCGAGAAACCGTTCTTGAAAGCCGGACCCAAGTGGTTCCTACAAAAGTCCAGAGGACGGAAATGGCCTGTGGTCAAGGGCCAAGCAATGATCGCGGCATCTCACCCTCACGGTGGTGGAAGGCACAAACACGCAGGCAAACCTACAACCGTTGGGCGCGATACTCCTCCCGGAAGAAAGGTGGGCAATATTGCCGCTCGCCAGACGGGACGGGCTAAACGTCGCTCGGCACGATAGACGCCAGGAACATTCTTAACATGGACCGGCTTGTATGAATAACGCGGTGCGGGTGAAGAGTTACGCCTAGACAGTTTACCTATCGTGGGCACTCTGTCGACGAGTTGAAACAGATGTCTATGGATGAGTTCATCAAGCTCCTGCCCTCACGGCAGCGCAGATCACTCATAAAGGGGCTCACTAATGAACAGCGAATATTAATGGAACATGTTCGTAAGTCCAGGAAGGAGAACGGTAGCAAGCCTGCGCCTGTAAGGTCGCACGTCAGAGATATGATCGTCATCCCTGAGATGTTAGGATTGACACTCCAACTACACTCCGGCAAAGAATATGTCTCTATTGAGATCAAGCCTGAGATGATTGGGCATTTTGTGGGAGAATTCGCGATCACGAACCAGAAGGTTGTTCATGGAACACCAGGGATCGGCGCATCCCGTTCAAGCATGTACGTTCCACTCAAGTAAACCGAACATTGCCTTAGTCACGTCTCAGAACCAGATACTTTACCGCCTTTTTTTGGAATCTCCGAGAAAGACACTTTAGCGCCCCCAGGGGGTCCATGGCGCCCCTCACTCGATTCTGTCTAATGGGATGTTTTTCGGGCATGGAATCCCCCTCTAAGGATCGCCTGGCAGATTCGGGCTTTTCCATTGAAGCTGCACGATCTGATAGATTTCTCATCTAGGGCAAAAGTCCGGACTCTTCATTTTCCACTGGAATGGTTATACGATGGGGGAGAATCGGTTGCGGTGAGGGCGAGCGCCAGACGCCCGCCTCGAGAGAGCCGGGCTGAGAGAAGACGGTGATCTTCACAGTGAGGCTTGGGTGTTAGTGTCGCGGGCGACAAGGAACTCTTCCACCAGGAAGGGTTCTAATGCGAAACTCGCCTTCTGCCCCTATGTTCCGAAATGGTCGAAGGGTCTAGAGGTTTTTAGCCGAGGTACAGAAACAGCTTCCCCTCGGAGGCGGACATGAACTCAGAGCAGCGTCTTGAGCTGGCCACCAGAGGAACTTTCGAGATAATCCAGAGGTCCGAGCTAGAAAAGCTCGTGGAGGAGAAGAAGAATCCTCGGGCCTATTGGGGGTTCGAGTGCTCCGGAACGCAGCCGTATGCTGCACGGAATGATGCATATCGGCCAAGGTCTCGTCTGCGCTTCCAAGATTCAAGACCTGATCAAGGCTGGGTTTCACTTCATTGTCTTCCTCGCCGATTGGCATTCGATGATCAACAACAAGTTCGGGGGCGATCTTGAAAAAATTCGGACCGTAGGCCGGTATTACAAGCACTGTTTCACAGCCCTTGGAGTGCCAGAGAGCAAAGCCGAGTACATCTGGGCATCCGAACTCGCGGAGAGATCCGAGTACTGGGAGAAGGTCCTCAGAATAGCGAGAGCAACAACAATACAACGGGTCCTGAGGGCGATACCCATAATGGGACGGGACATGCAGTCGAAAGAGAACGACGCTGCGACAATCTTCTACCCTTGCATGCAAGCGGCAGACATATTCCAGATGAGACTGGACCTTGCATGTGCCGGGATAGACCAGCGCAAGGCGCACATACTAGCGAGAGAGGCGGGGGAGAAACTTGGCTGGGGCAAACCGGTCAGCCTTCACACTCCAATGCTTGTCGGACTCGCAGGTGTTCAGAATATACCGCGCGACAGTTTCGACGAGGATCCTAAACTGAACCAGGTAATAGCGGCGAAGATGTCGAAGAGCAAACCCGAGAACAACATCCTGATCCACGATGAGCCTGAGGTGATTGCGAAGAAGATCCAGCAAGCGTTCTGTCCACCAAAGGTGGTGGAAGGAAACCCGGTACTGGAATACTATCGCATTCTCGTCTTTGAAAACCGGGAGCCGCTCACGTTTAAACGGGACCCGAAGTATGGCGGAGATGTTGAGGTGTCGACTTATGAGCAACTCGAAGGACTCTACGCTTCGGGAAAGATCCACCCGCAAGACTTGAAGACAAACATTTCACGAATCCTCTCCCAGAAGCTAGCACCCATCAGAGAATACTTCAAGAGAAATCCGCAGCCGTTGGAGGAAGTGCGGCGACTAGAGAAGAGCTGAAGGCAGTGTCTGGCTCAGCTACGCGCAGAAGTATCTCTCGACTGCGGAATCCAAGAGCCGAGTATTACGCGTGGAAGATGGAGGAGGCGGAGAGAGTTATTGATGAGCTCAGAACCCAGTCCGAAGCCGGGGTCCCAATTATTGTTGAGGGGCGACGTGACGAGGCTGCACTCCGAAGACTGGGAGTAGCTGGGAAGGTGCATTGCTTGAAGGCGAGAGGTGAATCCCGCCACGAGTTCCTCGACAGGCTTGATGGGACAAAGGAGGCGATCGTGTTGACGGACTTCGACCGGGAAGGGAAGGAACTGGAGACTTGGCTCTACAAGGAGCTCTCGCAAAGAGGAGTGAAGAGTGATCTCAAGCTCTGGATCAGAATGCGATCCCTTGCCAGAACAGAGGTCCGATCCGTTGAGGAGCTTCCGAGCTTCATCCGAGCCCTAGAGTCTCGAGCAAGAGGAATCAGACCGGTCATTCCCAGGATTCCCCGCAGATAGTCGCGAAATAGAACAGAGTTCGTTCTGTAGCGTAGGTCCAGCTATCGGACCTCGTATCAGCGATTCTGTTTGTTACAGTCTAGTTCTTGCCGTTCTTCCGCGCAGTCTTTGTGGGTTTGCCGTTGCCGTTGCTGTGGAAGTAGTCGCGTAGTACTTGTTCGAAGAATATCGAAAGGCCCCCGACTCTGCCGTGATAGACCCGTTGGACTTCGCCGCGTACGAGGTTTTCGGATTGGTCGCTGAGCGAGATCATCAGTTTGCCCATGTTTTGTACCGGTTGTGTATGCTTTCTTGGGCTCCGTTCATTCTTATTGACGAGAAACGGTTAATCCTTGACTGGTAGACCCGTGGATATCCACAGTAACTTGGGGGTGGTTCCTGGATATCGCTGGGAGACCTGGTATGTTTTAAGGCTTGAATGTGTGAATCGAGTATAAATGCGAAAACATTCATGTCATCCTCCCGCTCGTTCCTACTTTTCCTAGTAGAAGAGCGGAGAAAAGCTGGGGACCCGCGCGACTATTTTCCAAGACGGCCCGAAATGCTGTCCTGCATTCTTAGGATTTCACAGTTTGATGCGTATCTCGAACGGTCTGCTGATGACGCAATCCGATTCTTACTACGGCATTTCGCGCGGGAAAGGCTCGCTTCTAAGACGATAAATAGCCTCCTTGCTCAGAACGGCGAACCCGAGCTGGATAAGGGATAGTGAGCGTCGCCAACTGGTTTGTTTTTGGGCTGACGATCCTCTTTCTCGTCTACTTCGTCTACGCGACTCCAATAATACTGCTCGGCGTCTGGCGATACAAGAGACATGGGTTTGGAGAGGACCCTGGTGAAGACTGGGATCCTCCGAATGTCTCTGTCCTCGTCCCGGTGAAGAATGAAGAGAAGGTGGTTGGTAGGCTGCTGGATGGACTGGTCAGGCTAGATTATCCGAAAGAGAACTTGGAGGTCGTAGTTGTGGAGGATGAGTCGCGGGATCGGACGCTAGAGATCTGCAAGGGTTACTCTGCGAAGTATCCCTGGATCAAAGTGTTCCATCGGGATTCGAGTCTCGGGAAGGGTGATGCGCTGAACTTTGCGTTTCACCGGTCGACGGGTGAGATCGTTGCGACTTTTGATGCTGATGATGTGCCGGAGGAGCAGGCTGTGAAGAAAGCTCTCCGTTACTTTAACAGTCCGGAGACTGGGGCTGTGCATGGTTTTCATAGGACGCTGAATCTTCGGGAGAGCATTGTTTCGCGGCTGGCGGCTTACGAGAATTTCTTGTATCGCTTGTCGAATGATGGAAAGCATGCTTTGAGATTGTTCGTTACGTTTTCGGGGTCCAACACGTTCTTTCGAAGGACGGCGCTCGAAAAGGTCGGGTTATGGGATCCAAAATCCCTGGTTGAGGATGCGGAATTGTCGGTCCGGTTTGCTAGAGCTCACATTGCTACGCGACTGGCTCCGGTGGAGTGTTGGCAAGAGATGCCCGCGCGAGTCGGGAGCCTGTTCAAGCAACGGATCAGATGGTCTGGCGGGAACATGCTGACGGGTGTTAAGCACTGGAATGCTTGGAGGTCGATGTCTCTTGCGAAGACTCTGGATATGGAGGCGTTGATGATGAGCCCGATTCTTGCGGTGTTGACGTTTGTGGCGTGGATAATTCTGGGACTGGGAATAGTCAAGGTTGGACTCCCCTTCGAGACGCTTCTCCCACTCTTCCTCGTGATGGTCGCGGTGAACGTTGTCTATGTGGGGACGCTGGTTGCAGCGGTAGTCTCTTCTGCTAGGTCGAGCATGCTCTCGCATCTAGGCTTGTTGCTGGCAACTTATCCTTACGCGGCCCTGGTCTCTCTCGCCAATCTGGCGGCGATGGTCCTCATCCTTCGACGGGGGGCTAGGTTGTGGTTGAAGACTGAGAAGACGGGGTACGTGGACGAACAGTTACGGCTTGGCACCTCACAGTAAGGAGAGGGGAAGATTCTTCCCATTTGCTTGAAAATGTTGGAAAGAACTAAATCCCCTGCCCAAGGAACAGCGGTCCTTTAGAGCGCGTATGAGTCCGAAGCCTAGAGACTCGCTGCTAATCATCCGCGACATTCTAGCGGTGGCCGCTAAACGGGCGTCGAAGACGGAGATAGTTTACCGGTCGAACATCAATTTCGTCGCGGCGGAGAAGTACATTACGCGTCTTCTACTTAGAGGGATGCTTGTTACGGTGGTGGATGAGGGCAAGTCAAAGTTCCAGACAACACCGCTGGGAATAGAAGCACTCTCCAAGCTCACAGAAGTCCAGAAACTAGTCGAAGGAACATAGGACGCCTGACAAAGCACTTCCACGTCGCGAGAAAAAAATTCCTACCCCCCTTTTTTTCTTAGGGGTCTCGCCAGTTGAAGCTCATACGGGCGAGTCTTCTGATTTACGGCTTGGAATAGGCTGGTTGACCGTTTTTCCAGAGTGGAAATCGGGCGTATGGCTCTTCGTGAAAGTCTCGTTATCTGAAAACGCCCGCCCAGATTTCCGATCTAAGTTCATTCTGTGATTGTCTTGTTTCGAACGGTACAGTCTACGGATTTCTTTCTCTGAAGGGCCCCGGGACGGAGGAGAGATTACCGTTTGTTAATTCCCTCCCAGAGTTGAGTCTTGTGTCGCGAGGAGCAACTACTTTTGACATTTTTCGGAGTGGGGTCCAGCCAGTTGAAACTGGTCTGGGCGAGTCTATCTTTTCTAGGCGCAGAATGGAAACGTCGACCGTTTCTCTGATCGTAGATTAAGCGTAGAGGTCAGCGTGAAGATCCTGCGATCTCAAATCGCTGCCCCGTTTCGGGATCAGGGCTTGTTCCGGGCGATTTTCCTGGGCGAGATTTCCGGTAAAGTGTGAAGGACTTTTTTTGTTCTGGCATACCCCCGGGGGGGTCGAGAAATAGTTAGAAGAAAAAGAGAAGATAACGGAAAACGAAAGATAGCAGACGGAGCACACCAAGGAAGAGTCGTTCAAAGAGCAGCTTTGTGTCGCGGGAAAGAATTTTTTCGTAAATTCTAGGAAGGTTCGATTGGGTGACTGAAACCTTTCCTGGCGAGATTACCGGTTTCTCGCGCAGAACAGCCGAGTCAGCCATTTTCAACATGGGCATTTACGGGAACATGCAAGCGTGAACTGGGCATCATATGGGACCCCGTCCCGGATTCGAGATTCGGGCTTGTTCTGAGCGATTTTGCCAACTGGAATATGCTACTGTTTCTACTCTTAAAAGTAGTTTTTGAAGCCTGAACTCCTACTATTTCTACTCGAAAAAGTATGGTCGTGACCTATGAAAACCCTGAAAAACAGAGGACCCGACAGGATCAACAGGACCCCTGTTGGAGCGCCCCAACCTTCCGGACCCGCTTCGACCCCGACCGATAGAGCCGTTGCCCTCACCCCTCAGACCCGGACAGTACATTGGACCACGAGAAGAAGAACTCGGAAGAATACTCAAAGAAATACTCGACAAACTAACACTCATAGAAAACAGACTCAAAACAATAGAAGAACAGCTCAAGACGAGGCGCTGATATTTGCCGAGTCCTAGTCGCCGTTGGTCTTCGAGTATTCCAGCTCGGTTCTTGCGGCCATTATGAAATCGTTCTGGCTCAGACCCTTAATTGCATGGGTAGAGAATGTCAATCTCACTCGTCTCCAGCCGACCAGCATGTCGGGATGATGATCCTCCCCCTCAGCAATCCTTCCCAGAGAATAAGCGAATTGCAGACCGGCCAGATATGATTTGAAACGGAATTCCTTTTCGATACTGCCTGATTTGAGAGACCATCCCGTCAGATCTAGGAGAGCCTGCTCCGCCTCCTCGACCGTCATGGGTTTCGTTCCTTTACAAGGAACGCATTTCCCAGAGGCTAGAGCTTCGATTGATGGACTAATTTTTCCCTTATCCCCTTGCACAGTTTTCGAGACTTGTTGGATTTGATTGATAATGTCTCTTCACTGTTGACTGCGGACTTCCATGAATCGATACTGCTTAGAAATGGATCCGATCATACGGCTGAGAATCCTCACTGCTCGAAAGAGGGGATAGGCGAAGAAGACGCCGGGCGTCTGAGCCTCAGACGCCATCCTGGCCGAGGTCAGTGGAGTGGCGACAACTCGTCCCAGCTTGTCAGGAATGCGATACTCAGGATAGGTCTCCCAGAGGACCTTGTTCTCCGCGCTCTGAATAACCACATGCCTCAGATGCTTGACAAAACTGTCCCTATAATGGAGCGAGACAACGTCTCTACACACCCTCCACTTCCAACCATTCTTGAAGAGATTATTCCGCATCGCTCCATCCGCGCTCATCGCGCAATCCGGAGGAAACCCTCCTACAGAGCGAAGCGCCGTCGTCCGGTACAGATTATTGTCGATTGAGTAGATCCAGCGCGGAACCAAGCCGTGTCTTACACCATAATCATCAATAGCTTCCAAGTACCTGCTCCCACTCGCCGCGCGCAGCCCCTGCGCGACCGCAACCTGAGGATCAGACAGCAAGGCAGTCAAAACTGCGTTGAACCACGCGGGATTCACACCAATGTCCTGTTCAAACGAAGCAAAGAGTTCAGTATCAACAAGGCCCAGCGCCTGGTTCGCCTGGTAAGGGATACCGCGCTGGAGCGCCCGAACTAGAGTCCAACCAAAGCGCTCAGCAATCTCTCTGGTAGAGTCGGTAGACCCACCGTCGACAACATAGCGGTGACAGATAGCCTCGGTTGGTACTGCCTTCTCGATACTCCCAAAACATTTCGCGAGAGTTGGTTCGCCGTTCAACGTCCACATCACAATGTCAATCTTGGTCACTAGTCTCATCCCATACCGCTACGTCTTCGCACATACATCTTCGTCCAACCGATTAAAACGTGTCTCGAAAGCTGCGCAAACTGAAGCACGTGGATCTGGCTTGTCACCGACCAGTGAAAACCGTCAAACACAATTCTTTGAACGCGGGCATCAGGTACAATTTCCGAGCCTGCCCCATGCTCGATCATCTAGCCTCGTACCAGCACTCCCATTCGCACCTGATTCTTATGCTGGGGGCATATCTCATCGACCGACGCAGTATCTTCTTGAGGATTCTTCCAAACCTTGTCTTTGGGAATGTCGGACCTGTCGCCCACCCCTTCAAAGGGAAAAGGTCGAAATCGTTTGCTCTGTAATGTCCAAACGGCCCCACGGTCCAATAGTGCGTATCGTGGCTCTTGACCAGGCCAATCCTGGCGAGCCTATCACTTAATTGCGCCCTCGCTTGACGATACGACAATCGAGGACGGCCGTTTGCAATACCGTTCAGGACCCAAGGTACCCGGTCATACTTGAACGGGTACTTTGCATGAACAACCAGTGATACTCTGATCGCTTCCCGCAACAACCGTTGGGGATTCCTAGAATGTTCCAGGACGTGATTAATGAGACATTCAGAGAAATACTTGTCCGGGAAAGGGAGAGGGTCCTTGTCGAAGTCCATGATGAGAGTAGCGTTTCTATGCCAGCTCCACACATCTATCCGTACGTCTCCCCAAGGATCCGGACCGCAACCCAAATTCAGTGTGGGAAAGATAACCACGTCCTAGAGAGGGCTCGTCTACACAACAAGTTCTCAAGAGACTGGTTTACTCTTGATGTTTTCGAGTGGCGGGACGAAGTCGAATGCGTCGGTGAAGACCTTCTCTGCAATACGCCTAGCGTGCTCATCCGAGCATGCGAGGAATCCCCGGCCGGTTCGCGAAAATAGTTTTGGCCGTATGTTTCCCCAGTCTGTTGGGATTTTGTATGAGAACCGGGCCATGTGTCCACACCAAGCGCAGTTATTACGCGGATTGGAGTGAGGATCCAATTTCGCGTCTGGAGTTTGGAGCTCTTTGCCTGATTCCATTATGACATGTACAAACGTCGCAAGGTGCCATTCATCCATTGGAACAGGCCTCACGAACTTGCCTTGGTGAGGAATGTTCTGATAAAGCGCTATTTCAAGTCGAAGAATGTACCAAGCGAGCGGTACCCTAAGCATTCGGCTCTGAGCGGTCATCCTGAGCACATTAATCGGATTGCCGCCAAGCATGGATAGGCTGCGAGAAAGGATGCTTCGCTCGGGCTTTGTCCAATAATATTTTGCAAGTTCTAGGGATCCCAGCTGATGTCTGAACTGTTCGAGGAAGTCTTTCCTGTAGTGTCCCGAAATGAGAGTTGGGTCAGTAATCCACTTGTAGCCGAGTTTGAAGATGTTTTTGCGCAGTATCGTGTCAGCCGAGGCCATGTCTTCGTCGGAAAATCCCCCAGCGAGTTTAACCGCTTCTGTCCGAAGTAGGGTGTTGTCTATGCTGAAAGCCCAGACTGGCAGGCGGTTCATCCGGTACTTCCACTCCTCAATGGCTCGCATAGTTTTGCTGCCTGAATAGAGCCTTACGCCTTGAACTGCCCCAATTGTCTCGTCTGAAGCAATAAGGCGAGAGGTTTTCTCGAACCAATTTGGATTGAGAATTATGTCATGTTCGAAAGCTGCGAAAAACTCTGTGTCAACCTGCTTCAAGGCATGGTTGGCCTGATAGGGAATGCCTTTTTTCGGCGCCTCCAACACGAGCCATCCATGAGAACGGAGCGCGGCTTGAGTGCTATCTTCCGATCCACCGTCCACTGCAATCTTGTGACAAATATTTCCTCTACTTGATGCCCGATCTATGCTAGGTAGGCTCATCTCGAGGGTTCTTGAGCTATTGTAAGTCCACATTACAAGATCTGTCTTCAACTTTTTTCAGCCTGGACCCTCGACGATGACTCCTACTACCAGTCGATAAGCACATCCATGTTATCCCTTTCTTTTCACATATTCGCAATACTTACAATCTCCGGAGAAAGGGACATAACTTCGAGAAGCGAAATCTGGAAAGGGATCTCATGGCTCCTTACAGAGAATCCACTGGCCACGGAATTCTCACAAAAGTCGAACGCTCGGTCGCGGAAAAGCCGACGCTGAACCTAGGTTGTGGCCCTGACAATTGGGGTGACATGAAAGTCGACATTGCCTTCCGCACTCAGACAGGTCTCCCGAGTCTGCCGGACGTCATAGCTGATGCCCAGCAATTGCCTTTTCGAGACTATAGTTTCAGTTTTTGCCGTTGCTGGCATGTGATCGAACACGTCGATGATCCTCGACAAGTTATAAATGAGATTCGAAGGGTGGCGGACCACGCGAGCATAAGATTCCCGAGAGACAACGGTGTAACCAGTCGATTCCTGATTGGCTTATGCAGGCTCAACCTGCGTGACATGTTACAAGGCGTAAGAACTCGGAGGAAAGGCGCCCATAAATGGGTCATCATTCCTGAAGATGGAGTAATTCCTTAAATGAAACCGACAATAAATATTGGATGCGGAAATGATTCATGGGGAGATGTTCGAATTGACGTCCAACAAACTAAATCTGCAAA
>WNGN01005538.1_pt1 | contig 10639 bp, 7 predicted proteins | sample 5400561 | NCBI WGS metagenome assembly WNGN01 (sample SAMN13153379, study PRJNA577476) | soil metagenome | isolation source: 115 cm soil or saprolite under Garry oak tree replicate 2 | place: USA:California | collected 2016-06-15 | reverse complement strand
TGCCTACTGCCTTCGGTGATCTCCGCGCGCAAATGCAGAAGCACCTCCGGAATATTTATCTTGACCGGACAGACATCCCTGCAGGCGCCACACAGACTGGAGGCATAGGGCAGTTGCGCCGCCTTTGCCAGACCGAACAACTGCGGCGTGATGACCGCGCCGATAGGACCAGCATAGACGGAACCGTAAGCATGTCCGCCGATCTGCTGATAAACGGGACACGCGTTCAGGCATGCGCCGCAGCGAATGCAGGCGAGCGATTGCCGCGTGACGGGATGGCCGAGCATCCGGGATCGGCCGTTGTCGAGCAGGATGATGTGCAACTCGTCCGGTCCTTCATCATTAAGCCGGCGCTTGGTTCCGGTAATCAACGATTGATAGGTAGTCAATTGCTGGCCCGTGCCCGAGCGTGGCAGCAACTTCAGAAACACTTCAAGATCGGCGAAGCGCGGTATCACCTTTTCGATTCCCATCAAGGCGATGTGCGTCTTTGGCAGGCTCGTAGTCAGCCGAATATTTCCTTCGTTTTCCAAAATCAGAATCGTGCCGGTTTCGGCGACGCCAAAATTGACCCCACTGATACCAAGATCCGCGCCCGCGAATTTGTCACGCAACACCTGACGCGCGGCGCTGGTAAGTTTGGCGATGTCGTTTGTCCGCTCGACACCAAGCTTGGTGGTGAAGAGTTCGGCAATCTGACCTTTTGTCTTGTGAATTGCCGGAGCGATGATGTGGGAAGGAGTTTCGCCGGCGAGCTGAATTATGTATTCGCCAAGATCGGTCTCGACAGCTTCGATTCCCTCGGCTGTCAAAGCGGCGTTGAGATGGACCTCCTCAGTCGTCATACTTTTGGCCTTGACGACCAGGCGCGCATTGCGCTCGCGCGCCAGTTTGCAAACAATGCCATTGGCCTCGGTCGCATCGCGCGCCCAATGAATTTGCGCTCCGGCTCTCTGGGCGTTAGCCGCAAAGTCCTCGAGATATTGATCAAGATGCAGCAGGGTCTCGTCTTTGATCGCTCGCGCTTGGGATCGGAGATCTTCCCAGTTGCTCAGACTTCTGGCTGCCTCGAGCCTGCGCCGGCTAAACAAACGGGTCGCATTCTGCAGGGCACCGCGTAGCTGCACATCGCCGAGGGCTGCCCGAGCGTTGGCGGCGAACGTTTCAGTGGTTAAGTGTTCCATGAATATCTCCCTCTCCCTGCGGCAGAGAGATTAGGGAGAGGCGCAAGGACAAACGCGCCAAATCCCTCACTCAATCCCTCCTCCCAAATGGAGAGGAGTTTATTCTCAAGTCGCTGCCAGCAATTCCGCGAGATGCATCACGCGCACTTTCAAGCCAGTTCGTGACAGGCGGCCGCCGATCTGCATCAGGCAACTCGCGTCGCCAGAGACCACGGCATCTACCCTTGCGCGCTCAATGCTTTCGATCTTTTGATCCAGAATGGCGGCTGAGATTTCCGGGTACTTGACTGAGAATGTGCCGCCAAAACCGCAGCAGGCATCCGCGTTCTCCAACTCGACGAATTCTGCTTCGCGAACGTGCCTGATCAATTGTCTTGGCTCGCTGTGAATCCCTAAATCACGCAGACCGTGACAGGCGTCATGCCAGGTTACTCGGCCTTGAAAACGCGCCCCCACATCTTCGATTTTCAGCACGCGCACCAGAAACGAACTCAATTCAAATGTGCGCGCCGCCAGCGCCCGGGCACGCGTGCGCCATTCAGAATCGTCGGGAAACAAGGCGGGATAATGATGCACCATCGCCGTGCATGATCCGGACGGGCTGACAATCGCTTCGGCTTTGCTCTGTTCGCAGATTTCGATGAAACGCTGGGCCACGCGCCGCGCCTCGGCACGATAGCCGGTATTGAAAGCAGGTTGCCCGCAGCAGGTTTGGCGCTCGTCAAATTCGACCGTGCAACCTGCTCGCCTGAGCACCTCGACTGTGCTTGTGCCAATGGCGCTCCACATCTGATCGACAAGACAGGTAACAAACAAGCCCACGCGGATTGCCGATTTCCGATCGAGATCATTGCCCATTGCTGATTGCCGATTGCTGATTGGTCTTGAATTAGCGAACATACCTTCTGAATGACTTTATTTTCTCTCGCAGCTAATGGAAGTATACAGTCAATCCACAATCGGCTATTGGCTATTGGAAATCAGAAATCGGAAATCGGCAATGTTAGAGAGTCACCACTCCCTTGATGTAACCAGGCGTGTGAATGTCCGCACCCAGTGCGCCCTGGACGGCTTCGAGAGAGGTGTAACGGTGGGTGATGAAGGACGTAACATCTACTTCCCGTCGCTCGATGAGTTTTAGTGCGCGCAGATAGACAGATGGTCGACCGTCAGATTCAAAGCCGCCCGAGGCCCCGACCGGAGTAATCAACACCGGCTCGCGAAACATTACATTGTTGAGCACGCTCAAATCGACGCCGGCATGCCCGTGGCCATACAGCAGAACAGTGGCCTGCTTTCGAATCAATCCCGGAATGAAAGCGAGCACCTGGCCCGCGCCCGACGCTTCAATTAAACAGTCCACGCCCTTTCCTTTTGTATACTCGCGCACCTCTTCCACGGCGTCACGCTCGCCTGGATCGATCACCGCATCGGCGCAAAAACGCAGAGCGAGTTTCCGCTTGTCTTCATTCGGCTCGCTCACCAAAAGCAAACCATCGTAATGAAGGACCCTACGCAGATACTGAACAAACATCAATCCTGCCGGTCCCGCGCCGCAGACAAGCAACGCCCGCACCGGCGGCCCGGACGATGCGCCATTAAGATGAAAACGCGAACGGGCTCGCATCACGGCATCAGCGGAATGGATAATGCAACCCAGCGGTTCGACCAACGCAGATTCGCCCATGTCGAGGTCGGCGCCAATTCGGATCGCATTCACGGCCGGCAAGGCGATGAACTCCGCCAGTCCGCCGGGCAATCCCGTAATGCCGTGCTCAGCATAGTATTCGCATTGATGCGAATCGCCCGTCCGGCAGTATTCGCACAGTGGATTTCGCATCAGGCTAAGACAGTTCAGCCCCTGATCAAGAACAACGCGATCTCCGACCTGTAAATCCGACACTTCACTGCCGACTTCTTCAATGCATCCACTAATTTCGTGTCCAAGGATCTGCGGCTGAACCTCGAATGGAATCGGTTGGCCATATTGGTCGGTATTGTAATTGGCATGGCCCGCGAAGATGTGCGCATCGGTGCCGCACAGGCCAACCGCCGAAACCCGCACCAGCACTTCGTGCCCGGCTAAGGCCGGCCGTTCGACGTTACGCACTTCAAGCCGCTCAACGCCGCATAGAACGCTGGCGCGCATAGTCATCCCCGCGTTTTCGGTAGCCGAGGCTTTGTCAGAAATGTCCAAAGATGCGTTCAAAACTAATTTCTCCCGGCGCCGGATAGTTCCGATTCGATATCACTTGTGTCCAGGCGTCCAGCATCACGCAAGGCAGCGAACCGCTGCATGGTTTCGCGTACGCCCGCTTCGATTGGGGTTGACGGTAAGTCGCCAATCACACGCTTGATTGCCGTATTATCCATCGCCGGAGCAATTGGAATAGGCGGCCCGCCATAAGTCACCAATTCGCGACCGGCAGACGAGTTTTCATTGATCAGCCGAGCGATGCGCGCGACTTCAACCGTTTCGCCATGAAGATTAAAAACATGAGCACCGTCCGGCGCGTGATCGACACAAGCGAGAAAAGCAGCGGCCGTGTCGGCTACGTACTGGAAATCCGTGGCCCCACTAAAGCGAATATGAAACGGCAATTCGAGCACCGCGGCTTTCATCGCTCTGGTTGGATCGCTGGTTAATCCCACATCACGGTTCACGCCATAGACTGTCAATGGTCTTAGTCCCACGCTACTCAAACCATGATCGAGAAAATAGACGCGGGCGTTTCCTTCGTTCGTGCGTTTGAAAACCCCGTAATGAGTTGTCGGTTCGGACTTAGCGGTTTCGTCAAGCGGAATCTCCGCATCGCCTGCGCCAAAAACCGCCGCCGAACTTGCATAGACGACACGTTCGACGCCAATTGTCCTGGCTGATTCAAAAACGTTGAGAGTTCCGACGACGTTCACGAAGGCGCCGGCTACCGGATCAGTTCTGCATGACGGTACTTGCAGTCCCGCGAGATGAATAATGCGGCGCGCCTCAGATGCCTTGAGAGCCGAATTCACCGAGCTCACATCAGTAACATCACCCGCAATGAAGCGGACGCGATCGAGATCGCCCGGCCCGATGATCGCATTTAGACGCCGCTTGTCTTCGCTGCGATCGAAAACGACCGGCGTATCGCCACGTTCGACGAGCGCTTTAACGACCCACGAACCGATACAGCCCTGGGCTCCGGTGATGAAATAAGTTTCCGGCATTCACGTTTCCCTCTCACGCTGGGAGGGGTTTTCAAGCTGCGCTTGCCTGTCCTTGCAGTCGATAAAACTCGCTTGCGTTTTTCGAAAAGATGCAGCTTCTGTCTTCGTCAGTTAACTCCGCAAGCAACGACTGAAAGGCATCTAAAACTCGATCGTATGAAGCGGCCAGCAAACATACCGGCCAATCGCTCCCAAACATCATTCGCTCAGGTCCGAAGTATTCCAGCGCCTTGTCTACGAATGGCTTCAAATCATCTGTCCGCCATTCCGTCTGGTTTGCTTCAGTGACCAGACCGGAAAGTTTACACGACACATTTCCGTACAGCGCGACTTTCTTTATCTCACGAGCCCACTCACTGGTTTCCCCGCGCGCCACTGGTGGCTTTGCCAAATGATCGATGACTAAGTGCAATTCCGGACACCTTTCGGCGATAGTAATAACATGTTTCAAATGCCGCGTGTGCACCAGCAGGTCGTAAGACACATCGCGCGACGCTAACTTTTTGAGGCCGTTTAGCACCATGTCCTGAACGATCCACGCATCGTCCGGTTCGCTCTCAACCAAATGACGCACGCCTTTGAATTTCGGGTGCGCCGCAAATTCTTCCAACTGGGTGTCGATCTCGGGGCTGGTCAAATCCACCCAGCCAACGACCCCTGCGATAAACGGATACTGGTCCGCAAGACTCAACAACCAGCGTGTTTCTTCGAGGCTGTTGCTCGCCTGCACCAGCACGGTTTTTTCCACCCTGGAACGCTTCAATATCGGCTCGAGCGCCGGTGGCAAGTAGTTACGGTATAGAACGTCAATCTCCGGGCTCATCCAGGGGTAATCGAAGAGTCCGCCTTGCCAGAAATGCTGATGACTATCGATGACATTTTCCATTTTTCATTTGTCATTTCGCATTTCATTGCTCCACCGTGATGGCTATCGAGAAAATTGAGAAATGAAAAATATCAAATGGAAAATGGAAAATGAATTCGTTTTCAAACAACTTTATAAATTCCCTCACGTGGCCGGGTGGCCCGCTTACCTTCGTTATCTTGTTTAGGCTCACCGTCGCATTCGAGCGCGAAAGTCGTGACCAGGGCCGGCGCTTTCTTCGGCAAACCTGTTAGCCGCACCCGAAAATCGTTCTGTTCGAATTTCACCGGCTCGTTCGTCTCAAACATCTTTACTGAGGAAACTTTGTTCACCAGGTTGCCGATGACTACCGTCTCGCCGGGCCAGTAGTGTACGTGCGCGTAGAGCGTGTTGCCCTTGCGGGTGAAGCTGAGATAATTCCCTCGTCGCGGCTGGCAGTGATCGGATTCGTGAATAGTCGGTCCGTTCTTGCTCATCCAGTCGCCGACAGTTGTCAAAATGCGAACTGACTCGTCGGGAATTGAACCGTCGGGTTTTGGTCCGATATTCAGGAGGTAATTGCCGCCGTCGCGCGCGCAGGTGATCAAATTGCGAATCACCGTCGTCGGACTTTTCCAGTTAATGTCGGCGGCGTGAAAGCCCCAACTGTCATTTAACGTCATGCAGGATTCCCAGGGCCGATTCGCCGAAGCTTCGATTCGCTGCTCAGGTGTATCAAAGTCCTCCGGGATCTTCGAACGATTGTTGATGATGATGTCGGGCTGAAGCTTTCTCACCATCGTGTTCATCTCGACGGATTCCCAACCCTTCGCATCCAGCGGCCACGCCACGTCGTACCAGAGAATGTCTACCTTGCCGTAATTGGTCATCAACTCTCTGACCTGCCCATGAATGTATTTGACGAACCGGCTGCGGGCGGCTTCGTCTGTCTTGCAAAGAGCCCCGTCAGGATGATGCCAATCCATCAGCGAATAGTAGAACCCAAACCGCAAGCCTTCGGCTCGCGCGGCATCGACATATTCACGCACGAGATCACGTCCAGGTCCCTGCTTTGGCGCGCAGTAATCGGTAAGTTTCGTATCAAAGTTACAAAACCCCTCGTGATGCTTGGTGGTCATCACCATGTATTTCATTCCCGCCCGCTTCGCCAGTTGGGCCCACGCGCGCGCGGCGTTGGGAATAGGTTTGAACTTCGGAGCGAGACGCTCGTATTCGCTTACCGGAATGCCTTCGTTCTCCATCACCCATTCGTGACGGCCAAGCGTGCTGTAGAGTCCCCAGTGAATGAACATGCCGAACTTTGCGGCGTGCCACCACTGCATGCGGCGTTCGCGATCCTCGACCGTTGAAGTCGTCGGCGCACCCGTGTCAACCGGCCTCGCCTGTTGCGCGAACGCCAAATCAGATTTGCCCGCAGCCGCTAATACGCCTGCGGCGGTGCCCATCAACGCGAGATAGTTTCGTCGGTTCATTCTTGTTGTCGCTTAGTAAATTATTCTTAATCCAAACTGAATTTGCCTCGGTGTAGTGCCCTGGGCCAGCCCGGTAATCTTACCAACGCTCGCTGCGATCGCCGTCGCGCTCGAGTTAATCGTCAGATTAGCATTAGCCGGTGTCTCCCAGTTCTGAATATTGAACACATTGAATGCCTCGGCGCGAAATTGCACCTTAACCCTCTCGCCTACGGGGATGCTCTTGAATATCGAGAGATCCACATTGTAGACAGCCGGGCCGCGCAAGCCGTTGCGCGGGAAATTTCCAAACGCGCCCGAAGGAATTCCAAACGCACATGGATTGACCCAGCTCGTGGTCGTGCGCGTTTGATCGGCAGCACGGCCACCCTGTGAGATTGTCTTCTGGCAATTCGGATCAGGATTAGCAGCTACTGGCCCAACCGCGTATGGATCGGCAAGGAGATTTGGCCGCAGGTAATTGTTCGGCGCGCTCGATCCACTGCCACGCAGGTTTGCGAGATCGCCGGTAACGATCAAGTTGAATGGAGCGCCACTGCGGGCCTGAGCGATAAAGTTCGCTTGCCAGTTTCCCAGAATCCAGGAAACCGCTCCGCTTTTAAACCATCTCTTGCCTTTTCCAAACGGCAATTCATACAAAGTCGCCCACGACAGGAAGTGCGTGATGTCGTATGACGAAACGCCCCAGGCAGTACTCTGGTTCCAGAAGTTCTGAATTGTCGAACTCCCGCCCGGACCATTTTCGACGTTGAAATAACCACTGCCAGTATCTCTGGATCTTCCCCAGGTGTAAGACACGAGCGTGCTGAAGCCTCTGGTGAATCGCCGCTGGAATTTTGTCTCCAACGCTTTGTAGTTCGCCCTGCCTATGGACAAGGTGTAATTGACACCTGCGCCGACCCAGGGCACCGCGCGTGCCGCGTCGACCGTAGCCGCAGGAGTTCCATTCGGAAAAGCCTGTCGAGCCGCGTTTGCTAAACCGGAATACGGCAGCCGCCGACTCACGCTACCGACATAAGCAACTGAGATCATCGACGACTTTGTCAGCTCGCGTTGATATTCGACGTGCCACTGATGCGAATAAGGATCCTTATAGTTCGGGTCGTCATTGAAGCCGCCCACCGTCCATGGGCTGGCGGTTGGCAGCGGCGTGGCAAAGCCCTGCGCCTGAAGCTGAATAATGTTGAAGAACGTCCCATTGGTGAAGTTTGCGCTTAGATTAGCAGTGCCTGCGTATGCCGTGGCGTCAGGCCACACGGCCGCTTCCAGATCGTTCTGTGCATACTGGCTCCGAGCCGGCAGTGGATCAAAGTAAAGCCCGTATCCAGCGCGCAACACCGTCTTTGAATTCAGCGACCAGGCCAAGCCGACGCGCGGCCCCCAGTTGTCCTTAACCGGAGCCGGCGCAAAGAATTTTTTCCCCGCGAGTACTACATTATTGAAGTGTGGATCGGCGGTAAACGCATCCGGAATACAAGGTGCTGCCCTGGCAACACTGCAAAGGGGAGGCATCGTACTCGCGCCGATGATCCAACGTTGATTCAGAAGATCGAATGAATTCCAAAGGCGACCATCAATCGTCTTCGGCTGATTCAAGTAATCAAAGCGAAGGCCGAGGGTCAGAACGATGTTCCGGCTCACTTTCCATTCGTCCTGTCCATAGCCGGCCCACGAAGCGTATTTGAACTCTACCGGCCCGCCGTGGAGGACGGGGAGTTGAGCATCGAAGCTGCTGGGAAAACCCAGTAATGCCGAAGCTAACGATAAGCCTGTGCTGCCTGACGCCGCCGAAGGGTTGCGGGTTTGCTCGTCACTGAAGGTGTATCGTTGGAATGTATTCAACTGGACCAGGTCAGTTTTGGCGTCACGCTCCAGTTCGGGTTCTCGCGCAGGGCTGGCCCGCGGACGCCAAAATCATTGTTGCTGCCCGCCGTCCACTCGTTCGTATCCAGTCTAACCAGCAGCCCGCCGTACTTATCGACATCTCCGAAACCAAACTGCTTCAACGGATCGATCCCAGCGGCATGCTGGTTCTGCTGGCTGGAATCGACTCCGGGCCGTCCGGCGTAACCAGCGCGCACGTCAAGCACGAGGGCTGGACTGAAGGTATGCGTCCACGCGCCCCCATAGTTGCGGCCTTTGCCGCTGCCGCCAGTCGAGCCTTCGGTTCCGATCGGATTGTCAACGGTTACGGTTTGCTGGGTGAAACGGAAGAAAATGTTATCGCTGTCGCTGAAACGGTGGTCTATTCGTACTTGATAACCGTTGGAGTTGTTAATCGTCGGGCGGCCCTGGGCAAAGTTTTGGGTTACGTTTCCCGCCACCAAAAGGTTAGGCGTGGCGGAATATGTCTGGAAGAACTGCTGCATCGGCTTGAATATCAGCGCCGCAGGTATTTTGTTACATGGCGTGCCGGTGTTTTGGGCTTGCTGGTTTTGAGCATTGACCGGCAAGGGATTTCCGGTGGCATCGCAACGGAACGGATCGCGGACAAAATTGTTACCGACTTGCCTGGTTGAATAGGGATTATAGATCTGGTTCGTGCGAACTTTGTAATTCGAGAAATCTCCATTGATTTCCGCTGCCGTCGGCACGTAAGACAATCCCAGACCAGGTTGGCTATAACGCCAGCCGTCGTAGCCGAACGAAAAGAAAGTTCGGTTCTTGATTACCGGCCCGGTCAGCACGGCGCCGAACTGGTTCTGACGAAACGGCACTGGCTTTTTGGGAACTGCCTGGCCGACAGGGCATCGAGCCGCGGTGCAGACGTCAAAGCTGTTACGAGCGTCGAAAGCATCGTTGCGCAAGTACTCGAAGGCCGAACCATGAAAGCTGTTGCCGCCGGACTTTGAAACCATGTTCATTACGCCGCCCATCGCGCCGCCAAACTCGGCCTTGGCGTCCTGGCCCACGACTTTGAATTCCTGAACGAGGTCGATATTTGGAATCACAATGTAGGTCGGCCCCCGAATATTGGTGTTGATGATTCCATCAAAGAAATAGAGTTTCGAACGATTTTCCTGGCCGTGAAAAGAAGGATCGGCAAAGCCTGAATTGGGAATGCCGACGTTGCCCTCGACTCCGCCGATGCTTCGATTCTGAGAAGTCGAAACCGGAGTCACGCCCGGCGTCAGCGTCAACAGTTGTGTGAAGTTTCGGCCGTTCAAAGGCAGATCCTCGACCGTTCGCTCGTTAATCACGCTGCCGAGTTCGGAAGACGACGACTGGATCAGTTCAGAGCCAGTGTTGACTTCGACCACTTCCGACATTTCGCCTACCGAGAGCGAGACGTTTTGCGTGACGGTCTCGCTGACGCCCAAAGCAAACGCGTTCGTTAGGGATTTCTTGAAACCCTTCGATTCAACCAGAAGGGTGTAAGTCGCCGGTCTTAGATTTACGAACGTGAAATAACCGCTTTGATTTGTGGTGGCTTCGGTTTCTCCTTTGGTAGCTTGATTAATCAGCTTCACCATTACGCCAGGTACGGCGGCGCCATTTGGATCGGTCACCGTCCCATTGACTTCTCCAGTGGCCGTCTGCGCTCGTAATGCAACTGCCGAGAGCAAAGTAAGCAACAGAGCAATGGTCGCAATCTTTGGAAACTTCATGGTTCCGTCCTCCTTCCAGTGTCGGGTTTCTGTTACGCGAGGAGCGTTCTGCTTAGAAGTTGATCCGTATTGACGCCTGCATCACCCGCGGCGCCCGGGCCAATCGCGGCGAGCCGAAAGGATTGTTGGTCTGAAAAACCTGACCCAAAGTAGAAGAGGCGCACCGCGCTGGAGCCGCACCAACCGCGGCATACCCGACGACGGAGCCGGCCGGGCAGGTTCCGCCTGCCGCGAGCGCGGAGACCGCTCCGTCGGCCGCGAAGGTCATTGAGCCGTTGATGTCGCTGAAATTCGTATGATTGA
>WNGN01003523.1_pt1 | contig 10642 bp, 11 predicted proteins | sample 5400561 | NCBI WGS metagenome assembly WNGN01 (sample SAMN13153379, study PRJNA577476) | soil metagenome | isolation source: 115 cm soil or saprolite under Garry oak tree replicate 2 | place: USA:California | collected 2016-06-15 | reverse complement strand
GGCTGCGGCGGTCGCGACCGCGCGGCTCTCTGCGACCGCGTAGAGCGCGCTGACCGGCACGGCGATGGTGGCCGCGCCGAGAATTGCCGCAACGAGCGGCTTCCTGATGAGCTCGAACAGGTTCATAAAATCTCCGCAAGGAAACCCCTGACTTCAGTCAGGGGACGAATTGCGCTACAGTCTTGCTCGTCGCGCGTATCCCTATCGACGCAGGGCGGCTCAGCCGAATATCGGGGGATTGTTGGCGCAAGCCGGCCCGTCTGGAAGAACGGCAGGACGTTGACGCGCTTGGCACGATCCAACAACCGGTGTAGCCCGACAGGGAAATGCGTTGGGCCGAGAGCTACGGCTCTCGTGTAAAGCTCCGGCATGTTCGGGGAATTCTGCAAGGTCGGCTTGCTCCTCAGAATAAAGCCTCTGACTTCAGTCAGGGGGTGCTTTACTACCTAGCTCCGTCCGTCAAAGCTGTGGTCTTGATGCATATCATAGGGAAAGCGGCTTATGGGAGCCTTAAGGGAGGGCTCAGCCTTCCGGTCTCGCGTTTATGGAATACAGCAGCCGGCAGGAGTACGTTCCCTTCGGCGCGTTGAGCTCGCGCACTCGAGGGGTGGCTCATGAGGAACGCCGTCGGTGCAATCCTGATCCTGGTGTCCTCGATAGCGGTTGCGGGCGGCTCCCACGGCGGAGGGGGCGGCGGGGGCCGCGCCCACTCGGGCGCATCCCGGGCTGACGCCACATCGGCAAGTCACATCCAGAGCGCCAGTCAACCACGGTCCGCGGCCCGGACCGCCATGAGGCCGCTGCCGCCGAGACCCAAGCCCAGACCCGGGCCCGGGCCCAGGCCCGTTCCGACAATGCCGCCCGCGACCTACCTCTGGCCGACCACCGCCGCGGCCCATCCGGCCGGCTGGTATGCCATCGCCTGTACCGAAGAGGAGCGGCGCCAGCACAAGTGCGACGATCAGATCAGCGCACTTCCCCGCTGAGGCTGAGCGCGCCGCACCCGCGCCGCGCGGTTCCGATCCGCACGGTACGGGCCTAACCGGCTAAACGTGGAGCTCTAATCCTCGCCGGCGCCCGGCAGGGCCTGCGTGTGCTCGAGCTTCACACCCTTGAGCTCATGCGCCGGGAGCCCGAGCGCCTCGAGCACCGTCGGCGCAACCTGGGCCGTCTCGACCGCTTCATCGACACGTACGCGATTCACACCGGCACCCCAGAGGACGATCGGAACGTGCCGATCCTGCGGCGCGTTGCCGCCGTGCTCGGCGATCTTCTTGATCTTGGCCGGGTTCGAGTACACGGTGCCGATCGCCGCGATACCGATGATGTCCGGCACGCGATCGTCGCTCGCGGGCACGCCGATGAGCTCCGCCGCGTCGGCGCCCGCGTAGATCTGCCGGAGCCCCGAGTGCGGCACGGTGCCGCTGCAATCGACGAAGTGGCCGTTGGCATCCGAGCCGCCGGCCTTCTGCGGCGTGTAGCCCCAGAGGAAGCTCTTGACGAAGCTCGTCGCCTTCTCCGAGCGATCCGCGAGCCACAGGAGCATCCCGTCGTCGTCGATCCCGAACACGACCAGCGGATTGACGCCCGTCGGGTTCGCCGCCGCCCAGGCGGCATTCACCGCGCCGATGACCTCGCCATCATCGATCAGCCGGAGCTGGCTGCGATCGAGCGGCGACTGGCCGTGCTTCGCCGACACGACGATCATCGTGTCGCTCGGATCGACCGCGGCGGCGATACGTTCGAGTTGCGTGTCGATGAAGCCGAGCGCTCCCTCGAGCACCAGCCCCGCCGCGGCGCCGTTGTTGACGTAACCACCGAGCCCCGTCATGCCGGCGTCAGCGACGAAATGCGAGAAGTTGAGCTTCTGCACGGTCGACACCGTCTGGAAGTTCATGCCGTAGATCGCGGGCGCACCGGCCGGGTTCGGCGTGCCGTCGTGGTCGCCGCCATGCGCCCAGTTGAGGACCGCCTGCACCTTGAGCGAGTCGTAGAACTGCGTGTAGAGGTTGTCCTTGGTCCAGTCGTCGCCCGCACCGTACGGAGTCGGCAGGCCATCGAGCGTGTCGGTCGGAACCAGGCTGTTGATCTCGGGGGCGAAGAGGTCGTCGACGCCCCTGCCCGAGGAACCGTTCACCAGGTCGTACGCCACGTGCTTGTCGGACCAGGCGGTATGGAGCCCATGCGCTTTCGCCACCTCGAAGATGGTGTTCACGCGCAGGTAGGTGTGCGGATACACCGGCTGGCAGGTGGCGGGGTCGACCGGGAGCTGCTTGGGGTCGATCGCATCCCGCGCCTGCTGCGACATCTTGTAGATGTTCTGCCTGATGGCCGCGAAGGTCGACAGGTCGCCGACGCCGGAGCCCGCATCGATCGAGTTGAGATCGATGTCGAGCTGCTCGAAGTAAGTCACTTCGACGCCCGGCGCCACGCCGGCGCAGCTCCTGGTGCCGGCCGGCAGCAGCGAGCGGTTCCAGCTGTCGTCGTAGTAGACCCCGGCGGATCGCGGCTGGGCCCCCGTCATGATCGCGGTGAGCCCGGGGAAGGAATCCGACGGGAACGGTGTGTGCGCATTCGAATAAGACGCGCCTTCGTTGACGAACTTCGCCAGCGTCGAGGTGGCGTGACTTGCGATATAGGCTTCGAGATCGCTCTCGTGCAGGCCGTCGACCGAGATTACGATCACATGGCGGGCGCGAGCGCTGTCCGCATCGGCGCGCGCGGTTTGAGCACTGCAGGGGATTAAGGCCAGAGCCATCGCCGCGGCAAGCCCCGTGGGGCTCGATCCAGGATTCTTCATAGCGGTACCTTTCAGCAGGGGCCGGGATTGCGCCGGCAGAGCTTGCCGAGCGTCGATGACGGTTGCGTGAACGGGGCGAGGCTCCGCGCCTGCGGGTCGAGCGGGAGTGTTCCGTGCGGGTGCGCGCTGCAGCGCATTCCCTGTGTGAGCCCGGCCGGCCCCGCTCAGCGGGGAACGCGGCTTCCGAAAGGACGGTGAGCCGCTCAGCGCGCCGTGAGCCAGGTGTAGGGACGCGACTCGGTGCTGAGCGAGGGCTTGAGGTGGCTGAAGTACCGGGCGATGACGTGGAGGTCCTCGTCCTTGAGGGTCGCGGCGAAGCCCTTCATGACGGGGTTGTTGCGCCCGCCCTTCCGGTACTCCTCGAGCGCGCGCACGAGATAGTCCTCGTGCTGCCCGGCGAGCGAGGGATACATGGGCGCAATCGCGACCCCGTCCTGACCGTGGCACGAGACGCAGAGCGTCGCGGCCTGCGGCACGCTCCCCTGCGCCTTGCCGGTGGGCGCGAGCGGCTTGCCCGCGAAGTAAGCCGCGATGTCCTCGATGTCCCGGTCGGAGAGCGTCGAGGCCTGGGAGTGCATGGTCAGGTGCGAGCGGTCGCCGTCGCGATAGCCGTGCAGCGCCGCCGCCAGGTACTCGGGATTCTGTCCCTCGAGCTTCGGCACGCTGTACATCGGGTAGGCGTTCTTGTAGTCGTCGATGCCGTGGCAGCCGAGGCAGGTGTAGGAGATCGCCTTGCCGTGCGCGGCGCTGGCGTGAGCCGGAGCGGCGGACTCCTGCGCGGCGGCGCCGGCCAGCGCCGCTGCCGCGAGCGCTGCGATCACGGCGATCGAAACTGCGTGCTGGCAAGATCCCCGCCCACGCCCCTTCATCCGCCCCTCCGCCACGAAAAAACGGCCCCGAATCTTACGGACTAGCCGGCCCAATTACCACACGATCAGGCCGCGGAGGCGCGAGAGCGGCGCTACCATCCGCGAGGAGCCAGAGGAGCCCTGATGATCGCTCTCATCCAGCGTGTCAGCCGGGCCGAGGTGCGTGTCGGCGGCGAAGTGGTCGGCGCGATCGACGCCGGGATCCTGGCCCTGATCGGCGTGCGCCGCGCGGACACCGACGCCGCGGCCGAGCGGCTGCTCGAGCGCGTGCTCTCCTATCGCATCTTCCCGGACGCCGACGGGCGGATGAATCGGTCGCTGCGCGAGGTGGGCGGAGGATTCCTCCTGGTGCCGCAGTTCACCCTCGCCGCCGACACTCACAAGGGCACCCGTGCGGGGTTCAGCCTGGCGGCCGCCCCGGAGCAGGCGCGGCGCCTGTTCGAACATCTGCGGAGGCAGGCGCAGGCCGCCTATGCCCCTGTTTCGGCGGGCGTATTTGGCGCCGATATGCAGGTATCGCTGGTCAACGAGGGGCCCGTGACGTTCTGGCTCGAGACCCCCTGAATGGGCCCCGAAACCCGAGTTCCGGAATTCGCGAACTTCTGGGGTTCCGGGGGCTCATTTGACCTATCATCCCGATGTTTTCTCCGCGCGGGCGGAGAGTTACCTAGAGTGTGAAGCATGGGTATTGGAACCAAGGAGCTTCTGATCATCCTGCTCGTCGTGCTCGTCGTGTTCGGCGCGAAGAAGCTGCGCAGCGTCGGCTCCGATCTCGGCGCCGCCGTGCGCGGATTCAAGAAGGCCATGAGCGAGGGCGAAGACGAGCAGAGCACTCCGCCGAAGCAGATCCGCTCCGAGGGCACGGACGCGGAGTTCCCGGACGTCGCCGCGAAGAAGAGCGACCCGAAGACCGAACGGAGCGCGTGATCTGTTCGAGGGCCGATTCTCGGAGTTGCTGATCATCTTCGTCCTGGCGCTGATCGTGCTGGGACCGGAGAAGCTGCCGCGCGTGGTTACCGAGATCGGCCGCTGGATGGGGCGGGCGCGCGCCATGGCGCGCCAGTTCCGCGAGCAGCTCGAGGAGGAGGTGCAGCTCGAGCAGGCGCGCAAGGCGAACTCAGCCGGGAGCGCGTCGGCGGCCGGCACGGCGGCACCGGGTACGGCTGCACCGGGCACGCCTGCGCCGGGCACGGCTGACCCAGGCACGCTGGGCACGTCGGCACCGGGCGCCGCGGCGGGCGGCGCGTCGCCCATAACGGCGCCGCCGGCGGGTGCGGCGGCCGCGGAGCAGCCGACCCACCCCGACACTTTCTCCCACGCCCACGCCACGGACGCCACCGGCGCCGACCCCTCGGCGGTCCTGGCCGGCGCCGCGTCGAGCGCCGATGAGCGAGGAACCTGAGAAGCTCGCCGAAGGCACGCTGATCTCGCATCTGCTCGAGCTGCGGGACCGGCTGCTGCGCGCGCTGATCGGCATCGCGATCGCGCTCGGGCCGTGCGTCTACTATTCGAACGACCTCTTCACCTTCGTCGCGCAGCCGATCCTCGCGAAGCTTCCCAAGGGCAGCAGTCTCATCGCCACCGGGGTGATGTCGCCTTTCACGACGCCCTTCAAGCTGTCGTTCTTCGTCGCGCTCTTTCTCGCCATGCCCTACGTCATCTATCAGATCTGGGCGTTCGTCGCCCCGGGACTCTACCGCCACGAGCGCCGCTTCGCCGTGCCGCTGCTCGTCTCCTCGATCCTGCTCTTCTACGTCGGCATGGCCTTCGCCTACTACCTCGTCTTTCCGGTGATGTTCCAGTTCTTCGCCGGCACCACGCCGAAGGGCGTGGCGATGATGACCGACATCAACAACTACCTCGACTTCGTGCTCACCATGTTCTTCTGCTTCGGCCTCGCGTTCGAGGTGCCGGTCGCGGTGGTGCTGCTGGTGTTGATGGGCATCGTGCGCATCGAGAAGCTCAAGGAGCACCGCGGCTACGTGCTGGTCGGCATCTTCATCCTCGCGGCGCTGCTCACACCCCCCGATGCGATCTCGCAGTGCTCGCTCGCCATACCGATGTACCTGCTCTACGAAGGCGGGATCCTCATGGCGCGCGTGCTGTCGCGCCCGAGAGGCGTCGAGACCGCGGCCAAGACGGGCGACAGCTGACAGCCGTCATGAACCAGGTCGCCGACGCCACCGCCGCGGCCGCCGCGCCAGAGCGGACGATCTTCGGCCAGCCGCGCGGGCTCGTGACGCTCTTCATGACCGAGATGTGGGAGCGCTTCACCTTCTACGGCATGCGCGCGGTGCTGATCCTGTTCATGGTGGCCGCGGTCAAGAAGGGCGGGCTCGGGCTCGATGACCGCACCTCGAGCGCGGTCTACGGGCTGTACCTCGGCGGCACCTACCTGCTCGGCCTCTTCGGCGGCTGGGTCGCCGACCGGCTGCTCGGCGCGCAGCGTGCGGTCCTCGGCGGCGGCCTTCTCATAACGCTCGGCAACGCGATGCTCGCGGTCGGCAACACGCCGGTGTTCTTCCTCGGCCTCCTCGTCATCGTAATGGGGGTGGGGCTCCTGAAGCCCAACGTGAGCGCCATGGTGGCGGCGCTTTATCCGGAGGGAGGCTCGCGGCGCGATGCCGGCTTTTCCTTCTTCTACATGGGCATCAACCTGGGGGCGCTCCTGGGCTCGGTCCTCGTGCCGCTGCTCGCCGCCTGGCTCGGCTGGCGCTGGGGCTTTGCGCTCCCCTCCCTCGGCATGGGCGTCGGGCTGGCGCAGTTTCTGTGGACGCGCCACTACCTGGGTACGGCGGGACTTGCCGCGGCGGACGGTGAGCGGGGGTCCTGGACGCCCGTGATCGTGTTCCTCGCACTCCTCGCCGGCGTCGCGCTGGCGCTGCTCACCGGGCTCCTGAGGATCGATGCGGTGGTGCTCGCCAACTCCACCTCCTGGGCGATGCTGGCTCTCGGAGTCGCCTACTTCGTGTACCTGCTGTTCTTCGCCAGGCTCACGCGAGTCGAGCGCAACCGCGTACTGGTGATGGTGGCGCTGGTCGCCGCCTCGGTCATGTTCTGGGCCGGCTACGAGCAGGCCGGTGCCTCCTTCAACCTGTTCGCCGACCGCTATACCGACCGGCACCTCCTCGGCTGGGAGATGCCCGCCGGAGTGCTGCAGGGGGTGAATCCGCTGTTCATCATCGTGTTTGCGCCGCTGTTTGCGGCCCTGTGGATCGCGCTCGGCAAGCACGGCCGTGATTTCAACGCGGCCGCAAAATTCGGCGCCGGCCTGATACTGCTGGGCCTGGGATTCATCGTCATGTATTTCGCTTCGCAGTATGTGCTCGCCGGCGAGATCGTGTTGCCCACCTGGCTGGTGCTCACCTACCTGCTGCACACCTTCGCGGAGCTGTGCCTGTCGCCCGTGGGTCTCTCCTACATGAGCAAGCTCGCGCCGCCGCGCTTCGTCGGCCAGGTGATGGGCATATGGTTCCTGTCGCTGGCGCTCGGCAGCAACCTCGCGGGGCAACTCACCGGCCAGTACGACGCCAGCCACCTGGAGTCGCTGCCGGCGCTGTTCCTGAAGATATTCTGGTACGGAGTGATCGGCGGCGCCGTCATGTTGCTGCTGACGCCGTTCGTGAAACGCATGATGGCGGGTGTGAGGTAGCGCAAGTGCCTTCATTGCAGCTGGTTGCCTGCGCCGCGAGCGGCGCGCTGTGCCTGGTGCTGTCGGGCGGCTGCGCGCCGCGCCAGAGCGTCCCTCCCGCGCCCACGCCCCCCGGAGCCGCCGCGAAGGAAAGCGCGGATGAGTTCGTCGCGCGCGTCAATCGCGAGCTCAACGCGCTCGCCCAGGAGGCGCAGGCCGCGGGCTACACGCTCGACACCTACATCACTACCGACACGCAGCTCCTCAACGCCCGGGCCAACGACCGCTACCTCGCCTACCTCAGCAGGGCGGTCGCGGAAGCCAAGCGCTACGACGGACAGGAGCTCTCGCCCGCAACCAGGCGGGCGCTCATGAAGCTGCGCCTGAACGTCGCCGCTCCCGCGCCCGACGATGCGGCGAAGCGCGCGCGCCTCACGCAGCTCGAGGCGCAGCTCGAAGCCAAGTACGGCGAGGGCAAGTACTGTCCGAAGGGACCCGGTTCCTGCCTGAATCTCGACCAGCTCGCGGAGATCCTCGCCAGGAGCCGCAACTACGCCGAGCTCACCGACGCCTGGAAGGGCTGGCACGCCGTCGGCGCCGGCATGCGCGAGGAGTACGGCGAGTTCGTGCGGCTTGCGAACGAGGGCGCGCGCGAGCTCGGCTTCAAGAACCTGGGAGTCATGTGGCGCGCCGGCTATGACATGACGCCCGAGGAGTTCGACGCCGAGTCCGAGCGCTTGTGGCAGCAGGTGAAGCCGCTCTACGACGGGCTGCACTGCTATGCGCGCGCCCGGCTCGCACGGCGCTACGGCGAGGACCAGGTGCCCGCCGGCAAGCCGATCCCCGCGCAGCTCCTCGGCAACATGTGGGCGCAGCAGTGGAACAAGATCTACCCCGATATCCTCAGGCCCTACCCGACCGCCAGCCTCGAGACGGCGGATGCGCTCCTCGAGGCGCAGAAGTGGGATGCGGCGCGCATGACTCACTCGGCGGAGAGCTTCTACACCTCGCTCGGGTTTCCGCAGCTCCCGAAGACCTTCTGGGAGCGCTCGATGCTCTCGCGCCCGCGCGATCGCGAGGTGGTCTGCCACGCGAGCGCCTGGGACATGGCAAGCGGAGGCGATGTGCGCATCAAGGCGTGCCTCGCCCCCACCGAGGAGGATCTCTACACCGTCTACCACGAGCTCGGACACGTCTACTACTTCATCAGCTACTCGAGCCAGCCGTTCCTGTTCCGCGACGGCGCCAATGACGGCTTCCACGAGGCCATCGGCGATACCATCAATCTCTCGGTGACCCCGGCCTACCTCGCGCGGATCGGGCTCATCCACGCCGTCGCCCCGAGCCGCGAGGCGCTCATCAACCAGCAGATGAAGATGGCGCTCGAGAAGATCGCCTTCCTGCCCTTCGGGCGGCTGATCGATGAGTGGCGCTGGAAGGTGTTCTCGGGGGAGATCACGCCCGCCAATTACAACAGCAGCTGGTGGGAGCTGCGGCGGCGCTACCAGGGCCTCGCGCCCCCGGTGCCGCGCTCCGAAGCCGACTTCGACCCCGGGGCGAAGTACCACATCCCGTCCAACACCCCGTACACGCGCTACTTTCTCTCATACATCCTGCAGTTCCAGTTCCACAAGGCGCTGTGCGCCGCCGCCGCAAGTAAGGCGCCGCTCTACGAGTGCTCGAACCATGGGAGTCAGGAAGCGGGCCGGCGCTACGTCGATATGCTCCGGCTCGGGGCCTCCGAGCCCTGGCAGGATGCGCTCGAGAAGCTGACCGGCACCCGCCGCATCGATGCCGCGCCGATCATCGAGTACTTCCAGCCGCTGATGGAGTGGCTGAGCGAGGAGAACAAGAGCCGCCAGTGCGGCTGGTAGGGCGAGCGGCGCGGCGTCGCCCGGTCCTGCTGCCAGGCCTGCCGAGCGGCGGACTCGGGTCGCCGGAGCCGGCGACAGTTGCGGGCGGCGCTACTCGACCAGGCGCACGGCGTTCACGAAGTACTCGGTGTCGCCGAAGCAGGACGTCGGGACCCACCGATGCTGCTCGTAGTGCAGCGCCATGCGCTTGCCGACGCTGGCGTTGATCTTCGCCGCGACGGCGCCGTCAGGCACCGTGAAGGCGAACTTCTCGGACACCGTGCCGGGCATGGTCACCATCGCCATCTCACCCTCCCAGGTCTTGCACAGCCACCCCTTGCGGGAGAGCTTTTGCACGTAGCCGGCGCGCTCACCGTCCGAGTACGCCCAGTGCAGCGTCAACCAGGCGAACCCGGCAAGCCCGCCGACGGCGAGCACGAGGAGGCCGAGGAGTCCGAGGAGTACCTTGAGCATACTCGCTAGCATAACGCGCGCGGCACGCGCGGGTTGTTTCGGCTGAGCAGGTTGGTTCGGCTAAGATGGCCGGACTATGGAATCGCCGCCGCTCGCCGGTCGCACCATCGCGGTGCCCGAGACGCGAGAGCTCGAGGTGTTCGCCGCCATGCTCGAGCGGCGCGGCGCGAGGGTGCTCCGCTGCCCGTTGGTCGCGATCCGCGACGCCCCGGATCCCGCGCCGGTCCTCGCCTTCGCCCGCGCCTTCGCGCAGGAAGCCTTCGACGACCTCGTTCTCACGACCGGCGAGGGGCTGCGCCGCATCCTCGGCTGCATCGAGCGGCACGAGCCCGAGCTTCGGGCAGCTTTCCTCGCCGCGCTCGGGCGCGTACGCAAGATCACCCGGGGACCCAAGCCCGCGCGCGCGCTGCGCGAGCTCGGCATGAAGCCCGACATCGCCGCCGCGCGTCCCACCACCGAGGGCATCATCGCGAGCCTCACGGGACTCGACTTGAAGGGGCGCCGTGTGGGCGTGCAGCTCTACGGCACGGAGCCGAACCGTCCGCTCACGGAGTTTCTCGAGCGTGCCGGCGCCGTCGTGAGCACGGTCGCGCCCTACGTCTACGCCGATGGGGCCGACGATGCGGAGGTGCTGGGGCTCCTCGCGCGCATCGAGAGCGGCTCGGTGGACGCCATCGCCTTCACCAGCACGCCGCAGGTCGAGCGGCTCTTCGCGGTCGCGCCCGCCGCGCGCGTGCGCGCGGCGCTCGAACGCACCCTCGTCGCGGCAGTCGGCCCGGTGGTAGCGGATGCGCTCTCGCGCCACGGCGTGAGCGCGCGCCTCATGCCGGAGGAGTCCTTCTTCCTCAAGCCGCTGACCAGCGCGCTCGAGGAGGCGCTCGGCGCGCGCACCTGAAGCGCCGGATATAACACCAACGCTTGGGGGTGAGCCCATGAAGACGGAATCGAGCGCCGAGCTGACGCTGCGCGGTACGCAGACGGAATCGCGCGTCGAGCTGACGCTGCGCGGGCTTGT
>WNGN01012157.1_pt1 | contig 10644 bp, 9 predicted proteins | sample 5400561 | NCBI WGS metagenome assembly WNGN01 (sample SAMN13153379, study PRJNA577476) | soil metagenome | isolation source: 115 cm soil or saprolite under Garry oak tree replicate 2 | place: USA:California | collected 2016-06-15 | reverse complement strand
GTTCGGGCCCAAGGGCGTCAGGGTGGCGCAGAACTAGGAGCGCCTCGGTTGTAAGCGATGCGACCAAAATCGTGGGCAAGATCTTTTTCTTATCCATTAATGTAAATTTTAACGAGGCAACCGTCTAGCGACGGGCAGCCAAGAAAATCACTGCAAGCACGGTAAATATGAGTGCGATGCTTAGGCAGAAGATTGCCGCATCCCTACCGTCGAAAACCAACGTAGAAGACGCTGGAGCCGCAACCGGCTCTTTCTCTTTTTCCCTGCCAAGAATGAGCTTTACTGGGACAATCGGAAAATCCAGTGTCATATATACCTCCCGAATAGATTCCGCATTCTAACATAGATAGTAGGTCAGACGCCCACGCATTCATTTGGCCCGAGCGTGCCTCCATCTACGACGCGCGAGAGGCCAATAGGCACATAATCCGGTGCGTAAACTGTTTATATCACTGTGATGGCGGAAGCGTGTGGGAGTCGAACCCACCCCCGAGCCCGCGAAGGACACGGGCAATGGCTTTGAAGGCCACGAGGACCACCGGGCCCCTTTCGCCTCCGCAATTCGCGCACGAATCATAGCACACGCGTTTCCGACGTAACCTCTTTGCGGTTCCGAGATCTGCCATTCTGCCCAAAATTCCGAATCTCAAAACTGGCCCACTGAATACGAGTTGCCGCAGCGCGGGGCGACCTTGTTTGGTGAATTGGCCGGAGGAAGTGGCAAAGGGTGCCGCCCTCGCGATGCTGGTGTAATATGGTTTTCAGGAGTTGCATGCGACCCGAAGCTCTAAGTTTTCTCCAGTGCCCCAATTGCGGCGCCGAACTGATTTTGAGCGGTAGCACGCCGAGGGAAGCAGAAGACGGCCATGTAATGGCCGGTGGACTCACATGCCGAGGCTGCGGCTCCAGCTTCCCGATTCGAAATGGCGTGCCGATTCTGCTCCCGGCGAATCTAGCAGCCATAAAACTGGAGACGGCATCGCGGTTCGCGGAGGAGTGGACGCACTGGAACGATCTCCGCGATTACTATGAAAAAGAGTTCTTTGACTGGCTGGCTCCTCTGACGGCCGCGGACTTCGCGGGGCAAGTTGTGTTTGAGGGGGGGTGCGGCAAGGGGCGGCACACGGCGATCATAGCGGCGCGGGGAGCGAAAGCGATTGTATCGATGGACCTCGGTGAAAGCGCCTTCGTGGCTTTCGCGCACACACGGCGGTTTTCCAATGCGCACGTAGTGATCGGCGATCTTTTGAGCCCGCCCGTACAGGCAGAATTTGATCTAGCATTTTCCGTCGGGGTCTTACATCATCTACCGGAGCCGGCAGCGGGTTTTGCGAGCCTCGTATCGCGTGTGCGGGATGGCGGACGGGTAGCGTTCTGGGTTTACGGGTTCGAGGGGAATGAATGGATCGCCCGGTACGTCGCCCCATTGCGCAAAGCAGTCACATCGAAGTTGCCGGCGTGGCTGTTGCGGATCGCTTGCGTTCCGCCTTCCATAGTTCTGTGGGTGGTGATTAAACTCTATTATCGGCCGGGCAAGGACGGGAAAGGACCGGCGAAACTTCCTTATGGAGATTATTTCGCCTCGATGTATCAGTATCCGTTTGATGAAGTACATGCGAACGTCTTCGACCAACTGGTAACGCCCGTGGCGTACTATCTTCGGGAAGATGAAATACGGCCTTGGGTGGCATCTGGATTTCGGGATGCAGTTGTCCGTTCACATCGCGGCTACAGTTGGACGGGACTCGCGACTGTGTGTCGCAGCAGGGCAGCGGGCAGGGAGCCGCACGGTCAGGGTTGAAGTTTGCAACGCGTCCGCAGGCGGCATCGGGAAGATGTGACCAGCAAGAAAATCAAGAGCAACTTTATCGCATCGTTCCGATACTTTTTCAAAAAAACTGGCATGAGAGAACACTTAGTCAGCCCTGGTAGCGTCAGGCTTCCAGCAATCTGTGACGAATGTAGCGTAGTTTGGCAAGACGAGAATCTGCTCTGGAAGGGCGCAGACCGATCCCAGGCCATAGGCCAGGTATCCGTTGTGGCGAGGAGCGTCAGAACGTGTGTGGGATAGTCGGGTTCACGAACAAGAATTGGACGCCATCGCCCGAGCGCATCCGGGAGGCGACCGCGACGTTGATTCACCGCGGACCGGACCAGCAGGGCGTGTACGAGTCACCCCTTTTCTCGATGGGGGCGACACGCCTAAAGATTATCGATCTGGATTCGGGTGACCAGCCAATTGTCACGGAAGATGGCGACGCCGGCATCGTCTTCAATGGCGAGATTTACAATCACCTGGAGTTGCGGGCGCAACTCGAGGAACTTGGGCATCGATTTGCGTCGCACTCCGATACCGAGACGGTGCTTCGGGCATTCGTGCAATGGGACAAAGAATGCTTCTCACGGCTGCGGGGAATGTTTGCGGTCGCTCTGTGGAAGAAGTCCCAGCAGCGGATCGTGCTGGCTCGCGATCGCATGGGCATCAAGCCGCTTTATATCGCGCGTCGTGGCGACGATCTTTTTTTCGGCTCCGAGTTGAAGGCGATTTTCGTCCATCCGGAGCTGGATCGCCGCTTGAACCTGTCCGGTCTCGATTGCTATCTGTCGCTTAACTATGTTCCCTGCCCGTGGACGCTAGTGGATGGGATCGAGAAACTTCCTCCGGGCCACTGGTTGGAATGGCAGGACGGAAAAACTTCTTCGGACTCCTATTGGAGACTGCCCTTCGGGGTGGTGAGGGAACGGACCTTGGAGTCAGCGAAGGAAGAGCTGGACGCATTGCTGGAACAATCGGTGCGCGAGCACATGCTTTCGGATGTGCCGCTGGGCATTTGGCTGAGCGGAGGAATGGATTCGACAACGATCCTGCATTACGCCGCCAAGGCCAGTACGTCGCGGCTGAAAACCTTCTCGATTTCGTTTCGAGGGCGGAGTTTTGATGAGACGAAGTACATTCACCGGGCAGTCAAGCAGTACGGAACGGAGCATGAGGAATTAGATCTTACGCCCGAGGTGAATCTGCAGAGCGCGATTGAAGACTTTGCGCACTACTCGGATGAACCCAGCGCGGATGCGGGGTCTTTGCCGGTGTGGTTCTTGGCGAAACTGAGCAAAACGAAAACGACCGTGGCGCTGAGCGGAGAAGGCGCAGACGAACTCTTTGCCGGATATATGACGTGCCGGGCAGACATGCTTGCGGAATGGGCGAGGCGGATGCCGCGCAGCGTTTTGACGATGGCCCTGGCGGTGGTGCGGCATTGGCCGGTGTCGGATGAAAAAATCAGCTTCGAATACAAGTTGAAGAGGTTCTTAGAAGGCAGTCTATTGCCGCCGAGCCATGCACATGTCTTCTGGAACGGAACATTCACCGAGGAGGAGAAAAGGTCGCTTTTGAAGGACCATTTGCCGAAAACTTTTCACGGGATGTTGGACGAGATGGATCAATTGCGGCGAATTGGGAATGGTCTGGCGTCTAATCTGTGGTTCGACCAGAAGTATTATCTGGCAGACGATATTCTGGTCAAGAGCGACCGGATGAGCATGGCGCATTCGCTCGAAGTGCGTCCGCCGTTTCTGGATCACCGGATCGTGGAGTTTGCAGCGACGCTGCCCGCACGGCTGAAGATCCGCGGGGCGCGCCAGAAACTAGTGTTGAAAGAGCTGAGAAAGGACAAACTGCCTGCTTCGATCTTGCAGGGCAAAAAGACGGGTTTTGACATTCCGGCGCATGAATGGCTGCGAGGCCCGTTGCGGGCGATGCTGGCCGATACACTGAGTGAAGGGCTCTCAGCATACGGAGAACTTTTTCGCAGCGAGGTCGTTAACAGCTTCTTGAAACGACACCTCGAGAGAAAGATCAATGCGGGCTACCATCTGTGGGGATTGATGATTTTGTTTCAGTGGATGAGGAAATGGCGAATTCAGGCAACGTCACGCGCGGCGGCGAAACCACTCCTGCAAGCGACCGCTGGGTCGTATATCTAATCGTTCTTTCAATCGCGGCAGCAATCTATCTGGGTTGCCTGGTTTCTCCACCGTCTCTGATGGACGATTCGGACGCGGTACTCGCACAGGCTGCCCGGACGATGCTGACTTCTGGAGATTGGGTGACGGCGCGGCTCGATGGCGTCATCTATCTCGAAAAGCCCCCCCTCTACTACTGGCCGATAATGATTTCCTACAAGATCTTCGGCTACCACGACTGGGCCGCGCGCATCCCGATTGCACTTTCCTCGATTGCGCTCTGCTGGCTGACCGCCGCTTTTGGCGCGTGGGCGTTTGGGAAGCGCGCGGGTTTTTACGCAGGCTTATGCATGTGCACTTGTGTCGGCCTGTTTCTGTTCACGCGCATCCTGATCCCAGACGTCATGCTGGTGTTTACCGTGACCCTGGCGATGTGGGCGTTTCTTCGCGCCCTCGACGAGGAAGAACCCCATCCGCGTCTTTGGGCATACGTTCTGGCCGTAAACCTGGGTCTGGGTCTTCTGCTCAAGAGCCTCATCGGCGTCCTTTTTCCCGTGGCTGCCGCGCTGATTTATCTTTTCCTTACCCGCCAACTCTTCTCCGCGCGGGCCTGGCAACGGCTTCGCCCGTTCAGCGGCTTGCTGATTGTGGTCCTGGTTGCTGCGCCCTGGCACATCCTGGCCACGCTGCGCAACCCGCCTTATTTTTCCTTTTCCTTGCATAGCGCCCCGGGCGAGTTTTTTCATGAACGAGCAGGTTTTGCGTTTTCTGAATCTGCGTTTTCCGCGCGACTACGACACCGTGCCGCGGCTTTATTTCTGGCTGCTGCATCTGGTGTGGCTCTTTCCGTGGAGCGTGTATTTTCCAGCGGTCGCGAAGCTGTCTTTCAAGCCTTCGGATCGCGCGGGAAGGACTCGCCTGCTCGCTCTCTGCTGGGCGGGGTTCCTGCTAGTTTTCTTCACGTTCTCCACGACGCAAGAATACTATTCGATGCCGTGCTACCCGGCCCTCGCGCTGCTCTTGGGTTCGGCCATGGCCGCGGAAGGCGGCTGGATCCGCCGGGGCACTCGCGCGCTTTCCGCCATTGCGGGTTGCGCGGCCATCGCGGCATTCACAATTGTTTTTCTCGTGCGCCACGTACCCACGCCCGAAGATATTTCCGTTGCGCTCAGCCACCATCCTCAGGCGTACACCCTTTCGCTCGGTCACGTGGGAGACCTGACGCTTCGCTCCTTCGCATATCTTCGTGTTCCGCTCATCGTTGCGGGAGTGGCCTTTCTACTGGGAGCGCTGGGCACCATGCGCGCCGCCGGGCAGCGCGCGTTTCTTGCCGCCGCGCTGATGATGGCCCTGTTTTTCCATGCCGCCAGGCTGGCGCTCGTTGTCTTTGATCCCTATATGTCCTCGCGGCCGCTGGCGGAGGCCCTGCTGCGCTCCCCCGCGGGCAAATTGATCGTGGACCATCACTACTACACGTTCTCGTCCGTCTTTTTCTACACCAATCGCGACGCCCTGCTTCTAAACGGCCGCGTCAACAACATGATCTACGGTTCCTACGCCCCCGGAGCGCCCAATGTTTTCATTAATGATTCACAATTCAGGGATCTGTGGTTTCAGCCGGGGCGGTGTTACATTGTTGCCGATAAATCAGCATTGCCTCGATTACTCAGCCTTGTTGGGTTCGAGCAAACGACTATGGTTGCGCAAAGCGGCGGCAAGATTGTTCTGACAAACTACCCATTGTCGGGCCCTGAACTGCCGCAACGCATGTCGAGCACGCAGACCGAGGAAACTACTTTTCATGCAGGCCGCTAACCAGGCGCCTCGGGGCAGTGATTCGTCTGCGGCAAGGCGGGCGCGCCAAATTCTTTTGACTCTTGTCCGGTTGGCCGTCGGCATAAGCCTCCTGATTTATCTCGCCAGATCCGGCACCATTGATTTCCGCGCATTGACGCGGCTGCTGATCGTCTGGCCCATCACAGTTGCCGCGATCGCGCTCCTTCTGCTGGACATCGGGCTGATGGCCTTGCGCCTCTCGTGGCTTTTTCCACCACACGGCCTCCATCTTCCTCTGGGCACTTCTCTGCAACTGACGGTCGTGGGCTTCTTCTTCGCCACGTTTCTGCCCGGCGCAGCAGGAGGTGATCTGGCAAAAGTTTACTACGCGGCCAAGGAGAACAGCGGACGCCGCACGGAAATCATCACGGTGCTGTTATTCGACCGCGCGATCGGGTTGTTTTCTCTGCTGATTTTGCCCGTATTATTTGCTCTCTTCTTTCCCCAACTCCTCCGCACGGCGCCGGCCGTGCGCATCCTGGTTTTCACATCAGCGATTCTTTCCTTCGGGATGCTGGCTGCTTTCCTGGTCTGTCTTTATAGCCAATCCACGGTGATGCGTTTGGCGCAAGGGCCCTTCGCGTTCCTGCACGGGAAAAACATTGCCGGGCGAATCCTGGGAATCATCGGCGCGTATCGCCGCAGCCCCGGGACGCTGGCAGGAGCGCTGGGCCTCGCGGTCGCAGCCAATCTATTCCTGATTGGCGTCACCGCGCTGGCCGTTTTTGCGCTGAGTCCAGCCAACCTCGCCGCGAAGATGTGCCTCATAATACCCATCGGCCATGTGGTGAACAGCCTGCCCTTGACTCCAGGGGGACTGGGCGTTGGCGAGGCGGCTTTCAACGCGCTGTTTGAGCTCGCCGGGCTGCAGGGAGGAGCCGAGGCGCTCCTGTGCTGGCGGATCTGGACGGCCCTGGTCGGACTACTCGGCTTGCTCGCTTATCTGCGCGGTTTCAAGCGCTGCGTCATTGAATCGGAACAGAGCGCAGCCCCCACGGAGGTTCAGGAAGCTGCACGATTAGCCGCGGAGCTTGGCTCCAAATGATGCGTCTTGCTGTGGCGCCTGGGCGCCTCATCATTTGACGGGGCCCCTCGGCATGACAACAGATTAAGGATACGCGCTTGCGTTGCTGCGCCAGAACGTAGAAAATTTATTGGCGTCCGCAGCTTGATGCAGTTGAAACCAGCGATTGCTTTGGGCCGTCTGTAAAGGAAAGGCGCCTCGGGGAGGGGACATGAAGATTGCCGTGCTGGGGGGAGACGGCTATTGCGGTTGGGCCACGGCCCTGTACTTGTCAAGGAAGGGCCACGCGGTATCCATTCTGGACAACTTTTCGCGCCGGCAGTGGGATCACGAACTCGGCGTGCAAACCCTGACGCCGATTCGTCCCCTTGCGGACAGGCTGCGGGTCTGGCAGGAACTCACCGGAAACGTCATAGAAGCGTTCACCGGCGACGTGACCGATTACGACTTTCTCTCTTCCACGATCCAGTTGCTCGAGCCCGACGCCGTCATCCATTTTGCCGAGCAGCGCGCCGCTCCCTACTCGATGATCGACCGGAAACACGCCGTCTTCACCCAGGTGAACAACGTTGTCGGCACCCTCAACCTGCTCTTCGCACTCAAGGAATTCCAGCCGGAGTGTCACCTGATCAAGCTGGGTACGATGGGCGAATACGGCACGCCCAATATTGATATTGAAGAGGGCTACATCACCATCGAGCACAACGGGCGCCGCGACGTTCTTCCCTACCCGAAACAGCCCGGCTCGTTTTATCACCTCTCGAAAGTTCACGACAGCCACAACATCATGTTCTCCTGCAAGATCTGGAAGCTCCGCGCCACCGATCTCAACCAGGGCGTCGTCTACGGCACCATGACCGATGAAGTCTGCCTCGACGAGGCTCTCATCAATCGTTTCGATTACGATGAAGTCTTCGGCACGGTGCTGAACCGTTTTTGTGTCCAGGCAGCCATCGGACATCCTCTGACCGTCTATGGCAAAGGAGGTCAGACGCGCGGCTTTCTGGATATTCGAGATACCGTGCGTTGCATCGAGCTGGCATGCTTGAACCCTGCTCTCGCGGGCGAGTGCCGCGTATTCAACCAGTTCACGGAGCAATTTTCCGTCCTGGACATCGCGCGGTTGGTGGAGACCGCGGCAAGCAAGATGGGCCTGAGAGTCGAGATTGACCACTTGCCGGATCCGCGCGTCGAGTCCGAGGAACACTACTACAACGCGAAACACTCCAAGCTGATAGACCTCGGACTGAAGCCGCATCTTCTCTCGGATTCGCTTCTGGATTCGCTAATGAACATCGCGGTGAGATACCGCGACCGCATAGACGCGTCGCTCATTCTTCCACAGGTGAACTGGCGCAGCTCCCGCAATGAACGCCGCCGTCAGGTGACCGCGGCTGCCGGCGCTTCCGTGTCGCCTTCGCGTTCCTGAATGGATTCTGCCGAGGGATAAAAACCGGCTTCGACGGAACTCTTCATTCGTCGGCGGGATTCGGGGTCACCGGGACCAGTAAGCCGTTCTGAATACGATATTCGCCATCGCGCCACTTCACACTCTTCCGCACAAAACTTGCCAGCCAAATGAAAAACGCCAGCGCGTCCCACAGCACGATGAGCGGCGTTTTCTTCCACAGCGAAGTCTGTTTCAGGCCCCAGACATCAATCATCCACGTCATAGCGATTCGAAATGCAAGATAGGTGCCCAGGTAGCCGAGGGCCACGCCCACCGACGGGTGAATCGCAATGGCGGCCAGGCTCCACGGCAATCCCGGCGTCAGAAGCAACCCCAGATGTCCCCAAGGACGCATGTGCCGCATTACCACGATCCAGCGCAGGCGCTTGTGAAAGAGGCCGCCCATGGATTGATAATCGGCGACCGTCTCCACGGTATAGGGGAGCAGTTCCACTTTGTAACCCAGGTCGGCAATCAGACGGCCCACCAAAAGGTCATCCGCCGGCCGGTCCTGAATTGCCTGGTAACCGCCGAACTCCGCCAGGCGCGCGCGCGTGGTGGCAATCGTCGGCCCCAACGTGAACTTGACGCCGTCCAGTTGCCGGGCTACCAGAATGCCGGCATAGAAATCGGAAACCATTCCGATGGTCTGCAATTTTTCCGCGAAGGTATTCTCGTCGGTGGCCACGTAAAAACACGTTACAGCCCCAACCGTGGAGTCGGCCAAAGGCGCAACTACGGTGCGCAAATAGTCCGGGCGGACGCGCACATCGCTGTCGCTGATCACGAGATGTTCGTACTTTGCCTCGCGCGTCAGCGAAACCAGTTTTGCCACCTTGTCGTTGCGGGCGCCGCTCCCGGAATTGAACAGCACGCGGATTCGCCGTTGCGGGAATTCGCGGGACAGCCTTTCCACGATAGGCAGCGCCGGATCATCGCTCTGCCCGACGCAGAATAGAATCTCGTATTCCGGATAATCCTGCCGGCAGAAGCTGGCGAAATTCTGGTACGCTTCGGGATCAACTCCCCGAATCGGCTTGACGATACTCACTGGCGGGGTGAAGCCGGATTTCGGCGCATACTCCACAGGCGAGCGCCGGAAGAAGCGCCACGAGCTGTACAACACAATCAGATAGTAGAAAACGGGGAGCGCGGCAATCCCGAGGAAAACATACGCCGTGACCATCAGAAACATCGCGCCTCTTTCGTGCCGAAAATCGTCAGCCTCACGCTTGACGCGGAGATGGAGTTCCCCGTCGGCTCCAACCCCGTCGGGAGAAACGAGAAAAGGTCGCTGGGACCCTAATCTTGCCCTCTAGTGCTTTCTTACATCGGCCTGCTCTGTTCCGCGGGCAGCCGGCCCCCATGACAGGCCTAGATAAGCATAGCAGAATGCGAGCAGTTCCGCTCCGGCGGGAATCATCCCGGTGTCCCTTGTTGCCATCGGGCCCGGTCTCAGCTACCCACGGCCCGTGCCCGATTCAACCGCCACCAGGCGGTTATCCTTGACCCTGAATTCGGCCCCGCGCCAGTGCACCCGGTTTGACGCGAAGCTCGCCGCCCATACCAGGAAGGCAATGGCATCGCGCAGCGGCACGAGCCATAACCTGCTTCGCAGCAGCGAATCCCTTAAGCCCCAGACGCCCACGGTCCACGCCATCAACCCGCGCAGCACTACATACGCCCCGAGAAATCCGATCGCCGTGCCCGCCGAAGGAGCCACCGCCGCAGCCGCCAGCGACCACGGCAGCCCGAATGTAAAGAGTAATCCCGCATAGCCGCCCGGGCGTGAGAGCCGCATGGCCCGCGCCCACCGTAGTTGGTGCGCGAAGTAGGAGCGGACACTTTGCGCGGGGCAAATCGTGGAAACCGCCTCCGGCAGCAACTCGATTCGCCAACCCTGCCGCGCGATGCGGTTTCCGAGTTCGTAGTCGTCCGCAAGCAAATCCGCGAGTGCTTCGAAGCCGCCGATTTCCGCGAGCCGCTCGCGGGTGGTGGCCATGGCCGCGCCGAGCATGAATTTTATTCCTTCGAGCTTCCGCGCCATCAGCACGCCCGGCAAAAAATCCGAGGTGATGCCGATGGCTTCGAGTTCCGCGCCAAGCTGGCGATCGGCCAGCCCCGCGTACAGGCAGGTGACCCCGCCGACTTTGGGATCGTGGAACGCCGCGCTGAGGGCGCGCAGGTGCCCGGGGGGCACGCGCACATCGCTGTCGCTGATGGCGAAGACGTCGTAGCGCGCTTCGCTGACGAGCCGGCGAAGCTTCGCAACCTTATTGTTGCCACCGGGAAATAGATCGCCGAGGAGTAAGCGAATCTTTCGCTCCGGAAAGTCGGATATCAGCTTCTGAATCACGGGAACGGCTGGGTC
>WNGN01003522.1_pt1 | contig 10646 bp, 7 predicted proteins | sample 5400561 | NCBI WGS metagenome assembly WNGN01 (sample SAMN13153379, study PRJNA577476) | soil metagenome | isolation source: 115 cm soil or saprolite under Garry oak tree replicate 2 | place: USA:California | collected 2016-06-15 | reverse complement strand
TCCGCATGAAGATCGGCGTCATGTTCGGCAACCCCGAGACGACCACCGGAGGCAACGCGCTCAAGTTCTACGCGTCGTGCCGGCTCGACATTCGCCGCATCGGCAGCATCAAGCGCGGCGACGAGGTGATCGGCTCCGAGACCCGGGTGAAGGTGGTGAAGAACAAGGTCGCGCCGCCGTTCCGCGAGGCGCTGTTCGATATTCTCTACGGCGAAGGGGTGTCCCTCGAGGGCGAGATCCTGGAGCTCGGCGTCGGCTGCGGCGTGGTCGACAAGTCCGGAGCCTGGTACCAGTACAAGAAGGACCGCATCGGCCAGGGCAAGGACAACGCCCGCGACTTCCTGAAGGAAAACCCGGAGCTCGCCGCCGAGATCGAGGCGAAGATCCGCGAGAAGCTCGGCATCAAGAGTCCGGAGGCATTGGCTCCCGTCACCGCCGAGGTGTGAGAAAACAGCCGACGCTGCGCGAGCGCGCCCTGCGGCTCCTTGCGCGGCGCGAATATAGCCGTGCCGAGCTTGCAAGAAAATTGCAATCCCTCTCTCCCGGAGAGGAGCCTGAGGCGCTGCTCGCCGATCTTTCCAGGCGAAAGCTGCTATCGGATGAGCGCTATGCGGAGTCGCGCTCTCATGCGCTTTCACGCAAGTACGGCGCTGCACGCATCGTGCATGAACTCCGCGCAAAAGGTCTCGACAAAGAACTCGCCGGGCAGGCATCCAGGGCCGCCCGCGCAACCGAGGTCGAACGCGCGCGTGAAGTTTGGCGAAGGAAATTTCGCGTTGCACCCAAGACTCGCGAAGAACGGGCGAAGCAGATGCGCTTCCTTCAGTCACGAGGGTTTTCTTTCGATGCCATCCGCGCGGCGGTCGGGGGCGGCGAGGACGATTGAGGGGCGGAGGTATGGTGGGGCGACAGGCAGACAGTATGCTGCGACAATGGCGACAAACACAGTAACCGAGCGATCGTAAGTGGCGATAACTGGGCCAGGGGTACAGATCGAGTCCGACGCAAGGCGATGTTGATCCCGACTTGTACTGGAACAGACCCGAGACTCTAAGGAAGAAACAAGAAATGCTCGGAGTCCTAGAACAAGGAAGCTCTCTGGACCTCGAAGAGAGGTTACAAGCCGTAGACTGGAGCTTTTCCAATCGTGATAAGGGACACGCGATTGAAGCCATTCACCCGTATCCAGCCAAGTTCATCGCGGAAATTCCACGAGCTCTTCTTTCCGCCCTCCCCATACCCAACAACACAGCTGTTTTAGATCCTTTTTGTGGAAGTGGGACAACGTTGGTCGAGGCGCAGCGCCTCGGACTACCGTCCGTTGGGATCGATCTCAACCCAATTGGTTGCCTGATAAGCCGTGTAAAGACTACGCCTCGACCATTCGACTTTGAGCAAGCAGCTGTCGAAATCGCCGACGTAGCCCGTGAGGTGCGTAATCCCAAGCGCTGGAACATTCCGAATGTCGATCATTGGTTCAAGCCTGAAGTTCAGGAGGCAATCGCCGCTCTTATACAAGCTATCGGAGCCAAACACGCGACAAAAGCCAAGGATGCTTTGCATTTGGCTCTTTCTTCAATCCTGGTGAGGATTTCGAACCAAGAAAGCGATACTAGATACGCTGCAGTTGAAAAGTCGGTCCCGAGATCTGATGTATTTGATAGTTTTATTGCGGCCTGCGGAAAAATTAGCAAGGCACTTGTTGCACGAAGTTGGAGTCTCACGGACTCTAAAATAATTGAGGCAGACACCTTGAAGGTTGGCCCAGAGACTATCGGAGTCCCCGTAGGGATGGTCATTACTTCACCGCCGTATCCAAATGCGTATGAGTATTGGCTGTACCACAAGTATCGTATGTGGTGGTTGGGCTTCGATCCTATCGCAGTCAAAGCTCAAGAAATCGGAGCTCGAGCCCACTTTTTTAAACGAGACCATCACACCAAAGAGAAATTTTTGGACCAGATGCGCACAGCATTCGCGCTTATCGGCTCGGTCCTTGTGGATGCTGGCTTTGCCTGCTTTGTTATCGGACGCTCCAAAATTCATGGAAGCATTATCGATAACGCCGCCACAATTCAGACTCTTGCTGAAGAGGGGGGCATGCGCCTTGTTTGTCGCATTGAGCGCGTGATTTCGGCTCGCCGCAAATCGTTTAATCTTTCGCACGCCAACATCAAGACAGAAACGGTTATTGTCTTTCAGAAAAGGTAGCGAGGAATCGCATGGAGCTGTACTGGCACCCCTATCGCTATTACCCGTACGAGCGCGAGCTTGCCCTCAGGGAGATTAATACACTGCTATCCCCGGAGGGTGTCTTTGATACTGGGCATAGCCTTCGATTGGAGGGGACCTTTGACGCCAACATAACAGACCGATTGGTGTATTTCGCCGCTGTGTCGATTGGCGAGCGCTTCGTCCCAACAATTCAAGCAAAGTTGGAGCGGGTGAATGGCAATGGGCCCAATCGCCAATCCACTCGCTATTCCGCGCATGGTTTGCATGAATATAAGGGGAAATTCAACCCACAGATCGCTCGAGCAATTCTCAATATCTTGCGTGTGCCAGTAGGCGCGCGAGTTCTTGACCCATTCTGCGGCTCTGGAACATCTCTCCTGGAGTGCTCACATATCGGGATGAACGCGGTGGGAACTGATATCAATCCGATGGCCGTCTTTCTCGCCAACGCCAAGCTATCCGCGCTTAGGCTTCTTGCATCACGACTTCGCCAAGAGATTGAAGGAACAATCGAGCGCTACAAGCGCGTAAATGGGGCGAAAAAACTTGCGAGCGACGAGCGTACAAACTACCTTCAAGGTTGGTTCGAAGCTAAGATGCTTGTTCGGATCGAAGCGCTTCGCGTCGCAATATACGAAAGTGGTCCTGAGTACGCCACATTGTTGCTATCAATTGCGAGCAATCTATTGCGCGATTACTCACTGCAGGATCCACGCGATCTTAGAATTCGACGGCGAAAAACTCCGCTTCCAGAAAAACCCTTCATAGAAGCCTTCCGGCAAGCGGCAAACCTATTTGTGTCACGCCTGGAAGATGCCCAAAGTGTGCTCGCTAGGCCACCTGTCGCTGGAAAGGCGTTTCTACTCGACAGCCGGTCAATCAAACTTGGAAGTGGTGGCATTGGAACTAGCAAATTCGATTGTGCTTTGACAAGCCCCCCGTATGCTACGGCGTTGCCTTATATCGACACTCAGCGCCTCAGCTTGGTTTGGTTAGGGTTGGTGCCGCCTTCCGAGATTCTTGCCCTAGAGGCACGGCTCGTAGGTAGTCGCGAGGTTCGCGGCAAAGGCAAGAAAGACCTCCTCTCGGCTTTGGCGGAAAACCGTTGTGCCCTCCCCAAGAAGCAGGCTGATTATTGTCGTATGCTTCAAACCGTTCTAGCCAAAAATGATGGCTTTAGACGGCAGGCTGTGCCGCTCTTACTCTATCGGTACTTTGCTGCCATGGCAGAGGCATTCAAGTCCGTGCGTGACTGCGTGAAGGACAAGGCACCCTTTGCACTCATTGTTGGTAGTAACCGTACGGTGCTAGGGGGAAAGCGCTTTGAAATTGATACTCCCCGGCATCTTGCCGAAATCGCTAGTTCGTGTGGCTGGACCCATGAAGAGACTGTACCGCTTCAAACCTATCAGCGCTGGGGCTACCACATGAGCAATGCCGTCAATTCTGAGGCTCTTGTCATTGTAAGAGCAGAATGAACGAAATAACGCTTCACCCCAATGTCTACGCCACAGGTCACAGCAAGGGGCTGATTTCGATTTTGGAGCGGATGTGGGTGCGTGAGCATACGCCGGGAGACGGAACGCTATATGTCGTCTCAGGATTCGCGAACTATAACGGTGGTGTGCGCTTCTTCGAGACCTTTAAGCAACACGTTGATCACGGAGGCAAGCTCGTCGCCGTCTTCAGTGGCAGCGCCGGCACGCGGCTCACCAGTAAGCAGGTGGTAAAGGAAATGCTTACATGTGGAGCGAGAGTACATGTCATCAATCGAAAGCGGCTACTACACGCCAAGTGTTATGGGGCCAAGAGCTCCCGTGGGGAGGTACTCGTAGTTACCTCAGGAAATTTTACTGGACCAGGCATGTCACAGAATGTCGAGATGTCTGTGCTTCTGGATCCAGCATCAACAGCTTCCATGAAATTTTCATGGGACAGTTTGATGAAGAACATGATGGCACAGCGCTGGGATTTTTATAAGCCTACCTTGACCAAGCTTGAAGCTCCGGCTTGGAATCTTCTGTACGATGAACAAGCCACTGACATTACGCTCGACGATAGTGACGAAGTCACGATGGTCCTCCTATTGAGCCATGCCGACACAGCGAGAATCAACGCGGCACCCGGAACGGACGCAGATAAGGGCACACAGTACTTTTGGCTTAGCAAGGACTGCTACGATTTTTTCCCGCCGCTAACCATCCGAAACGAGCGTGGTCATAAGGCGACGTATTCCTGTCTTATCAATATGCACTACGTTGACCTTCATCTTGAGGACCCTGAGTGCCGGGTGACATTCGAAGCGGAAAACAATCTGGACTTTAGACTTGGCACCGGAAAACTTCGCAATACACGCGTTGTTCAAGAAGGTGACTTGGCGGCGATTTCGCGTGTTGGTGATACGGATTATGAAATGCGCTTATTTCGACGAGGATCTCACCAATATAAGGCCCTAAGTCCCTATGCAATCCACTTTATTGGCCACCAAGGCAAGAAATACGGTTATCTTTCCAACGTCGAATTTGAGCGACTTATTGGAGCCGGGGTTGGAATCGCTCGGAAATATTCTTAGTGTCACGCTTGGAGTGAACGAGAATTGTAACTTCGTATTCGAAACCGTTTTCTAGAAATTCCGATCCCGCTAACTTGAAAAAAACATGAGCGGATCCGAGCATTCCGAAGGCTGGCTCGACGAGACGCGCTCGGCGCATCTCTACCGCGTCCTCGCGGAGGCCGAACGCGGGTCGCCCCGCTCGAAGCTGTTCCAGCAGCTCGCGCGCGAAGCCGAGGGGCAGGCCGCGATCTGGGCGAAGAACGCGGGGCTCGCGTCGGTGCCCGCCTTCGTCCCCGATTTGCGCACCCGCATCGTTGCGGGCCTCGTGCGACGCTACGGCCCGCGCGCGATGCGCGGAATTCTCGCCGCGATGAAAGTGCGGGGACTCTCGGTATACAGCCACGCCGTGCCCGGGCACCCGGCGCCGACCTCGGCCGACGAGGTCGGCAAGCGCCATCGCGGCATCGCGGGCGGCGGAAATCTGCGTGCCGCCGTATTCGGCATCAACGACGGACTGGTGTCGAACGCAAGCCTCATCCTCGGTGTGGCAGGTGCTTCGGCGGACAACAGCACCATTCTGCTCTCCGGGATCGCCGGTCTGCTGGCGGGAGCCTTCTCCATGGCCGCTGGCGAGTATGTTTCGGTGCGCTCGCAGCGGGAGATGTACGAGCATCAGATCGGGCTGGAGCGGGCCGAGCTTGCCGAGTATCCGGAAGAGGAAGCCGAGGAGCTGGCGTTGATCTATGCGGCGCGCGGAATGAGCGTGGGTGACGCCCACGGTCTCGCACGACGCACCATCGCGAATCCCGAGCTGGCCCTCGACACGCTCGCGCGCGAGGAGCTCGGCCTCAATCCCGAGAATCTCGGCTCGCCCTGGGGAGCGGCGCTGTCCTCGTTTTTTTCGTTCGGCGCCGGCGCGCTGGTGCCGCTTGCGCCGTTTCTGTTCGCGCGCGGCGACGGTGCTCTTATCGCGGCGGTCGCATTGACCGCCGTCGCCTTGTTCGGGGTCGGCTCGATGATCAGCCTCTTCACGGGCCGCAGCGCGGTGCGCGACGGTCTGCGCATGCTCGCGATAGGCGGCGGCGCGGGGGCGGTCACCTACCTGGTCGGCACGCTGCTCGGCGTGAGCCTCGCCTGACCGGCTGCGAAACAGGAAATGGAGGAGCCTTACTGGAGAATCGCCTTCACCTTCTCCCAGTCGTTGGGATAGAGGGCGAGCATTCCCGGCTTGTCGGCGTCGAGCACCGAATAGTCGAGCGCCAGATACTCCCTGACGATGGCATCGTAGTTCTCTCGCAGGACGCTCGAACCGGGGTCGAGACTGCGCACCACGCCGAGGCCGGTCGGCGCCGTGCCGATCACTTTCACGCTCAGGTCGGGGCGATATTTCCTCAGGAGGAGGATGAGCCGCCATATGTCGCCGCTCCAGAAGCTGGTTCGGCGCTCTCGCTCGGCGGTGTGGCGCGACAAGGGGTAACAGTCGTGAATCAATATCGTCGACCGTGACGTGCAGTGCCTCTCGATGTTCATGAAGTCGCGCAGTGCGAACTCGAATCGGTGCATCCCGTCGATGAAAGCGAGATCGATCGGCAAGCCACCGAATTCCGCTCGCACGTCGTGAGCGGCGAAGTACGCATCGCTCGTGGTGGCATGTATGCTCGTGCCGGGAGCGAGCCGCTGTGTGATCTTGGGTTCCGGGTCGATACCGATCGCGCGGGTTTCCCGCCGGGCGAGCGCGATCGATTGGCCGCTCTCGACGCCGATCTCCAGGTAAGCGCGCGGGCGCAAAAGCGAATGGAACATCGAGATGACCTCGAGATAGTCGGGTCCGGGAAGGTCGAGACTCGCGAGTAAGTCATGTGCGAGGGCCAGCTCCGGGTCGAGTGCGAGCGCTGTTTCGCAGCACTCGCGCGCGGCCTCGATCGCGCCCAGCTCTCGGTGCGCCATGGCCTCGCCGAAGCGGTACTCGGCCTTTTGCGGGTCGAGCACGCGGGCACGCTCGAAGTGCTCGAGCGCCTCGCGGTAGCGTCCCGTCCGCAAATCGATCCCGCCGGCGTAGTTGTGCGCCTGAACGTGCTCGGGTTCTGCGCGCAGCGTGTCGGCAAAATGCCCTGAGGCGACAGCAAGCTTGCCCGCCTTGTACGCTTCCACCCCGGCTTCGAAGGCCGTCTGCGCGGGCCGCAAGCGGACTTTCGGCGCGAATAGATCCTTCAGTACTCGTCCCAGCATGACGCGCTAAGCTTAACTCAATACGGAAGACTCGTTGCACGGGCCGATGAATCGGGCGAAAATCAGACGCGTCAAGGAGTTGTCTCGGGAATTCATGAAATCGTCCGAAATCAGGGCAAAGTTTCTCAAGTTCTTCGAAGAGCGCGGCCACGCGGCCGTCGCCTCGAGCCCGCTCGTGCCGGCAAACGATCCCACGCTGCTTTTCACCAACTCGGGCATGGTGCAGTTCAAGGACGTGTTTCTCGGCAGGGAGCCCCGGGCCTACAGGCGCGCCACGACCGCACAGCGGTGCCTGCGCGCGGGCGGAAAACACAACGATCTGGAGAACGTCGGCTACACCGCGCGCCACCACACGTTCTTCGAGATGCTCGGCAACTTTTCATTCGGCGATTACTTCAAGGGCGACGCGATCCGCTATGCCTGGGACCTGCTCACCGAGGTGTACAAGCTGCCGCCTGAACGCTTGTGGACGACGGTGTATCACGAGGACGATGAAGCCTACGATCTCTGGACGAAGGAGATCGGCGTGCCGAAAGGGCGCTGCATCCGTATCGGCGACAAGCCCGGAGGCCCGAAATACCAGAGCGACAACTTCTGGCAGATGGCCGAGACGGGCCCCTGCGGTCCCTGCAGCGAGATCTTCTACGACCACGGGCCCGGGATCCCGGGCGGCCCGCCCGGCTCGAGCCAAGCCGAAGGCGATCGCTACATCGAGATCTGGAATCTCGTCTTCATGCAGTTCAATCGGGACGACAAAGGCGCGGTGACGCCCCTGCCCAAACCCTGCGTGGATACGGGCATGGGCCTGGAGCGGATCGCAGCCGTTCTCCAAGGCGTGCACTCGAACTACGAGATCGACCTGTTCCGGGACCTGATACGCGCCACGGGGCGGGAGACGGGGACGAAAAACCTCGCGAACAATTCGCTGAACGTGATCGCCGACCACATCCGTGCGTGCGCATTTCTCGTCGTGGACGGCGTCATACCGGGAAACGAAGGGCGCGGCTACGTGCTTCGCCGCATCATCCGCCGCGCCATACGCCACGGCTACAAGCTCGGGCGCAAAGAGCCTTTCTTCCACCGCCTCGTCGCGGACCTGTCGCGCGCGATGGGCGAGGCCTATCCCGAGCTCCCGCGGGCGAAGGAGCGCGTCACCCAGGTGCTCAAGGCCGAAGAGGAGCGCTTCGCCGAGACGCTGGAGAACGGCATGAAGGTGCTCGAGGGCGCGCTGCATCGCGAAGACCGCATGCTCGACGGCGAAACCGTGTTCCAGCTCTACGACACCTTCGGTTTTCCCGTCGACCTGACTGCGGACATGGCGCGCGAGCGCGGCATCATGATCGACCACGCGGGATTCGAGGCGGCGATGCAGCGCCAGCGCGAGCGCGCGCGCGCCGCGGGCAAGTTCAGGATGGACGCGGGTGTCGAGTATTCCGGGCGCGCGACGGAGTTCCGCGGCTACGACAGCCTTGGGCTCGACGACGCCAAGGTGGCAGCGCTCTACAGGGAAGGGACCTCGGTGCCGGCCATCGCGGCGGGGGAATCCGCCATCGTCGTGCTGGACAAGACCCCGTTCTACGCCGAATCGGGCGGCCAGGTGGGCGACGCGGGCGAGCTCGTCTCGGCGGGCGGCACCTTCACGGTTTCGGACACGCAGAAGATCCAGTCCGGGGTGTTCGGCCACCACGGCGCGCTTGCGACCGGGCGGCTCGCCGTGGGCGACAAGGTGGCGGCGCGCGTGGACGCGGCGCGGCGTGCCCGCACCATGCGCAATCACTCGGCGACGCACCTGATGCACAAGGCGCTGCGCGAGGTGCTGGGGCCGCACGTGCAGCAGAAGGGGTCGCTCGTGGACGCCGAAAAAACGCGTTTCGACTTTTCTCACGACAAGCCGATGACCGACGAACAGATCCGCCGCGTCGAGGCGATAGTGAACGCCGAGATCCTCAGGAACGAGGCGACTTCGGCGCGCATCATGAAGTTCGACGACGCGGTCAAGGGCGGCGCCATGGCGCTCTTCGGAGAAAAGTACGGCGACGAGGTGCGCGTGCTCGACATCGGCTCCTCGCGCGAGCTGTGCGGCGGCACGCACGTCGCCCGCACCGGCGACATCGGGTTCTTCAAGATCACGTCCCAGGGCGGCGTGGCGGCGGGCGTGCGCCGCGTCGAGGCGACCACCGGCGAGGGCGCGCTCGAATGGGTGCAGGCCATGGAGGACGAGCGGCATTTCGTCGAGGGGTTCTATCAGGCGTCGGGCGGCGCATTGAAAGAAAAGCTCAAGGCAGAGCGGGAGGAGAAGAGGGCGCTGGAGAAGGAGCTCGCGCGCCTCAAGTCCAGGCTCGCATCGAGCCAGGGCGACGATCTCGCGGCGCAGGCCGTCGAGGTCAAGGGCATCAAGGTGCTCGCGGCCTCGCTAGACGGCGCCGATGCGAAGACCCTGCGTGAGACGCTCGACAAGTTGAAGGACAAGCTGAAATCCGCTGCGATCGTGCTCGGCTCGACCGAAGGGGGAAAGGTGAGCCTCATCGCCGGTGTGACCGCGGATCTCACCGCGAAGCTCAAGGCCGGCGAGCTCGTCAACTTCGTGGCGCAGCAGGTGGGCGGCAAGGGCGGCGGCAGGCCGGACATGGCGCAGGCGGGCGGCACGGAACCCGCCAAAGTCCCTGCTGCGCTCGGCTCGGTGCGGCAGTGGGTTGAGCAGCGGCTTTGAGAACGACCGGCTAGAAGCCTATCCGCTGCTTTTTCGGCGAGCGAACGTCGTCGATGTCGGAGACGTCGATTTCGTCCCGGCCTGCGAGCTTCGCGTTGCCGAACGCGTTCATGATGACGCGGCGCATTTCCCGGGGCGAGAGCTCCGCGAATCGCTCCTGCACCTCCTGCGCAAGCTCTTCGGGAAAGTCCTTGCCCCAGTCGTGGCTGCCGCGGATCTCCGCGTAGATCGCATGCGCGATGCGGGCCGATCCGTCCCGGTCGGGCGACCCGACCTCGTAGACATTCATGCGGTTGAGGATGGGATCCGGGATCTTGCCTTCGTCGTTCGCGGTCGCGATCCACACCACGCCCGAGGCGTCGATCGGGATCTCGACGAACTCGTCCACGAACTCGGCCGCCGTGTCGCGCTCGAGCAGCGTGTACAGCGCCCCCAGCGGATCATACTGATTGCCACCGCCCGCCTTGTCGAGCTCGTCGACCATGATCACCGGGTTGGCGTAGGTGCCGTTCAGAATGGTCTCGAATACTTTTCCGGGCTTGGCATTCTTCCATTGCGATGAAGCCCCGGAGATGACCCAGCCTGCGGTCATCGAGCTCATCGAGCACAGGCCGAAACCCGTGGAAAGGAGCTGCGACAGACGCCGGCCGAAATAGGTCTTGCCGATTCCCGGCTCGCCGAGCAGAAGCATGGGCGGCAACTCCAGGCAGTCGTTGGACGAGGCGCACAGCGCAATGTGCTTCTTGACGTCGTCGAGGACTTCCGCGAAGTTGGGAAGGTCGTCGTAGAGACTTTCCATCGCCGGAATTCCCGAGGGCTTCACCGTGAGGCGGGTGCCGCCCGCCTTGATCATTTTTTCATAGGTGGACTTCAGCGCGTCGTTCGCCGAAGCGGAAAGCTCCTGCAACGCGCGGTCGA
>WNGN01003521.1_pt1 | contig 10646 bp, 7 predicted proteins | sample 5400561 | NCBI WGS metagenome assembly WNGN01 (sample SAMN13153379, study PRJNA577476) | soil metagenome | isolation source: 115 cm soil or saprolite under Garry oak tree replicate 2 | place: USA:California | collected 2016-06-15 | reverse complement strand
CTGGATCATTTTCAGGAACCTTGACCGGAGTTTCTGGAACGATGAACCTTAGCTTCTCAGGCACCGTCAACTTCCCATCGATCACATTGTATGTCACAATCCTAGGCGGGACCGGAGGCCTTGCAAACCTGCACGGGCATGGCACAGTCCAGGGAATCCTGAACGTTGGCGGAACCTACAACATACAATACCATTTCGACCCTGACACCTGAAGGTCGCATTCAACGTCGTCACTTAACCATACACGCGCTGACAGTGGCGTAGAACTGGGTAGATACCCAATCCCCTTTTTCCGTTATAGCCGGCCGATGGTCCTACCTCCGGAACCTCCTCTCAGCCGAGCCTATTATCATACACTGGAAGTTCTGAGACCCTCCTTTGACGTATCGTCTTCGTTGAAATGGTTCAGTTGTGTGCGGAGGGAATACGAACAAAGAATGCATCAAGAATCCACTCGTGACGATTGTCTTGGGAAAATGTCCAGTAACCAGTTTGCATGGTGCGGGGGGTGAACACTATACTATACATACAAATCGCACCGCTTGAAGTGACCGCAACTGATTTTCTAAGGCCAGGCGAAATCTCGCTGGGCCCGTAGTCGAACCAAGCCAGATCCTTCCTGGCCTGAAATATGCTGATTGTCTCTAGAGCCTCTTGAACCCAAACAGCTTCCGGTCCCAATTGGCAAGAGGCTTTGGTCAGATGCTTTAGCCTAAGTCTTGAAATCGTTCGCTGGCGCCAATACTGTGCAGAATGGCAAAGCCATCTAGGCCATTTCACTTCGTCACATGGGGCAGTAGGTGTAGATGGCGTCTACACGATCCTTGCAGGATGAACATTCCTGTTTAAGCATAGTTCTCGAACAGAATAACCCAGACAACCATCGCTGTCAAGGAACAATGATCCAGAAATCGCCCTTACCACCCCAGTTCTGGGGAATAATCCAGTCAGCGACGACTGGAACAAGTGGGACTGACACCAGCATGGGAGTAGATCTATGATCGCCCTCAGACTGAAGCGAAGGCGAGGCTAGCTCAGTTCATAGCTACCAAGGAAGTATCCGGATGGCCAGCAAAACCTGCAGATAAACGGTACGAACACAAATGATCGCCACATGAGGAAACGGAGACAGGAAAGAACCCAGTGGACTCGTGAACGAGACACTCGTCTCGAGGGTCTAGACTGAAAAGGTGTAAGTGAGTAGCTGGCTACAGGCCAGGGGGGATACTGTCGCGTTGCCGTAGACGACCGTTGTTCCATTAGTGAGTTGTAGGTTTCTGACACTGTCAGAGATGGGGCAGTCCCAGTTTGCGTGTGTGAAGGTCAGAGTATTCGTCCCCTTCACGACGTAGGATGTTATGTCGAAGCTGAAGGACGCCCAGGCGCCGCCATTGGATGGAGTATCAACTGGAGGAAGAGTCGCAACCATCTGTCCGTTGATTGTGAGCGTCTCTTCTTGACCGCCATCCCAGTCGTAACCCTGCCAAGAGAGAATGTAAGTTCCTGGAGACGAGGAAGGAGCCGAGACCGTCACAATAATGTCGACAAAGCTGGTGTCCGGCCGTGACGCAGAATCCGTGACAGTCGCGCGGGCTGCATACGTCCCTGGCGCGGCGTATTCGTGGTTGACAGTGCTCCCAACACCCGTCGCACCGTCGCCAAAGTTCCATGTGAACATGTAAGGCGGAACCCCACCACTGGATAACGCGCTGAAGGTGAGAGTCTCGCCTACAACGGGGAATGCCGTCGACTGGCCCGCGCTGATAGACAGCTCTGGCGGAGGTGGGGGTGGCGGTGCTGTTCCGACCATGAAAGTGTAAGTCAACCATTGTGTACATGTCAATGGTAAACTTGTTGAGTTGCTGTAGACGACTGTTGTTCCGCTTGTTACCTGCAAGTTCCCAACGGTGTCAGAGACGCTGCAGTCCCAGTTTGCGTGTGTGAAGGTCAGCGTATTCGTCCCGTTCACGATGTAGGATGTTATGTCGAAGCTGAAGGACGCCCAGGCGCCGCCAGTGGATGGAGTATCAACTGGAGGAAGAGATGTCAAGAACTGCCCGTTGAAGTAGAGAGTTGCTTCATGGCCGCCGTCCCAATCATAACCCTGCCAGGACAGATCGAAACCTGCAGTTGCAGTCACAGTGAAGTCCACAGTCGCAGTGTGAACCAGCGAACCACTCGTACCAGTAACAGTCACAACGAAACTGCCAGTGGTCGAGAAGGTGCAAGACAGAGTCGAAGTGCCAGAACCACCAGACACAGTCGCAGGAGTAAGACTGCACGAAGCATTGTCACTGGTCAACGAGACATCACCTGTAAACCCGTTCAACGGACCAACAGCGATAGTCGAAGTACCAGCAACACCAACACTGACAGTCACACTCGTCGGACTAGCAGTCAGAGTAAAGTCAGGACCAGCAGTAAGAGCCGTAACAGTTAACGCAAACGTTCTGTGACTGGCGAGATGGTTCGAAGTCGGAACAAAAGTCCCAGTGATCGCGTGAGTCCCAGCACCAACAAGGGTTGGAGTGTACGTCACCTGGCAGGTCGCAGTCCCAGCGGTCGTGCCAGCCGATAGATTACAACTCGTTGCTGGAGTAAAGCTCCCAGTTCCATCACTCGTGAAACTGACAGAGCCTGCCGGAGTAGTAGCACCAGTAGCAGAACTGTCAGTGACGGTAGCAGTACAGAGCGAACCAGAGTTGACCGTGACAGAAGCAGGCACACAGTTCACACTAGTAGTTGTTGGATCAGCAGGAGGAGGCGTCACTGTCAGCGCGAAGGTTCCGTGGCTAGCAGCATGATTCGAAGTCGGAACAAAAGTCCCGGTGATAGTGTGAGTCCCCGTGCCGACCACTGTGGGAGTATAGGTTACCTGGCATGTAGCAGTACCAGCAGTGGTGCCTGCTGATAGACTACAGCTTGTTGCAGGTGTGAAACTACCAGTACCATCACTTGCGAAGCCAACACTCCCCGTGGGAGTAGTGGCGCCTGTTGCGGAAGTGTCAGTGACCGTGGCGGTACAGACTGTGCCAGTGCTAACTGTCACCGATGCAGGAACACAATCGACACTCGTCGAGGTGGGATGTGCAGCAGGAGCAGCCACGGTCAACGCAAAGCTACCGTGGCTGGCCGCATGATTCGACGTGGGAGCATACGTACCAGTGATAGAGTGAGTCCCAGTGCCCACAATCGTCGGAGTATAGGTTACCTGGCAGCTGGCAGTGCCAGCCACAGTACCAGCCGACAAGCTACAGCTCGTACCAGGTAAAGTGAATGTTCCAGTACCATCGGTTGTGAAGCCCACAGAACCAGTCGGAGTAGTAGGCGAAGCGGAAGTGTCAGTGACAGTAGCAGTACAGACCGAGCCAGTATTCACGGTCACAGACGCAGGAACACATGTCACAACAGTCGAAGTCGGAGCACCAGCAAGAGGCGTAACAGCCACAACGGCGGCGCTTGAACTGGTCGTGTGGGAGGAGTCCCCGCCGAAGCTTTCGCTCAGCGTATGAGATCCGGTTCCTATCTGGGAGGGCTTGTAGACCACCGAGCAACTGGTGGATGGAGTGATGCTGCCCGCGGCATAGGTACCTGCTGCGAGAGTACAGGTGGGCACGTTGAAGCTTCCTGTTCCCGTAGTGATGGCAAAAGTCACCGTTCCGGCGGGGGTGACGATGCCAGAGGTGGCAGGGTCAGTGACGGTGGCGGTGCAGGTGGTCGTGGTGTTGACCGCGACGGAGGAGGGTAGGCAAGAGACACTGGCGGTGGTGGAGTGGGTGGCTCCGTTGTTGAAGCTCGAGCTGACGAGGACGACTGGGACGTTTGAGGATGAGGCTCCGTCAATATCGGCGAGCGACGATCCAGAAACGCCTGGAGCGCTCGCTACGTTGGTTACGGGCGTGGAACCGATCCCGACGATGAACTCGACAATGGTCGAGGTAACGTTCGACAGCGGAGGATTAGGCGCCCCGGCGGGACCCTTCGTAATGTCTCCGGGACAAGTGCCGATTCTGTTAGTATCTGTATAGTTCGGATCACATCCAATGCCAGTATCATTGTTTGCCGGTGGACCTTGACTGCAGAGACTGCTGGAGGATATCTTGCCATTGCTGTTATCAACGGAGATCGTGTCAAGCACGCTGCCCCCGGAGTTGGTGCAGTAAGAGTCTACGACGAAGGTGAATCTTCCAGTGAGCGGAGAGCCGCAGACGCTGCCCCCGGTCGCGGAGGATTGCAAGGCGCAGAACTGGTCGAACTGGCCGCTGAGGGTTGAACCGCAGGGACTTGCGGAACAGAGAGCCTGGAGGACTCCTGGGTTGAAGGAGTAGATTATCTGTTGAGCTAGAACGTCCTGCTCGCTACCGTCGGCGAGAATGCCGCCCACGTTGACAAGTTTGGCTTTCACCTCCACAACGCCCTGGAGAGTGGCGCAGGCGACTGTGCCGCACTCGTCAGTCTGGGCAAACCTAAGTTTTAGATCAGCGCATGTGGAGGCAACTGTGCATGTTCCAGTTGTGCCGTGGACGGCGCTGGTGAGGGTTGTCATGGGTCCGAAGAGGAAGACCCGCCCTCCGACTGTACCGTTGGTATTGTAAAATATGGGGTCGATGTCAGGAGCGCTGGCCCAGTGACACGTGGCGATCGAAGCGCAAACATTGTTGACGTCTTGCCATTGCAGCTTTGCATCATTCGCGAGATGAGTTCCGACGGGTGGCAGTGGTCCCGCTATGATCTGGTCGCCCGCGTCGAAGATGGCGTTGTCATTGGCATCATAGACGATGCTCTCGAACGGCAGAATGCTCGTGCTCGAGCAGTTAGGCGTAGAAGGAATGAGCCCTTGGCACTCCAGAACTATCTGAGCACGGTCAGCGGGAATCGTAAGGGTGAGCCCGACTGGGACAAACTCAGTGGGGACCGCGGACCCGGTGGGAGTGGCTGTGACGTTAATGTCTCCTCCGGGCGGAAAGGGTGTTGTAAAGTCGGAGTCGGAAACTAAGAGGTGGACGGTGCCTGAGCCTGTGACTGAGGATGAGTCTAGGGAGAAGACGACTTGACCGGGAGGCGGATTTGTTGTGGAGGCGACGGCTGCGAGTGTGACCGCGCCCGTAAACCCGCTGACGGTGATGGTGGAGGTAAACGTGTTTGATCCCAGATCGACTACTAGAGGGTTCGGGCTTGCCATCAGGGTCCCTTGCGCGTGGACTTGGATGATTCCCAGGTACGGGGAGAAGAAGGATACTGTTGCTAGGACGGAGAGGAGGCTTAGTGCAACGATGAATATCGACCTAAAATTCAAATAATCACGCTGATCTCGCAAACGGCCTTCTAGCCCCTTATTAGATTTTCGACAAGACAGCCTTCTATATCGATGGATATATCCCGGAACAGAGCTGGTCATCCGCATCCTGCCCCAGAGCTTGCAGGATGATGAGACTCTGATATGCCTGGAGGATTACGGGGGGAGGCTACGGTTATCGCTGCGGGAGGAGTCGATGCGGCTCGGCTACGTGAACTCGTGGAGGAAAGTGTCGATCACATCTCTGACGTCGACAACGCCATCGCCGTTGACATCGTACTGAGCCAGGGTGGTGAATTCGTGCTGCCAGACCGCGATGACGTCGCTTACGTCGACGGTCCCGTCCGGGATAAGGTCCACGTCCCCGGTCTTCCGGAAGCGGTTTGCCAACGGGTACTGGACGGTGAGGCCGTTGTCGGAGGTGTGGGTCTCCGAGGGCAGGGCCGGTATTGAGGCGGAGAGGAAGCAGCCTCCTGCTGGCAAGCTCACGCCGGGGGTGTTGGTCGTGTTCCAGGGTATCGAGACTGTGAGCGTCAGGCCTGGTGAGAGGGAGGATACCGTTGTGGATGGGACCTGGTTGGTCGTCTTGTTGTAGTAGAGGTAGATGTTGAAGCTCTCTGTGGCCTGTCCCTCGTTGACGACAGTCACTTTTACTTGTATGGTCTGGCCTCGATAGATATACTGGGGTATGGCTGCTTTGACTCATCCGGCTGTGATTGTCGAATACGCCCCTGCTGACCCAAGAAGCGGAGTATGGATTCAAGGTGTGCAGTTCAGCCAGCTCGTGGTGGCCTTCACGCTCTCTGGTCTGTTTGGAGCGTTTCGAACTGCTAAATGGATCATGCAAACACTGAAGATGCTCAGGACTCGATTACTGGAACCGTAGAGTAATTGGTGAAAGCCTTGGGGGGCTGACAAAATGTTGATGCGATCATCAGCCTGATAATCGCGTTTGTCCTGATTTATGTCGGGGCTGTGGTTCTCTGGTCACTGAATCCGTTCTTCGCGGTTCTCTTTGTGCTTGCCGCTCTCTACATCGGTTTGAGAGGACTGAGAGAGGGAAATGGTTGTGAATGAAGCACAAGACACCAATGGCACTTGGCACGACACTAATCCTAGCGGGTATCGCGGCACTCTTCTACGCTCTGGGCAACGGACGCTGACATGAACAAGTATTCCCCACCCATAATCGCGTTCGTCAGTTGGGGTGCGTTGTTAGTTCTCAAGTCAGCCTTTCCATCCATTAGTCTGGTGGAGCTCAAGTCTGCTCATAACGAAGAGAAAAAGAACTAGTCCTACTCGGAACTGGTCGCACTCTTTTCTTGTGCCCGGCTGTTCACCGAGTCAGCTCAAAGAAACAGCGAAGAGAGAACCAAGCTACCTCCTTTCCCGAAGTCTCAGGAGCCAAAGATCTTAGAGGGTAGAGATTTGTCGCATTATCCCAAGAGTTTGGCCGGTCGGGTTATGCGCTCCAGCGCCAGCCCAGCCCATGAAGTACCAACCATTCCAGACGGCTCATGAAGCCCTTTCTTGCGTACTCACGTACTCCTCGGCGGTGCTGTATCAATGCTTCCCAAGTGTCGAAAGGTGCGCCGCAAGTGTAGCAACGATAGCGAGCCATGACTACTTTTGCTTCCTGAACAGCTTGACACCGTTCATTTCTGTTACATACTCAAAGCCAGTCTCTATTAGTTGGCTCGCCTCTGCAAGTGTCTCAGCTACTTTGCAAGTGTAGTCTGATTCGGTTCCCCAGTCAACCAATTGCGTATAGCGTAACGTATTCTGAATCGACTTGTGCCCCAGCAACCGCATGACGTGCAGAATGTCTTTGGTCTTGTGATACTCATAGGTGGCTTTCCAATGCCGGAATGTGTGCATTCTGATTTGGTTCAACTTACGTTGCCAAGTTTCTCCGCAATCTGTCTCCTTTGCTTCTCGTAGTTCCTACGGAACTTCTCAAGATCGCTGTTTCCAAAGATGCGCGAATCTTTCTTTGGTAGACCGCGTATCATTGAACAGAGCTTCGCGCTAGGCTTGAACTGTCTTGGACGACTTCTCTTTTCGGGTGTGAATGTCACTACCCTACTCTCAATGTCTATGTCGGTCCATCTTAGTGCCCATGCCTCACCAATTCGAGAGCCTGTTTCTTTGAGTAGTTGGAGAACCGTCGCAGTCTTTGGACCAGTGCCGCTAATCAGCGAATCAAGCTCCGCTTCAAGCGGGAATGAACGGGATTTTTTCCATTCTTACGTATCTAGGTCTACTAATACAGATACAATGAGAGGGCGGGTCTGCTGGAACCCGTCCACGACAGATGCCCTTCTATCATTCGGAGACTAAACTAACCTAACGGGGAATAGAACGCACTCTGTCTCTTCATGAGTGCGCAACACCTTGTTAAGAAATGTAGGCGTTACCAGCAAAGCCTTGTCCGCTACCAGTCTCAAAAGGAGCACCCACGACCAGGACATTGCCCCTAGCAGCGACTGACCAGCCAAAGAATCCAACTCGCTGCGCATTGGGGCTTGTGAGTGTACTAATGAGAGCGCCCGTTTCCGTGTTGAATGTGTAGACGTGACCTCTGCTGTCACTCTCACTGAAAGCACCTACGACTAGGACATTGCCGCTAGCAGCGACTGACTGGCCAAACAGTCCAAATGACTGGAGATTGGGGCTTGTGAGTGTACTGATCAGAGCACCCGTTTCCGCGTCGAATGAGTAAGCGCGACCGGCGATGAGTCTGTTAACAGTCTCACCAACTGCACCGACGACCAGGACATTGCCGCTCGCAGCGACCGACACGCCAAAGTCTCCGGCTGGCTGAGCATTGGGGCTTGTGAGTGTGCTGATCAGAGCGCCTGTTTCCGCGTTGAAAGTGTAGACGTGACCTCTATTATCACTTTCACCAACGGCACCTACGACAAGGACATTCCCGCTAGTAGCGACCGACTCTCCAAAGTTCCCAAGTGATTGCGGAGTGGGACTTGTGAGGGTACTGAGTAGCGCACCCGTTTCCACGCTGAATTTGTAAGCATGACCAGCCCCGACCTGTCCGTTAACAGACTCACCACGAGCACCCACGACCAGGACACTGCCCCTTGCAGCGACTGACCAGCCAAAGGCTCCAGCTGGCTGAGCGTTGGGACTCGTGAGCGTGCCAATCAGAGCGCCTGTTTCCGCGTTGAAAGTGTAAGCGTGACCAGCAGAGTACTGTCCGTTGACAGTCTCCTCAAGAGCACCCACGACCACGATGTTGCCCGTTGCAGCGACTGACCACCCAAACAGTCCAGATGGCTGCGGATTCGGACTTGTAAGTGAACTGACCAGAGCGCCCGTTTCCGCGTTGAAAGTGTAAGCGTGACCAGCGAGGACCTCTCCGTTGGCAGTTTCAAAAGGCGCACCTACGACCACGATGTTGCCACTCGTAGCCACTGAAATGCCAAACTGTCCAAATGATTCCGCGTTGGGACTTGCGAGGATATTGTCCATAACGGTCGGGGAAGCCGCGAAGGCTGCGACGGGAGATACAGAAAACTGACCTACCAATAGAACGAATATTGCAATCATAATGCTGTCAAGAATCAGCTGGCCTGGCTTCTTTCTATTTCGTCTCTCCTCTTTCAAACCAGAAAATCCATCAAGAAAGAGATCAGTTTAGTTAAAGACTTTTCCCATCTTTGGATATCAAGAGAAGTCACTTTCTTCCCGTATGAGGAGGCTTGGGATCGCGAATGGGGAGGGGCGAATGGCTTGATGCCAGATGCAGCTGTTGCACGGTGATCGTAAGGTCGACAAGCGGAAATGGACCGTCCCGGCTTCGAGTGGCCGTCAACTTCAGCTTAGTCCTCGACGTGAGACTGACTAAGATGAACTTAGAGCCTTTTGTGAGAAATCATAGGAAAGTAAGACGATTCGATATGGTGCGGGGGGTGGGATTTGAACCCACGAACCCCTGCGGGACAGGGTCCTGAGCCCTGCGCCTTTGACCTGGCTTGGCAACCCCCGCTAGGAGGCAGGGAGGCAGAAGTCGTTTGATAAAGCCTTGAACATGGTGTAATCAAGGGACTGTCCAAGACGGATCTAATGAGGAAGGATGGGCTGAAGATCATGGTCGACTCACTTCGATGACAGGTAGCAAAGTTGGATGCTCCAACAATGATGCCCGATTCCGCATTTCCTATGATCTCACGTGGCCCACTCGTCTACCCTTAATCGCAAGACTAATCGTGGCTCGTCCTGCGGGAAGGGTCAGCTCAACGGATCGGCAGACCCCATACCAACCCAAGGGGACGCGTCGCAGGGTTTCCCCAGCCAAGCCGAGGAAGGGTCAGCCAATTTACGCAAGCAATCAGAGGTCGAGCTCTGTTCTGCTGGATCTACAAAAATCGCTGGGAATGAACCCTAATCCGGAAGGGGCGTCCCAGGGGCAGGTTTCGCAAGCGTGACCGGACCCCACACGCCAACTATAGAAAATGGCCGACAAGCCCGTTCTGCAACATAAACTGGAGAACTCGCCAAAAAAAAGTTCTGACAGAAAGTGACCTCCTCCGAGAATTTAGAAAATAAAAAGTTCCAGCGACACAAACCCTGCTCATTGGAAAACCAACCATCCTAGAAATCGCCTATAATAAGCCCGGATCTCGGATCTGAGCATAGGGTCCCTGATGGCGCTATTTTTACGCGGGGAGGTTCCTTGATGGCGCTATTCAGTAACGCCCGTTCTGCGCCCGGAACTGGCGAATTCACCCCAGAACCAGCCCAGATCTGCATGATCCTCTTCAAATAATTTAGGAAATAAAAAAATTCCCGCGACACAAGAGTGCTCTTTGCAAACTGTTCATCCTAGAACTCCGCCCAGAATTAGCCCAGATCGGAGATTCACGCGTGCGATTTGACCTCTCGAGCTTTTCACGCTGACCTCCGCGCTCAATTCACGATTGCGAAAACGTCCGACCCGCCCATTCTGCGCCGTAAAACGTGAGATTCGCCCAGATACGTTTCAACTGGCGAGACCCCTCTCCAAAAAACCCAAAAGTAGTTGATCCTCACGACACAAAACAGGTTTTCGGAAGGGCGGCAGACATCCTACGTACCGCAAGAAAACGTTCGTCCCTAAGAAAAGGGGATGTGTGTCCCAGGCTCTCCCAACCAGTCTACTTAGTCCGTTCCAGCACTACTTCTATGGTGGAGACGTTACGCGCGTCCTGGCCATCACCGACAACCTCCGTGCCCAAGTTCACATGCTTTACAAGGCTGCCCTGGAAGAAGCGGTTATTCACCACCTCAGCCACATCAACAGCCGTGCTGATGGCTCTTCCACGAGCCTTTAGACTCAGCTTCTTGGCACCCG
>WNGN01009642.1_pt1 | contig 10648 bp, 9 predicted proteins | sample 5400561 | NCBI WGS metagenome assembly WNGN01 (sample SAMN13153379, study PRJNA577476) | soil metagenome | isolation source: 115 cm soil or saprolite under Garry oak tree replicate 2 | place: USA:California | collected 2016-06-15 | reverse complement strand
CCACCCAGACTCCGGTGTCGCTGCTGAGGGGGATCTGGAAGGTTCCCTGGAACTGTCCAACCGAGGTCTTGTATGTCGCAGTTATGTCGTGCTCTGTGAAGCCGTCTGCTTCAATTATTCTTATGATAGCCGAGCCGGTTTTAGCTTGGGCTGTGTTAGGATAAGTTGCTATGAAGCGAAAAGTCTGAGTCTGCGACCTTTGTAACGAGCTCTGAGTTATCGATAGTTGGGTGATGGTTACGTTAGCTGGATCGACGAGGAAGGTCTGAGTGTCAGGAAAACCGGTTTTAGGTGTTTTCGAGCCGGTCAGTGTCACCGTATAGTTTCCAATCGGGACAGAGGGCGGAATGCTGGTCCAGGTGTATGCGAGTACGCCAAGCGAGTCTGCCAGTCCTGTTGTGGGGAAGCCAGGGGCGTTACCAGTTGCGGATCTTATTGAAATCGTGATGTTTTCGGCATTCTGATAGCCTTGGGCAATCATGGAGACTGCTTGCGTACGTTGGTACTTGTCTGCGTTTGTAAGACCAACTTCAAACAGGCTTGTAGCTGCTTGGGTTGATGATGGCGGGTTCGCCTGGGTGACTGTGATATTATAATTTCCGACTTCTGTGATAGTTACACCGAAGTCAGTAGGGTATGTGACACTCGTTGTAAATGTTGAGGGTACCGAGTTCACTTGTGTGTTTTGGCTCCGGGTGGTGCCGGATGGGTCTCGGACTACCCATGTGAATTGATAATTGATCCCTGAAAACGCGTGGGTCACGTTGAGAATGAAGGTGATGCCTTGGTTGTTGGACTCTTGCATTCGGGGGGCGGACTGTGAGAGCGAGTAGATTTCACCAAATGGACCGGAAGCGTGGACCGGAATACTCACTGAGGATACTAGTAACATCGCTCCCATGACTAACAGCGCGATCTTTCGATTCGTTCGGAAAATGGGCACCTCCTTCCGCCTACCCATTTAACGTCTGATTCGAGATTCGGCATCGCTGCGCGCTACAAAGTCAAACTGAGAGGACGAGTTGACTAAAGGGTCGTGTTACTCGAAACGAGTACGAACAGTAAGAAGGTAGAACATGATCCGCTGCAGGATACCTGCCGATTGAATTCTATTTCGAGGGAGTGGCTTGCGTAGGTACCATAGAGGGCAAGGAGGTTCCTCCACGCCCCTTCCGGACTATTGCAAATGCTCCAACAGCCAAGGCAGCGACGGCGAGTATCAGTGCGTAGAAGCTCATTGTTGTCACCAGCGGCGGAGGTTGTGGTTGTGTCTGAACGTTTAAGGTGTTCGAAGTGGAACCCGAGGTTGTTGTCGTTCCAGCCCAAGATGCCGAGACGGTCCAGGTGCCCGCGCTGTTGACAACGTACTGATCTGTGAAGCTGCCAGTGCTGGTCGAGTTGACAATGTGACTGATCGACACCCCGCCGGGTCCCGCGTAGATTATCGTGAGTTTGGCAGTGTTAGCCGGGTATACGTATCCGCTGATCGTGATCGTGTCACCTACCTGGGCATTGAAGCTGGAGCTGGAAAGAACGATTACACTTGGCGATTTGCTGACCCTAAGACTTGCGCTGGCAGTCGAACCACTATGACTATTGTCGCCTGACCAGCTGGCTCTGATATTGTAGGAGCCAGGTCCGGGCGGCGTGAAACTTGTGGCGAATCGTCCTTGGGAGTCGGTTGTTGTGGTCGCTATGATGCTGTAGCTCCCTCCGCTCGCGTTGTATTCCAGCAGAACTTGCATCGAAACTAGTGGGCTGGTATCGGTCGTGTTGGTCAGGGTGCCCGAGACAGTAACTGACTGTCCTGCGAGAGCAGGAGAGGGGTTGGTCGAGAGACTGATGACACTGTTGACGAACGCTGCGTCTCTGATCTCCAAAAATCCCTTGCCTATTTGTTGGCCACCTACAACAATGTCCTGTTTGCCGATCTTGTCGATGTCACCAATTGTCACTGCGTCCAAGACAGTGGGCACCGTTGGATACTGGTAGGATTGTTGTAGGGAGATGGCGGGCCCAGCCCAGATCCATGATCTGATGATTCCATAATACACGTCTGTGGTTCCTATCGGCATGTTAGTGAATCCTGCCGTTACGATCTCAGTGGTGCCGCTTGCGTCAATGTCGCCGGTGGAGACACGAATCAGTTCAAAGTTGCTCTGGCTCGAGGAGATCCAATTGGTCTCGGCAAACTGGCTTAGAGTGCCTCCCCAGTCGGAGAATATAGTCAACTCAGCTTTCCAGAAAGGATAGGTGAGGATTTGGCCTCCAACGATTATCTCCTGCCTACCATTTCCAGCGAGGTCCGCGATAGCTACAGATGTAGCGACAGATCCAATACCTGTTGTCACCCAGATTTTCGTCCATTTGAGGAGCGGGCTACCACTCCCTGTCCAACCCCAAATTCGCATCTCGCTCTGAGTTGCGGTACCATTGTTGCTCCAGCCTACGGTTACAATATCAGGAGTCCCGGTTCCCTCGATATCACCCGTTGCGACAGCATAACCCTGGGACCCTGTGGCTCCAGTCCCCGTAGTCGTCCAGTTATAGAGCGCATTTTTCATGAACGTGTTTCCATCCCATGACCAGATTCCCAACTGTGCATTGTTGATTCCACTCGTATTGTAATATCCGAGAGTGACAATCTGATGGACGCCACTGTAAGACCAGATCGCAAGGCCTCGGGTTTCGAGACGTGATGCGGTGACAGTGAAGTTGAAAAGTTTCTGCCGAGCGAGACTTGCGCCGTTCCACCGATAGACTCCGATCTGGCTTAGTTGGGGATTGCCAGCCGTTGGCTGGACATTTCCAATTGTCACGGTCTCGTTTAGACCGCTTCCATCAACATCCGCGACGTCAACGCCGGAGAAATAATAGCTGTTTGCGTTCCGGAAGGGAGTAAAGACCCACTGTTGATTCGAGTCTAAGACGAGGCCGTTGCCAGACTTGTGGTAGACTCGGAGCTGAGTCTGACTAGTACCGTTGTTGAAGCTTCCCGCAGTAACAATCTGGTTAACACCATTATTCTCGGCCATCGCCATCTTGACGCCATCGACGACAGCATAGCCTTGGCTGAGGATGGAGGGCCAAGTATCAGTAGCCGTTGTGGCTATTCGATAGTTTGCATGAGCTGGGGAGAGGCCGGAAGCGAATACTGGGATGAAGAAGAGGAGGATAACTGGAACTAGGCGATACTTCAATTCGGTTCTGGGCGGGTTACGAAGAAGAATCAACCAAAACGGTTCTGATACTTGCTCAACTCGTATTGAGTAACTAGTCCCAGCTCCTATGATTTTCGTCTAGATGGATTCTGTTTCTAGGTACGATGATTTGACTTGCATGATTCCTTTCTCACGCTTTAGCTCGCCTTCCAGGCTCGCAATGTCTGGCACCTTCCCTCGGACCAGCAAGGCGCATAGACAGTGTGCGTCGTCGATGTGGGCGTGTAGCGAAGAGAGTATTGATTGTCTGTGATGATGAGACGTTTCCGTGATCGCCTCGTCAGTACCTTTTGTTTCATGGTCGTAGACCATGACGATGGATCCGACAACGTTTCCCTTCTTGACTCCAGCTTCGAAATCAGAGATGAAGGCCCGCATGGCTGCCTGCAGAGCCTTTGACCTGTCGGCGTAGCCACTTTGGTGAGAAACTCTATCGAAGGCTTCTAGGAGCCCAGGCGGGAGGGACATGCTGATTCTTGTCGTAAGTTCGGTCATAACAAATCATCCCTTTGAGACAGTATTACTTTGGACAACCGACTTGGAGAAAAGTATTACTAGGATTAAATTTTATATTATCCGCACGTCTGGGTCGTCAGCCGAAGCATTCTGCGACGCTCATCCGTGGGCCGATCATCTAGCAAAGTTAGAGGTTATGGTGCTGACTGAACAGGGACTGGAAAGAGCCGGTCTCGGCCTTTCCCAAGGCGAAAAATTCTCGGTTCTGTTGGTCTATTCCGCGATCGCGATCGCAACCGTCTTTGGATTTGCAGCCTCACTCATTGTAGGCGCATCTTTTGCTCGGTTGGCGGCTTTGGGAATCCTCGCGTACACGTTGGGACTGCGTCATGGAGTGGATGCTGACCACATTGTGGCCATTGACAACACGACCCGTAAGCTTCTGCAGGATGGAGAACGCCCGCTTACCGTGGGTACGTGGTTCTCCCTTGGTCATTCGACAGTTGTGGTCGGACTCGTAGTCGCCTTGGTCGTCGCAACTCAATCTGTTGCGAATCAGATACCTGGGCTTCAAAGCTCCGGCGCAATAATCGGGACTACGGTTTCGGGAATCTTCCTCTTCCTGATAGGCCTCGTCAACGCGATCATCGTGATGGGCATCTATCAGACCTTCAAGACTATGAAGCAAGGGAAGTTGGACGAGTCCGAGCTTGAGAGCCTCTTGCAAAATCGGGGCTTCCTAAACCGATATTTCGGAGGTCTCTTCAAGATAGTCAGAAAACCCTGGCAGATCTATCCCATCGGCGTATTGTTCGGGCTCGGCTTCGACACAGCCAGCGAGATCGCCCTATTCGCGATAACCATCGTATTCGCTGTCTCCTCGTCAGTCCCGCTCTGGATGATTCTACTCCTTCCCTTCTTGTTCACATGCGGAATGGTTCTCGCTGACACGACAGACGGCATTGCAATGCGTGCCGCGTATGGCTGGGCCTTTCTGAGGCCGATCCGGAAAATCTATTACAACCTGACGGTGACCGTGATTTCGGTCGCTGTCGCTTTTGCGATTGGGGGCATAGAGCTCCTACAAGTTCTGGCTAGCGAGCTGAACTTGACTGGACCCTATTGGAGCTGGTTGGCGAAGCTTGATTTCGAAACGATGGGTTTTGGGATAATAGGAATCTTCCTGATAGCCTGGCTTGTTTCCACGGCCTACTGGAAATTCCGAGGATATGACGAACTGTATAGTTAAGAGTCCTGCGTGGTGAGCGGAAAAGCTCCGGGCGTTCTATCTAGGAGTTATTTGACCGAATTCGGCGACACGCTTCCAGGACGGCAGCCTACGTTCGATAAGATAGTCCAGAGAATATTTGCTCGTGCCTGACATAGCGTTGATGATGATCAGAGATAGGAAAACGAAACTGTACGCGATTCCGGTTCCGATGTCTGTCGACCCCGGTCCGTAGGGTCCCCCAAAACCTTCCGGAATCGCCCAGATCAGGAGGCTGAGAATTAGGCCGCCGATATATGCCAACTTCCTGACTAGGCCTAGGACGAGAGCTACTCCGAGCGAGACTTCCAATAGCGCGATACCATACACGAATGGCGCGGCGTTTCCGACTGTGGCGTTGTACCAGAAGTTGAACCAGGGTTGAAGCCACGCTGGCTGGCCGGCTGACTTGATCAGATCCGGAAAGGAGTCTACGAATCCCGGTTGGAATTTTAAAGACCCATCTACCAGCCAGACGACGCCGAGTATGATGCGGATGAACGACTTGAGCCAGTAGACATTTCGAACAATCCAATTTCCACTCGCTACTTCAGCGATGGTCCGCGCAGGGCCTTCAAGATCAATCTTGGCACTCAAAGCTCAGATCCTCCAGGAGTTGGTTCAACGGCCTGTTTAAGCTGATTAATGAAACCAAATGCTAGTACGGTCTGTACTATCCCACAATGAGCCGACAACCGCATCCCTAGATAGCTAAGTCTAATTATGACGATGATTGTTTTGCCTCCATGAGCGACACCTCCCTCTTCCCGGTGACAGTAGTAGGAAGCTGGCCGAGGCCGCCTTGGCTGATAGCTTTTTTAAGAAAACGTCAAGCCGGCGACCTCTCATTCGAGGAATTCAACGCTTCTGCAGATGATGCTGTTCTGGCTTCTGTAAAGTACCAGGAAGATGCTGGTGTGGACATTGTAAGCGACGGAGAACAGCGGCGAGACAACTTCTACTCATTCGTCGTTGAGAAATTGGAAGGTGTCCAACTGATGACGGTCGCTCAGCTTCTCAATCATGTAAAGGATCGGGCGAGATTCGAAGAGACTCTTCGAGCTCTGGATGTGCCCGCGTTTGCGATGAAGAGTCCCGTTGCTACAGGCCCAGTCAGGGCGAAGAGCGGGCTGGCCGCTGACGAGCTGCAGTTTCTGAAAGCTCACACCAAACGGGAGACGAAGGTCCCGCTTCCCGGACCCTATATGCTGACAAAATCCAGCTGGTTCCCAGGACTCTCCGACAACGTGTACCCGAACGTTGAGGACCTAGGGGTTGAAGTGAGTAAGATTTTACGCAACGAGATCATCGCGTTGCGTGATGCTGGGGCTGATTTCATTCAGCTTGACGAGCCAATTCTAACCCAGATGGTCTATGGTGCTGAGGGTGCAGAGTCTTTCATGTGTGCCGCACTGGCCTCGCGAAAAGATCCGACCGAAGAATTGTCCTACGCGCTGGAACTGATGAATCGTACTATTCAAGGAATCTCGGGGGTGAAACTCGGGGTTCATGTCTGTAGAGGAAACTGGAGCCGAAAGGAGGACGTACTTCCATACCTTATGGAGATGAAGTTGGATCAGCTTGTGCTGGAATTCGCGACTCCACGAGCCGGAGAACTTGAGGTGTTCAGAGAGTACGGTGACGAGAAAGAGCTCGGGCTCGGAGTTGTCAACCCTAGAAGTTCAGAGATTGAACGGCCGGAGGTTATCGAGAAACGGGTCCGTGAAGCGTTGAAGATCTTTGATCCTTCAAAAATATTCCTTAACCCGGACTGCGGATTCGGAACCTTCGCAGAGCGACCAATGAACGATGCTCGTGTCGCGTTCGCAAAGCTTCAATCGATCAGCGAGGCTGCGAAGGTGCTGAGAAAGGTCGAGGTTGGTATTCCGGCTTGAATCCAGCTCAGCAACGCTAATATAACATACGTCATATGTCCGGGGCCATGCAGAAGGTCGAAGAGAAAGAGCTGAACGGTCTCATAGTTTCAAAGCTTGAAGCATTCGTCAACGAGATAAGAACGAAGCCCGAAGCTGCCAAGGCAGTCAACGGGCCATGGCTCACACGGGTCGAATGGCAAGGTGGCCTAAGCGCAAAAGCGTACATGCGCAACCACGTGGCCAGCTTCGACGAACCTGAAGGACTCGGCGCAACAGACACCGCCGCCAGTGCGCATGAGCACGTTCTCTCAGCTGTCGGAGCATGCATGATGACAGGATTCGTATTCCAAGCCACCCGGAGAGGAATCAAGATTCACAATGCCGAGATCGCGCTAGAGGGAACATTCGGCGACATCAAGAACTGGGCGGGGTTAAGCGACGAGAGCACACCTGGCTATCCCGAGATCAAGGCAAAGATCTATGTCAAGGCCGACGCCGACAAGGCGACGCTCGAGCTTCTCTGGAACGAGGCGTGGAAACGCTCCGTCGTCGCCCAAACAATCACCCGTGGCGCAAGGATTGTCCCCGAATTCGAAGCTGTCTAGCAACCATCGTTTCGAAAAGATCGTCCAGAGTCCAGATAGACGATCTATGTCAGCTGTCTTGACCTGGCATTAGAATTTAGTGGGACGGGAAAGAAATTGGCCGAACTCGTAGATTTCTCATGGATTGATCAACACAAAGAGGACGCTGGCCTTGTTATCGTTGATTCTCGGCCTCCCATCAAATATCTCCAAGGACACGTCCCACAAGCAGTAAACCTTCCAACGTCCAAGGTCTATGACAGGGGAACCCTTGAGCTCTTGCCATTCGAGCGGCTCGCAGGAATTTTTGGAGACGCCGGAATCGACGAGGATACGACGGTCTTGGTCTATGATGACCACGATGGTCAGAACGAAGCAATGCTTGCTTGGACCCTTGAATTCCTAGGTCATCCACAGGTGAAACTTCTCTCCACATTTATGAGCCGGTGGACTAAGGAAAACAGACAAATCTCGTATCGGCCAATAAAACCTGAACCTAGACTAATGCACGCGAGGCCGATAGGACGTATACGTGCTAGTTTCGAGGAGGTTTCTAACGGAAGAATGAGACTCGTCGACTTGAGAAGTCGAGACGAATTTGAGGGAAAATCGTCCGAAGGGCCAGAGTCTAAGCATCTGCCAGGGGCTGTAAGCATCCCATGGACGAGTCTGCTTGGCGAAGAAGGTCAGCTGTTCCGCCCAAGGTTACAATTGGAGACATTGCTCTCCGAGGTGGGGCTTGGCCGAGATGATCAGATCGCTACCTACTGTAGTTTCGGCCCACGGGCGGCGGTAGGATACGCTGCATTCCACCAATTAGGCTTCAAGCATCTTAAACTCTATGACAAGTCTTTCCAACACTGGACGAAGCCAAAAGGCTTGTCATTGGACAACTGTCTCCCATCACTCTAGTCAGTAGTTTGCGTTAGTTGCGGGGCCGTTCTCGCTGTAAGATTTCAGTACGATCCGCGCCTCGACCACTCAATGCTCGACGTCAGGTTTGTTATCGGGCCACTTTGAATACGTGGTCCCATGTGTTCAAGGCCATTCCGACTCTAGCCCAGAGCGGGACGAAAGCCTCCAGCCAGCCCGCGTTTTCGATGCCGCCAATATCTATGGCTCCTTTCCAGCCGAACTCTTTCAGCACCTTTATCACTTGCTGCTTCGCCGCGGGATCGTTTCCACAAATCATCATTTCGACATCCTTGAACTTTGGATCGACCATCTGCGAGTTCGGGACCGTATTGAAACACTTGACGATTCTTGCGGATGGAAGCTTGCGCTGGACGCGTTGTCCCAGAGAGTCTGTCGGTGAATACAACATTCCCGGAGGCGGGCCTCTCGAGAAATCGAGCTGATTGGTCACGTCGATGACGAGTTTTCCGTTGAAGTTTTGTGGCTTGGCGAGGTCGATGGCCGCTTCGATGGCCGAGCCATTGGTTGCTAGGACGATGATGTCTCCGAAGGCCGCTGAATCTGCAAAGGTTCCGGTTGACGCATTTCTTCCCACTTGGTTGACCCAAGTCATTAGCTTCTCACTGTTCGGAGTGCGTGAGGCGATCTTCACCTCGTGCTGACGACTAACAAATCCCTTTCCTAAGGCTCTGCCCACATCGCCACTGCCGAGAATGCCAACTTTCATAGTTTCGACGTCCATCCGAGCAGATCGTGTACTCGCACTATTAACGTCTAAGCGTTGGTCGAGATGTTGCTAACCAATCGTTATGTTCTCTAAGGGTCCTGCTTGCTGAAGGATGAAAGAGCGAAGAAGGACAATTCCACCCAAACTGAAACCAGTCTCTGAGGCTATCAACAACGCGATCGAAGAGGCGAAGAGGATCAGGGAACTTTCAGTTCAGGAAGAAGTGATCGTCGAACTGGACAAGGTCAACGTGGTCCTGGAACAGGCCAAGGAACAGATCACGAAGATCATGCGATAGTGGTGCTGGACTAGCGTTCTGATGCCCTCTATCCACGCGTAAATCGTTGGACGGGCTTTACCCGGATTCCGCGGCCGCCAGCGGCTTAGTACTGGCTTGCCCAAGTGTTTGCATTAACTATTAATGAGTTGAGAGCCCAGCTGAACAGCTTTGGAAGAGAAACGCCCGCGCGCTCGCCACCGATTCGATTTCTCCGGAGAGACCAGAAAGAGAGGAGCCCAGACAGCCACTGACCAGATTCTAAGAAGCCTGAACCGTCAAGCGCAATCCACGCGGGACATAGGCGAAGATCAAGAGAGTCTTGTAGGAGAATCTTCTCAGCTCGACGAGCTGGATCAGCTAGCCGAATATTCTGGGGGTCTAAGGCTTGGCCGCTGGCTATTCATTGGAATGCTACTAGCTATCCCGGTTTTTCTCTGGGCATATGGGTTGTTTCCCCGAATCCTCTATGTTGACACAGTCGGCAGTATCGACAATTTGATCTCGCTGATTCCGAGAATTGACATCTTGATTATCGTGACAATTTGGGTAGCCGCTCTGGTCATCGGTCTGTTGGGAAGACGAGCTCGTCACGCATCGAGAACCCGTCTCGGCTAGAGTATCGTTCAGATTAGAAATTTCTTGAGAGGGGTCTAACTTCGACTTTCCTTGGGAACTTTCTGCGGACGTAGCTGGATAGCATAGGACCTTGAAGCATTATGGAAATGAACGCTACTCCTAGTACCATCGAGGTGATCACGTCCCTTGACGGGATCGTGGCGGGTAACGAGGCTACGAGTGCAATGGATAGCGCGCCCCTCATTCCTCCCAGCATTGCAACGTTCTTCCAGGATCTCGGAATCGGTTCTCCGTTGATCTTGGAGGTTCCGAGTAGCGGGTAGACTGATGAGAAGCGTGCGATCGTCACCGCTGTAAACGCAAGTCCGATCGGTAGAAGATCAGCCCGAATTCTGGCTAGGTCTGTGCTGAGTCCAATGTAAAGGAAGGCTAGGGAGTTGGCGATGAAAGATGTGATTCTCCAGAAGTTTCTGACTGTTCGAGTAGTCTGAGGAAGAACCCACGTCCTTACCGTTGAATTTCCATAGTAGAGCCCGGCAATCGCGACAGCTACTATTCCTGAAAAGCCTAGAGCGCTTGCAACGGTGAAGGAGCCGTAGACGGTCGTGATTGTTATCATGGTCTCAGACATGGGATCGGTTACAAGTCTTGAGAGTAGGTGAGCGCCTAGCGCGACTAGCAGTCCCACTATTACTCCTCCTCCGAAGATCTCTGCGAAACTGATCGCCGCCTGGAAGAGGGAGAG
>WNGN01003519.1_pt1 | contig 10648 bp, 6 predicted proteins | sample 5400561 | NCBI WGS metagenome assembly WNGN01 (sample SAMN13153379, study PRJNA577476) | soil metagenome | isolation source: 115 cm soil or saprolite under Garry oak tree replicate 2 | place: USA:California | collected 2016-06-15 | reverse complement strand
TGTCATTGATCTATTCAGGAGGCGCCATCCTTGCATCAAAACGCACGCCGTATGATGATTTGATTGCGAGCGGTTTTGATAATTCGAAACTCCTCGAGCGCTTAAACCGGCAGCACCGGGTAATTTGCGCCGCCATCCGCGCGGGAAGAATCGACGATCTCAGGAAGTTAAGCGGGCGCGGGCCGGTCCGCGAAGCTGAGCCAACAGATCAAGAAGCTTTTGATGAAACGACGCTCTCTCCCGAGGACCATTTCGAGAATCTCGAAGTGCCGCCGGTACTGCCGGACGCCGCGGCTGAGTTGGAAGCATTACCGGAGGGTTCGCCAGACACCGTTGCCACGCCGGAACCACGGTCACCGGCAACTGAGCCTGCTCCTTTTGATGAGCGTCCCACAACCGCCGGCGATGTTCGACCTCGTGACGGATTGCGGATCGATCTGACCGGCGAATCGGGAGAATTTCGCAGTGGCGAAATGGTCGACCTTAAGATTGCGGTCGCGAATGTCGTGCAGGGAACCGAACGACCAGCGCCCTCAGTATCGGTTTCCATCAAGGTTTTAGGGACGAGTTTTCGTCCCATCATTCGATCAATGAAGACGGACGAGAACGGCATCGCGGCTATTTCAGGACAAATACCGGTGTTCACTTCGGGCCGCGCCGCAATTCTCATAAGAGCAACCGACGGAGGGTTGTCATCAGAAATCCGGCGGGTGATTCATCCCAGCGTCTAAGGCGAATTCTTGCGCATTTACGTTAACGGCGAGCAACACGACTTACCTGATAATCTATCGCTGGCGGAACTGCTCTCCCGCCTCGAAATTCCATCAAATCGCGTTGCGATTGAATTGAATAAGACGGTTATCAGACGTCATGAGTGGGACTTGACTCGCCTGCACGATGAGGATCGAGTTGAGATCGTTCATTTCGTAGGTGGTGGCGGCCCGTGAATGACGTGGAGCCCGGATCGTGCGCGTGGCTTCAGGCGCAGAACCCGTGCGGCTCCCCGTGTGGCTCTTTGACACTTCCGACCTTCGATCGTTTTTATTTTATCGGGCCGAGGTGTAAAGTCGTTATAGAAATACTGAGAAGGAATTTAGGCCCTTATGTCTACTGCAGCACCAGCTTTGACCGATCGATTCGAGATTGCCGGCCGCTCATTCAGATCGCGAATGATTATCGGCACAGGCAAGTATCGAACTTATGAAGAAATGAAATCCGCGCACAAATCGTCGGGAGCTGAGATGGTAACCGTGGCCGTACGACGCGTGCCGTTGGATCGAAGCAGCGAATCCTTCCTCGATCATCTTGATCCGTCATTACAGATTTTGCCCAACACGGCCGGCTGTTACACCGCAGACGAAGCGGTGCGCACCGCGCGTCTGGCCCGCGAGGCCCTGCAAACCGATCTGATCAAGCTCGAGGTAATTGGTGATCAGACAACGCTGTTTCCGGACAATGAACAGACGTTGGAAGCGGCGCGCATCCTGGTCAAAGAGGACTTCGTCGTTTTGCCTTATTTCACGGACGATTTGATCGTGGCGAAAAAACTCCTGGATATTGGATGCGCGGCCGTGATGCCGCTCGCCGCACCCATTGGATCGGGGCTGGGGATCCAGAATCCCACCAACCTCCGCATCATGCGCGAGCAACTTCCCAATGCCACGATCATTGTTGATGCGGGCGTCGGGATTGCCAGCGATGCAGCGATCGCGATGGAACTCGGCGCGGACGCTGTGCTGATGAATACGGCGATTGCTGAAGCGCGCGATCCGGAGAAGATGGCGACCGCGATGAAGCTGGCCATTGAAGGCGGCCGCCTTGCTTATCTGGCGGGACGAATGCAGAAGCGACTCTACGCCAGTGCATCCAGTCCCGTTAGCGGTGTCATGCGTTAAGAGTTCCCGGGTTTTGAGTCAAGATTCCCTCGACCCATCGATCCATGAACATGCTCTGAAAGGGGTAGACCGATGAGAATTCTGGGTAATAGGAGTATAGGAATGCTCTTACTGGGCGTTTGGCTGATTTTGACGGGTTTGCTTCCGCTACTGAGCGTAAGGCCTTCTTCCACCGTCGCCACGGGTTTGGCAATACTCGCCATAGCTGCTGGGGCATTGATCCTGATCGGCCGCTAGGACTTCTGCTCTTTTTTCTTGAAGTACCAGTAGGCTCATGGACATGGAGCTGCAGCCGAGCTGGAGTTACGTGGCAGTGCGCTCGATGTGTTAACGATCGTGACCGTAAAATCCACGGAATTAGAGTTCATGTCGGCGCAACCGTGATTATTTCTTAGATCAACCTTCGTTGCGCTCAATGCTGCCGTAGCCGTCCCTTCTGCACAATTCGCCGAACCATAACCAAGCAGGTCCGCCACCGTTACTCCGGTCGGACAACCGGAAGTCGTCGTTGCGACGGTTGTGCCGACGACCAGCGCAACTTTTCCGTCCGTAGCAGACATATTAATGCCGGTGCTCGTTACATCAGCGGTAAACGTCTGGCCCACCGCGCCACCAGTGGCGAGCTTGATAAGGAAGTATTGACCCGGAACTAAAGTTCCTGTGGTCAAATTAACTTTATTAACCGAGCTAAAGCTGCCGGCGGCAGAAGCGTATTGCACGGAGTAAGGTGTGACTGAGAAATCAACGGTCGTAGTTCCGCGATTAAATAGTTCAACGAAATCATTCTGATACGCCGCGCCGCTGTTTCCGCCGCCGCCGTAAAGCTGACTGATGACCAGCAATGGCGTGTCGTCATTCTGGATTGTTCCCTGGGCCTGACCGTCGAGCACGCTTGCACCTGTGACATTACTCAAATTTACCAGGAATGTTTCGTTTGGTTCGACCAGCGTGTCACCGTTAACCGTTACGTTGAAGTTGTAAGTCTGGCCGCCAGCAGGAATTGTCTGTGACAGCAAACTCTTCGCGACATAATCGTTACCCGCCGTAGCTGTGCCGTCTTGTGTCGCAATGTCGAACGTGACACCGCCTGCCGGCGCAGGTTGTGACAAACTCAGCGTGAAGATAAATGTGGTCGTCCCACTGTTTCCTTCATTAAGCGACACGTCGTTGATGTTGAGTGCCGGACTGTCGTCGTTTTGAATTGTGCCGACACCCTGACCGTCGGACACGAGTGCGCCGGAGACATTCGTCACCTTAACGAAGAACGTTTCGTTCGGCTCAATGCTTGTATCACCGTTAACCGTGACATCGAAACCATAGGTTTGCTGACCGGCGGCGATCGTCTGACCCGTGAGAGCCCGAGTGACATAATCATTGTCGGCGACTGTGGCAGTGTCGTCCTGCGTGGCAATATCGAACGTTACGGTTGCCGGCGCGGGCGCCGAAAGACTGACGGTGAAGGTGAAGATCGTCGCGCCGCCGCTGCCTTCGCTCCTGGCGACGTCATTGATCGAAAGCGAAGGCAAGTCATCATTCTTTATCACCCCGGCTCCCTGAGGGTCAGTCACGGTTGCGCCTGAAACGTTCGTAACATTGACCAGGAAAGTCTCGTCAGGCTCGACCGACGTATCGCCACTAACTGTCACAGTAAGAATGTAAGTTTGTTGCCCGGCGAGGATTGTTTGATTTGTCAGGCTCTTCGCGACGTAATCGTTGTTTGATACGGTTGCAGTGTTGTCTTGCGTGGCAATGTCGAACGTTACGTCTGATCCGGATGCCGGCGACGACAGACTGACCGTGAAAGTCGCCGTCACGGTTCCACTATTCCCCTCAGTTACCATGACATCATCGATCGTCAAACTCGGCGGCGTCCCGCCTGAGCAGTTGTTTGCCGGGGCCGAGCTGTTACGTGGGAATGGCGTTGAAGCCAGAAAGTCGGCCCCGTTGTCATTCGTGTCGATACAACCGCCTGATTTTCTGAAATCTGCCGTCGTATTAGCCGGCGTGACGGCGTGATTGGATCCTTCGAAACAGTCGGCGGTGGTTCCATAGCCGACGAAGTCAATGACACTGCTTGCTGGAGGACAACCGCTACCAGACAAAGCGTTGGTGGTGCTGACTAGCGCGATCTTGCCTGAGGCAGCAGCCAGGTTGGACGTTCCGACCGCGTCCGGCGCCGGCAACGCTGCGCCGATCGCGCCGCTCGATGCCTCCTGCACAAGGAAATACGTGCCGGGAGCGATTATGCAGGAACCGGAGGGGCAGAGCGGAGTTACAGACCAACTGGTGCCGGTGGCCGATGCCTGTTGCACGGACCAGCCGCCAACATTCACGGTCGATGATCCGCGATTAAAGATCTCGATAAAGTCATTTCGGAACGGCGCGCCACTGTTGCCGCCGCCGCCGTAGACCTGGCTGATAACAATCTGGGGAGTTGGTGTGGGAGATGGCGAGGCAACAGTCAGCGTCGCCGGATTTGATTGCACACCGCGAACCGTCGCCGTTATTTGGCTGGTTCCGGCAGCGACGCCGGTGGCCGTTCCAGCGCAATCAATCGTGGCGAACGACGTATTGCCGGACTTCCAGGTGAACAACACCCCATTCATTTGCTGATTGTTAGAGTCGAACGCGCGCGCCGTAAACGGCTGCTGCTGTCCCTGAATAATCGTGGCCGACGAAGGAGATACATCGAGGCGAGCAACCGGCGGCCACGGAACAAAAGGAGTTGAGTCAATGTGAGTTCCGGGACTGAAACCGGCGGCCCCACTGCCATTCGCTCTTTGATGCAAAGTGAACGCTCCGTTTAGGTCCGGCGAGCGGGTGAGCGATTGGTTGGCATCGCCATCAAGGCCCGTCGATCCGCCATACTCAAAAAAGTTCATGACTGAGTTCGCGCTGTCTTTCAGGGTGATCACCGCGCCGCCATTAATCAGCGAAAGTCCGCCGCTCGAAGCTTTGACAATCTGCGCACCGGCAAAGATTGAGTTATTCGGATCGGGATTTCCTCCGCCGAATACAACCATCGCAGTGCCGGCAGGAAGAATTGTGCAACCGGCGATTACGTGGCGCGGTGTGCCATCCCCGGTGGTATTCGAATTCCGAACGAAGAGCTGATAACCACTAATGTCTATATCGTGAGTGGTTGAGTTCACCAGCTCAACGAATTCGTCCTGTGACGAATCGCGCACGCCGTCATGATTGGCATCACCTGTAATGCCGTCCGGCGGGTCTGCGAGCACTTCGTTTATGACAATGTCGCGCGTGGGATCGCCGGTGAATGTGATGCTGGCGCTATTGCTTGCCCGCCCATCGCAGAGCAGAAAAACGCTGACTGTGCCCGCGCCTCGAAGATCTGAAGGCACGATAACGTGAACTTCGTCGAGACCGGGCATGTCCGGCGACGCCACCACTATTTCGGCAGTCACGACGCGGCCGCCAAAGATGACTTGCGTTTGCGTGGCATTGCGCGCCCCTGTGGCAAAGATTGACAGACGAAGATTGCCGTTCGAGGGGTCGAATGGCCCTCGCTGTAAGGTGTCGCTGTTGAGAATGACTCCTTCGCCCGTGCCGTCGCCGTTGAAAGTGAATATTCCGGAAGCGGCTCTAAGTGCCGGCACCGAGCCTTGAGATGGAAAACCGTCGGCGTTTGTGACCACGACAGTTGCGGTCGCAATTTCAGTCGCCGCGGGCACAAGAAAATTAACCTGTGCGGGCGAAACAAAAAAGATTTCTGCCGACCTTCCGTTAACCGTCACGGTAGTGCCGGCGACATTCGTCGGAAACGTTCCGTCGGCCTGGCGCTGCGACTGCTGGGTGGTATTCGCGAGAGAGCCACCACGCGCGACCGCGATACTGTCGGGCGCTACGGCTTTTGTCGACGAAGGCTCAGCGCCAAAGGATGCGCCGTTCAAGACGGTTAACGTGCCGGACGAGGGGCGTGCCGGCGTCGTCGTGACATAGATCTCGGAATCATTGGCCAGGCTGGAATCGGAAACTGCGCCGGAAAGAACTCGTGGAAAGTTGAACGCTACCGTTGAGCCGTCATCATTGAGCGAGGAAACAACATCAGCGGTAGCGCCGGAAGGCGCATTGGTAATCTTTGAAAAGGTTCCGGACGGGATATCGAAAAGATACAGTTCCACGCTGCCGTCAGAGTTTCCACCGATCACATTTCTGCGCGCCGCGAAAGCAATGCGTAATCCATCACCGCTGATTGTTGCGTGCAGCGGAACTTCGACAACGCGCGAACCGAGCGAGGTAATCTGACGGTTCGAGTTTCCGCCCCGACCGTCGAACATAAATACCTGCGTTACATTCGGAGCAGTTAACTCTGAATAAACCACTCGGGCGCCGTCATCGCTGATTGCTCGACCATAGGTCAGCGCCAGCGAGGGCACTTGGCTGGCGACAACCGTTGCCGCTCCGGAAGTGCGATCCTGAATCATCAGGTCGCGGTTAACACTTTGAGTAGCTCCGGCATCTCTTATGTATGCGACCTTCGTTCCGTTGCCGCTGATCTTTGCATCGCTGAACCCTACAATCGCCGAAGAGTTCGTGAGTTGAGTAAGAGTCGCGGCAATGGAATCGTAGATGAAAATCTCCAGGTTTCCGTCGGCATTTTGGTTTGTCAGGTCTCGGTTGGAAGAAAAGGCGATAAAACGTCCATCGTCTGAGAGTGATGGTTGAAAGTTTCCGTTGACGATTCGATTCGAAATATCGCCGGGCGAGGTGTTCGTCACTTGTCGCAGCGTGGCGCCGTCAAAAAGAAAGATTTCTGAGTTCCCGTCGGGATTCATCCCCACCGGATCGTCTTTTGAGGCGAAGGTGATTCGCGATCCGTCCTGAGAGATAGCGGGCGCCGCTGCGCGCGTTCCTCCCATCTGGAAAAAGGCGGGCGGATCGACCGCCACGTTGGAACGGATCGCTCTAAACTGATCTGAGCCACCGGCGCCGGCAATATCCTCCGTCGATTCGAAGGCAATGATTCTTCCGTCGCCGCTCAGCGACGGATTGAGGTTGTTTCCTTCTTCGGAGGTATTGGTGATCCGTCGCAATCCGCCGGATTGGGTTTGAGCGCTGCGCCATCCGATCAAGATGAGCGTCGTCATGGCGAGCAAAACCAGAGCAAGGCGCTGAGGGCGAAGCAAGATTGGGAGTGCTCCTTAATTGATTCTCAGGCGGTGAACGCCTGATTGAGCGGCGTTCTTTGTTCTACCGACGCAAAAACCGATTCTGGCGTCGGCGAATTCTACATACTCGGCGGCAGAAGACAACCGTTTTCGTGGTTTTCGGACGCAACTGGCTGAGGCTTATACTGATTGCAAGCAATAGCAAAGTACGGACCAGCGGAGGATCGAGCCAAATGAAAATTGTGATCACCGGATCGCACGGCCTGGTTGGAAAGGCGCTAAGCAAAGCGCTCGTCGCCGATTCGCATGAAGTATTCGACTTAGTTCGCCAGAAAGCGCCGGCCGGCCCGCGCGACATCGAGTGGCATCCAAACGAAGGTGTAATCAACTCTGCCGGTCTTGAAAACTTCGATGCCGTCGTTCATTTGGCTGGTGAAAATATCGCGGAAGGCCGCTGGACCGACGAAAAGAAGCGGCGCATTTATGATAGTCGCGTCAAAGGCACGCAGTTATTGAGTAATGCTTTAGCGTCGCTTGCGAACAAACCCACAACTTTTCTCAGCGCTTCGGCGACCGGCTTCTATGGTAGTCGTGGGGACGAAATTCTGGACGAGAATGCCGGGGCAGGATCCGGATTTCTGGCTAAGGTATGCCGTGATTGGGAGCAGGCAACGAAGGCGGCGGAAGAGGCCGGCATTCGGGTGGTTCAGCTGAGGTTCGGTCCGATTCTGGCTCGCGAAGGTGGAATGCTCGACAAAATGTTGACGCCGTTCAAGCTTGGGCTCGGCGGAAAGGTGGGCTCAGGACAGCAATACATAAGTTGGGTCGCAATTGATGATGTTGTCGAGGCAATCAAACTGGCGCTCACCAACGATTCATTGCGCGGCCCGCTGAACATCACCTCTCCCAACTCGGTAAGGAATGAAGAATTCACGAAAGTGCTGGGACACGCTTTGAATCGCCCGACAGCGATGTCCATACCGGCGTTTGCCGCGCGGCTCGCGTTTGGTGAGATGGCGGATGAAATGTTGCTGGTTAGTCAGCGGGTCGTGCCGAAGAAGTTAGAAGAGGCGGGATTTGAATTTCAATACCCGGAGCTTGAGGGCGCGTTTATGAAATACATTTCCTGAGGTGCCGTGCACCTCACCTGACGATCAGCGCCAGGGCAAATCGAAACACTCCGGCGCCGATTAAGACCCAGAAAATATTCGGGCGCCAGCGCAAGAGAATCACCAGAATAATCACTGCCATTGATGCGCCGATGATTGTATGAATGCCCGCGCGCGCGATGCTCCAGGCCGCCGCTGCCAGCAAACCTGTCACAGCAGGCGCGACGCCGCCCAGGAAGGCCTGCATCTGCCGGTTGGCGCGAAAGCGACGAAATGACGATCCGGCAGTAATTGTCATCAGAAAAGAAGGCAGGAAGACGCACAGCGTCGAGAAGAGCGCGCCCAGAATTCCCGCCACCCGATAACCGACAAATGTAGCCATAATCAGGACTGGGCCAGGCGTGATCTGTCCGAGGGCGGCGGCATCGGCAAATTCCTGATGTGTCAGCCAATGATGTGAACTAACCACCTCGTTTTCGATTTCCGGAATCATCACAAAGCCGCCGCCAAAGGTGACCGCACCAATGCGAAGAAAGATAAATGACAGGGACAAAGCCAGACCAAATTTTGCAATCAGCGGCCAGGCTGGCAGTAGCAATGTTTTGAAGTTAGTCTCGGATCCTGGCTCGAATTCTTCCAGCGTGTCTTCGCCGTCACTTTCGAGCGGGGCCACGCGCATCTCGCTCATTTGCTGCAGACGCTTTTCGGCCAATGCCTCCGTCAAATAACCACCATAGAACTTGTGCGGTTTTGTTCTCCGGAATGTCAGCCGGCTGCGGATTCTTTGCTGGCGCCGCGACGCGAATCCGCGGATCCGTTCGAGCCGCGGGTGTTGACGTTCGGCAAAAGACTCAATGCCAATGCCCACCAGACCGGAAAGCAGAATTATTTCAATGACCGTGGCTTTCAGAAAGACGACCGCGCCGAAAGCGATCGCAATCATTATCCTTTGCCATGGCTTGCTCGAGGTGTATCGCCCCATCCTCCAGGCCGTTACGGCGATGAGCGCGACGACGGCGGAGTTGAATCCACGAAATAGCTGTTCAGTGTTGGGCAGGGCGCGGAAGCGGTCGTAAAAAATCGCCAGCAGAATCATCATCAGCATTGAAGGCAGAATAAAACCGGCAAGCGAGACAGATGCGCCGCGCCAGCCGCGCAATCTGAAGCCGATGTAGGTTACGGCGTTACCCGCACTCGTGCCCGGCAGACTTTGTCCAAGAGCGAGGGCTTCGACGAAGTCATGTTCGGTTATCCAGCGCCGCTCCTGGACGACGACGTTGCGAATGTGCGTCAGCACCGCCAGACCGCCGCCGAATCCGGTTACGCCAATTTTGAGAAATGAAAGGAAGAGACCGCCGAGGGTGGCTTTGCGCGAAATCCGTTTCAGGGTTCGCTGGCCATAGCGTGCACGGGTCTTGATCTTGCGAACGCGCTGACGCGCATGACTGGTAATGCGAATCTTTCGTTCGGGCACCGCTGCGTCCGAGTGTAACACAGCAAATTCATGCTTAGGAGTTTTTTTGCGAGTGGTGAACTAGTTCTGCGGCGCGATTTGATATTGCTCTAACTTGCCGTCCGGCATTTCGTAAGTCCACGCACGCAGGGTCTTCTGCGGAAACCTGACGATGTAGACACGCTCTTTCATTCCCCCGCGAAGGCTCTGGCCGACTTGAACAAACTGCTGCGGCGTGCCGAGTGGTCCGAGACTCGACGCAAAATCCTTCAGCGCCTGTTCGCTGAAATAAGCGTTTGCATTGGCAGTGAAAAGCGTCCGATCGATGCTGCCGTGTTGGAGGCCATCAAAGATTTTCTTTGCCTGTTCCAGCTTTTGCGGCGTCGCTGGATCGTCAGTGGTAAAGAGAAGCGGCACGATGCCGCCGGCGATGGCGCCGGCCGCTCCGGCGGCGTCCTGATTAGTCAGGACTGCAACTGCGACCCGTTCGTCAGGAAATACAATATTCTGCGCCGTGAAACCTGACACCTCGCCGCCGTGTGACAGAGATCTATGGCCGGCTTGCATTCCCACGTCAACTCCGAGTCCATAATGAGTGGCCAGGCCGGTTCTCAAGAGAGTATCTGTTCCCATCTGGCCGTAGGAAGCCGGCTTCAGCACTTTTTGATCGATCATTGAAATGTCCCATTTCGCAAGGTCCTGTGCGGTCATCGCCAGCTCACCGGCGGCAAATAGCCAGCCCCTGCCTTCTTTCGGCGCCGGCCTTAATGGGCCGAGCCCGTAACGCAGATAACCCACCGGGTCAGATTCGGTAAGCCTTTCCTGATCGATATTTGCCACGCTTTTCATCTGCAGCGGTAAGAAGACCTTCTCACGTAGAAACTCAAGCAACGGCATGCGCGCAACTTTCTCAACAACCACGCCGGCGATGACATAGTTTGTGTTGCTGTACTGCCATTTCGTTCCCGGCTCGAAGTCGAGCGGCTTGCGCGCCCAGGTATCCATGATTTTTTGCGCCGTCACGGGTTCGAGCATCATCGGCATCACGTAGTCCTGCGGCCA
>WNGN01011181.1_pt1 | contig 10650 bp, 10 predicted proteins | sample 5400561 | NCBI WGS metagenome assembly WNGN01 (sample SAMN13153379, study PRJNA577476) | soil metagenome | isolation source: 115 cm soil or saprolite under Garry oak tree replicate 2 | place: USA:California | collected 2016-06-15 | reverse complement strand
CTCGGCATCCAGCACCTGCAGCGGGTGCGGGCCAAGCAGGACGCCCGCACGTTCGACGCCGCGCTGCGCGACACCGCCGAGCGGATCCTCGCCGAGATCGACCGGCTCGACGCGATCGCGCGCGCCTTCTCGCGCTTCGCCTCGCCGGCTGCGGAAGCCCTGCCGCTCGAGCCGGTGGATCTGCTCGCGGCGGCGCGCGAGGTGGTGCACCTCTACGCGCTCGGCGGCGCGGAGGCGGCCACGCGGTTCGAGGTTGCGGGCGAGCCCGGCGTGCCGGCGCTCGCGCGCAAGGACGAAGTGAAGGAGGTGCTGGTGAACCTGCTCGAGAACGCGCGCACCGCGGGCGCGCGGCGCGTCACGGTGCGCGTCGGCGAGGGGGGGCGCTGGCTCGCCGTCGAGGACGACGGCCGCGGCATCCCGCCCGAGGAGCTGCCGCGCGTCTTCGACCCCGCCTTCTCGACCACGTCGAGCGGCTCGGGCCTGGGCCTGGCGATCGCCCGCCGGCTGGTGGAGAGCTGGGGCGGGAGCATCGCGCTCACGAGCACGCAGGGGCAGGGGACCACCGTCACCATCACGTTTCAGGGCGCGTCGGGCCCCGATTCGTGACCGGGCTCACGCCCGGGCATGGCGTAATCTACGATCATTATTAACCTTGTCAGTCGCTACCTATCCGGGGAGCACCGTGCGCACATCCGTGGTGGGATTTGCAGTCGTGGTACTCGCTCTCGGCTACGCGGCGCCCGCGGCCGCTCAGTGGGTGGTCACCGACGCCCGCCGGATCGGGATGGGCGGCTTGACCCTCGGCCGCTCGGGGAACCTCGCCCGTTATAACCCGGCCTACCGGGCGGTGTCGGCCCAGGCGGACCGGCGCGGCCAGCCCAAGGTGACTATCCCGATCCCCCTCGGCCTGATTCAATTCCTGCACGACCACCCGCACCTCTCGCACGACCCGGCCTTCAACCCCGACTCGGCGGGGTTCAACCCGGTGCTGGTGCTGAACACCGTCCTCAACCTGCCGCTCTACCTCGAGGTCAAGCAGGCGCCGACGCCCACCAACGACGTCGCGTTCACGATCGGGAAGGACTTTTTGATGGTAAACCTGGGGGCGGCGGCGCAGCTCGTCCCCGAGGACCAGTTCGGCATCAGCGGCTCGAGCCGCCCGCTCGACCCCGGCATCGACATCAAGGGCGTCCGGCTCGGCGTGATGGGATGGTTGCACGACAAAGTGCTCTTCCAGCTGGGCGACACGCTGCTCGCGTTCCTGCGCGACTCGCAACCGGCGCAGCACAACACGCGCTACAACGTCCTCACGAGCGGGCTCGTGGAAGGCGGCTTCGCCCCGACGGTGAGCTACGCCGGGCGCATCGCGGGAGACAGCGCCACGGGACTGTATGTCGGCGGCGCGCTCCACTACTACCTCGGCGTCGGCTACTTCCGGACCGACGGCGACGGGGGCTTCATCACCGGCGACACGATCTTCGGCGGCCCGACTCCGGTGACCCCCGACGGCCGGACGTTCACGCAGTACTCCAAACCCGGGAACACGCTGGGCCATGGCGTCGGCGGCGACGTCGGCATCGCGTGGATCTCCGGGCCGATCGAGCTGGGCGTGGGCGTGAATGATATCGGCGCCACCATCACGTGGCCCGACACCCGTCAGGACAGCGCGTTCTACCACGACTCGAGCTACTCGAAGCCCATCGCGAACCACGTGGAAACGAAGACCAAGCTTCCCGTGTCCTACATCGCCAACCTCGCCTATACCGTGGGCAAGACCACGCTCGGCGCGGACGTTCTGAACACGGGGCGCGGCGCCGTCGTGCACGTGGGCGGGGAGCAGCGGCTCGGCCCGTGGGCGGTGCGCGGCGGGGTCGCGCGGGATCAGCGCAAGCGGATCGAGTTCGGGTGGGGCGGTGGGCTGCGGTTCGGGGGCGTCGGCCTCGATGTCGGCTTTTGGACGCACACCAACTCGCTCTCGAACGAGCGCGGCATCACGATGGCGACGTCGCTTTCGATTTATTAGGGAGGCACGATGAACGCGAAGTGGCTCGGGGTGGCGCTGGCCGCGGTCGTGGCGGCGGGATGCGGGAAAGGCCGCGCCATCTTCGACATAGACGTCTACAGCTTCCTCGCCTCTGCCAAGGCGGACACGCTGCCGTACCTCGGGCCGCTCCCCCCGGGGATTCCTGACACGATCCCGGTGCAAAGCGTGAACTCCATCGGCCTCAATGCGGCGTCCATCGTGGACACCGTCCTCCTGACCGGTGGGGTCTCGTTCGTCAACCAGACGGACACGGGGAGGGTCGTGTTCCAGGTATACTTCGACTCCGTTCCCAACACCGTGTACACGAGCCCGCCGGCGTTCGGTGTGACGGCCGACGTGTTTCCCGCCTCCACGACAGACAGCACGTTCAGCGTGAACCTCCCGGTCGCCTTGAAGCCGCTGTTCCTCGCCTCCAAGGTGTACGTCGGCATCCGGGCGTCGGCCACGCCCGGAGGAGCGTCATCGCCGTCGGGTCCCGTGAAGGGGACGGCGAAGCTCACGGCGCTGCGCGCGAGGATCGTCATCCAGGAGAAGATCTTCTAAGCACGGAGGGACGTCGCGAAGCGTCGTCACGGAGCACCGTCGCGAAGGAGGCGTCGCGAGAAGACGTAAGTCCGCGACGCCTTTTTCGTGACGCATCTTCGTGACGTCTCTCCGGGACGGCCTTCGGCTTATATTTGGCAGCGTGACCGGTTACCAGCGCAGGCAGACCGTCGTCGTGGACGTGTGCGGCGTGAAGGTGGGCGGCACCCACCCGATCGTCGTCCAGTCCATGACCAACACCGACACCGCCGACGTGGACGCGACGGCGGCGCAGGTGCGCGCCCTGCACCAGGCGGGGAGCGAGCTGGTGCGGGTCACGGTGAACCACGAGGCGGCGGCCGAGGCGGTGCCCGCGATCGTGGCGCAGGTCGACGTCCCCGTGATCGGCGACTTCCACTACAACGGCCACCTGCTCCTCACCAAGTACCCCCAGTGCGCCGCGGCACTCGCCAAGTACCGCATCAACCCCGGGAACGTCGGCGCGAAGCGGCGCGACGAAAACTTCCGCACGATCATCGAAGTGGCGCTGGCGCACGACAAACCCGTGCGCATCGGGGTCAACTGGGGCAGCCTCGACCAGCAGCTGCTCACCGAGATGATGGACGAAAACGCGGCTCGGGCCGATCCGCTCGATGCGCGCGACGTGATGCTGGAGGCGATGGTCGCGAGCGCAATGCGGTCCGCCGAGCTCGCCGAGCAGTGCGGGCTGCCACACGACCGCATCGTCCTGTCGGCGAAGCTGTCGGGCGTGCAGGATCTGGTCGACGTGTATCGCCGGTTGGCGCGGATCTCGGACTACCCGCTGCACCTCGGCCTCACCGAGGCCGGCATGGGAACGAAAGGCATCATCGCAAGCGCCGCGGGCCTCTCGATCCTGCTCCAGGAGGGGATCGGCGACACGATCCGCGTTTCCCTCACGCCCCGGCCCGGCGGCGATCGGACGGAGGAAGTGCAGGTCGCGCAGCAGGTGCTCCAGTCGCTCGGCCTGCGGAGCTTCACGCCGCAGGTGTCCGCCTGCCCCGGGTGCGGGCGCACCACGTCGACCTTCTTCCAGGAGATGGCCGACGAGATCCAGACCCACCTGCGGGACCAGATGCCTGCGTGGCGGGAGCGCTACCCGGGCGTCGCGGAGCTGCGGGTGGCGGTGATGGGCTGCGTTGTGAACGGGCCCGGCGAGTCCAAGCACGCCGACATCGGGATCTCCCTCCCGGGCACGTTCGAGGAGCCCAAGGCGCCCGTGTACGTGGACGGGCGGCTCAAGGTGACGCTCAAGGGCGACACGATCGTCGCCGATTTCCTGAAAATCCTCGAGGACTACATCGAGGCTCGCTACGGCGCCTCACCCCCTGACCCTGTCTCCGCGCCGCGGAGCGGGGGGACGGCCGGCAAGTTGATGGCGGGCTAAGACCCCCTCTCCACTGCGTGGAGAGGGGGGACGGCGTTGGAGATCATTGAGCAGCGTTCTCAGCGTCGTCTCGTGACCTCACCCCCTGGCCCCCTCTCCACTTCGTGGAGAGGGGGAACAGCGAGTGAGATCCTGCAGCAGAGCCTTCAGGGCGTCTTCCCGTAGCAGGTCGTTGCGAATTCGGATTACGCGGAGGCCTCTCAATTCAAGCCGTGCGGTACGGGCGGCGTCGTACTCCGATTGCGTACTATCCGAGTGTTGCCTGCCGTCGATTTCAAGCGCCAGCCGTAGTTCAGGGCAATAGAAATCTACGATAAATCCGGCGACCACGTGTTGACGGCGGAACTTGAGGCCGAGTATGCGTCGATTTCGGACCAGCGCCCACGCTCGCCGTTCGGCCAGCGTCAGGTCCCGCCGCAGTTCGCGCGCTCGCCGGAGCTTCGGCTGCGGGATCGGTGGACGGCGCAGTTTCATCACCCAACCATAGACCCCGGTTTTCTCGAGAAGGGATCAGATCTACCCCGACAGGGGCTGATCCACGCACACTCTTGCCCTTCGTTCCCCCTCTCCACGAAGTGGAGAGGGGGCCAGGGGGTGAGGTCCGGGGGCCAGGGGGTGAGGTCCGGTCACGCAACACTTCGCCCCCTCCCGCGCAATTTTTCCTACCGTCCTAGCGTCCTGTCACCCTACCGTCCGGTGTGCTCGCCCGCGTTCGCTCCGCCGCCGTACTCGGCATCGACGCCTATCTCGTGGACGTCGAGACCGACATCGCGAACGGCCTGCCTACCTTCGCCACGGTGGGGCTGCCGCAGGGGGCGGTGAAGGAGGGGCGCGAGCGGGTGTACGCCGCGCTCGCAAACACCGGCTACACCTTCCCCTTGAAGCGCATCACGGTGAACCTCGCCCCGGCCGACATCCGCAAGGACGGCTCGGCCTTCGACCTGCCGATCGCGGTGGGGATCCTCGCGGCCACCGAGCAGATCTCCCCCGAGCGGCTGCCTCGCGTGGCGGTGCTGGGCGAGCTGGGGCTCGAGGGGGCGATCCGGCCGGTGCGCGGGGCGTTACCGGTGGCGCTGGCGGCGCGGGCGGCGGGACTCGAGGCGCTGGTCTTGCCCCGCGAGAACCTGCCCGAGGCGGGGGTCGTGTCGGGCGTGCGGGTGCTCGGCGCGGGGACCCTGGCCGAGCTCGCCGATTTCCTGGACGGCCGCGGCCAGCTGCCCGAGGCGCAGGTCGATCTCGCCGGGCTCCTCGCGGAGCGGGCGAGGGACGACATGGACTTCGCCGAGGTGAAGGGCCAGGCGCATGCAAAGCGCGCGCTCGAGGTAGCCGCGGCCGGTGGGCACAACATCTTGATGATCGGCCCGCCGGGATCGGGCAAGACGATGCTCGCGCGCCGCCTGCCGACCGTCCTCCCCAAGATGAGTCTCGACGAGGCCCTTGAGACGACGAAGATCCACTCAGTGGCGGGCGTGCTGCCGCTCGGCGAGTCGCTCGTCGCGCGGCGGCCGTTTCGCGCACCGCATCACACCATCTCCGACGCGGGGCTGATCGGCGGCGGCTCGTACCCGCGCCCGGGCGAAGTGAGCCTGGCGCACGGCGGCGTGCTGTTCCTCGACGAGCTGCCCGAGTTTCGCAAGAACGTGCTCGAAGTGCTGCGGCAGCCGATGGAGGACGGCGTGGTGACGATCGCGCGGGCCGCGATGAGCCTCACCTATCCCGCGCGCTTCACGCTCGCCGCGGCGATGAATCCCTGCCCCTGCGGCTACTTCGGCGACCCGCAGCACAATTGCGTCTGCGGACCGCTCGGCGTGGAGCGCTATCTGGCGCGCGTCTCCGGTCCGCTGCTCGACCGCATCGACATCCACCTCGAGGTGCCGGCGGTGAAGTATCGCGCCCTCGCGGACCAGGGCGGAGGCGAGGCGAGCGACGCGGTGCGCGAGCGCGTGGATCGCGCGCGGACGCTGCAGCGGGACCGGTTCGCGAGCCGTCCGGGGGTGTACGCCAACGCCCACATGGCGCCGACGCACTGCTCCGCACCGCGATCACGCGCCTCGCGCTGTCGGCGCGGGCGTATCATCGGATTCTCAAGATCGCCCGCACGATCGCCGATCTCGACGGCGCCGCGGCGCTCGAGTCGAAGCACGTGAGCGAAGCGATCCAGTACCGCAGCCTCGATCGCAGAGGGTTGGGGTAGGGCGTACCGCCCGCTCGTTTGACACGTCCTCCTTGGCGCGTTACATCGGCGCAACGTTCACCTCTTGCCAAGGAGGAGGGTGCCATGAGACGCGTGATGCTGATCCCCGCTTGCGGGCTGCTCTTCGCGGTGAGAATGCTGTACGCGCAGGACCCCGTCACAGTCGCGCCGCACAACTTCACAGTGCTGCTCGAAAACGCGAGCGTCCGGGTGCTCGATTTCCACAGCAAGTCGGGTGACAAGATCCCCATGCACTCGCACCCGGCGTACGTGACCTACAGTCTCTCCGGTTCCGGCAAGACAGTATTCACCGCGCCGGATGGGAAGACCATGGAGCAACCGTCGAAGACCGGGCAGGTCCGGTGGCACGATGCGGAAACCCACGCGACCGAGTACATCGGGACCGGTGGCGCCCACGTGCTGCTCGTCGAACTCAAGGCGCCGCCGCCGAGCAAGCCCAAGCCTTGAGCGAGGAGACCGGCGGCAAGCCGACCCTCATCGGCTTCCCGTACGACGCGAGCTCCTCGTTCCTGCGCGGCACGGCCGCGGCGCCGCCGCTCATCCGCCAGGCGCTGCACTCCCCCGCCGGGAATCCCTGGACGGAGACGGGCGTCGATCTCGGCCAGGACGGCGCGCTCCGCGACGTCGGCGACGTGCCGCTCGGGACGTCGGGCGCCGAGGTGCGCGCCAAGATCGAAGACGCGGTACGGACGCTGCTCGACGCCGGCGGCCGCCCCATCGCGCTCGGCGGCGACCATTCGATCACCTACCCGATCGTGCGCGCCGTGCGGCGGTTTCACGCCCAGCTCAGCATCCTGCACTTCGACGCCCATCCCGACCTCTACCCCGAGTTTCAGGGCGATCCCTACTCCCATGCGTGCCCCTTCGCGCGCATCATGGACGAAACGCTCGCGGATCAGCTCGTCCAGGTGGGGATCCGCACCATGAATGCGACCCAGCGCGCCCAAGCCGAACGCCATCGCGTGCAGGTGATCGACATGCGCGCCTGGGTCGCGGGCCGCCGCCCCGCCCTGGACGCCCCGGCGTACGTGTCGATCGATCTCGACGTCTTCGATCCGGCATTCGCGCCGGGCGTGGGACACCGCGAGCCGGGCGGGCTCACGGTGCGCGAGGTCCTGACGGTGCTCCAGGGGCTGCGCGTGCCGATCGTGGGGGCGGACGTCGTGGAATTCAACCCGCAGCAGGACGCGGCCGGTGTGACGGCCGCAGTGTGCGCGAAGCTCGTGAAGGAACTCGCGGGGAAGATGATCGCCGGCGCTTAGGACGGCGGGATCGTCAGGTGGATCACGTCCCCGGGATGCACGGTCATCGTTTCCGAGATCGGGTTGCCCCGGCCCCCGATCGGGTGCACCTCGAACCGCACGTCCGAGCCGTAGCCCACGAGGTCGGGCCGCACCATCAGGATCCGCGACGAGAGGCCCGGCACCATGCCGATCCGGACGCGGTCGCCGCCGCTCCGCACGATGAACACGTCCATGTCGAGGAAGTTCTGGTTCTCGACCGTGATCGCCACCTCCGCCAGCGGGTTGGGCGGCGCGGCGGCGCGGCCGTGGCACGCAGTGGCGAGGAGCGCGAGCGCCACAGCCAGCGGCGCCAGAACCGGAGCAGCAGTGTGGCGCATGCTGAGAGTATAGCCTCGTCGCTGGCGCGCCGCTCGGCCTCCCCCTACCTTGTCCCCGCCACTCACCTGCGGCTCGCATGACCGACTGGCTTCAGACACGGCTTGGGCTCTCCCCCGAGCTCCAGACGAAGCTGCTCAGCACCCTCCTCATCGTATTCGGGCTGTGGCTGCTGCACCGGCTCGTTCTGACGCTCCTCTACCGCCGCGTGCGCGATCCCTGGAGCCGCTACCGCTGGCGCAAGGGCATCACCTACGTGGCCCTCGGCCTGGGGGTGATCCTCGTGGGGCGCACCTGGTTCGTCGGGATCCAGGCGCTCGCGACCTTCCTGGGGCTGCTCTCCGCCGGGCTGGCGATCGCGTTGAAGGACCCCGTCACCAACCTCGCCGGCTGGATCTTCATCCTGTGGCGGCGCCCCTTCGAGGTCGGCGATCGGGTCGAGATCGGGGGGCACAAGGGCGACGTGATCGACGTCCGGCTGCAGCAGTTCACCTTGAACGAAATCGGCAACTGGGTGGACGCCGACCAGTCGAGCGGCCGGATCATCCACATTCCGAACGGCAAGGTCTTCACCGAGCCCCTCGCGAATTACGACCGCGGCTTCCGCTACATCTGGCACGAGGTGCCGGTGCTCGTGACGTTCGAGAGCGATTGGAGGAAGGCGAAGGAGATCTTGACGAAGATCGCCTTCAAGCATGCGGAGCACCTCACGGCCCAGGCCGAGCAGGATCTGCTCACGGCGTCGCGGCAGTATCTCATCAACTACACGAAGCTCACCCCGATCGTGTACACCCGCGTGACGGACAGCGGCGTGCAGCTCACCATCCGCTACCTGATCGAGCCCCGCAAGCGGCGCGGCACCGAGCACGCGATCTGGGAGGACATCCTCACGGAGTTCGAGCAGCATGGGGACGTCGACCTCGCGTACCACACGGTGCGGTCGTTCAAGCTCAGCGAGGAAGGGAAGGAGGCCCGCCCGGCACGGCCCGCGCGGCGCGCGGCACCGCGGCCCAGCGATGTGCACGAAACGAACGAGTGACGGCGGGGTGAGCGGCTAGCCTTCGAGCACCGCTTAGATCCTTTCGAGCTCTGCGACCGTGCGCTCGTTGCGGACGTTCCCCGTGTTGAGGGTGGATTGCGGCTCGAGCAACAGCACGTGCGCCTCTTCCGGCGCGATCGGCAAATGCTCGACGCCCCGGGGGACGATCACGAACTCGCCTTCCTCGACCCATACGTCGCGCTCGCGGAAGCGCAACAGGAGCCGGCCCTTCACCACCAGGAACAGCTCATCCTCCGCGTCGTGGTGGTGCCAGACGAACTCGCCCTTCACCTTCACGAGCTTGACGTACGAGTCGTTCAGGTCACCGACGATCTTGGGGCTCCAGTAGTCGTCGAACAGCCGCAACTTCTCGGCAAGATTCACGCTCTGCATGCTACGAGGCCTCTTGTCGGACACTCGAACGGTCGGATGGTCGGACGGGTGAGGCGGGCTCTGTCCGACGGTCCGACCGTCCGACCGTGCGACGCAGTTTGTGTGAGAACTGGATCCATACGACGGCGCCGACGATCAGCGCCATCGCGAGGAACGTCCGGGCGGTCACCGGCTCGTTGAGAATCAGCCACCCGAGCAGAACCGCGATGACGGGGTTCACGTAGGCGTACGTGCCCACGATCGTGGGCGAGGCGTGGCGCAGCGCGTAGGTGTACGCGGTGTATCCGAAGATCGAGCCGAATACCACGAGGTAGGCGACGGCGCCGACGCCGCGGGGCGTGAGGTGCCAGCGGCTCCACTCCCCGAGCGCGGTGCCGACCAGCGCGACTGCGGCGCCGCCGGCGAGCATCTGCAGCGCCGCACCCACATAGGGGCTCGCCTCGGTGGGGTGGCGCTTGCCATATACGGAACCGAGCGACCAGGCGGCGCTCGCCGCGGTGAGCGCGATCGGCCCGCGCAGATCGGCGCGCAGGATCTCGGCCGGGCTCGCGCCCACGAGCAGGGCGGTGCCGAGAAAGCCGAGCAGCAGCCCCGCCACCACGCGCCAATTGAGATCCCCCGCGCCGCCCGGGATGATCGCGTCGAAGAACGCCATCCACAGGGCCACCGTCACCACGAAGATGCTGGCGATCCCGGAGGGCGTGTACTGCTCCGCCCACACCACGAACGCGTTCCCGCCCGCGAGCAGCAACACGCCGACGATCGCCTGCGTGCGCCAATCGACCGCACGGCGCGGTAACTTGTCGCCCAGCGCCAGCGCGAGCCCGAGCAGCAGCGCGCCCGCGAGCACGAACCGGAGGCCGGCGAAGAGGAACGGCGGCAGGACCCCCACACCCACGCGGATCGCGAGGTAGGTCGAGCCCCAGAACACACACACCACGAGATAGGCGACGAGCGCCTTGCCGCGCAGCCCAGCCATCAGTCGGGCTCCACCGGGATGAACCCCGGCTTCTCGAACACCGTGCCGAGGACGATCGTGGTGCGCGTGCTCATCTGTGTCTTGGACGAGCCGCGCAGCTCGCGCAGCACGTTCTGGAGGCTCTCGAGATCGGGGGCGGCGACCTTCAGGATGTAGCAGTCCTCCCCGGCGACGTGGTGACACTCGAGCACGCAGGGGTGCTTCGCCATCTCCCGCATCCGCGGCTCGTCGCCGACGTAGTCGGAGTTGGCGTAGCGGACCGCGACGAATGCCGTCACCGGGAAACCGGCCTTCGCGCGGTCGAGCCGCGCGCCGTAGCCGGTGATGAAGCCGGCCTCCTCGAGCCGCTTCACCCGCTCCATGATCGCCGGTCGCGACAGCCCGACTTCGTCGGCGATCGCCTGATAACTGGC
>WNGN01016138.1_pt1 | contig 10655 bp, 9 predicted proteins | sample 5400561 | NCBI WGS metagenome assembly WNGN01 (sample SAMN13153379, study PRJNA577476) | soil metagenome | isolation source: 115 cm soil or saprolite under Garry oak tree replicate 2 | place: USA:California | collected 2016-06-15 | reverse complement strand
GCTTCATCTTGTCTATGTCATAAGGTGTATCCACAGACCAGCCTTCAAGCGTAATCACATTCATCAACGAACCATAGTCATTTACAACCCGCTCCACTTCGGCGCGACGTTCCTGAACATAGCGCGTCAGTTGCTTATCTTGTTGAGTAATTTGCTTGGCGGTTTCGTAGCATTCGGTTATCCAGTCGAAGAATTCGTTATAGCCTCGGCTTGTGAAATCACCCTTGCTAGGCTTGCCGAAGATCGCGAGGAAAATCCCAAACATAGCCTTAGCTTCGTCAACTTCTAAGAAGCGGCCAGCCCTGGGTGCGTAAACAAGCAACCCAACGTTTTCGAGTGCCGCTTTCATGCGTTGAACTTGTACGCTGCCTTTGACGGACGGAAAGAGAAATGCGATTTGGTTTGGATCTTGAACTTTGCCGGTGTCGATTAGGACTTTTACAAGAGACGCGATCTCATTAAAAGCATCATTAGAATTGGTATTCGTGCTGGCGACGACAGAGGGAAGTAAATCGGTGCTCTCCGCGGCTATTTTCTTGTCTGCGATCCGGTAAAACCCATTCCCTTGTTGTCGTTTCCAATCACACTGGTCGATGAACCTTGTGTAAAAGTCTACGATTAGCTTCCGCGAACGATAATTCGTATTCAGCGGAATCTCTTTAGGTTGCCGGCCCCAGTGCTCTTCGACGCGTTGGGGAAACTGTACAAAGTTCTCAACCGTTGCGCCTCTAAATCGATAGAGTGCCTGATCGTCATCGCCCACGACGCAAAGGTTCTGATTCTCTGCGGCGAGTCGAAAGAAGATTTTCTCTTGTATAGTATTTGTATCCTGATACTCATCAATGATGATGTGTTTGAAAATCTTACCCGCATCGGCATAAGCCGACAGAGCATCGAAAGCCTTTTGCTGCAGTAGAGAGAAATCAACTTGCTCTGGGCCACCAGAACCAGCAAGTGACAAACGGTAAGCTCCGTACATACCAAGCATTCGTCGAAACATGCCATCTCCGACCCTGTCTTCCAATTCGTCTGTATCGAGACATTCTTCAGAAATACGATTGAACAAACTGATGCAGTTCGTCACTGCGCTATGCCGTGAAGAGGAACCTTTCCCTTTGTATACGACGCCGAAGAAGGAGTTGATATCCTCGACGCTGGAAATCTCAGCTTTCTCCATAAAGGCTTGGAAGCTACGCGGATGGTACAAATGAAAGTACTGGCTTAACTCGTCGAGTAAAACTGGTACCGTAGTGCGGCGACGATCGCGCGAGAACCTACGATCTGCAATTAATCGCTGACAGAGAGAGTGCACCGTTCCAACGTACATTTTCGAGAGGTCATACGGTGTGTTGTTGAAATTGGTAACAAGGCCTAGCAACGTGCGCAAACCTTCGCGTAGCTGGAAGGCAGCCTTTTCAGTAAACGTGCTCAGAAAGATCTCTTCCGGCCTAACATGTTGGAAGGCGATCAAATTGACTGTCCGCCAAAGCAACACTCGTGTTTTCCCTGATCCAGGACCGGCAGTTAGAAAGAGAGGACCGTCTGTGTGAAGAATGGCTTTTCGCTGACTCTTATTCGGTGTGAAGTCAGCTTGGGACCAAAGTGTTTCGATGCTGGTAAGGTCAGACATTTCTGATTACTAGGATCTCGGAGCAGGGTCGAGGAAAACTAACGGCTGAAAACTACCGAGCCTATAAGCTTTTCGTAAAGGGAGAACAGATCAATTGAGCGTGCTCACCCTGTTATCCACTCCCTCAAGCACGAGAGCGCGCTCAGCATAGCCAACGTTGCCAAAAAAGTGCAAGGAGAAGAGTGCTTCTATACGAGTCCCGGACCCCGCGCGGTTCCTATGAGTTCAATTAATGAGCTGTCCGGGCCGCCGTGGCGAGGTGTCTGGGGAGCCAAAGTGGTGTCAGGACCCTGTTCGTGTGTTACAGCGGCTCTACGACGGCATTTACATAAGGAAATAGTTCACTGAAGAAACTCAGCGTCCAGAAACGGTCGGTTTTAGCATCCATTCGATGTTCACTAGCATCGACTAGAGGCAAATTACTTAAACGTTCGCGAGTCATCGAGAGCGCGACTCGGGTATCATTGAAACCTCTCGGTTTGTGCATGTAATTTAGCTTGACACTTGCGAACTGTTTTTATAACGTGCGCATACCTCGCAAACGAAGGCTGAATTCCCAGAGCCTCTGCGCTTCTTGCATACTCCTCGAACCAGCCTCTGAACTTACGACCTAAAGTGGCCTCACTCTAGCAACACCAATCGTTAGAGTTGATGGCTTAGGAATTCTCAACGCCTTACCCTCCGGAGGTGATCTATGTATACAGCACTAATGATTCGTGCAAGCTGGGTCTTATTCTGCCTGATTACTCTTGCAACCGCGTCGTTTTCTCAGGGCTCGTCGAGAGCGACAACGGGTCCGATACCTAGTCCGACTGCCAGTCCCACTTCCCAACAGATTGTTTATACGGGAAGCCTTTTCGGCTATTTCCGTGTTCCGGATCTGCAATCGGGCATGACTCCCCGCGGTTGTCCCATTCTGACGCCTATTCCGACGCCTTCGTCCGCGTCGAAGCCTGACTGCTCGAGCTCGGAGAAAGACGACAAGAACGAGAATCAAAACAGCAAAGCTGCCTCCCAGTTCCTGAAAAAGAAAAACCGATGCTTCGAGAACGCCATCCTGGTTGGAACGGGCGACAATTTCGCTCCCCGACTGGAAGCGCGGGTGTTCGATCCTGAGGCTAAGCCGCTTTTGGACCCTTTGGACCTGAAGCCAAGAAACTACCAACCTGGAAACAAGGAACTCTACTCTTGGTATGAACTCACGGAGGAGCAGCAAAACGCAACTGGAGCTAAAAGCCGCTGGGTTTTCTACGACAGCGTTAAGAAGTTTCCAGATTTGGAGAAGCAACTTAGAGAAGGAAATGGAACCATTCCGACTGATAACGTAGGTTGCTTCCTCGCTGCTGCTGGATACACAGCCGTCGTTCCCGGTAAGCACGACTTCTACTTTGGCCCCGAACGTGTGCGCGAGTTGGCGCGGTTCATGGCAAGCATCACGGCGTCAAAGGACTACAAGCCGGTGCAGATGCTCGGCGCAAATCTGGTGATCAAGACAGTGCCGGTTGATAAGCAGGCACCTCGGTCGGACCAAAAGACGGATCTGTGGTTCAAAGTCGGTTGGCCTGAAAAGTACCCGGTTCTGAATCTCACGGATGGAAAATCAGTCTATCCCTGGTTCTCGGACATCCATGTGAAGATAGCAGAGTTCGATCGTAACGGAAGATTACTAGACATTTTCCGGAGTTGGTTCTTGAAGTATGGCGGGTCACCAACTGACAAGGACGTCAAACGTTTCGTTCACAGTATTTCGACCGACCCTAACTATTCGGCGGAATTACAGAGGCTCACCGAAGCGGTTGATGGGTTTTCTGACCCTTTCTATGTCTGCCATGCCAAAGGGGGTCCTGACCAGATCGTGAATCCAAAAACAAGGAACTCGGAGTGTCGCTTGCTGGAGCGTAAAGAAGCTCGCATCGATGGCAACGCTCTCATGTACTATCTACCGCTCGATTCGATTGTGGTCGGAAAGAAGAACCACTTCACAACCGTGTTGCCGGCCCAGAACTATGGACTCTGCCGCTTAGACGGAACCGCTCCCAGGCCATACTGCCTTCGCTTCTCAGTGCATACTCCCTTTTTCAATTATCCTCGTCAGGTAGCGTTGCCAGGCAAAGAGCCGGACGTGTCGATGGGTAAAGATTACACCGATCCCGATCCCTTCGTCGTTGTCGAGAAGAATGATGGCAGTGGACCGTACGATGTAGCAATCTTCGGCGTCGTGGATCCGAGCATACGCGAGCAGGTTGGCATATTGAATTTCTCCTGGCTCAACGAAGACGATAAAAAAACCGTAGACAAGAAATTAAAGACTGTGGTTAGTGCGGAAGATCCTGCTGAAGCTCTTAACGAACAGCTTGATTACTTCCAGCGCTGGTACAAGAGTAAAGACGGAAGGCCGTTATTGAAAATACTACTTGCCCAAATGAGCCCGCCGCTTGCCAGAGTGCTGGTAGCCCGCCTTCCGCAATTTCAGGTCGTTGTGACGGAAGCGGATCAGGAACAAGCCACGAGTGAAACAGTTTCGAAGACAGAATGGTCGCCAAATGGTCGCGCTGGGGCTTTTGTTGCTGTTCCATCGCCGTACTTTGATCTCGAGCAAGGTGAAGGTCTTGAAGGTACTCTGCACTTCGGGTTGATTGAAGCTTTAAAGAAAGCAGCGTCGTGGGAGTTGAGTCTGACCAAGGAGAAGATCGTGGAACCGGAGCCGGTGCCAATTAAGCCGCCGACAACCGAGCCGTCGACCGCGTTGTCGTGTGCGCCGTCGAATACTGCGCAAACATTCCAAGGTCGCGTTGATTCTCGCTTGTGTTCGTGTTTGTCTTCGGCTGGCCCCGCGACCCAAAAACCTGAGGCGCCTTTCGATCGCATCAAGTGGCTAACCCTTTGCGCGATGCGGGAGCGAGCTGGCGCCGATGTTGCCTTAATTCAGAAACGCGATTTCTACCAGGAATTCCGAGCCATCGGTCAATATAAACCGACGGATCCCAAGCAGACCCAACAGATCCTGGACCGGATTATTTGGAAAGGTGACCTGCTAACACTCTTGTATGTCCCGGGTAGCGCGCTTAAGAAGACGCTGGAGCAATCGAAGAAGTACGACGATGACGACAAGAACCTCCTGTCGCTAGCGGACGAGAAATTCCACGGCTTGGAATACCTGGGGATCAAGAAGGTCGGCAGCGACTATCTGGTAAACGAAGTTCCGGTCGATGACAAGAAGATATATGCCGTAGTTACGACCGACTATATTGCTGCTGGTGACACCGGCTACCCGGATCTAGCGACTGCCCTTAGCCCGAAAACGCGCTCCACACAGTTTCCAGATAAGTTGGACACCGTCAGCGGCATCGTCTGCCGCAAGCTCTTTCTCTCCGAGCAAGAAGCTGACGAAAACTGTCTGCCCGACTTGAAGCGCGACAGTTATCTCGATGCGTCTAACGACCAGCCTGTACCCTCCTACGAGCGGCCTGGTTTGGGCCCGCCCTCGAGCAAAAGGCCCAACAGCATCCCATCTGGATACTCTTTCTGAAGAACTTTAGTCTGGGCTTCAACGGTTTGAGTAACAACATGAGCGATGCTGATGTAGCTAAGAAATTCGGCGGAGTTTCGACGCCGGGTGTCACCGCAAAGAAAAATCAAACCCTGACTATGGGACTGGATCTGCGGCTCTCGCGCTCTTCTCACAAGACTGAGCCTTTCATTGCGACCACAATCGATTACAAAAAGCTGTCCATTGGAGACCTTACTCCTCAGGTAAGTCAGAAAACCAATCGATTGACTGGAGAGGCCGGTTATGTCCAGAACATCCGCGGAGGACGATCGCAGAAGCGGATGGGCATTAACTTTTCATTCTATGTCGAAACACAATTACAACGACCGTTTACCGACTTCACATTGGGTACGGGAGAGCTGCTGAAGGTCACTCAAAGTCGCTCAGTGCTGTTACTGCCCCGCATTGGTCTGCGCTGGCAGAAAGGCTCGAACTCCTTTGAAGGTGGATTGCAGGCAGGCAGGGAAGTTAATGCACTTGCTGGGTATCGCTTCACCACAAATGGATCGACCGTTGAGTGCCTCCCGAACGTGGCAGAAACCTTTGCTGATTGCATCAAGAGGCTGAGTAAGCCGCCGGCCACGGCGATAAGCAAAGACTCCGCCAGTTCAGCATTATTACTTAATCGGCCCCGCGCCGGATTCTACTGGAAATCCAGCCTTTCAATTCTCTTCAGTAAGAAAGTTACTTACGAACTAACTCAGACAGCCGACTTCTTCTTCAATTTCAGCCAAGACAATGCTACCGACGCGAGATATCGCGATGAGTCGAAGAATAGCCTCAAATTCAATATCTTTCCGAGCTTCTACATTGGCCCAAGCTTCCGCTGGTTGTTATACGAAAACAAAATAAACAAGAAGTTCTTGTTTCAGAGGGAGTTTGGATTTGAGACGACCTTCAGTTTCAATTTATTCAACCATCGCGAGAAGGTGGTTCAGATCAGGAACAAGCCATAAGGAGATGGACGGTCGACCAGTGCCACGGGTCCAATTAGTAACTCACCTTGAATCCCGCGAGGTCTGGCGAGGGTAGTCTTTTTGCGCGTCCAGGCAGCGTCCAAGCCGCGTCTAAGCGGCGTTTATGTGGCGTTTCTCGATGTCGATACGGCGTTACGACGGCGTCGATACGGTTCCGAAGTGAGAATGGCCGACAGGCGCAGATGTTTTCACCATCGCGGCCATCCTTGGGCATAGCGATATCCGCATGACTTCGCGGTATACACACTCTACGGACAGAGCGAGAAAAGCCGCGGTGGAGAGCCTCGCGGGGAAGTTGTGGTCAAGTTCTGGTCAAGATTTGCCGAGAGGGAATTCGGCGATTGACAACGGCAGTGTTGAGCTGATGTACCAAACGTACGAGGGCATGCAGGCAAATCCGTCGGACCCGCTGGCCAAAGCAGCGGAGCAGGGACCCACGTTCATTTTCATGGAGGTCGCGGACATCAATGCCATTGCTTCGGCGCTGCATGAATCCGAAGTCGTGAAAGGCATTCATGAGACGGGTTACGGCGCGAAGGAGATCGTCGCGAAGGAACCGGGCGGCCATTACGTGATCTTTTCGCAGTTGCCCACCCAAACGAAGCAGTAAACCGAAGGAGTGCCATGCCCAAAGAAGAACGCAAATTAAGAGACCTGGTGTCGGTTGGTCCGGCGATGCTGGAAGACTTTGAGTTGCTCGGAATCACGTCGGTGAGTCAGCTTCGGCGGCGAAGTCCTCAGCGAATGTATCATGCTTTGTTGCTTGAGAGGACAACGGATCGATCCTTGTTGTCTCGATGTGTTCGTGGCCGCGGTCGCGCAGGCGAAAGATCCAGACCTGCCAATTGAACAACGTGAATGGTGGTATTGGAGCAAGCTTCGCAAGGCCGGTCAGAACACTGTGCACAACTCCTGGGACACTCTGATGTTCGAGTAGCGATTGCTTTTTTTGTCATCGATTTTCATCGATTTGCAGTGAGTCGAGTGACGCATCGGTGACATTTTCCGGTCGGAATTTCTTGCCCTTCGTAGTCTTGCAGCCTTGGCTTGAGACGAGCTATGGCGCGGCCCTCTTCTTAGGTGCCTGCAATTCGGCTTCAGCCGATAGCAGCAATATCACTAACATCAGAACCGTGGTGATCATCCGCGCTTTTTTATCCCAAGCTTTTGTCGAGTCGAGTTGGATAAGCCATCGTTCAGTTTTCCTGTTACGCTCCCATATCCCAGCCCTGGCAGCGGTGTGTAGAACACCTGGTTTTTAGTGCGACGGCACGCAGGTCGAAGGAGGAGAGCTCAACGCCCTTCCGCTTGCCGTTTGCTCCCGTGCGCGAAGAGCCAGGAGCGCTCCCTCTTCGTGCGCGTATCTTGCCCGCGCGGAGCGATTGAGACAGTTCAAGTTTCCCAAGGCGCCATCAATGAGGTCAACGCGCGTGGCGTGATACATACAACCGGTCCCGGGCTTCTCCGGCGTGAGCGCAGTCCAGCAGTGCGCCAGGAACTCTCGTTCAGCTTGTTTATCATGGCCAATCATTCCCGTACGCCACTGATCTATGTGCCGCAGTTCATGGCCCACCTGAAGAACTCGTCTGGCAAAATAGGCTTCCGTGGTATGCTCCACGAAATAAGTACCTACGCTGATGACGCCGGTGGCTTGCGGTCCGGTTCCGACGCGTGTTGTGCGCAGTCCCGACACGTCAGAAACGTGGACCACTGCGGATACCTTACCGACTTCAGATGGATAGTACGTCCGCAAAATGCTCCAGACCGTGGCCACTGCGCGGTCCCATATCCCGCGATTTCGGTCGCCAGCGGCCGTAATGATTGCGCGCGCGGTTGCATCCAGTGGGTTGGTACATTGACGCCGAACCGGTGTGCGCGTGGGAGTAACAGCGCGGGTCGGACCTGGCGCCGGAGTTTGTCCAAGCTCACTTAACGTCCATTGGTACATGCTTCGTTCCTTTCATGGAATAAGCCCAGTCGCATTGCGACGGAACTTGTGAAATAAGACGTAAGGCGTTCTCGTTTCCCGCGTGAAGAGGACGAGGCTCAGGGTCCCACTTGCGTCTCCATCGCGCTGACAATCGCAAGCAGATCGTCGGACATGTCGGCAATCGCGCGCTGAGCCTCGGTTGTCTCAAGCGCCGCTTTGAGCGCCGGGTCGCGGAGCCAGTGGCGGCGGATGTAAGACTTCAGAAATGTCACGGGTACGAATCCCACGCTGATACCAATGCCGGGGCCTCGCGTTCTCTTCGCCATCCTGCGGGCGTCCGCTTCGGCGATCGCTTCCCCCACCCGCGCGGTGAAGACGTAAGCAAGGACCTCTTCGAGCAGCTTGTCGGCGATGAATGACGCCACATTCCCTTCGAAGCGAACATTGCCCTGCTTTTCGAGAATTGTAATCAGCCTTGCGAAATGGCCTTCCATCTTCGCGCGAGGTGCGGCGAATCCGATGAAGTTCAGCAACGAACGGGTTCCGCGCGAGGGAAATTCCGCGGCCGCCGCCAAGCCAAACTTGCCCTCGAAACTGCGGACCACGGCACGCAGCATGTGCGTCATTTCGTGGATCGCTACGCCCACCATCTCCTGCGGCCGGGCGCTCGAGAGCGGTCGCGCGTAGAGTTGAATCCGGCTGGACCAATCGCCGATCGCGCGGTGATCGCCACTTGCGAAGGGCGAGTCCTGATCACTGACAAACAGGCGAACGTCGTACAAATAGGGCCGCGACACGACTCCGCCCGGCTGTCTAATGACAGTCTCGAAGCGCAACCGCGCTGAGCCTGTGACCGCCTCTCCCTGCTGATTGAGAACACCGAAGCCACTCGGAAAGAAAGTGCGTAGCCCTTCGATCATTTGTTGAAGCAATTCCTGTTGCGCCGCGGTCTTAAGAAACGGCGTGGCCTCAGTGGCGAGTAGCAGCGCCTGGGTCATCGTTTTCGCCACCAGCTTTATGCCATCCGCTGCGACTCTGCTGATCGTTGGCGCGGCTTTCGCCGGCGCTGGCGGCTGGCCCAAAGCAGTACCGCGTGCGTAACCAGGCGATTGCGTGCGCGATGCGCCGCTTGCCGGCGCTCGCGGCGCCGGCAGCGCCCCTATCCTTTTGCACAATGCGTCGTCTTTTTTGAGCTTCGTGGCCAATTCCGTCAGGTTGGAATTGAATCTGCCGACCACGTTCCTCGCCAGACTATCCAGACCGAGGCCCTGAAAGTATGCCTTGGCGATGATGTCGGGGCTGTAGAGAGCGATCAGTTGATTCGCGCAGCGCAACTGATCCTGGTACATGTGGAAACGCGGGCGATGAGAACTTGTGGATCGCCTCGTGCAGCGCGTGTCCCACATTGGCGTCCGGTCGCAAGTGAATCGCGGCAGTCGGGCGGTGATAAAAGCCGCGCCTGGTTATCAACTCCTTCTCCTCCGCCGACCCCACCGGGATAACGATTTTGTGCAATTTGAGGTAGGCGTGGTCGAAGGTGACGTCGAAATCGTGATGGACGAAATTCTTCGGGATCATCACCCTCGCCAGTTGTTGCGCAATGTAGGGCCTCAGCGCGCGGCTCCTCTCTAAAACTGTTTGAATCAGAGAGGCGGTTGTCTCGCCGACTCGCGTCGTCGCTGTTACTCCCGCCCTTTTGAATACGTCGATCGGAAAGAGGCCGAGCGGTGGGGGGGCCAATCGCTTCTCGTGTTCCGTTCTGAGGGCGTCACGACGCGCTTTCAGCTTCTCAAGCTCCTGCAGCTCGGCTTCGAATTCGGGCCCGGCAGTTATGGGTTTTGCTTGCGGGCCGGAGAGTCGGTCATAGATGTACATGCGCTGACCTCACCGGATCGGCCTATTCGCGGCCTGCTCACATTGTTTGCGGAGTTCCTCCTTCTGTTGGTCTCCGAGGCGCGCTCCCGACTGACTCAACAGAATCTCCAGCCCGTGGCAAGAGCCGCTTATAACAGCGTCCCGGATTTCGCGAGCCAACCAATGCGGAAGCACGGAGAGTGTGTCGTCGAGCCATTGGCTGAATGATTTACCGCGAGGCGCCGGAGGAATCGGCGGGTTGTAACGTTGTTGTTGTCGCCGTCGCTCCGCCTCCTCCTCGATGTGTTTTGCAGCCTCCTCGCCCGCTTTCCTCACGTCCACTGATGGCGTTTGCGGCGGCGGTGTTGGTGGCACGGCACCGGTGATGACAAAGACTTCTACTCTACGATTGCGCGCCCTACCGTCACTCGTTCGATTATCAGCTATTGGCATGGTTTCTCCCGGACCCGGTTCCACCAGAATCAATACCTTTCGCGCGAGCCCCTGAAGTCTGTTCAGCAGTTCGTCTTTGACTGCCTGCGCACGCCGGTCGCCGAGACCGCGGTTGTATTTCTCGTCGCCTGTGCTGTCTGTATGACCCACAAGACGAACGGTCGTGATTGGTTGCGCGGTTCTCCAACTCAGCGTCACGGCGGTGGCCAGGTTGTTTACCATGCTCCTGAGACGTTCAGTCAGTGAAGATTTGTTGAAATC
>WNGN01003513.1_pt1 | contig 10655 bp, 8 predicted proteins | sample 5400561 | NCBI WGS metagenome assembly WNGN01 (sample SAMN13153379, study PRJNA577476) | soil metagenome | isolation source: 115 cm soil or saprolite under Garry oak tree replicate 2 | place: USA:California | collected 2016-06-15 | reverse complement strand
TGGATTGGCTCGCTGCTGTGGCTCACCATTTCCTACGATCACACCTTCACGGCGTTGACGAGCCAGCAGACACAACTCACCTTTCTGGTCGAGGTTTCAGGATGGGGAGTCCCTCTCTTTGGCAGGCTTTTTGCTGCAGTGTACAATCGGAACTTGAATACAGCTATTCCTCAACTTATTACAGAGCTAAATGCGTTGAAACAATGAACAGGTGAGAAGAAAGTGTTGTCGTTTGACTCATAAATCTGCCAAAACGTTGAGATATGCGTCAGAAGAAAAAAATGGCGAGGATATGTGTCAAATTTCGACCATATGTTCTTTCAAGCTAGCGGGGAGAGGTTGAGGAAGATAATGTTTCCCGCAGCCTCTCCTCGCTGCCGTGACAAATGACAAGGGTGGTGCTCCGACAGATGCTGGTAAATGACGTAAAAACCGCCTCCTGACCAATCTTGGTGAATTGATGAGACTTTGAGATCTCTGTCTTGATCTCCATCCAAAAATCCCCTTTCAACATAAGCTCATCTTTTCACCAAGATTAGTCAGGAGCCATGGTTTGGCAGATCACGGCATCCGATCCTGACACATGATCGTCTCCACCGTTGCGAGCGTGTGAGAGCGTCGGTTAGGGCCGACGCCCCCAGGCCGTGAACATCAGGGGGGCGCTGATGGCAAACTCCGGGTCATCCAGCAGGGTGAGCACCTGTGCGATCTCCTCGTGCGTGATGAGCCCGGCGCCCTCGGCCTCCTCTCGAATCTGCTCGAAATTCGCCCCAGTCAGGCGCGCACCTGGAGATCTCCCCTGCCAGACGGCCACGTAGCCCTCCATGCCCAGGTTGACCAGGCCGTGCGCCCGCAGACGCCGATACAAGCTCCGGCCCCAGGTCGATGGCAGTTCCCCACTGCGTGCGGCTATGAGTTGGCCTTGGGTCGCCAGCATCTTCCGATAGAGCGCAGCGGCAGCAGCATCACTCGTCGGATACCCGGGGTCGATCAAGGGTGGATCGAAATCCTCCACGATCAGCCAGCCTCCTGGCTTCAAAGCTGTTACCATCCGCTCTAAGGCCACCTCGCGTGCTGGCACGTGGATGAGCACCAGTCGGGCGTGAATCACATCAAAGGTCTGTGCGGGCAAGGGATCGGTGCCAATGTCGTGGCGCTGGATCTCAAGAGAAGGGTGGTCAAGCGAGGCGCTCTCCACGAGAAAGCGTGGGTCGATATCGGTGACCAGCACATGGCCGGCTTGCCCGCAGCGCTCTGCCAGCCATGCCGCAATCGATCCCCCACCACCGCCGACTTCCCAGCACTGCCACCCTGGGCCAATGCCAGTGGCCTCCAGGTGGCGGATGGTCCAGGGATCGTAGAGCGTCTCCAGGCTGCTAAACCGCTGGCTGGTAGGCTGTCCGGCATTCCCAAAGATGTAGGTGCTCATAGCTCACTCCTTGTCGCTGCGCGCGGCGCATCCTGCCAGGTTCTTCCCATACGGCGCATACGTAGGTGTGGAGGGTCCACTGGGGAGCCTGTGCTGCTGTTGCCGCTCGCCGAACGCTCCGACTTCCGGCTGGAAGTCTCCCTGCTGGACTCTCGCCAGCAGCTTCACCCAGGCCAGGACTTGCGGCATCGAGGTGGGCAACGTGAACCGGTACGGGAGGTCATGATCGCCACCCGCCCCGCGTTCGCACTCTTCCCTTCTCTTCTCCAGTGGGCTCATGCAACTTTCGTCGGGTGTGCCGCCGGTTTCGGCAGGGATGGTGGTCGTTCGCTCGTGTGCTCGTGACCCCCCAGCTGATGCTTCCCTCACTGCTCCTCGTGGAGTGAACCCCCTTTCTTGCAGGAACTGTGTTGCCGGGACCGAAGTGGACTCCAGTCCCTGGTTCTCGCGCACGAGCTGCTCGTTCAACGTTTCCCGTGAGCAGGAAGAGAAGAGGCGCAAGCGGTCGTGCGGAAAAGCCCGATAAAACTGCAGCCACTGTAACAGGGTATTCAGCGAACTGAGCGGTGTGGATTTCCACTGCCAGGTCGACGGCTGACCGGTCTGGATCGCGACACGATAATACATGCTCTGTCTCCTTCCAAGCTGCGCTTTCAAGATGATCGCCTCCGCCAAGAGTGTCTCTTGGTTCGCAACGCACGCCTACTATGGTGACCCCTATGAGGCCTTCTTGATCACCTCGACTGGATCATTGACCTACATCCGCCACCCATTGGACAACGCTGAGATACTTCTTGACTACTTCGCTACGTGGATCAAAACCTCACCCTCGCTCGTTTGGGGTGGACCTGGCGAAATATCTGCCAAATTCTGCCTCGCCCAGTCGGCAGCGAGCCTGTTGGCTTCTTCCGCCGTATCTTGCGTCTCAAAGACGTTAATGCCTATCCCCTCGTCGTTCCCGAGGTTGACGAAGTCATACGCTACGAAGCCCGGCAGATTGCGGAGGGTAGGCACCAAGCCGTCTTGGATTCGTCGTGCCAATTCATTCAGAGAACCAGGATTGGCCTTACCTCGTCGGATGGCTGCGTACATAGTTTGTTGCTCCTTCCTGTGTGTTGCTTCCTTTGTCGTGGAAATGTTTGCGCTAAAGCTGAGATACGATGCTTGGAAAGCAATCTACAATTTTAGCTCTGTAGGCTGCCTCGTGCTGGTTGCCTGCTTACCAGCATAATTATACAGATTCTCAGGTGTTCTCCCACCTTCCTGGCCCACTTTTGCCGGACGAGGGGGGATCGCTGCAAAGACCATCCAGGGTCCCATGAGGGCGAAGATGTCTCCCAAAGCAAGGAAGAACCCGAGGGCGAGGAGCCCGACGGCGATGGAGAGGATCATCGTTCCCCATCCCTCGACGTCATTGTCTGCTGACCTGGAAAACGCTCCGGTTTTTCTTTCCTGCGTCAGACGATATGCCTGCAAGCTCCCTTCTCTCATGGTTTCACCTTCTCTCTGTGTCTCTGGCCTGTATTCTTCGGTCTGCTCACAGTTTACTGTGCATCGTGCAGTAACGCTTCTGTAGTATTACCAGAAGTGCTTACCAGTTTGTGCGTGGTCAGGGGAAAACAGGTGCGAGGATGTACCTGTTAGCATTACCAGGAAGGCGTGCATGAAACACACGGCGAAGGAGGAACACCCCGGTGGATGTTTGCTTGCAGGCCCAAAAACTGGGTCAATCAGGAGTACGTCAGCGCCACGGTTCCTCAGACCAGGTGCTGCTCGATCGCGTAGCGGGTCGCAGCATTGCGTGAGGAGACCCCGATCTTGCTGTAAATCGAGGTGAGGTGAAAGTTGACGGTGCGTGGGCTCACGACCAGTTGTGCTGCCACCTGGGTATTCGTGAATCCTTGAGCGACCAGGCGCAGGACCTCCACCTCTCGTGCCGTCAGCCCGCAGGGGTACGTCGGCGGTGTCTTGGAGCGTAGCGCGGCTGCCGGTTTCGCAGGGATCATCACTGGTTCCCCTCGGGCGGCCAGAGCTTGCTCCGGCGTCATGGTCCGTCCCTCTTGCCACGCAGGAGCAAAGTCAGACTCTCCCAACTGGGCCCGGGCAGTGGCCACCGCCTGCTCATAGCCGACACGATCACCAGGCGGCAGGGAAACACCCGTTGCTTCGTGCAGCGCCTCTGCTGCTCCCCACACCTGCGCAGCCCATGTCAGCTCTCCCTGTGCCGCGACCACACCTGCCAGCCCATTCAGATTGAAAAGAGTGAGAACCTTGTCGCCCAGTTCCAGGGTGAGCACCAGGCTCTGCTGATAGAAGCCTCGGGCGGCTGTCATCTCACCCCGCTGTGCCTCGATCCGACCCCTGGTATGAAGCCCCCAGGCTATCTGCCAGCGGTTCCCGAGCTCCCGAGCAATTGCCAGGTGCTCCTGAGCCAGACGGTCTGCCCTGGCTGTCTCGCCCGAACTCAGGGCAACCAGCGCAGCAAGCCAGGAGTGCGCTGCAGTCCAGTGCCGGGATCCGAGCTTGGTGACGATCGTCTGTGCCTCCTGGAGCCGGTGACGGATGGTCGCTGTATCAGCCAGGGTGTTCCACCAGAGCGAGATGGCAGACTGGATGAGGGAAGCAGCTACCCCGAGGTCGTTGCCTGCGTTCCGATAGAGCAGCAGCGCCTCCTCGTAGAGGGCCTGCCCCCTGACGAGCTCTCCACGTTTGCCAACAACCTCTGCCAAAGAGTAGAGCGCATCGGCGACCTCCACCGGCTTACCCACCTGCCGTATGAGCCTCACCCGCTCCTCCAGGCGACCGGTGGCCTCGGCCATCTTGCCCCTCCTCCAGGCGACCGTTCCCAGCAAGCCAAGGCAATCGGCGATGCCGCGCGTGTTCCCCAGTTCTCGGTACAGAGCCAGGCACGGCTCGGCCAAGCCCTCTGCTCGCGCATAGTCGCCCTGCTGAAGCGTCACATGGGCGCCCGCACGCAAGACCTTGACGCGCAGGGAGACGCTGGCCCCCTGGCTTCTGGCGAGGGCCCGCTCCAAAAAGGTACGGGCTTCACTGTAATGCCCATGCACCCACCAGAAGTGCCAGAGCGCGGCGCTCAAGCGCAAGGCGATGTCCCTGCGCTCCGCTGTCTGCTCGTCTGCCACGTCCTCCAGCGCCCATTCCAGAGCCGCACGCAGGTTATCGTGCTCCTGCTCCAGCCGTTCCAACCACACCGCCTGGTGGGGTCCCTGCAGTTCCGACTCCGCCTGCTCTGAAAGCTGCAGGAAGAAGTGTGCATGCGCCGCCTGGGTGGTCTGCAGCTCCCCAGTTTCGGCAAGCAGCTCCAGCCCATACTCCCGCAGGGTTTGCAGCATCAGGAAGCGCGGCTCCTCTGCCTCCTGCTCGCTCTGCTGGATGAGGCTGTGATCCAGCAGCGAGGCGAGGGTGTTCAAGATGTCTGGGCTCCTTCGGCCCGCCCCCTGGCCAAACGCCTCGGCTGCCGAAAGCTGCCAGCCGCCCGCAAAGACCGCGAGCCGCCTGAAGAGCGCTTGCTCCTCGGGCGAAAGCAGGTCGTAGCTCCACTGGAGCGTCTGGCGCAACGTCTGCTGGCGAGCAGGCGCGGTGCGTGGCCCGCCGGTGAGCAACTGCAAGCGCTGCGAGAGGCGCGCCAGGAGGGCTTGAGGTGGCAAGAGTCTGACGCGGGCGGCAGCCAGTTCGAGAGCCAAAGGCAACCCATCCAGGCGCACACACAGCTCGGCAATCGCCCGTGCATTGGTGGCCGTGAGCTGAAAGCTGGGAAGCAGGCTGCATACCCGTTGCACGAAGAGGGCCACTGCCGCCGACTGGGCGATGTCCGAAGGCAGCAGGTCCTTGGAGAGATCAGGCAAGGCGAGGGGAGCAACGGGAAAGACCTGTTCGGCCTGCAAATGCAGCACCGCTCGGCTCGTCACCAGGATGCTGAGACGCGGGCAGCCAGCCAGAAGGTGCTCGAGCTGTGAGGCGGCGGCCACGACCTGCTCAAAGTTGTCGAGCAGCAGCAACAGACGCTTGTCTTGCAGAAACCATTTCAACAGATCGAGCAGGAGGAACCCTTCGCGCTCTTTGATCGCCAGGTGCTGGGCAATGGTGGGCAGGATCAGGTCCGGGTCACTGATGGGGGCAAGTGAGATGAAAGAGACCCCATCGACGAAGTCCTTGGCCAGGGAAGTTCCGACGTGTACAGCCAGGCGGGTTTTGCCAACGCCACCCGTGCCGACCAGGGTGAGCAGGCGCACATCGGAACGAAGCAGAAGGCTACAGATGGCCGCGACGTCCTGCTCGCGCCCAATAAACTGGGTAAACTGTGCGGGCAGAGGAGCAAGGATGCCAGGCCCTGCTCCCTCGCCCAATCTCGGCTTGACCACTCTTCGTTCACCATGCATCGTGAAGGATCCTCCGTTGTCCTGACGAGAAGCGAGAGGGAGGGATGTCATCCCATCCAGATGCTCCACCCAGGAGGGACTCATGATGTCCAAGCGATCGTTTCAACCGCCTGTTCGTGGCCACTGCATTGAACGTTCATCAACAGAAGAAGTGCTACTCCTTTTTCTGAACGAGTACCCATGCAGTTCCCTGTTCCATCCAACGAGTGACATTGCGCACCGCGCGCAACTTTCGCGGAGGATGCGGCGCAATCACCACCGACTGCCCTTTGATCTCGGCTTTACTCACCGAGCCGCATGTCGGGCATTGCACGACTTCCACCGTTGACTCCAGCCAACGAACCACCTCCAGTTGAATCGGTCCTGAGAACGAACAATGGGTGGCTTCTCCCTCTGCCTGTGCCGTTCCCACCTGATCTCGACGGGGAGATGGCTCACCGACACGACGCTTCGGATTGCGCGCCTTCTGATCAACCGTCACGTCTTTGGGGGAAGGCGTAGAGGGGGAAGCAGGAGCAAGAGCAGGAGGCTTTGGGACAAACGTTGGCATACTCGCCAGGTTCGACAAGTAGCCGTTTTGTCTGTCGGCGTACTGGAATTCGGCTTCCCCACTTCTGGCATCAGCGCGCATGCGCTCCCATTTGGCATCAGGCAGCACAGACTTTTCCAAATGAGCGCGGGTCAGTTCAGCGCTTGCTTCCCGCAACGCTCGGTACAGTGCTCGCACCAGCCATTGCTTCAAGATTCCGATACACCCGAGACTTCCCTCAAAGAAATACCACCACCGTTGCAGAAGACCATCGTGATCCACTCTCAGAGGGATCTGCTTGAGTAACGACGAGAACGCATTGCGAAACGCCTGACAGTCGGTTTCGTCTTCCATGTGGTAGGGGGCAAAGTGGAATTCCGACCCGCGCCTGGCCATTTGCCCATCGAGATTGCAGAAGGGGAGCAAATCGTACGTGCCGATCAAAATGTGCAAGACGCCGGTCTCCGTGGTCATGGACTTGATCCAATTGAGCTGGTCTTTGGGCTGTTTGCCGTCGCCGGACTGGATCAGATGTTGGGCTTCGTCCAAGATCACTGTACGCAGGGCAAGCCTCCGAAGCTCTTCTTCATAGGCATCGCGCACTTCCGGGTTATCCGGGTACGCGGTGGCCTTGCCTCTGGGCCTCTTCTTCTCGACCAGATGCTCGGCTGTGGTCACATCCACCTTGATGCGTCGATCAATGGTGGTTTTGCCCAGGAGCGCCAGCCCTTTCTGGTAGAAGTCGGTGCGATGGAACAGAGCGCCATCCGGTGGACGCGTATTGATCAGGAGCGCGCGCCGAGTGCCCTGCCCATTCGATCCTTGCTTCGGCGTATTCAACCGCCTGGTCAGCACCTCCGCCAGCTTCGACTTGCCGACGCCACTTGGTCCACAGACCACTACGAAGGCCACGTCTGCTGGTTCCCAGATCGTATCCAGCACTTGCGTTTGCACCTGCACCAGCCGGGGATGCCACACCGCATAGGCTTTGAAGCGATCGAGAAGGGCCTGGGGTTCTTGTGGCAAGGGCTCAACTAGATCATCCGGTGGGTGAAGAGATTCCTCCATCAGCGATACTCCTCATAGACTTGCAACGTCGTCAGGTCAACGGGAGCAAAGCGAGAAGCCAGCGTCTCAAAAGCCTCGCTCTGAGGCAGCGAGTCCTTCGAGACCGACCGAGGCTGATCTTTTGCCTGTGATCGATTCTGTTCCATGTGATATACCACCACCTGATTCTCAATGTCTCGCTGACGCTGGAGCAGCACGGCCTCATACGCCTCGATCTTGGCCAGAAACTCGGCCAGGCGTTTGGCGTCGATCGGCGTCCTGACATGGCTGTCCCGGTTCTGTGCTCGCAGCTCTGCACTGGCCAGCGTGATCTCCCGTTCGGAATGCCCATGCAACTGCCCGTAATACGACGGGGTGATGCACTCGATCCAATGGTTGTGGACGAAGGCATAGACGTGGCTGATGTCAAAGGGATCATAGCGCAGCTTCACTTTGGTCCCAACGACCCCCGGAGAGGCCAACACGTCATTCCAGTACAACAGATAGTGGAACTGAATGCCGTGATTGCGGTAGACCAGCGCGGTGTCTCGTGGCGAGCCGGGAAGGGTCAGGACCCGAAACACGTCATCATAGCGGATCCGTCGGTGTTCTCGTTGTCCACCCAGATCCAGTCCGCTCTCCCACGCCTCACGAGGGCTTTGCCCCAATGCCGGGTGCGTTTGCTGATCATAGACCTCGTAAGCCCACTCACAGAGGAAGTCGTACAGGTCTGGCAGTTGCCACACCGCTTGCTGCTTGGGGTTGACGGCTTTGGTCATCAGGCGCGCCGTCTTGCTGACCTGGGTGTTGCCTAACAAATTGAAGACAAATTCCGTGTTGGTCGTCCCAAACAGGCGCTCAATCACCGAGCCATAGCGAGGTTTGGCCCAGGGGCGATATTTCTTGTGACAGGAATAGCTGTTGAGAAGGGCTTCAAAATACCGACTGCGGAACTCTTTGCCGCCGTCGACCACCAGCATCTGAGGGAGCCGGCCCAGCCTGCGCACGCAGACGCGCAGCACCATCATCACGGAGCGATAACTGGGGGGATCAAAGGTCAGATACACGGCCAGCAGGCGACGAGAGTAGGCATCGACCAGAAAGGTGGCCCACGGTCGGCCCAGCGGTTTGCCCAGACTCGAAAGCAGTTCGATATCGAGTTGCGTATGATCGATGTGGGCAATTTCCCACGGACGATCGCCATGCCGGGGAGTGGTGCGCTCCAGCTCCCAATGCCAGGTGCTCTCCTGGTAGGCTGCCCTCGCTCCCCTGCGCTTCGTAGTCTCGGCCGGACTGCTCGCCTTCTTCACATGCCGATAAAAAGTCCGCTCCGTGACCGGCTGGACGTGTTGTTGCAGGCAGGTGCGCTGGTAGGCCACAAAGACCTCGCGGGCTTTCTGTTGTTTGGGGCGAGCATACAGCTGCTCAATGGCTTCGGCGAGTAAACGGCGGCTTTCTTCGGCAGCTTTGGGCGTCCGATTGCCGCGTGCGGCGGTTTTCGGCAAGAGTCCGACGTAGCCACAGCCATAGGCGGCCTCAGCATCGCGAAAGTGGGCGAGCCAATCGCGAATGGTACGTGTCGGCGTGCCCGCATACACCTCGTGCTGCTTGTCCCGGTAGGCTTCGACTAGTCGATATCGCTGGTTGGCCACATCGAGGGCTTCGGGTCCAGCTTCGGTGAGGAGTCGATGGACTTCTTCGGAGAGAGCCATCGCCGCACTTTGAGACGTGTCTCTCACTTGAATTTCATGTGTGTCAACCAGATGCAGAAACACCGGGGTCTCCAATTGGATCAGCGTTCCCTCTTCTGGCAGCAGCGTCGTGGTTGTCTCACCCAGATTGAGCAAGGTCCACCGCTTGGAGTCCCAGTCGAGCGGCGCGTTGGCATACAGAGTGGTGAGGTGTGCGCCTTCCATCCGCCCAAACGGAGCGCTGCCAGATCTGGTCCGCAGAAGTGCGTGTGCTTCGGCAGTGGGTCGGTCCAGGTAGAGGGGGAGATGCTGATGGTCTTTGAGCCAGGTCGTGTACAAATCCGCATACAGGCGATTGCGGGCAATGAGGGCGTACACATCATCCACACGCAGGTGCGGGTGTTGTGCTCGCAAGGCCGCCAACGTTATGCCTGGGGTTGCTTCCACTGCCTCCAAGATGTGCATCAAGGCTTCGTAGGAAACGGTGCATTCAAAAAAGTAATCCTCTAAAAAGATGAGGTTACGAATATACCCTGGATGCAACTCTGCCGAGGAGCGCACGCGGTAGGAGAGTCCGACACCGGCGGCGGCGGCTTCCCCGGGAGGACAGCGCCACGTTCCGCCGTCATCGCGTTGATACCGGCCTGGATGGGTCACCAGGAGTTCGAGCAACTTCTCTTCCGGCTTCCATTCTTCAAAAGAGGCTCCATCGGTGCGGAGAACGAGGAAGTCCGGGGTATGCAGAGCCTGGGTCGGGCGACCGGATGGCCCCTGGTAATGGAGTTCCAGTTGATGAGGTTGATCAAAAAACTCCAGCACCTGAGCATCGTACTCCATGGTGTAGATGGCCCACAATTCCACCGTATGGCTTTCAAATTGGATACTCACGCCCATTTTCCGGCTGGCAAACGTTCCACACACATTGAAGAGACGTCCCTGGACCCGGCGAGCAGGAGGAGAAGAACGGAGATGAGCAAGGAAGTCCCGCGTGGCAGTCGGAAGCTGAAGCCGATCACACCACTGCTCAAACGTGGAGGTTTTCATGGGCTGCTCCTTCCCATCGGCTATAACCAAATGGGATGCTAGACACTCCTGCTCAAAGCATACCCAATTCTTGAGCCAAAAACAAGGTGTTGACGCATTTTGTCGCCATATTGACGCAATTATTCGCCCGAATCAGGCGTGAAATCTCGTTTCGCGGTGCAAATTTTGGGATGTTCTGTGTGCAACATTTTCAGGCAGGTTTACGGGTCAATTTCGAGTTCGGGCAAGAATATGCGTCAGAAAAGAATGGAACAAGCATTCTAATCAAGCTCAATGAGTTGGCGATTTTATGCGTCAGAACTGGCGAAGTTATGGTCTTTCCGACACCTAGCTCCACGCCATCCAAAAACACATTATCGACCCTGCCGAGAGAAAAGTCAGGGAATATTCAAATACGTGCCTTCCGAAACTGCGGAATGTGGGCAACAAGGATACAAAAGCGACCATTAGCGAGTAGAAATCATAGAAATGAACGGGACTATTCTTCCTGATTATCCGGATGACAAGCAACTTCA
>WNGN01016864.1_pt1 | contig 10660 bp, 14 predicted proteins | sample 5400561 | NCBI WGS metagenome assembly WNGN01 (sample SAMN13153379, study PRJNA577476) | soil metagenome | isolation source: 115 cm soil or saprolite under Garry oak tree replicate 2 | place: USA:California | collected 2016-06-15 | reverse complement strand
TCACAGAGTAAGTCATCTTCGGTCAGAGGGCCAAGGCCGTTGCCAGAAGGGATCTAGCTCCAGGCGGAAGTGGAGGATTGCACGAAATGCCAACAACAAAAAACGGCATGGGCGAATTTATTCCAAATCTCACTTTTACATTAGAAGTGATACCTCGGTCCATCGCTCCGCGCTCGCCCAAACAAGGTCGACTTAGAAAAGCGCTATAGGAAGTATCAGTAATAGTTGTAACTGAGATGCCAAAACCGATAATCAAAGGCGGCGTCAGGGTTCTCCGCCCCATGGAATACGAGCAGCTCTGGAAGGGAGCCAAAGGTCAGGAGAACCAGACTAGGCTCGACGCGTTGCTCCTCACAGGTCTCCGTTACGTTGAGGCGCAGCGTCTACAGCAGAACGAGGAGTGGCTCGACGGCCGCTTCATACATCTCCCCGAATACGCGCAGAAGAAGGTCAAACGGCAACAGCGCGAACGATGGATCAGACTAAGCGACAAAGGACGCACAATCGTCCGCTATTTCTTCAAGACCAAACCGCTTCCCTCTTGGAGTGGCTGGAGTCACAACCTAGAACGATGGGCAGAGTCTTCCAAACTCGACCCCTTAGGGCTCGGACCGAAAACCACTAGGAAGACCTGGGAGTCCTGGCTCGTCTCGTCATATCCAGAACAGTTCCCTGAGATCGTTGTTTCCCAGGGGCACACGACTTTCATTGCTGTGAATCACTACTTGGGCCTGCCATTCGATCGACACGACAAAGAGGAGATGGTTGAGTGGGTGGCTGGCTGGGATAAATGATAATGTGCGCACTTTGGACGGAATTGACCCAGTTCCTGAAACAAACGCGCAACCTTGTTGCTGTCGCTATCGTTCTTGTAGGAATCGAGGAACTCGGGGTCTTGCTGACAGCAATCTCTCCCACTTGGGGAACAACTGGGCCACTGGGGGTCTACGTTTCCTTCGCATCTTTCCTAGCTTCGCTCACGGGATTCGCACTGCTTCGCTCTTTCGAGACAAATTTACGCAGTCGTACTACTGACCCGTTACTTGCATGGCTCTACTTGCACTTGCTTTATTGGCTGACAGCGATCTTGAACGGCTTCTTGCTAATTCTCGCAATCTTCTACATCCTTGCCGGCGGGGCTTTTCAGCCAAACTGGCCCTTTACGTTAGCGGTCATAGAGATCACCACTTGGTATTCTGTATTCCTACTTCTCAACGGCCTTGGACAGGACTACCAAAGCATCAGAGGCAGTTCATGGGCGGGAGCGGCTGCGTTTGCTAAGCTGGCAAGGGGAATGCTCCAAGAAAAACCGCACGGAGCGCTCACTCAACTGTCGAAGTGTCTTCAGATAGCTCGAAACTTGTTTGGCGAACGTCAATACTATCCGAAGGATCTGGACGCCATTAGTTCAACCTTGGAAGCCCTCGCGCAAACAACATTGATCCAATCGACTGCGCTCGTCGATGTAGCGACTGCACTTGAACATCTTCCAACAGTGAAGGACCTACCACCGGCCTTCGATAGCTTCCTAAAAGAACAGGAATGGCCCAGCGGGTTCGAACACGTCCCTCGACCTCGCAGGTCCGCTCATCAAAGACTCGTAATACTCCTTGCTACTTTGACAGCATTAAGCACTTTTCTCACGGCGCTTTCTGATGCAACTAGGCAATCGCTTTTCAACTTCGTGGGATCATTTGTGACTTCGTGGCTCATCTTCATTCTTGCCGGGTTTGGCGTTGTCATTGCTTTGATTGCACTCGGATATGCTGTGACATATTCCGTGCCTTTGGCATGGGTTCGCGAGTATTGGCCTCGCCGATAGTTCTCAACTTCAGAAGAATTTCCAGCGGGAGCGAAACACCAATGGCTAGGTCTCATGCCCTAGCTCTTGTCGAAGCTGTTCATTGTCCCAGTCTGCTCTACGCTTGGTTTCGGGTCCGCTGGCTCAGTACGGAAATTGAACAAGCCACACTTTGCACAATACCGATCTCTTAGAGCGCGGCCGCATCTTGGGCAACTCGTCGGAGCATTTGCCATACCGAGGGTGAAGAAATCCCGGATAATGAACAGTAGAGGAGAACGGTTACTAGCCGAAACTAATCGTGACCAAGCGCCGCATGTTGAATCGAGGAGTTGTACAGAGATTCGACTCGCTTCAGTCTCCGTCTTGGCGAACATAACTCTTAGACCTAGGACGATCAAGAAGATAGCCACAATACCCCCTTCTACTGAGTCTCTCGTCCAGACGGTCTCGGGGATGCTTGCGATCCCGACAAAGAACAAGACCGCTCCCAGCAAATCCTTTCTCTTGATCTTCAGACTCTGTTTCTCCTATTCTCCACATTCTTGTTGAAGGCTTCGGTTTCCTTGCGCTGCTGGCGAGGGATCCGTTCAATGTCAGAGCCAAGAACCAGACTCTGTTTGTTTGAGCGAGTTCCCCTGCGAGAACTTCTATAGTCTGAAGATTCTCAAAGGCAATCTTGAACCGGATCAAATTTACCTGGTTCTCGTGCCGATCTTCATGTGAACTATGCCGTGGGCTGACTCGACTGCGGCTGAAGGCTAATGGTCAAGTCCAAGTTTATGCAATCTCTCGACTCGCATGTGTACGCAGAACTCGGCCGTCTTGCGAAGGAGAAGGGCGTATCAGTCCAAGAGCTGATCCGGGCTCGCATCATTCCCGATTGGATACGTAACCAAGATCAGAAGGCGAAGAGGAGTCGGTGACGGTGATGAAATCAGAGCGATTACTCGCACGCATTGTAGTTCGCTCGATTGACGTCGGCATCTTGTTAGAAAAGAGACGGATGTTACTGGAAGAGAGATGGATGCTCGATAACGGGTCATGCGGAAAACCTCAGATGCGAAATCTGAAACGGAAGGCAGTCCTGCTGGAGATGCAGATCTTGCGTCTTGAAGACGCGATCAGAAGGCACCAGGCGAAGCTCACAGGCCTGCTAAGGCGAGACTAGGCGCATAGATTGCTTTCTGCGGGGCAAATCCAACCGGTAGCTAAGACGCGATTGTTGAAAACCAGCGACAGGATGTCTGATGGTATTATGGAGCAACGGATACCGCGTGAGAAGATCGAGGCTGGAATTACGGCGTCTCTCAACAGAGTAGGTGAATATCTACTTGATGCCGAGGGACTTTCCAATCGAATGGACGCTGGTCAGGGATCGCTGCAAGACGCCACTATACTCGTGACGTTCGCCATCGAGGAGTTAGGCAAGGCAATAATTCTACGAAAACGTTCGGAAGAACAAGGCGAGTCAAAGATCATTTCGGTTGAGCATCAGGTCTTTGGCGGTCGGGACGCCCACGAACACAAACAGTCCGAAGCCTTCAAACTAATAGACGCCGATCTCAAGCGCTTGCACAGGGCAGGTTTCGGTCCTCATTTCGGTCCAGGGTTCGACATAAAGAATGTCGACATCTCTCCCACCACCCGTCTTGAATTATCTTTCATTGACTTCAACAACGGGGAATGGTCACGTGCTCCGGCAGTCGAACCGATGAGGCTAAAAGCGCTAATCGTGGGTGCCAGCGAAGTTATGAGGTCAGAGAAAGCACAGCAAGAAGAGCGGTTCAAAAAGATCGGAGACAAACTGACTGAAAAACTCTAAAGCCCAGCCCTGAAGAGCGACGGTTCTACAGATTTCTAGCGCGGGAACTTCTTCATGCCCACATCGAAATCGCTGTTGCAGTAGAAACAGTGAGCAGTTCCGTTATCATATAGTGTTCTCGTCTTGCCGCATTTCGGACATGTATCCTGTCCGACTGGCTTCAAAGTGCTTCCTCATCCCATCAGCCAAAGCAGTTTGCATTAGCCGTTTTGTAACCAATCCCACCGCCTATCATGGATGTTTTCAGTGAAAATTCGTCTTAGAAGAAATCTCGGGGCCCTGTAGACCTCTGGACACTACCAACTTACACCGTAACTCTAGCGTCCAAAACTGTCTATGAACTAGGGGTCGGCGGCAGACGATGTCGTTTGCATCTACGGCAGAGTCCAGTCGCGACGAGGTCGGGCTGTTCTTTACTCACGCCGACTTATCCAAAAATCGCCTGGTCCCGTCTGTGCACGTCAGACGCAGGCTTCGGTGAAGAGGTCCCTTCGAAGAAATTGATCCCTTGTCCGATTTTGTCTGGCGGAATCGGTGCGGGCAGAACGTAGCGGGGGTTGTCGATAGTTCCAGCTAAGAAGGGATGTTGAGCGGCGGGTCGCTTCGGAACGTTGGGGTCAGAGCCGAGAAAATCTACTCCCGGGCCAGTGCTGGGGTATGCGACTAATTCGCCTGTAAAATTGTCCAACCGGTAAATCACGGCGGGGATTTTTCGGACGTTCACATTCATCGTTGTCGTCTGCTTCTATGTCTAGGTCGCGGTTTTAAGTTTGAGCTAAGTTGTCTTCGATGTTTGGGCTTGGCGTATCCGAGTGTCCGAGTGGCACGAAGTTCGCCTCACGGAGTTGACTGCTCGGTTTCCGGGGCTTGGGATTTCTTTTTGCACGAATGATTCTGACGATCGTCCGGTTCCAGAGGATTGTATGAATGAGCTTATCAATTTCGTTCTCAGAACTTTCCGTCTTCTTGCGTTTCATCTCAGCTCGCAGTATCCGCTGGTGCGTCAGGGTAGAGGAATTGCCTGAGTTCTTGGACGAATTCGCACACCCAAGCCTCGCCCTTCGGATGTTCGATCAAGACTTTCTTGAGCATCGGCGCTCCCACAAATTCGTGAAAGTCATCGATCTTACAGGGCTTGTCGAGCACGTTCCAGACGAACCATTTTGCGAAGTTGCCTGTCAACCATTTCCAACCTTGCTCAAAGGCTGGCTCGACAGACCAGCCGGACAAGGCTCCTCTGCTCACTTCTGCGACCTGTCGGTATTGGCTGAACAATGCGCTTGGCTCGATGTTCGAGTCGAGAAGCGTGGTCAGTCCCTGCGCCGGGTCGAACCGTGTCCCGTTCAACTCATTGTAGCGTTCTGTGAAACCTTCGATTAGCGTTACGAAGTCTCGGGCGATTCGGGCCGCTACCTTTCGACCGCCGCGGGGCACTAGTAGATAGGGAGCTTTTACCCGGACGAAGAACTTGGCCGCGTTTAGTGCCGTTAGAAGACCCCCGTCGAACCATCATCATTCTTTTTCTGGCCCGCGTCCGTTCCAGCCTGCTCGCCTAGAGTGTAAGCGGCACCACACCGCGGACAGGCCCAAAGCTTCGTAGGCGACGACTCGATCATGGTTAGTGCCTTCCTCGAAAACCGATAATCCGCTCCACACGTTCCGCACTTGAATGAATAAACTTCTTCCAACGGGTGATCTAATGTTGATCTGGCCGCCGATGACTGAACCTGGGTGACTGTGCTTGCTACCTTCGAGACGCCTGGTACGGTCTCAGCCATCTTTCGCCCGGCTTCTCGTAGAATCGGTGATTCCAATGCTTTGGAGACGGCGCCACCGATGCCCTTGATCATGTCCGATTGTCTTTTTTCTTTGCCTGCTTCGATGGACCTTTCGAACTCTCTCTGCTCTCGCTGAGCTAAAAGGTCCAATCGTTTCATCTGGATCTCTGGCGTCTCTTTCCCGGCGATCTTGCCCAGGGTATCATACATTTGCAGTTGTTGCTGGTGGCCCTGTTGTTGGTTCTGGTTGAGCATGGTCATTATCGCAACTGGGTCTGTGCTGCTGTTGCTTTTTGCGGCTTCAACGCCTGACTTCATCGCTACAGCTAGTGCGTTCGCCATGGCCGCTGGGTCTGACTGGGGCTGTTGTGATCTCGCTGCGTTGACGAGTCCGATAACTTCGGCCACGTCCTTAATGGTGAGGCCCTGTTGTTCCCCGCTGTTCATCATTCGACTGTAAAGCAGGCTTTGCGCGACAGGGTCTGAGCCGGCCATGGCTGCAACGTCGAGATAGGGTCCTAGGCGATGCATGTATTGCTCGATTTGCTCTGGCGTATGATTTGCTGCCAGGGGCGCGAATGATTAGCGACTTTTGCTCGACGAGGGTTGCTGGATTGATCTGAACTGGCTTTGACGTTGATGTCTCGTCGCCGAGTCCCTTCGAGAACTCCTTGATCTCAAGTCCGCTAATTCTTGCTTCTTTGATTCTGTCGAGAGGGCTGAGTCTTCTGCTGGGACGCATCTGAGCGCCTGGATTGCCGTCGTTCTCTAGTGCTGGATCAAGGCCTGCCAATTGCAATCGGGTATTTTCTGCTTCGAGCCAATTTTTCGCGATCGTTCGGGCGCGCTTCGACCTTTCGAGTTCGGCTGCCGTTATTCTTTCACTACTTGTTGACATGGTACTCATGACTCCTGCTTGACGCCGTTGTTTGCGGCCTCAAACTGCTCGTAGGACTTGATCTGCTCGAAGAATTTCGAGACGATCCAAAGGTAACGTCTTAGGTTCCGTGTCCTTTCCTCAGAGTTAGCACCAGGAATGTACGCTTCCCATTCTTCGAGGGTTCTAAATCTAGGGATCACATCCTGCCTGAAATAGTCGGCGAAATCCAAGAAGTTCTTGTGCATCATGTCGTTGCCGAACAGCATCAGCAGTTGTCCTATCGTCTCTTGGTCTACTGCTGGCAGGGGCAGTCGCGACTGGGACTGACGCGACGTGTACTGTTCGTACCTGCGACCGTTACGTTCCGACTCTGTCTCACGTGGGTCTATTCTATCGTTTTCTGTTGGATCAGTGTCAGTGATCTCTATGATTTTGGGCGGCGGCGGAGAGGGGGTCGATGAGGAAGCCGGCTGTGACAGTGAGGAAGGTGGGGGGTCGGCAGCGGTCGTACTATTCTGCGTTAGAGTTGGCTGGAGCTGTTCGATGCCTCGAATATATTTGTAAATGGTGGCGCGCGAGTTGCCAGTAAGCAGTTCGATCTGTTCGACCGTGAAGCGGTTGCGGTAGTCGTATTGGATAGCGGCGATTTGCCGCTTTGTCAAGCGTCCCGGTACTTCGATTTCTTCTGGTAGACTCGTAGAATCTGTGGCAACATTCGTAGAAATATTACTGTCTACCAGATCTTCTACTGGCTTTGGCTCACGCTCAGACCCTGGGGGTGGGCCCGGGGCCCGTTTTTTCCTTCGTGATTTTGTCTGTCTCTCTGTCTGTCTATCCTCATGAGAATGACCACGCGTAGAATTTTTTGCGTCTACCATTCTGTGCGTCACTCGTTCTCGTTTTCTACGCGTCTACCGCCTTCGCTATCCGGCTTAGCGCGACCGTTTGCCAAGCGCAACAACAGGCTTTTCGTGATCGCGTATCGCGAGACTTCTTTCTCTCCAGATGGGAGAGTCTTCGGCTGGATGACTCGGCCACGTTCGTCACGTAGCTTGAGACTCAAGGCTGCTTTCTGGATCAAAAGGTCAGTTTCGTCGCTGACCCACGCGGCATAGTTCTTCCCGCTCGTCGGCATCTCTGTTCACGTTGTCTCCATTTGAAAATCTCGGTCTAAAGAGACAATGTACCGGTAAGGGTATTTTAGGCTAAGCTAAGCTAGGCTGGCGCCGGACAGCTTTGGATATCTTCTCATTGTTTGGTAGTCTCTTTGTTGTCGTCTTCAAGACAGCAGCGGGATCGGCTGTAGCACACGGAACATCTTACGGCGCATGTCTTGCAGGCTGGGATTGATTCAGATGTCCGGTCGGTGGGGCTGGGACTGCTAGTCGTCAAGGTCGCAGAACTGTAACGAGCTTTTGCATCAATTCCCGTCTGGGACCGGCGCGCTTCTTCCACCATCGGTCTATGCGAAGGTCGGTCCAGCCTAGATGGTGAAGCCACTCGTGAACAAACGTTTCGAGTCCGTCGGCGAAGGCGTTCTCACCGTGCTGGTCTAGATGTCTGAAATCAAAGATTGCAATTCCGACGTCTTCGATGTAGCATCCGAGGCTATCGCCCTTTCGAAGCTGACCGGCCATTCGCTCGGCAGCCTGTCGCACGGTTATGGCGTTCAACTTTGGCTCCCATAGTTGAAGGGCTGGGGCTTGACCAGTTGGACGATGCCTTGGTAGAGAGTAGGGTCGGAACAGACCAGAATAATCTTGCGGCAGAACTTCCGTGCTTCGAATAGGAAGTTCTTGAACTCACGTTCTTCAGAGAGGCGATGAGCTTCCTCAACGACTATCGTCCAGTTTTGCAGGACCCCGGATGGAACCTTGGTTGGCTTGTGTCTTCGGACTTTGATGGCGTTAAGGTTTCTGAATATCGTCTGGAGCTGGCTCTGGGAGAACAGCAGGTCTGTTGACGGAACAAATCGGTATCGTGTCTCGCTCCTTCCTCGGGTCCACTTGCTGGTTGAGGAGAGACTTTCTGTTGTGATCTTCTTGCAGTTCGAATATTCGTTAGCGACGTCCACCACGAAGACCGGGTCGTCGATTCGTGGGAGTAGGGCTTTGATGAAGGTGGATTTTCCCGTGCCCGGTGGTCCGCAGACTTGTAGTGGTCTGTCGTCGCTGTAGACTAGTTCGAGACTGGCTTCTGGGATGGGGGTCGCCGCTCGGGTCTCGTAGTTTTCAAGTAGGAACCGAATTGTTTCTGTCGCTGTCTGTAAGCCTGTTCTCGAACGGAGTTGTTCTAGCTGTCCCTTGTCCCACCAAGAGAGGCGCACGTTGGAGTATTGGCGTTTGAGTTCTTCTCGTCGTGTGGGATCTGAGAGTTGTTGAGCGAGCTTGCTTGAAAGTGATCTGCGAGGTTGTCTATGTGCAACTCTAACATTGATCTCATTCTCGGTTTCGATCTGTCGTGAGGCTAGGCGTGGCTTGTGTCCCGTTTCTTCCGCAATTTGAAGTTCGTCCAGCATGATCACTTCTCCAGAAGATCGATATTCGATTTTGTTCCCCCGAAAACTCGCCGCTCGATGCGTTTCCCTTGGGTCCCTGTTGCCCACCAGTCTGCGCATACGTCGCAGAGGAACGTTGCCCGGTTTTCTATGACTAGCGGGACTCCGAGCTTGACGCCGCCACAGTTGTCGCATTTGCGATAATAGTTCTCAAGGTCGCGGATGCCTAGGGCTGGACTCGACTTGGTCATTTCTTCGTCAGTCTCAGCCTGCCGTTATCGTCGGAAACAATTCCACGCCTTTTCATATCGAGGAGTAGTCCTCTGACGAGTTGGGCCGCGCCGTCGCTGAACCTGCTCCGTACGGCGTAACTCAGAGTCGGCTCTGTCCCGTATCCGACCCTCGCTTCTTGTTGAGGTAAGGCTGTGTGTGTGAGAAAATCCTCGACGAGGGCTAGGTCGATTCGCTGGGCGCCTCGCTTGACGATTGCCGGTTGATGACCCTGCTCTGATCGTCCGTTTTGGCCTTCTTCTTCCCATTCTTCTGGTTCGGCTGGGTCCGCATGTTCCAAATTGCTAGCTTCGGAAGTTGTCCCTCGGTTCAGGGACAAGTTGACGAGAACTGTTCCGTGTTCGTGTAACGCTGCTTCTGTCATAACTGTCGTTGAGTAGTCGCATTGACCATTCTCATCCGCGCAGACGAACCGCGTAGCTTGCCTGCTTTCAGATGCCGGTAATGGATCGTCGTCCGGCTCAGGCTCAATAGGAGTCTGCAATCCTCGCTTGACGTTAGGATGCAATAATTCGACGGACTCGAACCTCTCGTCGATCAGCGAGCTTTTTCGTCTAAATGTCGGATTTTCCGTCAATTGCCAATTAAAACGGGTACCCCCCTGTCCAGAAAGTGCAGTGTCCGTTTTAGGGGGGTCCCCTTTTTTAATGTCAAATGCCGATTTTTCCGTCATTTTACTCTGGTCTCTCGGCATCATCCATCGTAGAACGCTGACACCCTTTGACGTCAATTCGTAGCCGCCGGCTCTCCCTCGTGAGCTTCGGATGAGGTCCATCGCCTTCAGCCGTGCCCCGTGGTCACGGACTGTAGAGGCTGGCATGTTCAGTTTTTCGGCGAGAACACTACTCTGCAAAGCTCCACTCCTCAGTGTTGTGAGCAGGTCGATAGCATCACCGGCTTCTCGGATCAACGTCTCGAGGTCTTGGTCAGTTAGGACCGTTCTCTCCCGCTCAGCGTTTACGTACCGGTCAAGTTCTAGATTGTTGTCGAAGAGCCAAGTGAGAACGGTTTGCACCTTCTCAACATGCTTTAGTTTGACAACTATGTTCTCGCCACTGTCATCTACCGAGTGAAGTGTAGCGGCCATGCTGACAGCACTTCTGATGACGGACTCCCTGAAGCCTGAGTGCACGATCGGCAGGGACTCTGAGCCATACGTCTTGACGAGATCCGCGTTGAGCCTGTTGACAGCTTCAAGAACTCCCTGTTCGAACACGATGTTCTCCATCTTCCGGCTCTGAGCCCACAAGATGTGTCTTCGCTGAACTTGAAACGGAATGGTCGGATCGGATTCAACCGCGTTGTCAATTTCCGCCTGGTCTACGTCCTCTCTGCGACTGATGAAGTAGAAATCCCAACGGGTTACATCAGGCGTGCTTCGGAAGAATGGCAGATCCTTAATCGCCTCACAGGGCAAGAGATACTCCTTCATGGAGTCTCGACGCGGGTTACTGTCTGCAATAATTCTACATCGGCAATGTGCTTCACCGTCTACCATTCGGCTAACCTTAACCCGCAAAAATTCAAGAACCTCGCGAAATTGTGACAGTTCATCCGCGCTGACCCCGTGGAGTCCAGCAATCAAAGC
>WNGN01022132.1_pt1 | contig 10661 bp, 7 predicted proteins | sample 5400561 | NCBI WGS metagenome assembly WNGN01 (sample SAMN13153379, study PRJNA577476) | soil metagenome | isolation source: 115 cm soil or saprolite under Garry oak tree replicate 2 | place: USA:California | collected 2016-06-15 | reverse complement strand
CCGGGGGCTCTGCACGGACAGCACCTGCAGGTGCTGGTGGGCGGTCAGACAGCCCTGGGCATCGACCTAGCCGGCCAGCTGTCCGCCAAGCTGCCGCTGTTCGTGGGCATGGTGGTCGCCCTGTCCTTCATCCTGCTGATGCTGGTGTTCCGCGGCCTGGCCATCCCCGTAACCGCCGCGATCATGAACCTGCTCTCCGCCGCGGCGGCGTTCGGGGTGGTGACGGCTGTCTTCCAGTTCGGATGGCTGAAGAGCCTAGTCGGTGTGACCAACACCGGGCCGGTCAGCCCGTTCATCCCGATCCTCATGTTCGCCGTCCTGTTCGGCCTGACCACCGATTACCAGGTGTTCCTGGTCAGCAGGATCCAGGAAGAGTGGCTCAAACGGCGCGACAACTCCGCCGCGGTCCGCATCGGCCAGGCGACCAGCGGCCGGATCATCAGCGCCGCAGCGGCCATCATGACCGTGGTCTTCTTCGCCTTCACCTTCACCACCGACCGCACCATCAAGATGATCGGGCTCGGCATGGCAGCCGCCGTCCTCACCGACGCCCTGCTCGTCCGCACCGTGCTCGTTCCCGCCGTGATGCACACGCTGGGAAAGACCAACTGGCGCCTGCCCGCCGTCCTCGACCGCCGGCTCCCCCACCTCAACCTGGAGGACAGCAGCGAGCCGGCGGACCGTGTCGGCGAAGACGGTCTGGAAGATACCGGCGAGCTCAGGCCGGTCAGCAGAATCTAGGTTCTGGCCTGCGTCCCGGCGCTGCGCCACCTGCGACCGTGGGTGGCGCAGCACCGCATCGTGCGCCGGACGCTGGCGGGGCTAATCAGAGTTCCCTGAGGTCTCAGTAACTTCTGTAGCCCCAGAACCTGGGTTCCTTCCCTGATCCGTCTCTGTCCTGTGATGGTTTCTCGGGTTTCCCGAAGGTCTATCGTGTCTATCGCTGATCTTGCTGGATCGGTGAAGGCAAGGAGGCCCGGGTTTGGAGCCCTGGCTGTGGTACGGGACCTGCGGGTGGCGCGGGCGCCGGTCCGGCGGAGGATCTGGCGGCGCTGGAGACCGATGTGCTGGCCGGTTCGTGCTGGCCCGGGCACCCGTAGCCGGGAACTGGCTCACCCGGCACCGATGGGTCCGTCCTGACCGCCGCGATGCAAGCCACCTACGATGGACGTCGGGACCTCCTCAAGCTCCCGAGGGCGCCGCAAGACGCCCGCACGCGAATGCAGCTGCTAATCGTGACGCGTCTGAGCTGGGGAGGCCCCCCGCACGACCGGAGGCTCGTCAGCTCAGCCGCCAGCACAGCAGCCGATGCATGTCAACTTTGTTGGTCACACCTGACGGCAGTTGTTCGTCACAAGTGACCGTGGCCTCGTTTCGGCGAGGTCGATGTTTGCGAGTTCTTGTCCTGATGTCAGGGAAGGTGAGATAGCGCCTTGGAAACCAGGGCATCTGGCCGATCCGTGCCAACAAGTTGAGGTACGCGCCCGAAGGCGGGGCGGTTCGACCCGCTCGGCGCCCTGCTGTCGGTCAGCGGCGTCGGCCTGCTGGTCTGGACGGTCATCGAGGCTCCCGCGCACGGCTGGGCGTCGGCCGCCACCATCGGCGGGTTCGCGGGCTCGCTGGCGATCCTGGCCGCCTTCGCCGCCTGGCAACTGCGCCGGCCGGACCCCATGCTCGACGTGCGGCTGTTCGTCAACCCGCGGTTCAGCGCCGCGAGCGGGGCCATCGCCCCGGCCTTCTTCGGCCTGTTTGGCTTCATCTTCCTCATCACCCAGTACTTCGAGGTGATCCGGGGCTTCGACCCGCTGCGGGCCGGGGTCGCCACCCTGCCGTTCGCCCTGGTGACCGGGGCGGTGTCCCCGGCCGCCATCGCGCTGATGAAGCGCCTGGGCACCAAGCTGGTGGTCACCACCGGACTGGCCCTGATGAGCGCGCCGGGCTCGCCCTGACCTCAATTCCCGCCACCGAGGCCATCATGGGCGCGCTGCCGCCCGCCAAGGCCGGCGCGGGCTCGGCCGTCAACGACACCACCCGCGAGCTCGGCGGGACCCTGGGCGTGGCGATCGTCGGTTCGGTGATGAGCTCCGCCTACGGCAGCCACGTGCTGTCCGCGCTGACCAAGGACGGCGCCCCGGCCACGCTGACCTCCGCCGCCCAGCAGTCGGTGGTGGCAGGCCTGCGCGTCGCCGGCCACCTGCCGGCCGGACTGCGGGAGGGCGCGGCGTAGGCAGTGCGGCAGGCCTTCATCAACGGCCCGCAGCGGATAGCTGGTCGCCGCAGGTGCCACCGCCGCGGCCGACCTGGTCACCCTGGCCTTCCTGCCGGCCCGGGTCCGTCCCGCCCGCCCCGTGGCGGCTGGCGCCGGCCAGCCGGCAAAGGTGCTGGTGCCCGCGGGGCGCCAGACCGCCGACCGCGAGATGGCCCGGTAGCCCCGCCCGGGACCAGGATCTGCGCGTGCAGAACCGCCCAGGTCCGCTCGGCGCACTGCCGGGCCTTCCGTACGTCGCGTATTCAACTGTCGCGAATTCTCTTCTGGGGCCGTCCCGGACCAAGACAACCGGTGACGGGGCGTAGTGCGGGCGGGCGCTATCGAGGAAGAACACTCGCTCCAGATCCGCCTGCGACGGCACCCCGCATACCGGCCGCAGGCCACCGCCTCATCATCCTCAGGAACTCCGCCGGCATAGACCGCAAAGCAGGGCAGACTTGCCGGTAACCAACCCACAGCGACTGAACCGTTACAAGATCCCGGCCCCGCCCACGCATACGAAGTAGCGGTAACCCAGCACTCTTCATCGGCTATCGCCACTGACCGTTCCGTTGTTGCTTCTGACGCCAATTGCATCTGATGCGACCTCGCGACGATGTGCGCATTGCCGCGGCCGAGGATATCAACCCACCGGGCTGACCAGCGTGAAGTGGGTGACGGTGCTTCGGGACTATATCGGGTCAGGGCCTGGCAGCATCAGAACAGCCCGCTCGCCGAACCCCGGCCGCCCTGGCGAGCTGCCGGGCCCGTGCGTGCAAGCTCGTCGTGGACCAGCGACGTCGGCAGGCTGAACCCGGCCGCTCCCGGGATCAGGAACCGCCCGGCGGCCCGGGCGGTGCAACGGCCCGGATCAGGAGCCGTCGCCACCACTCAACCAACGGGATGCCGATAGCAGCCGGCAGCGCCCACGGGATCACTTCGGCAGCCCCGTGCAGCGGGCCATCGACGGTCAGCGCCACGACCGCAAGCGCTGTCACCAGCGCGATATAGGAGCCGCCCTGACCGTGCACGTAGGCGTGCGTCCAGCCGCGGAAACGCCTGGCTACCGCGATCCGGCTGGTCAGTACCAACGCGTAGGAAAAGGCGGCGACCGGGATCAGCCACCACAACTCCGGGCGGAACCACACCACCAGCATGGCCGCGGACAGGCACACCGCCAGAACCATCCAGTGATAGGCAGCGCTGGCACCGCCGGCCGGGTTTCGTGCGGCCCCGAGCCGCCGGGTAGCTTGCCACATCACGACCGGCCCGAGGAGTAGTCCCGCCGTGCCCGCGGCAATATGAATGCTCAGCAGGACCGCGTGGGCCATGTCCTGTCACCCCAAGGCTGGTTCGTCGGTCTGGGAAGACAGCGGCTGCCGCACCCGTGCCCGGTGAACAGCGATCTGGCGGGTGAGCATCCGGTGCAGCCAGCGGGGCAGATACCAGTTGCGGGCGCCGAGCAGGGCCATGGCGGCCGGGACCAGCAGCATCCGGCCGATGGTGACGTCGACCAGGATGGCGGAGGCCATGCCGACTCCGATGATCTTCACCATGACGCTGGGGTCCAGGGCGAACCCGGCCGCGACCGCGATCATGATGGCGGCTGCCGCAGTGATGATCCGCGCGGTAGCGGCCAGGCCGTCGGCGACGGCGCCGCGCGGGTCGCCGGTGCGCTGGTAGCTGTCCTGGACGCGGCTGAGCATGAACACCTCGTAGTCCATGGACAGGCCGAACAGGATCGCGAACAGCACGACGGGCGCCCACGCGGCGATGGGGACCGGGCCGGGCAGGCCGAGCAACCAGGCTCCGGCCCTGGTCTGGAAGGCCAGGGTCATCACGCCGTAGCAGGCGGCGACGGACAGCAGGTTGGTGATGACCGCCTTGGCGGGCAGCACGATCGACCGGAAAACGATCGTCATGAGGGCGAACGTCGCGGCCAGGACGGTCAGCAGGACGCGCCACAGTGCCCGGACAAGGTGGCGGTCATGTCGGCCATCGCCGCGGTCGGGCCGGTGATGTCGGCGCCGGCGGGCAGCACCCCGTGGTGCAGCCGGTCGACCAGGTCACGTGTTTGCGGCTGCTGCGGGCCGGTGACGGGGATCACCTGCAGGACCGCGGTCCGGCCGCCGCCGGGGCCGAAGGCCTGAGCGACCAGGTCGTATGCCTGCCGGATGGGGTTTGCCGGTGACTCGCTGCCCGGGTCGTTCTGGCCTAGCCGCATGGAGACGGCCGGCACGGCCAGCGCGATGAGGAGCAGCGCGCCGATGGCCAGCGAGCGGCCCGGCCGGCGGATGACCGCGTGCGCGAGCCGTTCGGCGCGGGCGGACCGGAAGGACGTTCTGGGCAGCTGCGCGGCGCGGCGGGCCCGGCGGCCGAACACCCGCCGCCCCATCAGCCGCAGCAGCGCCGGCAGCAGGGTGATCGCGGCGGTGACCGTGCACACGATGACCAGCGCCGCGGCGACGCCCATGGTGGCGAAGCTGGGCATGCCGCTGAACGCCAGGCCGGTGATGCCGATCAGGACGCAGGTGCCGGCGACGACAACAGAACGCCCGGCCGCGGCATTGGCTTCGGCGGCGGCCACCACCGGCGGGGACCCGGCCGCCATCCGGTCACGGTACCTGGCCACGATGAACAAGGCGTAGTCGATCCCCACGCCCAGGCCGATCATGCTGCCGAGCGTCGGGCTGACCGAGTTCACGCTGGTGACCCCGGCCAGCAGGCCGATCAGGCTCAGCCCGGCGCCCAGGCCCGCGGCGGCCATCAGCAGCGGCAGCCCGGCGGCCAGAACCGAGCCGAACGCGAGCAGCAGGATGACCAGGGCAGCAGCGACGCCAACTGCCTCCGCGGTCCCGTTGGGTCCTTGGATCGCCTCGGGAACCTCACCGCCCACACCGATCCGGGCGCCCGCCTGCCGGAGCGGGGCCGCCGCGATGGTGAGCTCATTGGTGGCTTTGTTGTAGTTCAGGTCGGCCAGCCTGGCCCGGTAACGGACCACCAGCATCTCGGTGCGGCCGTCCGCGCTGGTCCGATCCTGCACGTCACCGACGCCGGGTAGTACCCGCAGCCTGTTCCCGGCCGCGGTCACGGCGGCCCGGTCCACGTGGCCCGGCCAGCGGGCCACGACGTGTGCCTCGGCCCCGGCCTGCTGCGGGAAACCGGCCTCGATCTGCGCGTTGGCCCGCGCGCTTGAACTGCCCGGCGCCGCGTCGTCGTCGCGGTAGGCCCCGCCTATCGCCGCCGCCAGCCCGGCCAGCGTCATGATCGCCACCAGCCACGCGGCGATGACCCGCCAGGGGTGGCGCGCGCAGGCGCCGCCAAGCCGGTAAAGAGCGCCTGTCATGACTCCTCCTTCGTCGCTGTCCGATCTGTCTTTCCAGTCCACGCGCGCAGCTGCGGTCCGGTCCAACAGCCATGACGGCGGGTTTGACAACCGGCGGTTGTGACGGAGGATTTCGGCATGGACCTGGACAGCGCCCTGCTGCGGGCCTTCGTGATCACCGCGGAGGAGCGGCACTTCGGCCGGGCCGCCGAGCGCCTCTACCTCAGCCAGCAGGCACTGTCGAAACGGATCCAGCGGCTGGAGGCCCTGCTGGCGGTGCGCCTGCTGGACCGGACCCATCAGCGGGTGGACATCACCCCCGCCGGGGAGCGGCTGCTGCCGCATGCGCGCCGCGCCGTGGACGCCATCGACGCCGCCATCGCCGCCGCCCAGGTGCGGCAGCGCGCACTGGTCGTGGACGTCATCGACGAGCACCTCGCCCCGCTGCGGCTGGTGGACCGCGCGGCCGAGCGTGATCCCGGCCTGGCGCTCGACGTGACCATGCGCACCACCACCCCGGCGCTGGCCACGCTGCGCGGCGGAGCCGCCGACGTGGCATTCGGGCGGGCCGGGGCGCTCGGGCCCGACTGGCCCGAAGACCTGCGGCGCCGGCCGGTGCTGATCGAACGCATCGGCCTGCTGGTCGCCGCCGGCCACCGCTTCGCCCGCCAGGACCAGGTGAGGCTCGAGGAGCTGCGCGCCGAAACACTGTGGTTCCCGCTCCACGGCGCACCCAGCGACTGGACGGAGTACCTGCCCGAGCTGGCCGGGCGGTTCGGCCTGCGCATCGATTACTCGGGCACCACCAGGGGCTTCGCGAACTTCCTCAACCAAGCCCTGGCCAGGCCGACCTTCTTCGGCATGGCCATGGGACCACCGCCCGACCCGCGGGTCAAGGTGGTGCCGCTGGCCGCCCCGGCGCCGGTCTTCCCCTGGTGGGTGATGTGGACCCGGCGCGTGCCCACCGAGTTCATCGACCGGCTCACCGCCACCATGACGGCCGGCCTGGCCGACGACCTCACGTTCGCTGCCGACCCGCGGCAGGCATGGCTCCCCGACGCCGACCGCCGCCACCTCCTGCGCGACGCCGCCGCCCACCGTAACGCGGGCCGCACGCGGGAGGCGGTGCCAGAGCTGCCGGGGATCGGACGCCGGAGTGGGGTGACCGGTGACCGACGGCATCAACCAGGAGATAGCGGCTGAGCCGGCGATGCTGAAGCAGGCAGACCTCCGCCTGCAGGAGGACGGCGTGGCACGACGTTTGCTTCGTCGCAGATTCCGGCGCGCCGTCGCTGGAAGGATTCTGACGGAATGCTAGGACGGCAATGTGGCAGTCGCAGCTCTGGTGATTTCGATCGTGAGCGTCCTGGTGGTCGTCCTCGGCCTCTGGTACGCGCGGCAGTCGGCGACCGCAGCCCAGCGGTCCGCGGCCGCAGCCGAGCGGAGCGCCACGTCAGCAGAGGGCACTGAGCGCTCCGCCGCTGCCCAGGCCGAGGCCACAAGGATTCAGGCGGCCGCAGAAAAAGAGCAGTTGGCCATCGAGCGCGAGCGGTTCCGCCAGGAGCTCACGCCGGTACTGGAGGGCAGCATCAGGCGGCGGCCATCCTGGCGCGGCGGCCGCACTGATCACATCCTGGAGGTGCGCGTCCGCAAGAGCCTGCCGCTGGCGCGCCTGACACTGCACCTGCCAGCGGGAACATACATCGGCCGAAGCACTCCCGTCCTCATGGCACACGACCTGAGTTATCCCGAGATCGGCCATCCCACGATCGGGCCCGGCCATCCCGCGACCTGGGACGTCGTGGTAGGCAAGAACGCGGCCGGCATCCTTCACCGCCATCGCCGACTGCCGAGACGCGTACGGCAAGCAATGGTTTGACATCGAGGTACTTGTCAAGCTGGAAAATGACTGACACGGAGTTTCCGTCCGGCCAGCGCCCGGCCCGGCCCGCGACGCAGTCATCAACGCGTCATCTACCCCCCAGCCATACGGGCCCGTGGCCGCGGCCGCCGCGCGAGTGACGGCCTGACCGGAGGCGCCCGGCGGCTCCAGCTCACGGGGACCAGTCTGCCGCGGCGACGCCACCACCGGCGTGCCGTCCAGCGCGGTCTGGTCCGGATTCCTCTGATGTGCTCGTGCTCGGCCAGGTAGCGGCGCAGGCCGATCAGCCTGGTCCCGGGAACGGTCGGCCGTGCTGATCGCAGACGGTCACGGTGACCGTTGCCGGGCGCCCGGTCGCATCGAGCGGGGGCCTCGTTCGCGGCGGTGGCGAGCTGGACCGTCCAGGTGTCCACGCCGTGACGGGACCACCCGGCCAGGTCGGCGCGGCGGGCTTCCTGAGAGGCCGCACGTCGGTGTCAGTGATTCGGTCATCTCAATGTCAGTGCACTGGTCAGGTCGGGATTCGATACCGCCGCGAGGTCTGCTCGCTGGTCCCGGAGTCGGCACTGTGGCCATCACGCAAAGTGAGCGGACCTCGGTTGCCGCGCTTCGCGAGTTCGCCGCCGAACGCCTAACGCGGATTTCCACGCAACCGGTTCGGCGCAAGGTTCAGGCGAGCTCGTAGCGGAGGGTGCGGTTGCCCCGCCAGGGGATGGGGGTTGCGGGCGGCAGGCTGGCCTTGCGGAGGACGGGTGTGCAGGCACGCCGTTCCAGGCGGACGGTGATTGTGTTGCTGGTGGTGATGATCTGGCCGGGTGTTCCGGGAACCGGCGCTGGATGGTGCCGGGGGTTGCGGCGTGGTAGCCGGGGAGGCGGGCGCGCAGGGCGGCGAGGAGGGCCTGGGCGAGGACGGCGAGCATGACGTCGAGGTCCACGTTCAGGTTGACGGTGCTGGAGAGCGCGTCGGCGCAGAAGGCGCGGATGATCTCGGCGAGCCGCTGCTCGATGGTCATCCGCCGGGCGTACTGGCCGATGAGGTTCCTGGTGGTCATGTCATGGCCGTTGGTGATGATCACGGTGGGCTGGTCACGGCCGGGGCCGGTGACGGTCAGCTGGCGGACGGTGCCGGGGCAGGCGATGGTCTTGAAGTCTGCCGGGCGCAGGCTGCTGATGTGGCGGGCCAGGGCCGGTGAGCGCATCCGCAGGGTGAGGAACTTGACGCCGCGGGTGCCGAGTTCGCCGGGCACTTGCCGGGTGGTGACCTTCTGGTCCATCACCAGCATCGCCGGGCCGGTCCCGCTGATGTCCTTCCAGTGCTCGCAGAAGGCGATGGCCTCCCTCGCCTGGGTGGCTTTCGACAGGCCGGCGCTGGCGTAGGCGAGGTTGCGGGTGCCGGAGTCCTGGGCGAAGAAGGTGAGCACGCTGCGGGCCCGCTGGGAGCGCTTGGGCACGTAGTGCTTTTCCAGCACCGGGTCGCGGCCCCGGTGCATGACCGCGCGGAAGTCAAGGCCGAAGATCGCCTGGTCGGGTGCGGCGAGCCCGGCGGAGATCATCTTCTGGTCCAGGGCGGCGGGGAACCGCTGCTGGCGGGCGCGGGAGAGCCGGCAGGAGTAGCTGGTGAGCGCGGATTTCTCCGGCAGCACGGCCAGCCCGGCGAGCAGGCCGGCGGCGGGGCCGGCGAGCAGGTCACCGGCGTGGGAGACCCGCCGGGTGCGGGTGAGCTTGAGCGCCAGCAGCGACAGCAGCCAGGAGACCGCCGGGATGACCCGGGTGCCGGGGTAGCCGGCCGCCCGCGCCAGGGCCGGCAGGTCCAGGGCCGCCAGGCCGGGGAGTACCAGCAGCAGCCCGGCCCGCGTGGTGTCCGGCTGGGCCGGCCAGGCGGTGAAGTCGATGACCGAGGCGCGGGGCAGCCTGGTGTCGCGGCCGGGGGCGGCCGGGTTGATGCTCTCGGCGGGCTGCGGGCCGCGCACCAGCCGGCCGAAGCCCTCGGCGGCGAGGATCTCGCCGACGCTGGTGCGGTTCAGCGGCCTGCCCCCGGCGGCCGGCCGCGCGGAGATCTCGCAGGTGGACAGGCCCTGGCGGCGCAGGCCGATCACCCGCCCGCGGGCCCGGTCTTTGGCCGGGGCGGCGCCCGGCGGCGGGCCGGGCCGCCGCGGCGGGGCGAACAGCTCCAGCTTCCCGGCCCGCCACTGGCGGACCAGGTCGATCATCGCCCAGCGGGGGTATCCGAACCGCGCCCCCGCCTCGGCGTAGCTCAGGCCCTGGGTGAAGTAGGCGCGCAGCGCCTCATGCCGGCGGTGGCTCACCTCGGCGGGTGCGGTGAACCACTCTGCCTCCTGCGGTTGTGATGATCTGGCTGTCATCTGCATGCCATGCCATGCCTGCAACGTTGCCGCCGGACCACTGGATGCCACCGCACCGAGGGCATATCTCCTGGTCATTCAGGTAATCCCCGGAAACCTGCGTCCTGCCCCCGGTTGCCGCGACACGACAACAGAACTTCGCCCGTGTAGCTCACCAGCCCGATCAGCGCAATATCGCCATCCGGCGCAAACAGCCATACGCGATGATCACCCAGGTCAGCGCTCCAGCCGGCCCGCCGGCCGGGCCACCCCACGGCGCTCAGGTTGCGCCTAACCACCTACGTGGAAATCCGCGTTAGGCGGTCCCGGCGCCTCCAGGCCATGGCCCGCTGAACACATTCCGTGACCATTTGGCGGCTTCCGGGCAATCGTTGCTGAGGTCTGACAGCCGAGCGGCCAGGCTGGCTGGTCGGCGATCTTCGCGGACACGAGCAGGTCCCGTTTGCGACGAGGCTCGCCGACCTCAAGTCCGGCATGACTGCCGAGGACAAGCTCGTGTCCGGCTGGTGCTGCTCGCGCTCGCCGCGTGGGCGTACCCGAACGACATTGACCTTGACGGCCGGAGGCGAAGGTCATTGACGTCGCGAAGATCGATGAGTTCATCCGCGCCGCGGTTAGTGACCTGTCGCAGGTTGACGGTACGGAAGGCCCGGCCGGTGAACGGGCCCGCACCGCCGCCGCGACCTACGCCGACCTGCCATCGCTGCGGACGACCGTGACCGGTCGGCGCGCCGCCGGATGCACGCTACGGCACATCGAGATGGTCTGTGACTGGCTGGTCGAGCATGGTGCTGCCCGGGAGGCGAGAAGCCTCGGGCCGGACTCCTTCCAGCTCACCGACCG
>WNGN01003799.1_pt1 | contig 10661 bp, 12 predicted proteins | sample 5400561 | NCBI WGS metagenome assembly WNGN01 (sample SAMN13153379, study PRJNA577476) | soil metagenome | isolation source: 115 cm soil or saprolite under Garry oak tree replicate 2 | place: USA:California | collected 2016-06-15 | reverse complement strand
AAGGTCTCCGGCGACAGCGACGGTCGTTGCTGCATCTGCCCTCCCTCCTCTGGTGGGCGTGTCGGCGAGTCACCGCTGCGTCGGCCAATGGTGCCCGAACCTCGCTCAGCCTCGTCGGGCGAGCAGGAGTGCGCGGCGCAGCAACCCCGTGTCGATGGCGGCCAGCATCGCACGCCGGTCGGCCTGCCGTTGCGGGAAGGCGCCGGGTGGCTCCAGCCGGGCCAGCTCCACAGTATGAGACTCCGACTCGGCCAGCCAGGCGGTGGCGGTGGCACGAAACGCCGGGCGTGACGTCGAGTTCGGTGATGTCCCCGAAGCCGGCCGAGCGGAGCAGCCGATGGTGGTTGCTGCGCGTGGCGACGGCCTGCAGGCTCTCAGCACGGAGAGCTTGGCGCGCGGTCAGCACAGCACGTCGGTGTGGATGATGGCGTCGAAGCTGCCGGCGTGGAAGGGGAGCGCTGGCGGCGGCGACCAGCACGCTGCTGCGGGCCGCGAGGGCTTCCGTCTGGGCGCGGGCGGCGGCGACCCGCAGCCCCTCCAGTGGCAGGTCGGCCAGGACCACCCGGCAGCCGCTGCGGGCGGCCAGGTACAGGCCCGGCCAGCCCCGCCCCGTGCCGATGTCCAACAGGCGGTTGGCGGCCGACAGCTGGAGCCCTGCGGCCAGCTGGTCGGCCTGGGCGATGGTGGTGTAGCCGTTGGCGCCCCAGTCACCGCCGATGACCCGCCGTTCGATCTCCACTGCGACCGGCGCGGCGGCGGCGCCGTAGCGCTGCTCGAACAGGGCCCGTGCCTGCAGCTCGTCGGCGACGGTCATGGTCTCCCCTCGGGGTTGGTCGCGGCATGGCCGGATCCTCGGCCAAGGCGCCGCAGCGCCAGGCCAGCCCCCGGCTGGGCAGCTCGCCGGGCCGGGGTTACGCCAGGCCAGCTCCTTCGCCTCCTCCAGGACGGTCCGATGTGGGTTCCACTGGGGGCTGGTGGGCAGGGACGTGCCCGTTGGCGGGTGTGGCGCGGCTGGGCGTGAGGTTGTGGCCGGTCGGCGGCTCGGCGCGGCCCGGGGTGCGGCGGTGGGTCTCGTCCATGCGCACGGCGACGACCAGTCCCGAGGCGGCGGTGAGCGCGGCGATGGCCCCGACGGCGGCGGTGAGGCCGAACGTGTCGGCGAGGACTCCCGCCAGGATGGCGCCGAGGGCGTAGCCGCTGTCGCGCCACAGCCGGTAGACCCCCACGGCCGAGGCCCGCCAGGATGGGTGGGCCACGTCGCCGATGGCCGCCAGCAGCGTCGGGTAGACCATCGCGGTGCCCACGCCGAGCAGCACCGACCCCGCGGCCCACGGGCCGAACCCGGTAACCCCGGCGATGATGGCGATGCCGCCCGCCTGGACCAGCATCCCCCCGGCGATCAGCCATTTGCGGCCGAGCCGGTCGGACAGGGCGCCGGTGAGCAGCTGCCCGAACCCCCAGACCGCGGGGTAGATCGCGGCGAGCGTGCCGATGGCCGCGACCGACAGGCCGCGGTCCGCGTACAGCAGCGGGAACAGTCCCCACGCCATCCCGTCGTTGAGGTTGTTGACCAGGCCGGCCTGGCTGCAGGCCGACAGGGCCCGCTCCCGGAAGCTGGTGAGCACGAACACCCGACCCGCCGAGAGCCCCTGGCCAAGCCCACCGGAGGCCGGCCGGTGGGTGGTGGCCTCCAGTTGGGCGTGTCCCTTGGTCTCCCGGACGACCAGGGCCGACAGGCCAAGGCCGAGCCCGGCGTAGCCGAGCCCGAGGAAGAACGGCTCGGGCCGCAGGCCGGCGTGCTGGGCGATGAACCCGGTCGCCAGGGCGGTGGCGGCAACCGCGCCGTAGCCGGCCGCCTCGTTGAGCCCCATCGCCAACCCCCGCCGTTTCGGGCCGGCCAGGTCGATCTTCATGATCACGGTGGTGGACCAGGTCAACCCCTGGTTGATGCCGAGCAGGACGTTGGCCGCGACCACCCACCCCCACGACGGCGCCCAGATCACCAGCAGCGGCACGGGCAGGCCCACCAGCCACCCCGCGACCAGCACCGGCTTTCGTCCCAGGCGGTCCGACAGCGTCCCCGCGAACAGATTCGTCAGCGCCTTGGTGGCGCCGAACACCACGATGAACGACAGGGCGGCGCTGAACGCCTGGAGGTGGAAGATCCGGGTGGCGAGCAGGGGCACGACCGTGCGCTCCTGGCCGACCATCCCGCCGACCAGGGCGTTGACCCCCACCAGGAGCGAGAACTGGGCCAGGTTGGCGCGGATCCCCAGCCGCAGCGGCCGGGTCGCTGCCCGGCTCACGACGGCTCCAGCGGCCGCCGGGTGGCCCGCGACCAGTCGCCGGGGCCACCCACCAGGACGGTCAGGTCGCCGCGGCCGGCCCGCTGGAGCAGGCTCGCGGCGGTCATGGCCCGCTCCCCGTGCCCGCACATCACCGCCAGCGGCCCGGCCGGCAGCCCAGCCCGGTCGGTGAGGGCGCCAAGCTCGACGTGGGCCGCGCCGGGGAGGTGCCCGGCGGCGAACTCGCCTTGCTGCCGGACGTCCAGGACGGTCCCGCTGGGCCGCTCCGCCACCTCGGCGATCTCGATCCGGGCCTGGGGCAGGCCGGCCGCCTGCCAGGCGGCCATCCCGCCGTCCAGCTCACCGGCCAGCTGCTCGTAGCCGACCTTGCGGGCCTGGCGGACCAGGTCGCCGCGGTCCTGGTCGGGGTCGACGACGACCAGCAGCGGCCGGTCGTCGGGCACCAGCCAGCCCAGCCAGGTGGCGAACGAGGGGCGCAGCGGGATCGACAGGGCGCCGGGGACGTGCCCGGCGGCGAAGGCGGCGATCGGTCGGGCGTCGACCAGCTCCGCGCCCCCGGCGACCAGGCGGCGCACCTGCGCTGGGGGCAGTGGCGCCAGCGGCGGCGGGGTGGCGCCGTAGACGCGGGGGCCGCGGCGGTTGGTCTCGCGCAGGCGCAGGAAGTAGCGGGGATAGGAGCCGAGCCCGCCAACCAGCAGCTTGACGAAGGCGTCCTCGTCGGGCGCGGCCAGCAGCGGATTGGTGGCCTTCTGGCGGCCGATGGTGGTGGTTGGCTCGGCGCCGGTGGGGGCGGAGCAGAACGACCCGGCCCCATGGGTGGGGTAGACCGCCAGGCCGTCGGGCAGCGTGAGGACCCGCTCGTGCAGCGAGCGCCACAGCGCCCGGGCCAGCTGTTGGGTGCGGTCGGGGCTGATCAGGTCGGTGCGGGCCACGGCGCCGACCAGCAGCGACCCGCCGGAGAACAGCCCCAGCGGTCGGGCGCCGTCGGCCAGCATGAAGGCCAGGTGCTCGGGGGTGTGGCCGGGGGTGGCCAGCGCCCGCAGCCCAAGGCCGCCCAGGTCGAGCTGGTCGCCGTCGCCCAGGCCGCGATGGGGGAACTGGAGCCGGGCCGAGGCCGGCGCGACCACCGTGGCGCCCATCGCGGCCAGCTCCCGGCTGCCGGAGACGAAGTCGGCGTGCAGGTGCGTCTCCACGGTCCAGGCCAGCCGCAGACCGCGACGCCCGGCGGCGGCCAGGTACGGGCCGGGGTCGCGGAACGGGTCCACCACCAGCCCGCGGCCGTCTCCCAGGTCCACCAGATACGAGGCGTTGCCCAGCCCCTGATCCCGGAGCGTGACGATCTCGGCCATCCGTCCTCCCCGCGTCAGGACCCGACCACATCCAGTGTTCCAGATAACTTTAGAATAATGGAGTCCCGGGCCCGGCCGTGCTCGTGGACCGGCTGGCCTCCTACCATGTTCCACAGAGCATTGGACGATCAGGGGGAAGGCGGCGCATGGAAGGTCGTGAGGCAAAGGACCGGCTCTACGAGCAGTTCGCCCGCACCGCCAAGGCCGTCGCCAGCCCCAAGCGGATCGAGCTGCTGGAGCTGCTCGCCCAGGGCGAGCACACCGTCGAGGCCCTCGCGCGGGCGACCGGGATGGGGGTGACCAACACCTCGGCGCACCTGCAGGTGCTGCGCCACGCCCGCCTGGTCGAGACCCGCAAGCAGGGCACCAGAGTCTACTACCGGCTGGGCGGCGACGAGGTCGCCGGCTTCGTCGCCGCGCTGCGGGACCTGGCACGCGCCCGCCTGGCCGAGGTCGACCGAGTCGTCCAGGACTACTTCGTGGCCCGCGACGCGCTGGAGCCGGTCAGCCGCGCCGAGCTGGTCGAGCGCGCCGCCCGCGGCGACGTGATCATCCTCGACGTCCGCCCCACCGAGGAATTCGCCGCCGGGCACATCCCAGGCGCCCTGTCGATCCCGCTGGACCAGCTGGAGGCCGCCCTGTCGCGACTGCCCAAGCGGGCCCGGATCGTCGCCTACTGCCGCGGCCCCTACTGCGTGCTCGCCCCCCAAGCGGTCCAGCGGCTGCGGGCCAAGGGCTTCACGGCCCGCCGGCTGGCCGACGGCATGCCCGAGTGGCGGCTGGCCGGCCTGCCGGTCGCCGTCGGGGAGGAGTGAGGCGACGGACGACCGCCGTCGCTGCGTAGGCTGTGGTCTATGACGTCTGACGTGCGCTGGCTCGCCGCGATGTGGCCGTTCGTCCGTGCTTGGCTGCCGTCCGCTCCTGCCAGGGTGCTCGAGATCGGCTGCGGTCCGCTGGGCGGATTCGTCCCGGAGCTCCTCGGCGCGGGACATGACGCGGTCGGTGTCGACCCCGAGGCGCCGGACGAGCCTGGCTACCACCGGATCCAGTTCGAGCGTTACCAGTCGCCGCAGGCGGTGGACTGCGTGGTGGCGTGCACCTCGCTGCACCACGTAGGCGACCTCGACTCCGTGTTGGACCAGGTGGGCGCGGTGATGGTCCCCAACGGCGCGGTGGTGGTCGTGGAATGGGCGTGGGAGCGCTTCGACGAGGCCACCGCACGCTGGTGCTTCGCCCGGCTGGCGCCACCGAATCCGGGCTCCGAGCCGGCCTGGCTGCATCGGCGGCGGGAGGACTGGGCCACCGCCGGCCAGCCCTGGGACGCCTGCTGCCGAGCCTGGGCGACACAGGAGGGACTGCACACCGGCCAAGCGATCATCCGCGCGCTGGATGCGCGATTCGACCGGCGGCTATGCGCGTATGGGCCGTACTTCTTCGCCGACCTCCTCGACACCACCGAGGCAGACGAGCAGGCCGCGATCGACGCCGGGCAGATCCAGGCGACCGGCATCCGGTACGCCGGCACGCGGCGCTAAAACCGTCCCTGCCCGTTCGACGTCCTCGTGGATTGCCTGCCACTGGCCGGTTCGAGGCCGGCCAGCGGCAGGTGCGTAGCGTGGAGCTCAGGTGGCAGACCGCGTCACTCCTGGTTCGCGGCTGCCTTGGCGAACAGCTCCAGCATGGCGGTCCAGCCGCCACCGCTCTGGAGCCCCTCGCGGATGGCCTGGCCGTCGACGAGGCGGTCCAGGAGCCGGTGTTCCAGCTCCACCCTGGTCTGTTCGGGTCCGTCGGGGGTGAAGCGGACCTCGATCTGGCTGGCGTGGTCGGGGTTGGGGTCGTACTGCCATTGGCCGTTGATCTGCCAGGTGAGGACCAGGCGGTGCGGTGGCTCCCAGGCCAGCACGCGGCCCCAGTCGCACTCGCTGCCGTCGACGCCCTTCTCGTACCAGCGGCCGCCCTCGCGCGGTTCCAGGATGGGCTTATCCATGTCGGCCTGGCCGATGTGGTACTGGAGCGGCCACCAGGTGTGGATGGAGTCGGTGAAGACGCGGAAGGCGTGGTCGATCGGCACGCTGACGGTGACGGTGCCTTGGAGTGGCGGGATGGTGGATGGGCTCATCTGTCCTCCTTGTTCGGGGTCGAGGGCGGCCGCCTCGGCGGCCTTCTGAAAAGCCCTGAGCGCGTCGTCCCAGATGCGGTCCAGCCAGGCGCGCAGGGCCGTGACGCCGTCGGGATTGAGGCGGTACACGCGGCGGGTCCCTTGGGCCTCGGAGACGACCAGGCCGCCGTCCTTGAGCACGCGAAGGTGCTGGGAGACCGCCGGGCGGCTGATCGGCAGCTGCTCGGCCAGCTCGCCCACCGAGCTGGCGCGCCGGGCCAGCAGCTCGAAGATCGCGCGGCGGCTGGGGTCGCCGAGCAGGCCCAGACCGGCATCTCCGTAAGTATCCACGAACGGTAAGCTACCACTTACGAAATCTTCGCGCAATCGCGTGACACCCATCCACGCAACCGCGGACCCAAGTCGAGGTCTCGCAGCCACGCCGAGCTGCTTGTACCCGCGACCGGTGCGCTAATCTGACGAGCGCTTGCAGTCCGTGTCGCGGTCGATCCGCGTCGGCCGCCAGACCAAGAGGAGGGTGCGCCTGTCATGGACGTTGTTGCGGCGCGCGAGGCGTCGGCCGAGTCGGTGACGGCCCACCACGTCACCGTGACGCCCCAGTCACGAGCGCTGATGGTTCGCTTGCCGAAAGGCAGGTTGGTCTGGAACCGCCCCACCGCCGTACTGGTCGAGCAGCACGGACGGGTGCGACGCATACCCATCGTCGATGTCACCCGCAGCCTTCAGGTGGGGCTACTTGGTCTGGCGGCGCTGACGGCCGGCGCCAGCCTGCTCGGGTGCCGACGCCGGACTGGGGGAGCAGCATGACCGACAGCAGAGATGCCTCGCTGGACGAAGCGGTTTCGCTCATCGATAGGGCCGGCGAGCAGGCGCCGAAGATGCTGGAGAAGATCTTCGCGGCCGCCCAGCCGGGCGCGGTCTTCGGCCAGCCGGTCGAGTCCGGCAGCTACACGCTCATCACGGCGTCGGAGGTGAGCTCCGGTGGCGGCTTCGGGGTTGGGATGGGCCGTGGCCCGGCGCCCAAGCGGGACGCGAAGCAGTCTCCGCCGGCCGAGGCTGAGCGGCCTGCGGGCAAGCAGTCTATCGGGGGGAGCGGCTTTGGAGGGGGCGGCGGGTCCATGGGGCGGCCGGTCGCGATCATCGCCATCGGCCCGGGCGGTGTGGCGGTCAGGCCGGTCGTGGACCTCACCAAGGTCGTCCTGGCCGCGCTGACCGCCTCGGCGGCCATGCTTGGGCTGCGACGCGCGATGCGGAGGCGGCCAAAGGCAAGAGCTGAATGAAGGCTACGGCCGCGCCGTTGTTGGAGGCGCGCGCTCACTTGTCGTGGCCGTACTGCGTGCTCGCTCCCCAGGCGGTCGAGCGGCTGCCTGCAAGGGGCTTCAAGGCCGGGCGACCCTGGTGTGTGCCCAGCGGCCGGGACCCGCAGTAGGTCCGGCAGTTTCAAGGGTCGAGGGTCGGGCTAGTAGCTCGTCAGCTGTGAATTGCGCGATGCGGGGTTCGGCCGCATGCTCTTTGCAGTGAGGACCCCGCCGCTGGAGAAGCCAAGCATGCGCAAGCAGCATGTCGTCGTCCTACCCGAGCCCGAGCGTGCCCGGCTCCACACCCTGATCGGGCAGGGGATCGCCCCGGCCCGCGCCCTGACCCACGCCCGCATCCTGCTCAAGGCCAACCAAGGCGAGGCCGGCCCCGGCTGGACCGACCGGGCGATCGCCACCGCGCTGGAGGTCCACCACACCACCGTGGCCCGGGTGCGCCAGCAGTACGCCGCCGGGGGCCTGGATGCCGCCGTGGACCGCAAGCCGCCCGAGCGCCAGTACCGCCGCAAGCTCGATGGCCAGCAGGAGGCCCGCCTGGTCGCGCTGGCGTGCAGCGCGCCGCGCCACCCACAGGCCACAAGCGGTGGACGTTGCGGCTGCTGGGTGAACGCCTGGTCGCCTTGGAGGTGGTGGAGACGATCTCCTACGAGACGGTCCGAGGGGCCTTACAGCAAACCGCCTCAAGCCGTGGCTGACCCAGCGCTGGTGCATCCCGCCCCAGCACGACGCCGAGTTCTGTTGGCGGATGGAGGATGTGCTGGGGGTCTACACCCGGCCGTATGACCCGCGCCGCCCGCAGGTCTGCCTGGACGAGACCAGCCGCCAACTGCTGGCCGAGGTCACCCCGCCCTTGCCCGTCGCGCCAGGGCAGCCGGCCAGGGAGGACTACGAGTACCAGCGTCGCGGGGTGTGCAACCTGTTTGTGGTGTGCGAGCCGCTTGGTGGCTGGCGCGACGTCATGGTCAACCAACAACGCACCCGCATCAACTAGGCCCACTGCGTCCAGGACCTCCTCGCCGTCCATTACCCCGACGCCGAGCGGATCGTGCTGGTGCAAGACAACCCCGAACACCCACACGCCCGCGTCGCTGTATGAGGCGTTCGAGCCGGCGGAGGCCAAGCGGCTCCCCCGACCGGCTGGAGCTGCACGACACCCCCAAGCATGGCAGTTGGTTGAACATGGCCGAGATCGAGCTTGCCGTGCTGGCCGAGCAGTGCCTGGACCGCCGCCTGGCCGATCGGGCGACGCTGGAGCGGGAGGTCGCCGCGTGGCAGACGACCCGCAACGCTACCGGCCGTGGCGTGGACTGGCGCTTCACGACCGCGGATGCTCGCATCAAGCTCAAGCACCTATACCCTGCAATTCAGGACTGACGAGCTACTAGGTGAGATGCAGCAAATGGTGGTTGTGCTGGTGAGGGGTGGTGTTAGAACTGGGAATAGGTCTTGTGACTAGCAGTCTGGTAGGTGCATAGCCGTGAAATCAAACGGCTTACCAAGGCTGCCCACCGTTGCTTAACGATGCTCGAATGCACCCTTGAGGCACGCGTTGCTCAGTGCGCAGAGGCGGTCTTGACTTTGGTGATCCACGAGGCGATCGTGGCGATCACCTTGGGGTCGACGTGGCCCGGCTTTTGGTACTCGAGCGGCGTGGGCGCTCCGGTGCCGTCGAGGAACAGGTGGTCGGCCTTCGGGAAACGCACGACGGTCACCCCTTTGCGCCCCGCCAGACCCTTCAACCACACGTCGAGGTCGTCCGCGACCGTGGCCTGGTAGTCGCGGTCGCCCTGCAGGAAGAGCAGTGGTTGGGGGATCGAGCGGGCGGTCGCCATCTCGTTGTAGCGAAGCGCGCTCAGGTAGTAGGCGGGCCCCGCTCCGCCAAGGAGGACCGTCCCCGGTTTGTCCTTCTCGAGTGCGGCAGGGTTGTCGATCTCCGCAACCTCGCGCGTGACCTGGGGTAGCTCCGCCTTGGCTTGCGACCCGATCGTGCCAGGAAGTGTCGCGAGGTAGCGCACCTGACGCAGCATCGCGGCGCCGATTGACTCGGCCCCGGCGGCAAGGAGAATGACACCGGCGACCTCCGGCGCGCGCCGGGCGATCAGCGGCGCGTAGGTACCGCCTTGGGAGTGGCCGAGCACGAAGATGCGGTGCGGATCCACGGCGGGTTCGTGCTGTAGGAGGCGGATCGCCGCGAGCGCGTCGGGCACGTACTCCTGCGTCAGGGTGGCGGTCCTCGGGTTGAGGCTCCGCGGATAGTCGCGCGTGCGCTTGTCGTAGCGCACGGTGGCGATCCCCCGAGCGGCCAAGCCGAGGGCGATGTCCAAGAACGGCTTGTTCGGCCCGACCGTCTCGTCCTGATCACCCGGCCCCGAACCGGAGACCAGGACAACCGCGGCGAAGGGGCCCTTGCCGGCGGGAAGCGTGAGCGTTGCCTTGAGCGGCGGAGAGCCCACCCCGACAGGAATCTGCCGGACACCCGCCACGTTGCTCGTGGCAGGGGTCGTGGCCGAGGCGGATGGCGGCGGCGAGGCGCCGGCTGGCTGCAGGTGCAGGAGACTGATCAAGCCCTGAGCGTCGACGGCGATCTTGACGCTCAGCTTCGTCTTCCCGTTGACCGTCACGATGAAGACGAGCGTGTCGGGCGTACTGGTCGTGATCGAATCGAGCCGCAAGCGTTGGACCCCCACGAAGCTCGCGTTCAGCGCCGCCGGCGCCGGTGCCGGAAGGGTAGCGAGATAGGCACGATCGAAGTGGGCCGTGATCGCGGCATCCGGGATCGGCTGGTGCATCACTGCGCCAACGAGCCAGCGCGTCTGCCTGCCGGCCGGCGTGTCCGGGAAGCTCACCGTGGCGGTCGGCGAGGGGTGCGGCGCACTCGAACCGCACCCTGCGACCGGGGCCATCATGCCGACAACGGCCAAGGCAAGCGCTGCTCGCCGGCTCGCGTGGCACCAACGGCGCCTCGCCTCAGGCTTGAAGTATCGAAAGCCCGGCCGGCTACCGAACGAACGTGATGGAGACATGGCAGTCCTTCCATTTGCGCCCGGGGTCCGCGACAACGGGCAGGAAAGGCCAACCGTCCATCACAACACGCACAACCGGTGAGCTTGGAGCACTACCCGCGGACCCAGAGGCAGCCGGCACTGCCGCGACCACTTTACTAGGTCGGCTGTGGTGGATGTGGACTGGGTTTCGCCAACTCCCCCGAAAGGGGCGGGTACAGGCGTTGGGGGAGCACCGCGACGCACAGCCACAGCGCGGTGGCCAGCAGCGCGACGCCCGCGATGCCGGCCAGGATCACGTGACGTCGCGGACGCGGTTCGCGCTCAACCGCTGATCGCGTGCAGTGGGCTGCGCCGTGGCGAGAGCCTTGCTTGGGTCCTCGCCCCTGGCGATCGCCTCGGCCTTGGCGCGGGCTCTCGCGCGGGATGCAGCCTTGGCGTTGCCGTAGCGTCGAAGGTCGTCGTAGAAGGCGTCAAGCACGCGAGCGTGGACCATGTGAAGGCGTTTGCCGCCTAAGGCGGGTTTGATCTTCCTCGCGATCAGGCTGCGGTAGTCCTCTACCGTGTCT
>WNGN01007791.1_pt1 | contig 10676 bp, 5 predicted proteins | sample 5400561 | NCBI WGS metagenome assembly WNGN01 (sample SAMN13153379, study PRJNA577476) | soil metagenome | isolation source: 115 cm soil or saprolite under Garry oak tree replicate 2 | place: USA:California | collected 2016-06-15 | reverse complement strand
ATCGTCCCCGGAACGGACGTGCTGCTCGCCGAGCCGGAGGTTCCGGTCAAGGCGGGCCTGAAGCTCCAGCAGCTCGTGCCCTACGCGCTCGAGGAGCAGCTGGCGGACAACATCGAGGATCTGCACTTCGCCATCGGTAAGCGCTCGAGCGACTCCATCCGCGCGCCGGTGGCCGTGGTGGCGCGGGCGCTTCTCGATGAGTGGCTCGCGACGCTGCGCTCGAGCGGCATCGAGCCCGAGGCGATCCACGCCGAGAGCGACCTGCTGCCCGGGAATCCCGCCCACGCGGTGGTGCTCCTCGAGGAGGACGCGGTGTTCGTGCGAGCGCCGGGAGCCGCGCCGGTGACGCTGCCCGCGGATGCACTCGCCGAGGCGCTCGAGATCGCGCAGTCGCGGGGCGCCGACTCACCCGGCGGCGGACGCGGACTGATTCTCTATGCCGGAGCGGCCGAGTGGCAGCGGCATTCCGCGCAGGCGGAGGCCGCGCGCCCGCGCTTCGACGGCATCAGGATCCAGCTCCTCACCGAGGGGCCCCTCCCCGTTTTCGCGCAGCAGCTTCCGGTTGCGACGCCGATCAATCTCCTGCAGGGCGCCTACGCCCCGGCCGCGGCGGGCGCGGCGGGGCTGCGCGCCTGGCGCGTCGCGGCGATCCTGCTCCTCTCGCTCCTCGGGCTGCACGTCGCCGGCAAGGTGGGCGAGTTGCAATGGCTCAAGAGCCGCGAGCGCCAGGTCGACGTCTCGATCCGCGACGCTTTTCACGCCGCCATGCCCGGGGAGCCGAGCACGCTCGATGCGCGCCGCCGCATGGAGCAGCGCCTCGCGGCCGCGCGCGGCGCCGGCGGAGGACTGCTGCCCGCGCTGCAGGCGCTGGCGCAGGCGCGCGATACCGTGCCGGGCCTCGCCGTGCTGGCGCTCCAGTATCACGACGGGGCGCTCGACCTCAGGCTCTCCGCACCGGATGCGGCCAGCCTCGATCGGCTCGGCCAGGCGCTGCGCCGCATCGGCTGGCAGGCCGATCTCACGAGCGGCGGCATTACCGGCTCGGCCTACGAGGGACGCATGCAGGTGCGCGCCGGGGATGCGCCGGGGGCGCGCTCATGACGCTCTCGCGCGAGGCTCTCTCGCTCGAATCCCTGGCCGCGCTCTCGGCGCGCGAGCGGCGCCTGGTCCTCGGGGCTCTCGCGCTCGCCGCGCTGATCCTCGTCTTCGGTGTGCTCATTCCTCTCGATCGCAGCGTCGCGCACGCTCACGACCGCCTGGCCAGCAAGCGCGCCGACCTCAGCTGGATGCAGGGCGTGGCGCCGGAGCTCGCCTCCTCCCCGGCACAGCCCGCGGCCACGGGCGAGTCGCTGCTCGTGATCGTCGACCGCTCGGCGCGCGAGGCGGGGCTGGCCGGCTCCCTCACGAGTGAGCCGGCGGGCCCCGGGGCGCTCTCGGTGCGCCTGCAAAGGGCGCCGTTCGATAGTCTCGTCGCCTGGGTCGGCCGCCTCGCCCAGCAGAACGGTGCCAGCGTCGAATCCGCCACGATCGAGAGAGCCGACGCGACCGGCCTGGTGAATGCCGCGCTCGTTCTGAAGAAGTGAAGCGGGGAGCCTGGATCGCGCTCTTTGCTGTGGTCGCTTTCGCGGCCATCCTCCTCGCCCGCATGCCGGCGGCCTGGGTGATCCCCGCGGGGGGGAGCGCGCGCGGAGCCTGCGCGAGCGTCGAGGGCACGCTCTGGAGCGGAGTCTGCAGCGGACTTCGCGTGCAGGGCACGCCGGTCGGCGATTTCAGCTGGGAGCTGTATCCCATGCGGCTGCTCTACGGCAGGCTTGCGGGGCACGTCGCCGCCACGCGCGCCGCGAACACGCTAAGCGCGGAGGTCGAGCTCGGTTTGGGTCAGCGGGCGACGCTCCGTCACGTCAAGGCCGACCTGGCGCTCGATCCGGCGTTGATCCCGGGGCTCCCGGCCACACTGCACGGCCGCGCGACGCTCGATCTCGAGCTGGTCCGGATTGAGCATGGGGTCATCACGCAGCTCAAGGGGCGTATCGAGGCGCACGACCTGGAGGATCGCGCCGGCCTGGCGACGCCGCTCGGCAGCTATGTGTTGACTTTCCCGGAGGCCAAGGGCGAGCCGACGGGAAAGCTGCGGGACCTCGACGGCCCGCTCGCGGTCGAGGGGACGCTCCGCCTGACGCCGCAGCCGGGCTACGAGCTCGAGGGGCTGGTTGCCCCGCGCCGGGGCGCGCCGCCCGAGATCGTGAGCTCTCTCCCCTTCTTCGGCGCGCCCGACGCAACCGGGAGACGACCCTTCTCGGTCGTCGGGACTTTCTGATCGGCCGCGCCCGATCAGGCGCGCACGTCGAGCTCGCGAAAAGCCCGCAGCAACGGAAAGTAGAGCGCCGCCCGCACCGGCTCGGGCCCGAGCTGGTGCGCGAGCGCCGCGTAGGTCGAGAGCTGCCCGCGGTAGCGCTCGAGCTCCTCGGCGAGAAAGCTCTCGAGCCCGCCGCCCTCGTGACGGCTGGTCTTGTAGTCGACCACCCAGCGCGTGCCGCTCTCGTCCACGAAGCAGCGATCGATCACGACGCTCCGGAGTCGCCCGGCCGCGAGCCCGGTGAGGGCCAGCTCGCTCGACGCCTCACGGTGTCCGGCGCCGAGCAGCCACCGTCCGCGCTCGTCGGCGACCGTGCGAGCGAGCGCCGCCAGGACCTGCCGGGTCGCCTCGTCCTGCTCCCGCTCGGGCACGCCCGCGCGCTCGAGCTGCCGCGCGACCGCCTCGCGGGCGCCCTCGAGAGCCTCGGGGGTGGGGAGCGGGTCGGAGTCCGCGAGGCGCGCGAGGAAGGCGTGCACGACGGTTCCCACGTGGCGCTGGGTCTCGCCCACCCAGCTGAACTCGCGCGGATCGAGCGAGGCGCGCCCGAGCGGAAGATGCGGCAGCGGGGTCGCCGGCGGCAGCTCGGGGCCCCGCCATCCCTCCCGCAGGCGCCGCAGCGTCACCGCGCGAGGCGGCGGGATCGGCGGGGAGGCGCCCGCAGGCGACGCTCGGGGCTCTCCCGACTCGAAGCGCTCGCCGAGCACCGGCCAGAGGCACCCGAGAAGCGTGCGCGCCTCCGGCGCCACGCTTCCGTCGGCCCGCGATCGGGGCGCACCCGAGAGGTACAGCGTGCGGCGGGCGCGGGTGGCCGCCACGTACATGAGCCGCGTGCGCTCGTGAGCATTGCGCCTCGCGTGCAGCCTCCCGATGTAGGCGGCGAGCTCGCCCCCCTCTTCCTCTCCGATGCCGGGAGCGGGCGCCACCAGCAGATCGGTCGGGCCGCTCTCGCTCGGCAGGTCGATCCAGCTGTACAGGTCGCGCAGCAGCGCCTCGAAGTCCTCGGGACCCAGCCACTCGGAGGCGGCGGCGCGCTCGGCGAGTGCGCCGAAGAAACTCCGCGCGTCGTTCAGCTCCGACTCCGCGTACGCATCGGGCGCCCCGAGCTGCGCCCAGGTCGCCTCCAGGGAGTCCGCGACCGGACCCTCGCCACGCCCCTCGAGCGCCTGCGCGAGCACGTCGCGCACGCGCACGAGCCGCGCGAGCTCCCCGGGCGCGCAGCGCGCGAGACGGGCGTCGTCGTTGAGCGCCTCCCAGATCAGCTGCGGCTCGTCGAGGCCCGAGAGTGCGGTGAGCGCCGCGAGGCTCGCGCCGCACCAGGGCGCGCGGAGCACCGCCAGCCAGGCGGCGCGATCACCGAGGTCATGAAGCGCCCGCGTGAGTTGCACCAGGTCGCGCACGATCGGACGCTCCGCGAGCGGCACGAGATCGACGCCTCGGATGTCAACGTGAGCCTCCCGCAGCGCCGTCACGACCGGAACGGCGTGCGAGTGCGCTGCGACCAGCACGGCCACGGTTCCCCGGGGATCGTCCCGCCGCAGCTCGACGATGCGCGACACGATGGCCGCGGCCTCACCTGCCGGATCGTCGGGAAGGACCCGCAGCCGCACCGGCGCCGCCGCGGCGGCGGCGCCGGCTTCCGGCAGCACGCGCGCGACACTCGCGCTGAAGGCGATCGCGCCCGCACGCAGGTCGTCGTCGGCCGGAAACACCCGCTCGAACACGGCGTTGTTCCACGCCACGAGCGGCTCCGTGGCCCGGAAATTGCGGGCGAGCCGCAGCGGCGTCAGGCGGACGTTGCCGATGCCGTGATCGCGCGCCCTGAGAAACAAGCCCACCTCCGCATCGCGGAAGCGATAGATGGACTGCATGGGATCGCCGACGACGAAGAGCGTACGTCCATCGCCCTCCTCCCATGCGGCGGTGAGCGCTTCGAGCAGCTGGAACTGCGCGAGCGAGGTGTCCTGGAACTCGTCGACCAGGATGTGCTGTAGCGAGAGCCCGGTGCGCAGCGCGAGCTCCGTCGGCTGCCCGGCCTCGGCGAGCGCCGCGCGCGCCGCGCCCGTCACGTACGTGTAATCGACAAGGCCGCTGTCGGCGAACTCGGCGTGCAGCTCGAGCGCCGAGCGCGCGAGAACGCGCGACAGCGCCGCAATCGCCGCCTGGTCCGATGCGTCGAGCGCTGCGGGAAGGCGGGCAGTGCTCCCGAGGAGCTCGGCGAGACCGTCCACGCGGCGCAGTCCCTCGATGCACGAGCGGAGCGCCGTGCGTGCGGCGCCTTCCTCGTAGGCGGCGCCGAGCCCTCTTGCCGTCAGCCGCTGACGCCAGTGCCCGCCCGTGAGCGTGCTCGCGGCGAGGCGCTTCCACGCTCCGAGGTGCGCGGGATCCTCTCGCAGCGCGCCGATACCCGGCAGCTCCTGCGCGGCGAGGCGCAGCGCGCGCGGCAGCCGTGCAAGGATGCGCGCGAGCTCCCCGCGCACCATGTGGCTCAAGCTCGCGTTGACTCGCGCACAGAGCTCCCCGGGGTCGCTCCCGAGCACGTAGCGCAGCCAGTGTGCGCGCTTCTCGAGCATCTCGGCGAGGAGTCTCTCGACCAGGATCCACTGGTTGTCGAGGCGCTCGAAGAGCAGCGCCGCATCGGCGCCGAGCGCCGCATCATGCTCGGCGGTGAGGAGCGTGCGGCGCGCGGCGCGCCGGTAGAGCTCATCCGGCGTCTCGGTGACCTCGAGCGCGCCGCCGGCGCGCGCGGCGATCGGCAGCTGGCTCGCGAGCCAGTAGGTGAAGGAGTCGATGGTCTGAATTCGCAAAGCCTGCGTGTCCGCCTCGAGGCTGCGGCCGCGCGAGCGTGCGTGCTGCCGCGCCGCTTCCGCCAGCCCCCCAAGCTCCGGCGCGCCGGGCTCGTCCGCCCTCACCTCCCCGCGCAGCGCGCGGATCACCCGGGCGCGCATCTCGGCGGCGGCCTTGCGCGTGAAGGTGACCGCGAGGATCGCGCCGGGATCGTCCACCGTGGCGAGCAGCCGGAGGAACCGCTGGGTGAGGACCGAGGTCTTGCCGGAGCCGGCCGGGGCCTGCAGCAGGATCGAGCGGCGCTCATCGAGCGCGCGCACGCGGGCCTCGAGGTCCTCGCGCTCGAGCTGATCAGCCATCGCCCGTCTCCAGGATCCGGCAGACGTCGCGCACGTGGCAGTAGTCGCAGGCGCCCGGCCTCGGATCCACCGCCGCATCGCCGGCGAGAAAAGCGCGAATGAGACGCGTCACGACGGCGCGCCAGGCGCGCTGGCGCTCCGCCCACGCATCGGCCGCGCCCGTCGCGCTCGCGGCCCTCACCTGCGGCAGCAGCTGCGGCGCGCGCGCGAGCCCCTCGAAGCGCACCTCGCGCGCGCTCACGGTGACGGTGGCGAGCGCCACCACGTCACGTCCCAGGGCCTCGGCGTAGGCGAGCAGCTGCGGGTGCGTCGGACGCTCGCCGTACCAGTCGGCGCTCACGCGCTTGCCGGTCTTGTAGTCGAGGATCGCGCGCCCGCCACTCTCGAGTGCGTCCACGCGATCGATCCTCATGTGCAGCGTCGCCCCGGCGAGCGTGAGGCGCACGTCGCCCTCGGTGGCCTCGACCCTGAAGGGCGCGCGCTCGCGCTCGGTGTCGCAGAGCCTTCGAATGAGGCGCGCGGCGCGGCGGCACTCGCGCTCGAGAATCGGCGGGGGCCGCGCGAACAGGTCGAGCTGCGAGCCCCGGGGGCGGCGCTCGCGCCGCCGGCCGCGGAGCGGGCGCGCCAAGGTCCCTTGCACCGCCTCCTCGACGCTGCGCGCGATGAGGGCATCGAGCGCCGCATCGGACAGTCCTGCGAGCGAGCGCGAATCGCCGAGCCGCTCCCAGAGACTCTCGAGCGCCGCGTGCAGCAGCTCGCCCCGGCGGTTGGGCGCGATGCCGGGCTCGATGCGCTCGCGTCGCGTGCACCCGAGCCGCAGCTCCGCGTAGGCGCGGAACGGGCACTGGTTCTGGAGATCGAGGCTCCTCGTGCCGCGCGGGAGCGGCAGAGCGGCAGTCCAGGGGCGCCCTGTGGCGTCGGCGAGCGACTCCGTGAGGCCCTCGCGGTGCAGCCGCGCGGGGAGCCACGCGGAGCGTCGAGGGAGCGGCTCCGGTGCGGTCCCGGCGAGCAGCGGGCTCGGCAGGAGCTCCAGGTCCTCGGCATGCGCCGGCGCCGAGAGAATGAGCTCATCGGCCGAACGCCGCCAGGCCGTGAGCTGGGCGCGAGCCTGTGCGAGCCGCTGCGTGGCGCTCGCCGAGGGCACACCCGAGGCGACCTGTGCGCCGAGCGGCAGGAAGGGATCCGGCTGCGGCGGTTGCGGGAACGCTTCCGCGTGCAGTCCCGCCACCCAGATGCCGTCGTACCGCACCACGGGATCCGACGGCACCGGCGAGACGGTCACGCTCGGGTCCTCGTCGGCGGGGCGGTAGGGGGTGCGCGAGGCGAGCTCGTGCACGAGCCGCAGCGCCTCCTCGCGCGCGAGCGATCCCACGCCGGCGGTCAGCCCGCCGAGCTCATCGAGGAGCTCGTGCCAGCGGAGCCGTGTCTGCTGCCCCACGCCGTCGGCGGCGAGCAGCCCGGGCCACCCGGCCGCCGAGAGCGCGGCGGCGAAGCGCTCCGACCACAGGCGCGGCGAGGCGCTTCCCTCGCCGAGCGTTGCGGCGGCGCCGGTGAGCTGTGCGTTGAGCTCCCGCGCGGTCGGCTGAAGATCCGCCGGCACGAGGCCGAGCGCACCGAGGAAGTCTCGCAGGCGCAGCCTCGCCATGGGGCGCTCGCGGAGCCGCACGTCGAGCCGCGCCCGCAGCGGCGCGGCGGGCCGGCCCCAGTAAGGCGCGCGCAGCCAGCGACTGAAGGCCTCGAAATCCGACTCGACGCCCGCGAGGTACGCGAGCGTCGCGAGCGCTTGCGCGATCATCGGCCGCTGCGCGAGGGACTGTCCCCCTTCGATCGCCACGCGCGAGGGAGCGCGGCTGCCGGCGAGCGCGCCCGCCGGATCGAGCGCCTGACGAATGAGCGCCGCGAGCCTCTCGCGCGCGCCTGCCGCGCCGGGCAACACGACGAGGAGCCGCGCATCCGCTCTCGCGAGCAGCCGCTCCCGGCACCAGCCGGCGATCCGCTCGAGCTCCTCCCGGGTGTCTTCGGCGCGCAGGACTTTGGGCTCCGCCGCGACGGGCCCTCGAGGCTCCGCGGACTCCCTGGGCTCTGCGGTCGATGTCCCGACGATCGCGCCCAAGGCGGGCGGGACCGTATCGAAGCCGCGGAGCTCGAGGGCGCCCCGTGCGGCAGTGCCCCGTCCGGCAGTGCCCCGGTCCGCGAGCCGCCCGAGGAGCGCGGCGAGGCTCGTCGCCCGCAAGTCCCGACAGCGCTCGTCAAACGCGCGCTGTGCCCGGCAGAGGATGTCGGTCTCGCTGCCCTCGCCCTGGGCGCCGAGCGGGATGCGAAACTGCGCCGCGAGCTCGCTCGAGCGCTGCAGCGACTCGGCGAGTGCGCCCGCGTTGAGGAGCGCGAAGGGGCGTGCCACCTCGGCGGCGCACTGCCTCCACAGGAACCACTCCTCTGCAGGCTCGAGGAGTCGCGGCCACCTCGAGGCGTCCTCCCCGGCGCGCCGCTCGACCTCCTCGCGCAGCCACACGGCGTCGGTCCTGACATCCGGGCTCGCGAAGACCCCTCGCCCCTGCCCGAGGGCCGCGGCCGCGAAGCAGAGCCTCACCGTGTGCGCGCGCTGGAGGGACGGCACGATGAGCGTGCCGCCGTCCTGAAGATGCCTCGCTACATCGTTAGGAAGCCTGAACAAAACAAAGCTTTTTACGGTCTCTTCAGAGAAATCACCCGAGAGCGCACGCGCGCCGAGTCCGCAACCGCCCTACCCGCTTCGGCGGCGCCTCCGGCGCGCGCGGCTCCCGCGTAGCTCGCGAGCAGCTCCTCGACGCGCGCGAGCACTTCGCGCAGCGTCCCCGCATCGGGGAGGTTCGTGATGCGGAAGTGATTGCGGTACGGAACGTTGAAGCTGACGCCGGGCGCGACCAGCACGTGCTTCTGCTCGAGCAGGTCGAGCGCGAACTGCTGGTCGTCGAAGTCCGGCAATGCGCCCGCATCGACCCCGATGAACGCGTACATCGCCCCGCCGGGCGGGGCGAGCCTGAGAAAGCGGCTCTGCGCGACGGCGCGCGAGATCGCCCCGCGCGACTCGTGCAGCCGCCCGCCCGGGGCGACCAGCTCGCGGATGCTCTGGAACCCGCCGAGCGCCGTCTGCACCGCCCACTGCGCCGGCACGCTGCTGCAGAGGCGGAGCGAGGCGAGGAGCTCAAGGGCGTTCAAGTAGTCGGCCGCCCCTGGGGTGCGTCCCGAAAACACCGCCCAGCCGACCCGATAGCCGCACGCGCGGTACACCTTCGAGAGTCCCGAGAGCGTCGCGCACAGCGTATCCCGCACGAGAGTCGCCATGGGCACGAACTCGGCGCCGTCGTAGGTCATCTGATCGTAGATCTCGTCGCTGAAGACGACGAGGGCGCGCTGCTCCGCGAGTCGCGCGAGGGCCTCCAGAACCGCGCGCGGGTAGACCGCGCCGGTCGGATTGTTGGGATTGATGATGACGATGGCGCGCGTACTCGCGCTCACCAGCCGCGCGACCTCCTCCGGGTCCGGCACGAAGGCGTTCTCGGGGCGGCAGGCATAGTGCACCGCCCGCCCGCGGTTGAGCGTCACGGCAGCGGTCCAGAGCGGATAGTCGGGGCTCGGGACCAGCACCTCGTCGCCGTCGTTGAGCAGCGCCCGAAGCGTGAGGTCGATGAGCTCGCTCACGCCGTTGCCGATGAAGACTTCCTCGGCCGTGACTCCGGTGACGCCGCGCGCCTGCTGCTGCATGACCACCGCCTCGCGCGCGGGGAAGATGCCCTTCTGATGGCAGTAGCCCTCGGCGTCGGCGAGGCTCTCGATCATGGCGAGCCGCATGGTCTCGGGCGTGCGCAGCCCGAAGGCCCTGGGGTTGCCGATGTTGAGCGAGATGATCTCGTAGCCCTGGCGCTCGAGCTCGTGGGCGCGCCGGGCGAGGCGTCCGCGGATCTCGTAACGCACGTGCTGCAGCCCCTCGCTCGGGCGGATGGTGTGCTCGGTCCTCATTCGCGAAGAATAACAGCACTCGCCGAGGCCTTTCCTCAACCGAGCTCGCGCCAGCGATGACAGGCCACGTAGCGCCCGTCCGGCAGCTTCTCCCAGGCGGGGATACGCTCGCGGCAGACGGCGGCGGCGTGCGGACAGCGGGTGCGGTACACGCAGCCGCTCGGCGGCGTGAGAGGCGACGGCGGCTCCCCGCGTCCCGCGCGCTCGAGGCGCGCCGGCTGAATGTCCGGGTCCGGGACGGGAACCGCGGCCAGGAGCTCGCGGGTGTAGGGATGCAAGGGGCGCGAGTAGAGCGCCACAGCGGGCGCGAGCTCCATCATGCGCCCGAGATAGAGCACCAGCACCCGCTCGCACAGTCGCTGCACCAGCGCCACGTTGTGGCTCACGAAGAGGAGGCACATCGGGGATGCGCGGCGCAGCTCCCCGAGGAGCGTCAGGATCTGCTCCTGGGTCGAGACGTCGAGCGCGCTCAGGGGCTCATCGCAGGCGAGCAGCTGGGGCCTCAAGATCATGGCCCGCGCGATGCCGACCCGCTGACATTGTCCGCCCGAGAGCTCGTGCGGGTAGCGGCTCGAGAGCTCGGCGCCGAGCCTCACCTGGGAGAGCGCGGCGGCGACCGCGGCGGCGTGCGCGGCGGGAGTGAAGTCGCGCGCGTGCACCTCGAGCGGCTCGGCCACGATTTCCCCTACCGTCATGCGCGGATCGAGACTCCCGAAAGGATCCTGGAAGATGATCTGAAGGTCGCGCCGGAGCGAGCGCAGCGCGCTCCGCCGAAGCCCCCCGAGGGCGCGGCCCATCCACACCACGCGGCCCGCATGAAGCGGCAACAGCTGCAGCACGGCGCGCACCAGGGTCGACTTGCCGCAGCCGGACTCGCCCACGACGCCGAGCGCCTCGCCGCGGGCGAGCTCGAGACTGACCTCGCTCAAGGCCGCGAGCTTCGCCCGCCGGCCGAGCCAGCCGCGCCCGATCGTATAGCGCACGCTGACTCCGGCGAGCTCGAGGGCCGGCGGAGCCCCCGGGGCCGCCGGGGCCGCGGGGCTCGAGTGCGGGGCATCGCCCGCAAGGTCCGGACCCCGCGCCTCGCGCAGGAGCTTCCTCGTGTAGGGCTCGCGGGGCGAGCGGAAGATCGCGCCCACCGCGCCCGTCTCGACGATGCGACCGTCACGCATCACGCT
>WNGN01004167.1_pt1 | contig 10676 bp, 10 predicted proteins | sample 5400561 | NCBI WGS metagenome assembly WNGN01 (sample SAMN13153379, study PRJNA577476) | soil metagenome | isolation source: 115 cm soil or saprolite under Garry oak tree replicate 2 | place: USA:California | collected 2016-06-15 | reverse complement strand
CGACCACGCCGCCGTACTTCTCCTCCAGGTTCTTGTGCCGCCAGGCGGCGTTGTCGTCGATCTCGAGCTTGGCGTCGCCGGCGACGACATCGCCCTTCGTGGTGACGACGAGCGGGTTGATCTCTGCGGTGAGCGCGTCGTACTCGGGGATCGCGCGGTAGAGCTTCTTGATCAGGGCGACCAGCGGCCGCGCGATGTCGCCAAGCTCGGCATCGTAGACGAGCCGCGTGAGCTCGAAGTCCAGCGGCCCGCGCCACGGGTTGGGATAGAGGCGCGCGATCGATCCCGGCGACTCCTCGGCGACCTGCTCGATGTCCATGCCGCCCTTCGCGGACAGCATCAGGATGTTGGCCCGCGCGTCGCGGTCGACCGTGAACCCGAGGTAGATCTCGCGGTCGATGTCGAGCGCGGCCTCGCAGTAGACGAGCGGGACCTTGAACCCCTTGATGTCCATCCCGATGATCTGCTCGGCGGCTTTCCGCGCCTCATCGGCCGTCGTCGCCAGCTTGATCCCACCGGCCTTGCCCCGTCCTCCGACCGGAACCTGGGCCTTGACGGCCACCGGACCGAGCTTTTCGAACCCGGCGACAGCCTCGGCCGGGGTGCGCGCCACCACGCCGGGCGGGATCGGGATGCCAAGCGACGACAGCACCTCCTTGGCCTGATATTCGAGGAGCTTCAACTCAGAGCGATCGTTTCACAGCGGGATGTTGCCGTGCCAGCGCGGAGATCGCTTGCGGTCCTTGCGCGCGGCGATGCGCAAAGCGCGGATGAGCTCCGACCGCGTGCGGCCCGGCTCGATCACGTCGTCGATGTAGCCGCGCTCGGCCGCGATGTAGGGGTTGGCGAATCGCTCCGTGTACTCGCTGACCAGCTCGCGGCGGCGCCCCGCGGGATCGGCGTCGCTCGTGAGCTCGCGGCGGAACAGGATGTTGACCGCGCCTTCCGGTCCCATCACCGCGATCTCCGCGGTCGGCCATGCGACGTTGAAGTCGGCGCGGATGTGCTTCGAGCACATGACGCAGTAGGCGCCCCCGTAAGCCTTGCGCGTGATCACGGTGAGCTTGGCCACCGTCGCTTCGCTGAACGCGTAGAGCAACTTCGCGCCATGACGGATGATGCCCCCGTACTCCTGCGAGGTGCCCGGCAGGAATCCCGGCACGTCGACGAACGTGACGAGCGGGATGTTGAACGCGTCGCAGAACCGGACGAAGCGAGCACCCTTGTCCGACGCGTTGATGTCGAGGGCTCCCGCCATCACCTTGGGCTGATTCGCCACCACGCCGACCGGCTTGCCGTCGAGGTGCGCGAACCCGACCACGATGTTCATCGCGTAGAAGGGCTGCACCTCGAGGAAGTCGCCTCGATCGACAACCATCGTGATCACGTCCTTGATGTCGTAAGGCTCCTTCGGGTTGTCGGGGATGATCGTCGCCAGGCCGGGGGCGGCGCGGTCGGGGTCGTCGCTCGGCGCGAGCGCCGGAGGCTGGTCTTCACAGCTCTGCGGGATGTACTTGAAGAGCTTGCGGACCTGGGCGAAGCACTCCTCTTCGCTCTCAGCGAGGAAGCTGCCAACGCCCGACTTGACGTTGTGGACCTCCGCGCCGCCGAGGGAGTCGAAGGTGACGTTCTCGCCGGTCGTGACCCGGATCACCTCCGGGCCGGTGATGAACATGTAGCCGACGCCGTGGACCATGAACGTGAAGTCCGTGATCGCCGGCGAGTAGACCGCACCGCCAGTGCATGGACCGAGGATGAGGCTGAGCTGAGGAATGACCCCGCTCGCCTCGACGTTGCGCCAGAAGATCTCCGCGTAGCCCGCGAGCGAGACGACGCCTTCCTGGATCCGCGCACCGCCCGAATCGTTGATGCCGATGATCGGGATCCGGTTCGTGAGCGCGAGGTCCATGACCTTGATCACCTTCTCGGCAAATACCTCGCCGAGCGAGCCGCCGAACACGCTCGCGTCGTGGCTGAACAGCATCACGTCGCGCCCGTCGATCTTCGCGAGCCCGGTGACCACACCGTCGCCAGGCACGCCGCCCGAATGCCTCGCGAACAGGTCGATCTCCTCGAAGGAGTTGCGATCGACCAGGCGCGAGATCCGCTCCCGCGCGGTGAGCTTGCCCTTGGCGTGCTGGCGGTTGAAGGCCTCGGCGTCGCCGTGGCCTGCTTCGTACTTGCGCTGACGAAGCTCATTGAGTGGGTCGACCTTCCGCGTCGTCACTTCTGCATGAACATCCAGCGGTGGCCCTCGAGATCTTCGGCGCGGTAGCGCTTGCCCTCGCCGCCCTCCTCGAGCGGCGAGAGAATCGTCGCCCCAGCATTCTGGGCGCGCTCGAAATGCTCCGCCACGTCTTCGACATACACCAGCACCCCGTCGACGATGTACGGGACCTCCGACCATCGCGAGGCGGCCTCGCACTCATCGCGATGTCGCTTCGGCCCGTGGTAATGCGGAGAGGGCGTCGCGAGCATGATCAGCCCGGAGCCGGCCTCCATCTCCCCATGGCTCAGGCGTCCATCGTCCCCGACCATGCGCGCCCGCTCGCGAAAGCCGAAAGCACGCGCAAGCCAATCCATGGCCGCCGGGCCGTTCTCATACGCGAGCATCGGGATCACGGCTGGATACGGATTGCTCATGCAGCCTCCCCTGGGTGGTATTCGCCGAAGACGCCGCGCAGAACGGCGCAGCATTCGCCGATCGTTACGTAATCGGCCAGCGCGGCCTTCAGCGGTGGCATCAGGTTGTCGGTCCCTCGGGCGGCGCGCTCCAGCTCCTCCAGATGGCGATCGACGGCCGCCTTGGCGCGGCCCGCACGCAGCTTCTTCAGCGCGTGCGCCTGCGCGAGCTGGTGTCGCGGGCTCACCTTCATGATCTCGACGGGCGGCGTGTTGGTCTCGACGTAGCGGTTCACACCCACCACGACCCTCTCCCCCGCCTCGATGCGACGCTGCAGCCGGTAGGCGCTGTCCGCGATGCGCCGCTGCGTCCCGCCCGCCTCGATGCAGGCGACAGCACCGCCCAGCTCGTCGATCTCGGCCATGATGGCGAGCGCCTCTTCCTCGACGCGGTCGGTGAGGTTCTCGACGTAGTAGGAACCGCCCAGGGGGTCGGCGACAAGAGGCACCGCCGTCTCGTAGCCGATGACCTGCTGCGTCCGCAGCGCGATCTCAGCTGCCGCCTCCGAAGGCAGGCCGAGCGCCTCGTCATAAGCGTTGGTGTGTAGCGATTGCGTGCCCCCGAGAACAGCGCTCATGGCTTCGAGCGTCGTGCGGACGATGTTGTTCAGGGGCTGCTGCGCGGTCAGCGTGACGCCACCGGTCTGGGTGTGAAAGCGCAGGGCTTGGGAGCGAGGGTCGGCGGCATGGAAGCGGTCGCGCATGATCCGGGCCCACATCCTCCGCGCGGCTCGAAACTTGGCGACCTCCTCGAAAAAATCCATGTGACACGCGAAGAAGAAGGAAACTCGCGGTGCGAAGTCGTCCACGGACAGGCCGGCCGCCTGCGCCGCCTCGACGTAGGCGATCGCATGGCTGAGGGTCAGTGCCACCTCTTCGGCGGCGGTGGAGCCGGCCTCGCGCATGTGATAGCCGGAGATGGAGATTGTGTTCCAGTTCGGCAAGTTTTCCGCGCAGTACGCGAAGAGGTCGGTGATCAGCCTCATCGACGGCTTGGGCGGAAAGATGTACGTCCCGCGTGCGGCGTACTCCTTGAGGATGTCGTTCTGGACCGTGCCGGTGATCTTGTCCGGAGGGCATCCCTGCTTCTCCGCGACGAGCTGGTAGAGAAGCAGAAGCATCGCCGCGGTGGCGTTGATCGTCATCGAAGTCGAGACGCGCTCGAGCGGGATGTCGCGCAGCAGGATCTCCATGTCCACGAGGGAGTCGATCGCGACGCCGACCTTGCCGACCTCGCCATTTGCCATCGGATCATCGGAGTCGTAGCCGATCTGCGTCGGCAGGTCGAAGGCGACGGAGAGTCCGGTCTGGCCCTGCTTGAGCAGGAAGCGATACCGCTGGTTGGATTCCGCGGCCGTGCCGAACCCCGCGTACTGGCGCATCGTCCAGAGCCGGCCGCGGTACATGTCCTTGTGGATGCCGCGCGTGAAGGGGAACGCACCGGGCAGCTGCTCGTCCTGAGGAGCGGCGGGAGCGCCCTCCGCGCGCCCGGCGCGCCGGTCTTCCACCGAGTAGACGGGTTTTAGGGGCAGGCCACTGTCGTTCTGCACATCAGTCATGTCTCGACGAACTCCGTCAGCACTCCGCCCACGCTTTTCGGGTGAACGAAGGCGATGCGCGTGCCGTGAAGGCCGATGCGCGGCTCCTGGTCGATCATGTCGAGACCTTTTGCTCGCGCTTCGGCAATCGCCTGGTGGATGTCCTTCACCGCGATCGCGATGTGGTGCAGACCTGGACCGCGATTCGCGAGGAACTTGCCGACTGGCGTGTCCTCGCGCAAAGGCTGGATCAGCTCGACCTCCGCTTCGCCGGCGCGGAGAAATGCCGCGGTGAGGCCATCCTTTTCGTTGGAGGCGCGATGCGTCAGCTCGGCCCCGAAATTGTTCGTATAGAGCTCGATAGCGGCCTCGAGGTCCTCGACCGCGACGCCGACGTGATGGATCTTCACGTCAGTACGTGTACCAGCCTTCGCCCGTCTTGCGCCCCAGCTTGCCGGCCGTGACCTTTGCTTCGAGCTGCGGCGAGGGCTTGTAACGGTCGTCACCGGTCGACCTGTACATATGCAAGCGAGCGTTGTAGGTGACGTCGAGCCCGCTGAAATCGCCCAGCCGGAACGGTCCCATCGGCCAGTTGAGCCCCTTCTCGACGGCGATGTCGATGTCCTCGAACGAGGCGACGTGGGCGTCGAGCAAGCGATAGGCCTCCTGCGTCGCCGCATGGAGGATGCGATTGACGATGAAGCCATCGATCTCCTTGTTGAGGACGACAGGCGTGCGCCCGATCTGGCGCGCGAGGGCAACGGCACGCTCCACCGCGTCGTCGCTTGTCTTTGGCCCGCGCACGATCTCGACCAGGTCCATTACGAGCACCGGATAGAAGAAGTGCATGTTCAGGCAGCGCTCCGGGCGACGGGTCACATCGGCGAGCTTGCTGATCCCGATGGTCGATGAGTTGCTGGCGAGGATCGCATCGGGTGGTGCCAGCCCGTCAACGGCTTCGAAGATCGCTCGCTTCGCCTCGATGTCCTCGAAGACCGCTTCGATCACGAAATCGGCCTCGAACACCGCCTGGCCGAGATCCATGGTGGTGCCGACGCGTTCGAGGGCGACCTCGGCATTCGCCTGCGACAGCTTCCCTTTCTCGACGCGACGCGCCAGGTGGCCCCGGTTGGATTCGCGAGCCTTGCCCAGCTGCGCCTCGTCCTTGTCCTGAAGCACCACCTCCACGTCGTGCAGCGCCGCCTGCTGCGCGATCTGCGCGCCCATGCTCCCGGCTCCGATCACGGCCAGCTTCATTGCACAGAGAAGATGCGCGTCACGGTGTTGAGGGTGGCAAAGTTGCCGAGCAAACCCTCGATGCGCAGCTTGCCCTGCACCAACTTCATCGCGACGCTTCGCCCGACCTCGTCGTAGTAGATCGGCATTCCGAGCAGGCCGATCTTGAGGTTGCTCAGGTTCATGACCGTGCCGGCCTGAGCGCGAATCGTGAGATCGCGCTTGGCCTGGAGGCCGTTGTAGACGACAAGCGATCCCTTGCGGAAGTCGAGCGTCACGCCCTCGTCGATGTCCGTGACCCAGATCCCGACCCGGGCCACGAGGGAGTCGAAATCCTTCTTTCTGTCGGCTCGGCTGTCCACGTTCGCCTCGATCAGGCCGCCGAGCATCGCGGCGAAAGCGCTCGGCTCACCGTCCGCGTATTCGACAGGTTTGGTGTTCGTCTTGGTTCTTAGTTTCCGTCGGGCCATACGACCGGCACCCGGGTCGTGCACTCGGTCATCTCCTGCGACGCCTTCGTGTATCGCACGATCGTCGGCAGATCGCCTTTCAGCTTGAGCTTGCCCTGCAGCATCCCCTTCGTGGCGTCAAGCTCCTTGGTCGCGACCTGCTTCCAGCGCGAGTAGGGCGCCGTGATCACGAAGTCACACTTCTGCGCCTCGGCGGCGGACCCTACCTTGATCGAGCGGGCCGCGCCGTCGAACAGGTCCATGACCACACCGCGCGACTCGGGAAAGTTCTTGTCCGGCTCAGCCTCGACCACCAGGCCGACCGTCCACTTCCAGCCCTTCGCCGCCGCCTTGTAGACGCTCGACTTGTTGACCTCGTCCTCGAACTGCTTGGCCCACTCGTCAGAGAAAGCCTTGACCGCCATTTTTCCTCCATGCTGTGCGCCCTGCGCGCCCTGTGCGCCCGGCGCTCCTCTTGCTGAGACGTGGGAACCTGAGTGAAGGTTAGACCCCTACGAAATCTCCCACTGCAACGCGACCCGCCTTCGCCACCCGGCAGTACACGCCCATGCATTTGTCGTGGCGGTCAACGAGCAGGTCAAGCAGCTCCGGCGCCGCAGCCGTGGTGTCCGGATCCTTGGTGATCACGACACAGCGCACACACCGGCTCACCACCTCGAGCTCGGCGTCGCCGGCCCGAATCCGTCTGCCAACCCAGCCGATCTCTTCGTCGGGCTCGATCCCTTCGAGATACAGATTGGCCCGGAACCGACGGTGGTCGACGGCCATGCCCGCCTCGCGCGCGAATGAGGAAACCGAGGCAAGGTTGATGATCAACACCGGCTCGTCATCGAAGTTGCCGCCGGCGAGGTCGCGAAGCTCGAGCGGCCTGGCGGACTCGAGCTCGAGCTTGTCGACGAGCGCACTGTCCAGGGCCACCAACGCACCATCCGGCGTCAACACCTCGACAACGCCGCCCGCGTAGCGGGCGCGATAGGTCATCAGCGGGTCGTGCTGCTTGATGTTGAAGAGCTTGCCCGCGCGATGTGGCGCGCCATCGACGAATGCCCACCGGCGGTCACCTTCGAGACCGTGTTGGGTGACCATGCACGATTCCAGGCGCTCGCCCGCCATCGACTTCACTGGATAGCGCCAGATCTCGACCACCGCTGCCATGGGCCGACAAGACTACCGACGGTCTTAGGCGCGGGTGAGGACGCTTGTCCTCCCCCGCGGAACCCCCTCCTGCCACCAGCGACGCGTGGTGGCGAATGGAATGAAGCGCCTGGGGCCTCACCTCGTCTCGCGTTAACATGGCCGGGCCATGACGGGCGTCGACGTCCTGCGCGTGCTCCTCAGCGGGTCCTTCGGGATGGTCCAGGAGCGACTCAATGCAATCAGTGACCAGGAGTGGAACCAGCGCGCGTTCCCTTCGACGAGCAAGCCTGGGTGCATCCTCTGGCACTGCGCGCGCATCCTCGACTGGACCATTCACTCCGCACTCCAGGGCATTGCCGAGGTCGCCGACTCGTCCACGTGGCAAGGGCGTTTTGCGCGCGAAGCCTGTTACGGCGCAGGGATCGCAGACTGCCTCGCGGACGAGGTCACCGCATCGACGTCCAGGACAGAGGTCGCTGCATATCTCCGCGACGTGCGAGCGGCCGTGATGGACTGGTTCGCGAAGCAGACGGAGTCGAGCCTCGATGCGGCGCCGCCACTCAAAACGAACCAGGCGAATCGCGCCGGTTATCTCGATCCGAACATCTGGGCCGAGGTCGAAGATCTCGACGGCCTGCCGGGATCGGAGCTGCTGCTGCGACCCGCGGGCGCGAATATCAGACGCCACATGGGTGAGTACGACGTTCTGGTCGGCGCGATGAGGAGCCGGACTACGACTCGAGCGTGAAGCGGACCGTGTTCTGCCCGATGGCGATCATGTCGCCGTCGGTGAGCTGCTTCTCGATCACCTGCTCACCGTTGACCTGCGTGCCGTTGGTGCTGCCCAGGTCGCTGATCCAGAACGAGCCATTGCGGACCTCGATGCGGCCGTGATGACCTGAGGTCGCGGGATCGCCGACGACGACGTCGTTGTCGGGGGCGCGGCCCATCGTGATCATCTGGTTGGGCAGCGCGACGATCCTTCCCGCGAACGGGCCCGACTCGAAAGTGAGCATGGCCGCGAACGTCGAGCCCGCCGCCACCTGTTCCGGCGGCATCGCCTGCAACGAGACCGTGCGCCTGGAATCGGCGTTCGGGTCGGTCTGCTGCCAGACCGGAATGACCCCCGTTGCCTCCTCGAAAGATGCCGGCTCTGCCGGCGCTCCGTTTCCGGGTGCGGTGGATGGCGCCCCCGACGGCCAAGCCACCAGCGTCGAGCTCACGTCCGGGGCGGAGGTCTGGGCCGCGGGCTCGGCGGCGCTGGCCGCCATCGGCTCGGGCTGCAGCTGACGCTCGCGCTCGGGCTCGGGTTCTGACTGGGGGGTGAACGCCTCGGCGACCAACGGCTCCGGCGCACGCTCTGCCTCTGGCTCTGGCTCCGCAACGGGCGGCGGCTCGCCGAAGTAACCCGGCTCGTCGAAAGCGGACAGCGCCGGCTCCGTGATCGCGGACACCAGCTCCACGGATTCGGGTTCGGCCTCACGCTCAGGTTCGGGTTCCGGTGCGGGGGCCAGCGCCGCGATCGCAGGTTCCGGCTCAGGTTCGGGTTCCGTGGCAGGCTCCGGTTCGCGCACAGGCTCCGGCTCCGGCGCCGGCTCGGCGACGACCGGTTCCGGCTCAGGCTCGGGCTGCGCCTCGACCGTCTCCGGAGCGGCCTCGGCGGCAGGCACGAGCGCGGGCTCATCCGGACCGGGCAGATCCGGCAGTGCCTCCGGCTGGATGATCGGCGCTTCCGCCGTCGCGTCGTCGGGGACAGTGGGCTGGATGACCTCCGGCTCGACGACCGCGGTGACTGGCGACGCCTCGGCCGCAAGCTCGTCAGCCTCCGGCCGGCTTCCGATGGCAATTGTCTTGGCCCACTCACGCGGCGCCTCGGCCGGGATGGGCAGAATCTGGGTCGCCTCCTCCGAGGCGGGTCGGTCAACCGCGGCCGTGCCGAGGTACCGCTCGTACCAGCCGGCGATCCGGCGCAACCTCTCGACCCGGCGGTCGGGGCGACCGTTGCGCGACAGGTCGTGCGATTCCTCGGGGAATCGCACGAGCTCGACCGTTTTGCCGAGCAGGCGCATCGCGCCGAACAGCTCCTCCGACTGCGACATCGCGCACCTGAGGTCCATCTCGCCGGCGGTGAGCAAGAGCGGGGTCTTCATGTTCTGGACGTACCGGATCGGCGAACGGCGCCACAGCTCGTCGAGGTTCGGCCAGGGCGGCGGACCGAGCTGGAGGACGCCCCACAGGACGATGTCGTGTTGCGGGTACTCGCTGACCAGGTTGGAGATCGACCGCATCGAGACCGCGGCCGAGAACCGGTTGGTCTGGCCGATGATCCAGTTGGTCATGTAGCCGCCGTAGGAGCCGCCCCCGACGCCGAGCCTGTTCGCGTCGATGTACCCGGCGCGCTCGATGATCTGGTCGAGCGACGCCATGAGGTCGAGGTAATCCTTGCCCGCCCAGTCCCGCACCACGTCGCGGCGGAAACGCTCGCCGTAGCCGTCGGAACCTCGCGGGTTCATGTAGAAGACGACGAAACCCATGCCCGCGAGGATCTGCAGCTCGTGGAAGAAAGACCATCCGTACTGGGCGGCACCCAGCCCTCGAGCTTCCAACCGTCCGGAGCGGTGAAGTACTCCTGCTCCGGCAGCGCTACGAAGCGCTCGTGCAGCCATGGGTTCAGGTCGGTGACACGTGCCTCCGCGCCTTGCGTGAGCATGTAGAGCTCGCCTGGGTTGGTCGGGTCTGAGGCGCAAAAGACAAGGACGCCATTGGCGACGTCGAAGTCATAGATCCGGCGCCGCCCGCCGGCCTCTTCGCGAATGTTGCCGTCGAGATCGACCGAGTGGATCGAGGTCACGCCCGATCCGCTCGCCGGGAAGTAGATCCGGTCGCCTTCCGCCGACCAGATGACCCTGGTCGCGTGGCCTGCGCGCATGTCGTTGATGACGCTGTCGTTGACCGCCTGGTCGAAGTCAGCCGTGAGGCAACGCGGTCCTCCGCCCGCGAGCGGCACAACCCACATGCGTTCCAGCAGGCCGACGTCCAGGCCGTTTGGCGCGATGAACGCGATCATGTCGCCCTTGGGCGACCAGATCGGCGAGCTCAGGTAGAAGCCGCCGCCGAGCCGGACCAGATTCGTCTCGAGGTCGACCAGGTACAGGTGGAGCTCGCGCTGCAGGTCGGAGCCCGGCTCTGCGTTGCCGGCGACCACCAGGCGCGAGCTGTCGGGCGACCAGTCGAAATCGCTGACGTCCCACGCCCCGTCGGTCAGCTGCTTCACGTCTCCGCCGGTCGCGGACGCGACGTACAGGTGGTGCATCCGGCCGTCGACATAACCGCGCCCGTCGTGCTTGTAGTCGAGCCGGCGAACCACCCGCGCGACAGGCGCCCGACGAAGCTGGTCGCGGCTCTCAGGCGGTCGCGGGTCGTCGACGACCGCGTCGGGGTCGGCCAGGACCGACCCGAGAAACGCGATTCGCTTGCCGTCGGGTGACCATCGCGGCATGCCGACGCCGTCGGGCACCGAGCTGAGCTGTTGAGCGGCAGCGCCTGTGGTTACGTCGAGCACAAAGAGCTGGTCCGCAGCCCCGACGCGGCTGACGAAGGCGAGGCTCCGGCC
>WNGN01012256.1_pt1 | contig 10677 bp, 9 predicted proteins | sample 5400561 | NCBI WGS metagenome assembly WNGN01 (sample SAMN13153379, study PRJNA577476) | soil metagenome | isolation source: 115 cm soil or saprolite under Garry oak tree replicate 2 | place: USA:California | collected 2016-06-15 | reverse complement strand
CGCCGGATACGAGCATACGCAGACGGTAGAGACACTGGTTCCGGCCGAGCGACGGGGCACTCGGAAGTTATTTTGTCATCTGGGTGCGCTCCCTCGATCCTTGGCTGCCGGTTCTGCGAAGCGGGCCAGAAGTCCGGTTCCGGGAAGTTCAATGTTACCCAGCCCGACTCACTTAATGAAAAGTCGGCTTGCCGGATAGTGACTCGGTGCCGACACTTTACATTGCACGGAGGATTGGCTAGCGTTAACCGAAGCGGCCGCGGTTCACGTCCATGAGAACGATAGGCTCGGTCCAGGATTTGCTCTTTACGCTGATGCTCTCCATGGCGCCGCCGCTGCTCGTCGGTATCACTCTGCGACTCGTCGGATATCCATATCGTTTTGCGGACCTCTCCCTGGAGGGAGCTTTTTTGCTCGGCCTTCTGGGAGGCCGCGTTGTGGGCCCGCTGGGCGGCGCGATCGTCACGTTGCCCGCGCTCCTGGCGCACGAGTGGCTCGCCATGCCCGCGGCTTCGGCAGCGGGGCTTCTCGGTGGGTTGATCCGGCAAGTGATCCCCAACAAAGAAGACATCTGGAACTTCGGGCCATTCACTTTTTTGAACATTCCCAGGGCGGTCGTGCGCTTGATGCGGCGCGCCGAAATGTCCTGGGAAATGGTGCCGCTCTCCGTCTGCGTGGGACTCGAGTTGGGGCGCGTGACGCTCATTCACGCCACGAAGCCGACCTGGCTATTCGCTATCGACTTTCATCGCGACTGGGGCTTGGGTCTTTCCGTGCTGGCGACGGTCATGTCCGTGGCCGTTCCCCTGAAAATCTGGAATAACACGCGCATCGAGATGAATCTCGAGAGCCACCAGCAGCTACTCCTGAAGGCGCGCATGGACGCGCTCTCCAGCCAGATCAATCCTCACTTTTTGTTCAACACGTTGAACACCGTGGCGTCGCTCATCCGCTTCGATCCGGATATGGCGCGCATTGTTGTTCTAAAGCTCGGTAACATCCTCCGGCGGCTGCTGCGGAAGCACGAAACGTTTGTGCCCTTGCGGGAAGAGCTCGAGTTTATCGACGACTACCTCGATATCGAAGTCGCCCGGTTCGGGCGCGACAACCTCGAGATCGTTAAGCAGATCGACGATCAGACCCTCGAAACCTTCATCCCCAACATGCTCCTTCAGCCGATCGTGGAGAACTGCCTGAAACATGGGCTCGCGCCGAAGCTTGAGGGTGGAAGAATTCATCTCCGTACCGCGAATCGCGACGGCCGGCTGCTCATCGAGATTGAGGACAACGGCGTGGGCATCCCGGAGGAGAAAAGACCAAACGTGTATGTCGAAGGCATCGGGCTGAGCAACGTCCGCGAGCGTTTGCGCGTCCTCTACGGCGACGATTTCCTGCTGCACATCCGCAGCCAGCCGGGCGAGGGCACGCTGATTCAGATTCAAGTGCCCGAGCTGGCCACCACGATGGCTTCAGCAGGGAATTAGACCTCATCCTGCCCACAGGGATTCCCCGGATTCCAGCCGGGCTGCGGCGGCTTGTTCTGTCCGCCAGCCCGAACGGCCGGCCGCTTGAAAACGCCTCTTGACAAACAACTGGAAATGCTGTAGTTTCTGTAATGACAGAAATAACCGCCATGACAGATATAACGAAAACTCGGCTCTCTCCCATCGAACAGAAATTCATCCTCCACTGGGGCGAAATGGGCACCCGGTGGGGCATCAACCGCACCGTGGCCCAGGTTCACGCCCTGCTGTATCTTTCCTCGCAGCCCCTGCCGGCCGAGGAGATCTCGCAGACGCTCTCCGTCGCCCGCTCGAACGTGAGTACCTGCCTGCGCGAGCTGCAAGGGTGGGGCATCGTCCGCGTCGTTCACGTCCTGGGCGACCGGCGCGACCACTTCGAGTCCGTGAAGGACGTCTGGGACATCTTCCGCATCGTTGCCGAAGAGCGGAAGCGGCGCGAAGTGGACCCGACGCTTCGCGTGGTCCGCGAATGCGTGGATGCGCTCAAGGCCGACGGCAAGGGCGATGCTTACACTCGCGAGCGGCTGGAGAGCATGCTCGAATTCTTGACGGTCATGAATGGGCTGTTCGAGGAGATTTTGCGCATGCCGGCGGGCGCGTTGAAGGGCGTCGCTAAGCTCCGCGGCAAGGTAATCACGCTGCTCGGTGCGAGCAGGACGAAAGCGGCAGGCTGACATGATTTCTCTGGCTTCGGAATTCACAGATAGCAAAGGACGCCGCGCGCGCGGCTGGCTTTTCTGGGATGCGGAATGCGACTTTTGCACGCGAATCGCGCGCTGGCTGGCCCCGGCTCTGCACCGCCGCGGGTTTGCCTTGGCTCCCCTGCAGGATCCGCGAGTCGCGGCGCTGCTCGGCTTGTCGCGCGAAGAATTGCTGCGCGAGATGCGTTTTCTGCTTTCCGATGGCCGGCAGTTTGGAGGCGCCGACGCGGCGCTCGCGCGAGAGATCTGGTGGGCGCGGCCGCTGGTCTGGCTGTCCAGGATTCCTGGCGCAATGGAATTGCTGAGGGCGTGCTACCGGCGGATCGCGGAACACCGCAAATGCGCCGCGACGCAATGTCCGATGAAGCAGTCCGCGCACGGCGCCTGAGCTCCCAATTCTGCACCCGGAGCCAGTTTGAACAATCTGCGGAGCGAGTGTACCCATGGTTTTTACGCACCGGCGGCGGAGGCGGATTCGAGGATGCGGCGGTAGAAGGCTTCGTAGAGAGGGATGACGTCGTTGGCGCAGAATTTTCTCCTGGCGTTGACGCGGGCCTGCTGGCCCATCTCGCGGCCGCGGTCGGCGCGCGAAAGGATTTCCAGGGCGTAGCGCGCGGCTTCCTGCACGTCGCCCGGCTCGACGAGATAGCCATCCACACCGTGCTCGATGACTTCGGGGACGCCGCCGACGTTCGTCGCGATGACGGGAACTTCGCAGGCCATGGCCTCGAGCGCGGCGAGGCCGAAGGATTCAAGCTGCGAAGGAAGCAGGAAAAGATCGGCGGCGGCGAGCTTCTCGTAGACGCGATCCTGCTTACCCAGAAAGAACACATCCTTCTGCAGGCGCTTCTTGCGCGTGAGATATTCGGCCGCGCCACGGTCCGGGCCGTCGCCAATGAGCACGAGCCTGGCGGGCATTTTTTCGCGGACCAGAGCGAAGATTTCGACCACGTCCGTAACGCGCTTGACGGGGCGGAAATTCGAGAGATGCATGAGGATAGGCTCGCAGTTGGGCGCCCAGTGCGCGCGGAGGCCGCATTCGGCGGCGCGCGTGTACAGATCGCAGTTGACGAAATTGGGGATGACTTCGATGGGGCGCTTGATGTCGAATTCGGCGAGGGTGCGGTTTTTCAGATAATGAGAGATGGAGGTGACGCCGTCGCTCTGCTCGATGGAGAAGCGCGTGATGGGGAGATAGCTGCGATTACTGCCGACAAGCGTGATGTCCGTGCCGTGCAGCGTGGTGATGAAGGGCAGGCGGCGGGGAGCGGCCATGGAACGAGCCAGGAGCGCGCTGACCGAATGCGGGATGGCGTAATGAACATGGAGGAGATCGAGCGCTTCGGCCTCAAAGACTTCGAGCATTTTCGTGGCAAGAGCCAGGGTATAGGGCGGATGGTCGAAGAGAGGGTAGGAGGCGACTTCGACTTCGTGGAAGCGAATGTTGCCGTTGCCAAGCTGCATGCGGATCGGCGGGGCATAGCTGATGAAATGGACCTCGTGGCCGCGGGAGGCAAGCTCCATGCCAAGCTCGGTGGCGACAACGCCGGAGCCGCCATAGGTGGGATAGCAGGTGATGCCGATTCTCATGGACGTGAGTGCTGGGGCTCCTTGATTAGACGCGGGGTCGGCACAACCCGTGACATGGCGCGTCTGTGGGCTGGGCCGAGGGAAAGGTTTCTGCTTCGAGAGGCCACGACTACCCCCACCCCCCTGTTTTTCGTAAGGATGTGCCAGGAAAGGACTTAGGGGCGACTATTCCCGTAACGATGTGCTGCGAAAGGACTTATAAGTGGTTTGTTGACATATCGTTACGGTCCGGCTTTGTAAGAGATTGGTGACAAAGGAATTGGCAGCGAGGGACTTTGTAAGAATGTGCCTCTAAAGGAGTTATTCGTGATTCGTGACTTGTGATTTGTGATTCGTGGGAGAGGGTGCCAGAGTTCCACTTTGGGAAGAGTTGATACCCACCCCCGTGTTTTGCGAAAGAGTGCGCAAGCGATTGAAGGCAAAGAATTTAGAGTGCAAAACAGAATATACGCAAAATGGAAGAGTGCGCAAGGGTATGAGCCGAAAGGGGTTAGACAGGGGGATCTGTAACGTTCTGCTGCTGAAGGTGTTAAGCTCTAGGTTGTCAAAGAGCGGATGCGCCGGGCCGGCCGGGCGCAGGGTCAGGGCAATCCGTAACCCGAATTTGAGACGCATGTTATCACAAAAGTACAGGTTTGTCAAACGATTATTCTATGTGCTTGAGGGGCAAGGGGATAAAGCGCGCCGTGCGGCCGCTTTGTGCGGCGATCCGCCTATGGCTCGAAGCCCTCGAAACAGTCCCGCTGTTTTCTCCACGGCCCATTCCCCAGCTACAACTGGCGACCTGAGGGTTTGTTTCCTAGCCCCGCGGTTCTGGAGCGCGATGCATTTGTCCGGTTACGCGAGATATCAGGACTTGGCCCGCCGCAACTTCCCAGAAGCGGACTTCACGGGCGTTTGGCGGGTGACAAGGGGATTTACCAACAGCTAGCACTAGAGCAGGGACTTCACGGGCGTTTGGCGGGTGACAAGGGGATTTACCAACAGCTAGCACTAGAGCAGTGATTTGGTGTTCTTGCCTGTCGCTACCAACATCATCACGCTCTTGCCGTGAGCGTGAGGGGAAAAGAACCGGATCACGTCATCATCATAAAATGTTAAACCCGTGGCACTCAAGCGTTGGCCGTAAGCGGCAAGATACAGCTTGCCGCTTAAGATGCCGGCCTCGAGTTGCACGGCGCGATATCCGCGATTGCCGAAGCGCCCCAATATGATTTGTAAGTCCGCCAGGAAGAAGATGTCCGCGGCTGCCTCGGCTGGCAACTGCTGGTCCAGCCCCAGATGACCAGACTGTGGGCGGAAGTTTCCGGCTTTCAGGCACTCGAGCACATGCCGGTCACGGTGGAATACGTAGGCTCCAGGATCGAGATCTTCGACTGCGTTCACAATTAAGTAGAGGTCGTTCAGATGAGTCCCTGGTGGATCCAGGAAGTCCGCTGGGAAACCACGGGTTGCTCGGTCCAGCATGGTAGAGAGCTGCGGCAGCTCGATCGGTACTTGCGCAAACTTGCGTGCGGAGCCACGCCGAAGGATGACCTGTTCGATCGGATCACGACGCATTTCTGCATCCGAATAGGGGTGGAGTTGGACGATCTGTCCCGTTGGCGGCGGCAGTTTAGCCAGCGGCGCGTGACCACGCCAAATCCCAACCTCCTCAGCCGAATGGAACGAAGAAGCAGCGTGAATGTCACGCATGGCTGGATAGTCAGTCTCTTTTCGAGAGAGCGGGACGGTTTCCAGATGGAGAGCAGAGAGCTTGGAAGGTCGTTGCTGCGCCAAATCCGAGATATGGCCGAGAGCTACGAGAGAAAAGGCGACCTCACGTTCGGGATTGACATCAAGCAATCGGTTCACATCTGCGTCCACAAATCCGCAGATCACTTTGGCGGGCATTCCAAGGGCCGTGGCGACGGCCAGCAGATTGGCTAGGAGAGTGCCATTGTCCCAACCAAAATGGCGATAGGTACGCGCCTGATATTTCCACGCATTGCGCCAGTAGGTGCAGGTGCAAATGATGGTGAGCGGGGCATGGACAATTGCCGTTTCACCCCCAGTAGCCTCACTGAGGACACTGCGATAGTCTCCAGCTCGCAGTCTGCGCAGGGCGAACTCTGGAGGCGCAAAGTGGTACACGCCTGCTTCTAAATCGACAAGATTTCCGCAAACAACGTAGACCTCGACTTCGTAGAGTGCTCCGGTGCAGGCTGCGGCGCGAAAATAAATATCTCCGCCAGCATACTTCCGATGCCGAGTGATCCCAACCGTTAGATACAGCAATAGGGCCAGCGCCTCCAGGTCCGGTACAGCCCTAGGCTCCGGGTAGATGCTCTCCGCAATCGCGGAAAGGGCAGCGACGCCGGTTTGGCGGACCCCTCGGGGCAACGATAACGGGTCAAGAGTAACGTAAATCTTGAATGGCAAGGGTTGATTGGCCCAATCCAAGAAATGCAGATTGTTATGGACGCTGGCGTAGGAATGCTTGGTAGTGTTGTGGTACCTCCAAGCAGCCTCAAGATCGCTGTTGACGGTCATTGGTGAGAGGGCCAGCCTGTCCCCAGCATATTACCGCATGTATTTAGCAGGCCGCGAATCACTGTTGATAACAGGGCTTCTCACCAGCAATCAAGAAAGCGGTCCAGAAACGGGGTTCTGGGAAGTTTAGGCGGACCGCCTTCCACTTGGACGATTAACGGGGCGAATCAGACAAGCGAAATCAGTGGCGAAAGCTGGCAGGCAGATATCCGGCAGCCCGGCTCGACCAGTTTCTCGGTGACCGGCGTGTTCTGATTCAATACCTGTTGGCCTCGGTCAGCGCGAGCACGGCATAAGCCGTCGCCGCGTCGTTCATGAAGAGCGCGGTACTTGGAGTTAGGTGATGTTCTTTGTCTTTGTTTAGGGAGTAGCCCAGCCAGAAGCCTCCCGTCTTGTTCTGATTACCCTCCAGCCACACGAGCCCCTGCTTTTGCTGGGCATTCTCCCGGGGGATCCCCGCCTGTTGAAGCGCGAACGTGATCAGCCCTGTGGCGTAGCCGTCGCTCTTCACTTCCTGGGGTGTTCCATCCTCCCGTTTCCACCCCCCAACCAGTGAAGAGAGGCTCCAGCCTCCGTCTGCCTGCTGCTTACCCAGAACTTCATTGATGATAGCCTTCTGCCGCTCCGGATCGAGGAGTCCAGGCACTTTCGCTGAAGCCCACAAGAGGACAACACGATTGATGGTGGTCTGCGCTGCGCATTCGCGGTTCAGGTAATCGCGCAACATCTTGACGTTATTTTGGATTTCGGGTCTCGCGCGATAATTCTCGGGGGCGGTGCCCGCCGCGACCGCCGCAAGAGTGGCTACATAATAGTCCGAATCGTCCGCCTCCCACGGCTCATTAGCGAACCGCAGCCACAACCACGCGCCCTTTTTATTTCCCGTGGTCTGCTGCTCCGCCCACATGTTATCCAACGCCGTGCGCGTGTCGTGGCTGAGTTGCCCGTTCTGCGCGTCATTGCTCGAAAGGATCAGCGCATTGAGAACGGATTCCGTCCCGCGAGACTCAACCGTCTTGTGCACGCCGCGATCCGCATCGCTGTAGAACGGCGCGACTTCCTTCCAAAGCCGCACCCGCTTCGTGACATTGTCCAGGAGTCTGCGTTCGATCGCGGAAGGAGCTTCTTCCGCAAGCGCTTTACGAAGGGCAGGCCGCGAGAGCGCGTAAGGCACCGCCGTATGACACGACACGCAAAAGGTTTCGTGATCGCGCGCGGCCTTTGGCCATTCCATCCACCAGCCGGCCCTTCGATCGAGGTAAGCGGCTGCAGCCTTCTGATCCCAGGAGCTCGCGATTTTCGTTTCAGGCCGGTCGAGGTAAGCCGCTATGGCCTTCGGATGTCTGGAGCCGGCGGCGCCAGTTTCCGTGCGCCAACAGACCGCAATGATTCCCGCGAGGAAGCAAGCCGCCAGAGCGCCTATCCGCTGCACGGGTGCATTCATAGGGATCGTCTCCCTTTACGCACAATTCGAAAATGGATCTCGCCCTTACGAACGAGGCGCAAGAAGTTTCAATCCAACATGAAGAGGTTACCACGAACGCCGCTTGTGGACCGCTGGTGCTCCACCAGTTCCCTTCGGGGACAAAACCCGCACGCTTCCAAAACCGAAGCATGCGGCACCCGCGTTTTGCCTGCTCAAAAAGGGTGATCCACGCGCCCGCTCCCGATCACCGTTTCTCCCATTGTGTAATTAATGTGTTTCATATATACAGGCGCCAGGAGGACCACTTGAACGGCTGCACTTTCCCAATGCTCGTTCTCGGAGTGATTCTTCTTGATCTGGCTTACATCTTTTGGTTCGTGTACGGAGCGTGCAAGCATGACATGCTATGGATAAGCATGGCATCTGCACAAATGTACTTGGAGATCGCGAAGGCGATAATAGTCAGCGCGGGGATCGTTACCTCGATTCTTGCTTCGGCGATGGCTCCGAGTTCCCCGATTCCTCATTACCTAACGAGCCGTACGATGTTGTACCTAGCGGCTGCGATCATATTCTCGGTTTTGCTGATCATGGTGCTCACGAGGGCGGTGGAGACTGCCGTGGGACGAGAATTACGGAAGGGCGAAAAGAGGGGGACGGCGATCTCGGCGAGTGAACTGCAGGGGAGATTGAATCCGACCGAGTTCGGTATTGCTCTGATATGTGGTGCGTTAGCGGTCGGGACGTTCCTTTTAGGGATTCTTTACCTTGGTAGAATGGGGTACATACTTGGGACGATCTGAGCCGGCGGTTATTCGGACGCGCGGCAAGCCGAGAACGTGCTGTGGCATAAATCCTGTACCACACATTAGCGGAGAGATGGAGCGCTTGTGTTGCGCTGTATGAGCTATGCCCGCTGGGAAGGGAGGTTGGGGTGATCAGTGCGGCTTGGCGCGGTAGATGGTGGCGTGGGTAGGCAGTGCGGCGCCGACGCCAATTCCGCCGACGAAGCCGATGACCCCGCCGAAGACCGTATAGACATCATACTGAAGCGTGTCGCGACCTGCGCTCGCGGCCCCAATGCCAAAACCTGCGCCGCAGCCCGCTACGCTGAAGATCAACATGTTGCGCAAACGATGCCTCTTTTCCGGCAGGCTCACACGCAAGACATCCTCCCGCCGGATGGCGTCATCCGCTCCGCCTTCCCGCATCTGGATGGCTTCCGCGGAAACGGCCATGAAGGTTCCCACGTGTTTCTTCAGAGACTTCTCGACAACCTCGATTTTTTGGCCCGCGTGCAGCCTGTTCAGCGCTTCCCAGGGGTCCTGCGGGGTCTGCGCCCGGGAGGCGCTTGGGACCAACAAGAGACACGCAAGAATCAAGAGTTTCCGCACCGCATCCTCCGATCATGCACAAGGAAGTTTCTCCAGAGAGAATACCGCTGCAAAGAACGGCTGCGAGGGCCCTGGTGCCCTTTCCAGCATCAGGATGTGATGGGGGGTGGGCTTGGCGCGAGAGCACAGGCAGGAGTGTCTGTGCTACGAAAAGAGAGGCTATTGGCAGGAGGAGAAGGAGAGGTTCGGAACGGTGGATGGGAGGGTGCCGCGGGGGACGACGGGGCCGGAGGTTTGGGTGGACGGGGCGCAGTTGGAGGTGGCGGGGCTGCCGTGAACAGAGGCTTTTGCCTCGATCACGAAGATGACTTCGGCGGGGGTCGGAGTGGGGATGGTGTAATTGGTTCCGGTGGAGTGGAACGTTCCGTACACGGGATCGCTGGAGGGCACGGAGAGCACATAGTTGGCGCAGGACGTGTTATTCGGGCAGGCTGGGCCGGAGGAAGTGGTGATTTGGGGCGTGGAGCCAGCGAAGGGAGGGATGGTGACTTGAACGAGCGAAGCGCCTTCGAGAAATGCGCTCTGCAGCGCGGAAAGCTTGACATCGGCCTGGACCGGTGCGCCGGTGGAGGTGGAGGTCGTCACGGTGGCAGAGATTTGGACGGGCTGGCCGGTGGGGATGGCGCCGCCGAACTCGGGGACAAGGGGGATGTGCCGGACGTCCGAGTTGTCCGGGACGCGGAAGGTGACGGTGGCGGCATAGGTGTGGGTGGCGCCGGAAGCGGAGGTGAGGGAAGCGCCCGCGACGACGTCGTAATTACCGGGTTGCAGGCCGCTGAAGCGAAACCCGCCGTCCGAGGCGGTGGTTGTCGTGGTCAGGATGCGATCAATGCCGTTGGCGTCGGGCTGTTCGAGGGCGACGGTAGCACCACCGACCGGCTGATTTGTGGAATCGTCAACCACGGTTCCGGTGATGAGTTGCGGCCCCGGCGGCGGATCGACGGTGACAGTGCCGCACCCGAGGAGCGCGCTCAACGGGAACACGAAGAGGGCCAGAACGGGGAGAATCGCTGATTGGTTGGAGCGGTCCCGGGTCATAATGTGTGGGTGACTGAAAAGCGGTCAATTTCGGGCGTGACCGCCCCTATTCCATCGGGGTAAACGCCGCGGTCAACTTTATGGGTGACCGCAAGCGGTCAACGCCACCTCCGGCCGGCTGACTGGGCGCCGACCATATCTGGTCTGACCCTTATTATCGTTCGACGATGGGTTCCCCGGCAAGGGTTGCGCAGGGCGTCCATGCCGAGGAGGTTAGGACCCCTGTGCCGGAGGGGGGCAATGAGTGTACAGGCTCGAAACCTTAAGAAGGTTGGGCGGTGGATCGGCGGCGGGGCAAATCGAAAGGCTGCGTGAATTTGTGAATTTTTGACCGGGATGGGGAAATTTTTCGTACCCGCCGGCAACCACGGCCCGCTTCCATTGTATCTAACTAGCAGTAGAATCAGCGGCATTCGTTTGGCCCAGCTCTTGTTGAAGAATTGAAGGGGTAAGTCTGGTCAATTTCTGAAAAC
>WNGN01003498.1_pt1 | contig 10677 bp, 10 predicted proteins | sample 5400561 | NCBI WGS metagenome assembly WNGN01 (sample SAMN13153379, study PRJNA577476) | soil metagenome | isolation source: 115 cm soil or saprolite under Garry oak tree replicate 2 | place: USA:California | collected 2016-06-15 | reverse complement strand
CCCAGACCCTGGGTCGCGTACCAGACGGAGAACGCGAGCATCGCACCCTCATTCGGGGCATCGACGATGTCGACGAAATCGTAGTAGCCCTGCGTGTAGTGGATCGACTCGATCCTGATGCCCAGCTTGTCGAGCTTTGCCTTGGCCTTGCCGATCCGCTCCGATTGCTTGCTTGCCCACTCCGGGCTCAGATTACCAAGCAGCACATATTTCATGGCCACCTCCACGTGACGTTGATCATATTGCGCGAAGGACCACACAACTATACGCCTTCCGGCGACCCGCGCCCATGCCGTTCTGCGTAGCGGGAACGGCGAGGCACGGGTTCCCCGGCCTCGGCAGCCGCACGTGGAACTTGCCTGTGATGTTCGACATGAACGCAGGAGCGTCTTCGTGCCTGTTAACGCCTGGTTGTCGCCTTGAGATTCACGCGCAGCAGCCCTGCCGATGACGCGGCGAACAAAGCGCGCGCCGAAAGGTTGTTGCAATTGCGAAAGCTGCCGGGCGACCGCTGCGTGGCTCAGATCGCGCCCGCGGACAACGGCCGAAAAGAAGCCGGGTCTCCGCCATCCGCACCGGCCGGGCAGCAACCAAAGCCAGGAGAACGCCTATGATGAACTACAAGACGCTTGTTGCCGCCGCATCTTTGATGTCGATGGCCCTGCCATCCTCGGCGTTTGCGCAGTGCACGGAGTGCGCAATATATCCGGATCGGGATCCCTTGAACAAACTTGAGAAGACACCCGCCGGCAAGATGGGCCTTGAGCAGCCGGGCGGCGCAGCAGCTCTCCCTAACGCAGCGGTCCCCCCTTCTACTGCGAACACGGTGAACAATCCGAACAATGCACGCGCCGAAATGCGCGGCCACTACTCACAGCGACCCGGTCGCGGAATCGGCGTCAATCGGACGAAGAAGGACTTGAGGAGCCCGGACAGCCGGTATCGGTGACCGGTTTCGATCGCGCCGCTTGAATTCTCACTTGACGATCAGGTGTCGCACGTCGGCGGCCGGTCTCGCGATCTCGGGCGCTGGCGCACCTGCTGTCGCATTTCATGATAGCGCCACGGCGAAAGAATAGTGCCCTCTTCATCGGCCGTGGCGCGCCACTTCGGTACAAAATTGGGCACTGCAGAACGCGCCGTTTTTCCGCTTGAAGCGGCGACCAGCGTGCGCAGCAGCACGCTTTTCGACCCCATAATGCGAACTTCTTTCACAATGATCGCTCGCGACGGCTGCGCAGCGGTCCTTCTGTGATCAGCGCAGCGACAAGGAGCACGCTCGCAACAGGCTCACTCGATCTTGATCCCGGTGGCGTCGACGACGGCTTTCCAGTCGCGTACTTGCTCTGACAGGGCGGTGGCAAAATCCTGCGCGGTCCCGATTCTTGACTCGATGCCGAGCTTGGCGAAGCTGGTGCGCACCTCCTCGGACCTAAGGCCTTCATTGACGGCATGGTTGAGCTGGCCGACGATCGTCGCGGGAGTGCCGGCCGGCGCCAACAGGCCGAACCAGACTTCCTTGGGAAAGCCCGCCACGCCGACTTCCATCATGGTCGGCGTATCCGGCAGCTCCGGCCAACGAGCTTCGCTCGTCACCGCAAGCGCCTTCAGCTGGCCTGCCTTGAAAAGCGTGAGCAGGCTGGATTTCGGGTTGAAAACCATGTCGATGTGCCCGCCGATCACGTCAGTGATTGCGGCAGCGCCCCCTTTGTAAGGGACAAAGAGAATGTCCGTTCCCGTCTTGATCTTGAAAAATTCGCCGGCGAAATGCGTGTAGATTCCGGGAGGGGCACCGTATTTCAGTTTGCCGGGATTGTTCTTGGCGTAGTGGACGAACTGCTCGAACGTGTCCGCAGGGACGCCCGGCGATATGGCCAGCGCCATCGAGTCGACGCAGATTGCAGCGATCGGCGCGAAGGAGTCGGTGGGATCAAACCCAAGATTTTTGTAGAGCCCCCCAAGCATGGCGTTGACGTTGGTTCCGCCCAGCAACAACGTATAGCCATCCGGTTGCGCGCTGGCGGCCGCTTTGGCGCCGATCCTTCCCCCGGCACCGGCAAGATTCTCAACGACAACGCTGTGTCCGAGTCTGGAAGAGAGCGACTGCGCGATCAGCCGAGCCACGACATCGGTCGGACCGCCGGCGGAGAACGGGACGACGATCTTGATTGTTCGCTCGGGATAGGACTGGGCATAGACCGGCTGCAGTGCGATCGGCGCGGACGCAATTGCGAGCAACGTGAACAGCCAACCAGCGGCGATCCGTCGCGTCGCATTGGTCCCGCCGCGGCTTACTGCAGGAACGCGTTTCGGAACGTCTAGCATGCTTGTCTCCTGTTGAACGTCTTGATGGTCACGAGACTCTTGCCGTCAGCACATGTGTTTCTTCCGGATAGGTTACGCCCTCGCCGTCGGCATAGCGCTGAAGCTCTTTCATGACGCCCGCGCCAATCTTCTCTCGCGCCGCCGGCTCGGTGGCAGCGATAAGTGGCGCAAGCGGCGTCGCGGACAAATGGTCCAACGTGAATTTATCCAGCCGAGGGAGGCAGCCAGTCGGTGAGTTTCTGCAGATCTGAAATGTTCATGAGAACATTTGCTGCGCAAGTTCGTGAGACGTCAAGACGAAGCAATCCATTCTTCTTTTAGGCGGCGAGATGGATTGCTTCGCGGAGCCTGTCATCGGGCGCGCATTTGCGCGACCCGTTGGCTCGCAAATGACGTCTAAACGCGCGTTTGCGACCCGCGGCGCGATGCGCCCGAGTCGTGCATAGAGTTTTTCGCCCAGAGGGCGTGGGGAATGCCGGGTGCCCGCTGCACCCGCAGCCTCGTGTGCATTGAAATCATGGGTTATAGGCGACATCGACACCGATCGTCGCGGGGGGACCACGGGAAATCAGAAACCCGGATGTCGCGGAGCCCGTCATCGGGCGCGCATTCGCGCGACCCGTCGGCTCACGCGGGCTACGCTTGCTGGTCTTCCGTCTCGCCATTTCCTCGCGGAGATTACGCGCGCGAGGTTAGCTTTGCTTTGTGGGCACGATGCCATGCGACGAAGGCCTCGATGACCCGATTGAAGAAACGCGGCGGCAAGAAGCCGTAGTCATAGCGATCACTGCGGCCGAGTTTCCGAAGGTCATAGCCCGGCCAATCGAATTCGTTGCCCTCTGCAACAACGATCCAGGAACGTTCGTCATCAAGTCCGAGGTGCCGTTTGACCGCGGCGGGAATTTCAACTGCGCTAGCGGGATCGGCGGGAGGATTATGCGTGATTGGCAGAACCACAACGACGGTTGTGTCATTCACGGGGCGCTCAACCGCAAGCACGATCACGCTCGGGCGATCTTTGCGCCCTTCTTCCCGACCCGCTTAGCGTTCGTGGTGCCACAGATAGGCATAGGATATGACAAGGCCCGGTTCAGGCGTAGGGATCGGCATGCGCCTTCGTTATTTCGGCTTAATCACGGCATCGAGATGCGCGTGTCGCTCGTCCATGCGTGAGGAGCCGATCGCCTGAGCTCTCTCGTCGGACAGATCAGCGGTCGCGAAGCTGCGGCGGCGCTGCTTGAAACGGCGGAATTCTTCGTATTCGTTCGGTGCAACAAAATAGCCCGTAATTGATCCGTGGCTCGATACTGCCACGGCCTCTCGCTGGGCGAGCATTCGATAGCGACCAAAATTCCGGGTGAACTCCGAAGCCGGGATGGTGTCAGCCATGTGTCCTCTCTTGCGAACTTCAATATACGTAATTTACGTGAAAAGCGCAATTTGCGTATTTAGCTGCAGGACTCTACGACATAACTCATTGATAATACTAAATTTTTTTCTTTGGTCTGTTCGGGGCCGCTAACTGGAAGATCGCGTTCGAGGACGCGAGAACTCAATGGACGCGTCCGCGGCGCGGCCCGTTGGGGAACCGCACTTTTGTGACTTGTCGATCGCGTCGAACAATGCCCGCTGTCCGAGCCAAAGATGACATTACTTGGAAGTGCGAGGTGACGACTGCATCGTGGAATGTCCGAGTTCGAGAGCAAAGCGGAAAACACGTGCTCGTACTGAGTTCTTCTCAGTTGACCCGGAACCGTCTGGGCCAAGCATGGCCTATGAGGCTGCGCTATACGCTTCCCGCTCTTGCCGACCTTGCATCGGTTCTGGATTATATCGCTGATCGCTCTCCGCAATGGTGCCCATCTTCATCGGCCGTGGCGCGCCACTTCGATTAGGAACCCTGCTCCATGCACCGCTGGCGGCGGCTTCAAGCTTTCATCGCCACGCCCGCTGGGCAGAAACGGCAGCCGGCGCGGCAGAAGGTCAGTATTGACGACCGCCCCAGGCGCAACCGCCGACACCGTGGATACACGGCCCCGCCACGGGGGATTTGCGGCGGATTCGTTCTGGTATCATGTCCTCGAGCGCGCGCGGGCGATCGTTTTCGAATGGTGCGGAGCGACGAGAGCAGGCATCGCGATCCTCTCGCCCTGCGGCACAGTTCGCTGCCGACTTTGCCGGGGGGTCACCCCTCGCGTCGCGACGCGGCGTTGAAACCGGTCGACCTGCAGGGGCAGCCGATGGAGGTGCGGGCGCTGCCGAGGGCGGCGCGGGAGGAGCCGATGGAGGTGCGGAAGGAGCCGGCGCGGTTGCGGGGGGCGCCGACGCGGTGGCAGGAGCGGCCGACGGGGTTGCGGACGGCGGCGACGGGGCCGCAGCCGGAGGCGACGGGATTGGGGCGGGGGGTGCCGGCGGCGCCGTTGCCTCGTTGGATTGTCGCAAGATCCGCTCATGGATGAAAGAACTCACCGACGATATCGCCTGATCTGTGCTGCGGCGGGCGCCGGCAATGCCGTCGACATATTTCGCAACTTGCTGGCCGGGGGCAACAAAGCCGGGCAAGGCGTAGGACAGCAAAATGGCGAGCAGTGCGATCGCGAGGGACAGTATGCGATGTCGCAGAACAGCGCGCGTGACAACACCGAGCGCCCTCCGCCACGCGGGCGGATCCGGCTCGCTCACGATCTGCTGCAGCGGCTCGCTGTTCCGCACCGGATCCCCGTATTCGGACGTGGGTCCGCCGGTACGTTCGATTGCTTCGGCAATTTGACGAAAGGTCTGACCTTCTCTCCGCAGCGCGCTGCCTGCGTCGCGGAATGCCGCGTCTCCGAGCATGCCGGGCTGATCCATGCGTTTGATGGTGGCCACGATCCTGGGCCGCAGCAGCAATCGACGCTGTTCGATCAAGTCGGCCATTTTCGAGAAGCTCAGCTTGGCATCGCTGAGGGTCTGCGCGGCGCGGTCCTTGGCGGCCTGGGCCACGATAGGATCCTCCGCGTCCATCTGCTCCATGGTCTTTTTCAGGAGCGCCATGTCATCGATCATCGCAAAACCGCTCCGGCGACAGTCGCATCGATGGCACAGCTCGTTCGCCGTCGTCCCTTGGCGCAGCGAACCGTTGCGCTCGAACCTTTCCGACTATGCCGGTCTTGCAGGAACCGGAACCGAGGCCGTCAGTCTCAGCGGTGGCAACGCTCTTCATTGGGAACTGCGCGGGTAAGCTGCTCTTATAGTGACCGGGCAACCATAGCAGGGAACAGCAAACAATAGTAGCCGAGCCGCTTGGGGCCAGCTTTGCATGCGGAACCGGCGATGAGGGGGATGTCGCCCAAATACGGCGCCCGCGATCGGCAAACTCATAGATAGTGCGGAATGCGCAATTGCCGTCATTGCAAGCCTATTTGAATTTCGCACGGCCTAATTTGATAACGAACTATTTGTGTGCACTTTTATACACCGGCCGGAACGATTGCCCATCTCCTGCGTGATCTGTTTGGGTTGGACAATCGCGCGGAGAAGTGCAGTGACCCGCAGACAGATCAAGCTGGAACCTGAGAGCGTCATGGCCGACGTTTGTCTCGGCGTGACCGTTGCAGGCTTATACACCCTGGTTGGAATGGGGCTCATTATCGCATTTATGTGAAGGGCCGCCTCAATTGGCGGCCTCTTTCCGTTGAGGCTACTGTCCAATGTCGCTTCATGGCACGAAACTCCTGGCACCAAACGGACTCGCCGGCGTATCTAAATCGCCTTCACCCAATACACGGAATCCCGCTCCCACGGCTGCTCCGGTTCGCACTGAACGAAGCCTGCTTTTGTGAAATTGGCCGTTGAGTATTTATTGTTCACGCGACACTCGCTAACGAGGTGCGTCCAGCCCAGCTGCTTCGCTTTCGATTCCCTCGCCGCCATAAGCCTGAATTGCAGACCATGCCCGTGGTGATCTGGATTAACATAGCAGCGCTTCAGGTATCCTATGTTTGGGATCGGCTCGAAGGGCACAAGACCAGCGAACGCGACCGGCCTTTCCTCGAGATAAGCCAGCCACCAATATCCCCTTGTAAAATGGCGCTGTTGCAGCACAGGCCATTCCGGAACAAGCTTGTTGAAGGCGTTGATCGTGTCGGAGAACGCGACGCCATCGACTTCGCGGATTTGATAGGGCATCGGCAGAACGCCTTGGGATCGAGGTCGAGGCTGGAAAAATGAAGCGCCGCAAATGAAACTCGCTCGTTAAGCTTGATGTCGGCGATTCAGGTTGATTCTGCAACCGCTCGGTCCGAGAGGGGCGTAGCCCGGATGGAGCGAAGCGCAATCCGGGGAAGTCGACGCGCGGTTTCCCGGATTTCGCTCCGCTCCATCCGGGCTACGATGTTGGCCAACGGAAGCGACGAAGCAATCCTGCTCTTCGTCGCGATTGCTCGCAAGGCCATTGCGGATTGTTGGCATTTGCAGTTGCGGCACCTATAGTTTGCCCGATCATGCGCGTTTCAATCATCACCGGAGGCGGGATCGGGATCGGAGCCGCGGTCGCGCGCCGGTTGGCGGCCCGGGACGAGTGCCTGATGTTGCACGGACAAGGGGCCGACGCGGCAGGGTCCGAGCGATTGAAGGCAGTGGCCGCGGACTGTGAGCGCGCCGGCGCCAGGGTCGCGTGGTCCACCGGCGACCTGGCCGATGCCGGAACGGCATCCGGGCTGGTTCGCGCGGCGCGCGACGCGTTCGGAAGCGTCGACGCGATCGTCCACGCCGCGGGGTTTGCGGATCGGCGCGGTTTTGCGCAGTTGCCGCGCGCGGGGCTCGAGCGGTCATTCGCGGTGATGGCCACGGCGTTCCACGAATTGGTGAGCGCTGCGTTGCCGGATCTGACGCGTGGGCCGCACGGCCGTGTCGTCGCCATCAGCAGTTTCGTTGCCCATCGGTTTACGCGTGAGGCGACGTTTCCGGCGTCCGCGGCGGCCAAGGCCGCGCTCGAGGCGCTGGTGCGCTGTCTTGCGATCGAACTTGCAAGCTCGGGCGCGACGGCCAATGTCGTCATGCCCGGCTATACGCGCAAGGATGCCGGGCGAATGGGGGCGTTGGACCAAGCGAGCTGGCAATTGGCCGCCAAGGCCAATCCGCTCGCACAATTGGCCGAACCCGACCAAGTGGCCGCGGTGGTCGCCTTTCTGTTGTCGCCGGAGGCCGGACACATGACCGGGGCCGTGCTGCCGGTCGCTGGCGGCTTGACTCTGATGTAGTGTTTTCTGGTGGGGGCGATGTCGGATAGCGTGACAGGTCAAACAGCTGAAGTCATCGTGCTGGGCGCGGGCATCGTCGGGGTATCGGCGGCCTATGCCGCGCGGCAACGGGGACTGTCGGTCATCCTGATCGACCGGCGCGAGCCGGGCAGCGAAACCTCCTATGGCAACGCCGGCATTCTCAGCAGCGGCTCGATATCGCCGCTCAACAATCCGTCGCTCTGGAACGCGCTGCCGAAATACCTGACCAACCGGCACCCGGCGCTGCGTTGGGATCCTGCCTGGTCGGCTCGCAACGTGGGTTGGATCGCCCGCTTCCTGGCCAATGCGACAACGTCGCGTGTCAAGCCGAGGGCGGCGGCGCTGCACGGGCTGATCAGCGCGTCCCTGAAGCTGCACAGGGAATGGATCGTGAAAGCGAATGCGGCGCAGCGCATCCGCGAGACCGGCTGGCTGAAGGCATGGCGCAGCGACGCGGTGGCCGCGGCAAAGGCGGAGCAGGCCTTGCTGGCCGAATTCGGCATCGGCAGCGAGCTTCTCGATCGCCAGGCCATTTCCGCGCTCGAGCCGAACATCCTGCCTGCCTACAAGGTCGGACTGCTGCACACCGAGACGGCGTCGGTCGATTCACCCGGTGCCGTGGTCAAGTGCTATGCGCAGATGTTTGTGGGCTCCGGTGGCCAGATCCGTCAGTCGGATATCAAATCCATCGCGCCGGAAGGCGACGGCTGGCGCGTGGTGCTTCCGGATGGCGCGATCGGGGCGCGCCACATCGTGGTCGCGCTGGGTCCGTGGTCCGCCGACCTGCTGCGACCGCTCGGCTATCGCGTTCCGCTGGCCTTTGAACGCGGCTATCATCAGGAGTTCAAGCCGAATGCCGCGCGTTCCCTGCTGCGCCCCATCCACGACGCAGAAGGTGCGTTCCTCATGACCCCGATGGAGCTGGGCATTCGCGTCACCAGTGGCGTCGAACTGACCTCGCGCGACGCGCCCTCCTCGTTCGCCCAGCTCGACGCGGTGGTGCCGGCCGCGCGAAGCATTGTCGAATTTGGCGAGGCGGTCGGCGAACCCTGGCGCGGGGCGCGGCCGACGCTGCCCGACAGCCTGCCGATGATCGGACCTGCGCCACGGCATTCCGGTCTCTGGCTGTCTTTTGGTCACCAGCACATCGGCTTCACGACAGGCCCTGCAACGGGAGTTGCGATCGCAGCGATGATCGGCGGCGAGAGGCCTCCCTTCGACGTTGGTGCCTTTTCGCCGAGCCGCTACCTCTGATGCCCGACCAGCGGCAAACGCGAGGCGCGCAGTAAGCGGGAGCAGACATGCACTACGTTTGGGATTTCGCGATCCTCGGCAAATACAGCCACCTGTTCTGGCTTGGGCTCGGCTGGACCATCGCCTACACGATCGGCACCGTCCTGCTCGGAACGATGCTCGGTTTGGTGGTCGGCATCCTTCGCCTGAGGCGCTGGCCCGTGATCGACTGGCTTCTGCTCGCCTACATCGAACTGTTCCGCTGCACCCCGCTGCTGGTTCAGATCATCTGGTTCTACTACGCGTTGCCGGTCGTCATCGGAGTGAACATCCCGGCACATGTCGCCGCCGTCAGCGTGCTCTCGCTCTATGGCGGAGCATTCTACGCCGAAATCGTCCGTGGCAGCATCGAGAGCGTGCACCCCGCACAATGGGACGCGGCGCGGTCCCTGGGACTGCGGCCATGGCGCGTGCTGAGATTGGTGATCCTGCCGCAGGCGCTCAAGCCGATGTTGGCGCCCTACGTCAACCAGACGGTGACACAGCTGAAGAACACGTCACTGGTGTCCGTCATTGCGGTTCCGGACCTCGTCTACAACGCGACGCTGATCAACGCCGAGACCTATCGGCCGCTCGAGGTGTATACGATCGTGGCCCTGATCTACTTTGCGATCCTGTTCCCGGCCACGCTTGTCGCGCGGCGGTTCGAGCGCGGCCTGACCTACGACAAGTCTTGACCAGAGCGTGGACTGATTGGCACGAAGCCAAATTCGGATTGATGCCGTATCATCAACCCGCAGGGGTAACGGAGCCGCCATGCTCGGAAAATTACTTCCGATGCTGACGGTATAGCGATGCCGCGACGCAACTGTGGGTATAACTGGTTTGATCGCACCGCGACTCAAGCGAGCTCAAACCAGGCGTTGTTGCAATAATGTTCGTGTGCGCTGCAAAACCGATCCGTAGTACTACCTTAAGCGATATTGTTCCTTCACTTTCATCTGGCGGGCGTATACTCCGAGCGTCTTCCAACAACAGGGTTTGACTGCAAGGCGGATTGTCATGAGCGAGAATCATTCAAAGCTGCCCTACAATTTGATAACGGCTGCCTATCAGGGCGACGTCAAGACGGCGATAGCCCAGCTTGCGGAGGGAGCCGATGTAAATGCGCGCGACTGCGACGGCGACACGGCACTTGTGCTTGCCGCCGAACGAGGCCACATCGAACTGGTCAAGGTGCTTCTCAAGAACGGAGCCGATGTCAACGCCAAAAACCTCAACGGCGTGACCGCGCTGATGCGCGCGGCGGAGAACGACCGAGCGGCAGTGGTCAAAATTCTGCTTGCCCATCGCGCTAACTGCGACGCAGGAGACATCGTCAACTGCAGGCCTCTGATGCGGGCCGCGTATCGCGGTCACGTCGATGTTGTGAAGGAGCTGCTTGCCTATGGAGCCGACGCGAATGCTCGCAATGCATTTGGCAACACGGCCGCGATGCTCGCAGCGCGCAGTGGTCACAGCAAGATCGAAAGCATGCTGCGGGAGCCCGATAACATCGGTTTTGTTGACTCGGTCCGACGCAAACTCCGCGCCGCGCGCCGCTAGACCCTCACCGGGGAGCATCGCATAAGCGATGCGTCTCGCTGGAAAACGCTGTCGTCTAAATGCGGCGGTTCAGAAGTTCACTTCGCAAGCCGCGTCAGATATTGAGTTCGACCGGCACGTCTTCCGGCTTCACGCCGCTGAGCGACAGCCCCTTGAGGAACCATTCGCGCATCTGCCCGATGCCGCGGTTGTAGTCGACCCACACCGACAGGAAATCGCGCCAGCGCTTGTCGGGCTCGCGCCGGACAGCCAT
>WNGN01003496.1_pt1 | contig 10681 bp, 10 predicted proteins | sample 5400561 | NCBI WGS metagenome assembly WNGN01 (sample SAMN13153379, study PRJNA577476) | soil metagenome | isolation source: 115 cm soil or saprolite under Garry oak tree replicate 2 | place: USA:California | collected 2016-06-15 | reverse complement strand
GATGTTTCGCGGCGCGGGTCGATGGACGGAGCAGGTTCCCCAACGAAGGATGTTGGAGCGAGCGGTCCGCGTGGATCCTCGCATCATCATCATGGGGGCCAGCGCCCTGCTTGACGGATGTCGACCGCGCTCGACGGACCACGCGGGTCGCTCAGGTCACGTCCCCCGGAGGAGGCGGCGCACCAGCACCCCGTAGGCGACGAGATTCACGAGGACCACGAGTGTCCCGAGCACCACTTGCTTCGGAGCCGTGAGGTCAGCCGGGTAGAGCAGCGGGATCACGTAGTGCTCCACGAAGCCGCCGCCGTACCCCGCGAGCCCCGCGCGAGCGCGGAACGTGTTCTCGAGCGGCGTCAACGGGCAGACCCACCCCCCGTACTCGATCGCCGCGCCCCAGACGGCCGCCGGCACGTGCGCCCACACCAGCCACCCCCACCGCCAGACCAGGAATCCGCCGAGTACCACGAATCCCACGAACAGCGCGTGGGCGAGCACCACCGCATCGGCGAGCATCCGGTAGATCATGCGCAATGCTCCTCTATACAGCGAAATCCCCCGCCGAGCCAGGCTCGGCGGGGGAAAGAACGCGGTTTCGCGCGACCGACTAGAACCCGAGGATCTGCTCCGCGGGCTGGAACAGGTCGCTGATCCTCGCGCCCACGTCTTCGGACGCCACCAACACGTGAATCAGGGCGTTGAGCTCGTCCGCAGTGAGCTGCCCACCGCCAGGTCGAGCGATGACGGGATTGCTGATCGAGCCGGTGATCGTGGCGAACGTGCTGCCGTTCACCTTGAACGTGAGGTTGATGGTGCCGTCACCGGTCGCGTCAGACGCGGACAGGGTGCCCGAGAGCTGAATCGTTTCGCCCGTGCGCGTGAAGGTGAAGTTGATCGTCAGCGTCGTGGTGGTCCCGTCGTCCAGGATCGTCACCGTCTCCTGCACCGTCACCGCGGGATTGTTGAGCGTGTAAGTGCTGGTCAACGTCACCGACGAGGTGTTGCCCGTGATCGAGAGGCTGAAGGTGAGCGTCTTGTTGGCCGAGCCTGCGAGACCGTTGGTGATCGTGCCGGTCACAGTGGCCATGAAGCTCGCGCTCGTGCCGGACCCCGTGAACGTGTAGTCGAGGTACGTGATCGACCCGTCGCTGCTCTTGACCTGGATCTCGAGGCTCGCGGTGCCCCCGGAGCTCTGGTCGAGCAGGTCGACGTAGCCCACCTCGGTGAGGGGCGTGGAGGGTTCGTCGGTCAGCGGGTTGATGGCGTAGAGCAGGAACCGGATGCCGTTGGGCGGGCCGCCCGTCTTTGAGCTGCGGAAGTAGCTGTGCGTGCTCGGGTCCCACGAGAACACGGCGCCGAGCAGGGTGTCCGGGAAGATGCTCGTTGCGCCTAACGAGGCGAAGATCGGCACGACCTGCTGGAGCGTGCGTCCCTGGGTGGCGAGCATGGCGTAACGCTGCGGTGCCGCTTGCGACCGTACCATGCGCAGCGCTCCGACCGCGGCGTGAACCACCGGCGCCGGCGGATGGATCGAGCTGCCGAGGGACTGGAAGCTGGCCACCACGGGCGCGGCGAACGCGCTGTCGAGCGCCGCCAGCTGCGCGGCCGTGGCGACCGGGTCGTTCAGCGAGACGGGCGCCGTTGACGAGCTGCACCCGCTCAAGAAGAGGGCTAGGCCCGCCACGCCAAACGCCGCGCCCCAGACGTGGGAACGGAATGACATGTACACCTCCCGTGGGAAAGTCAGTTAGGGCGCTGGGTTTGAACTTTGAGGCTCGAACATCTAGCCGCGTCGAGCGGGAACGGCTGTGACCCGCGACACGCGCCGCCGGCTTAGGCGATGACCCCGCCGCCGAGCAGGCGGCCGGCGGCGTCGTACAGGGCGCCGGACTGCCCGGGGGTGATCGCGCGCACCGGCTCCGCGAGCCGGAGCCGCAGCGCGGCTGGGGCCAGCGCACGAACCGTGCCCGGAACCGGCTTCGCCCGGTAGCGGCACTGGACCCACACCGCATCGCTCTCCTCGAGCGGCTCGGCGAGCCAGTTGACCTCCGTGAGCGTCACCTCGTGTCCGAACAACTCCTCCCCCGTCCCGATCACGACGGTGCGGGTGTCGGGCCGGATCGCCACCACGTACATCGGCTCGGCGAACCCGCCCGGGAGTCCGCGGCGCTGGCCTACCGTGTAGCGGGCGAAGCCGTCGTGCTCGCCCACCACTTCGCCCCCGACCGTTACGAGCGGCCCGGGCGCGAGCGCGGGGGCGTGCGCGGGGAGGTGGCGCTCGAGCACGGCGACGTAGTCGTCGTCGGGCACGAAGCAGATCTCGACCGACTCCGGCTTGTCCGCGGTGACGAGCCCGAGGCGCCGCGCCACGGCGCGCGTCTCCGGCTTGGTCAGGGCGCCCACCGGGGTGAGCATGCGGGCCACCACGCCGCGGTCGATCCCCCACAGGAAGTACGTCTGGTCCTTGCCGCGATCGCGGGCGCGATAGAGGGCGCCATTGCGAGCGATCACGTAGTGCCCGGTCGCGATGTACGCGCAGTCGAGGGCGTCGGCGTGGTACAAGAAGTCGCGAAACTTGGTGAACGAGTTGCAGCGCACGCAGGGGATCGGCGTCCGGCCGCGCGCGTACTCGGCGACGAAGTTCTCGATCACGTCGCGCCCGAACCGGTCCTCGAAGTTCAGGACGTAGTGCGGAATGCCGAGCCGATGGGCGACGAGCCGCGCGTCGGTGATCGAGTCCAGCGAGCAGCAGGGGCGGTCGGGCACGTCGTCGCCGTAGCAGAACAGCTTCATCGTCGCGCCCACGACGTCGTACCCTGCCTCTACGAGTAACGCAGCGGCGACCGAGCTGTCGACGCCGCCCGACATGGCTACGAGGACGCGGTCCCTCACCGGTGCAGCACCGCCGCCAGCGCCCGCACCTTCTCCACGATCCGCGGGAGCGCCCCGATCGCCGCGTCCACGTCCTCGGGAGTGTTCTCGCGACCGAAGGAGAACCGCAGGGCCGCGACGCCGAGCTCGCGCGGGACACCCATGGCGGTGAGCACGTGCGAGGGCTCGACCGCGCCGGTGCTGCACGCCGACCCGGAGGAGCATGCGACGCCCGCGAGGTCGAGGTGCATCAGCATCGCTTCGCTGTCCGTTCCCGGGATGGACACGTTGGACACGTGCGGGGCCCGCTCCGCCTGCCACGCGTTGATCACCGCATCCGGGACCACCTCGAGCAGCCGTCGCTCGAAGTCATCGCGCAGCGCGGCCACACGGGGCGCGAACTCCGGCCGTTCGGCGGCCGCGAGCTCGACCGCCTTCCCGAGCCCCACGATCCCCGGGACGTTCTCAGTGCCCGGCCGGATCCCGAACTGCTGCCCCCCGCCGTGGATGATCGCCTCCACCGCGCGCCGGTCGCGCACCACGAGCGCGCCGATGCCCTTGGGGGCGCCGATCTTGTGGCCCGAGATCGTGAGGAAGTTGCACCCCGCCTCGCGGACCGACACGGGGATCTTGCCGAACGCCTGGACCGCGTCCGAATGGAAGCACACGCCCGCGTCGCGACACCGCGCGGCGAGGGACGGCACCGGCTGGATCGTCCCCACCTCGTTGTTCACCCACATCACGCTCACCAGCCCGACCCCGCGGCGCAGCGCGTCCTCGAGCGCGTCCGCCTCCACCACCCCCGAGGCATTCACCGCGAGGACGACCTCCTCACCCCCCAGGTGCGCCACGAAGTGCGCCGCCGCGAGCACCGCCTTGTGCTCCACGGCCGACACGGCCGCGCGGAACGGCCCGCCCGCGTCGCGCGACGCGAGCGCCGCGCCGACCACCGCGAGGTTGTCCGCCTCGGTGCCCCCCGAGGTGAAGATCACCTGGTTCGGCTCGGCGGCGAGCGCCTCGGCGATCGTGCGCTTGGCGGCCTCGATCCCCGCGCGCGCGGCCCGGCCGAAGCGATGAGCGGACGAGGGGTTCCCAAACGCGTCGGGCCCGAGAAACGGCAGCATGACCTCGAGCACCTCGGGGCGCACCGCGGTCGTGGCGGCGTGGTCGAGATAGACGGGACGCTTAGGCATCTGGGCGGAATCTAAAGGTCACAACGACGCGACGCCAAGTTGCAGCACGTCTTGCATTTCGACCGTCTCGTGGCAGAAGTACGGCTCGCCGTACGGTTTGCGGATGAGCGAGCCGTAGTGCGCCGACTGGATGCGAATCAGCTCGTAGAAGTCCTGGCCGGTGGGGAAGATCTCGCCCGCCGCCTTGGCGCCATCGAATTGCGAGGCGTAGCAGCGTACGGCGCGCAGCTTCGCTTCGAAGCAGTCCGAGATGTCCACCACGAACGACGGTTTCACCGGGTCTTCGCGGTAGGCGAGGGCGTACAGCACCTTGAACGGCCGGTGCGGGTCCCCGGGGGCGTCGTACTTGGCGAGGCCGGCGAGGTAGCACACGTCACGCCCGAGCTCGGAGGCGACACGGTGGTCGGGGTGCCGCCCGACGGGGAATGGGAGGATGACGACCCGGGGCCGGGTGGCCCGAATCAGCTCGATCAGCCGGCGGCGTGAGGGCTCGTCGTTGGCGAGATAGCCGTCGCGCAGCTCCGCGTTGAGCCGCACCTGCACGCCCAGCGCCGCAGCCGCGCGCTCGGCCTCGGCGGCCCGCGTGGCCGCGTCGCCTCGTGTGCCGGTCTCGCCTTGCGTGAGGTCGATGATGCCGACGCGGTTCCCCGCGCGCGCCGCCTTCGCGAGCGTGCCACCGCACGTGAGCTCGACGTCGTCGCGGTGGGCGGCGATCGCCAAGAGGTCGACCTGTTGGGACGTCATGGCCCCTCGGGGAAGCATTCCGCATTGGTGTTCATTCGTATCTCAACGCCTCCACCGGATCCAGCCTCGCCGCCCGCGCCGCCGGCGCGATGCCGAACACCAGACCGATGAGAATGGACACGAGGCACGCGACGACCGTGCTCCATAGCGGCACCCGCGTCTCGAAGTTCAAGGCGAGCTTGATGCCCTGACCCGTCATCATGCCCAGGCCGACGCCGAGGATGCCCCCCATCAGCGTGAGTGTGGCGGCCTCGACGAGAAACTGCCACAGGATCTCGCGCCGGGTCGCCCCCAGCGCCTTGCGAACGCCGATCTCGTGCGTCCGGCTCGTCACCGAGACCATCATGATCGCCATCACCCCGATCCCGCCCACCAGCAGCGCCACGCTCGACAGCACGAGAATCACGAGCAGGAACACGACCGTCAGCTGGTTGAAGACGTCGAGGATCTGGTCCTGGGTGATGAGATCAAAGCTGTTGGGGTCGGCGGTGCGGATGCCGCGTGCGCGCCGCAACAGCACGGTGACTTCGTCCATGGCGCGCGCGACGCTGACGCCGTCTCTCGGCTTGACCACGATCCACAGCGCGTTGGTCTCGTCGTAGCGGAAGAACCGGCGCGCCGCCTCGAACGGCATGATGGCTCCGATCTCCTGACTGGGCGGCTGGAAGATGTTGTCGGGGTTCTGGTACACCCCGATCACCCGCAGCGGCTTGCCGGAGACGCGCAGCACACGCCCCAGAGGATCGAGCCGCCCGAACAGCTTGTCGGCGAACCGCCGCTCGATCACGATCACGGGCACGCCCCCGCGGACCTCCGACGTGGTGAAGAACCGTCCGTCGAGCAGCGTGCCGCCTTGGATCTCCATGTAATGATCGTCCGCGCCGAACACGGTGAGCAGCTGGGTGTGCGTGCCCTGGTACTCCATGCGCTGGAACAGCTGCACCCAAACCCCGGCGTAGCGGATCTCGGGGAGGCGCGCGATCGCGGCCGCCTCCTCGGGCTTGATCACCGGCCGGATCCGGACCTCCTTTGGCAGCGCGTCTGGATTGAGCGGCGTGGACGAGAAGAACCGCATGATGTAGAACGTGGTCGGACCCGCGACCTCGATGGTGTTCATGATCTGGTCGCGGATGCCCTGGACGATGGACGCCATGGCCATCACCGTCGCGACGCCGATGACGACGCCGAGGATCGTGAGTCCCGAGCGGAGCTTGTTGGCCCGGAGCTGGTCCAGGGCGATGAGCCAGCCTTCGGAGACCGAGTGGAGCTTCATTCGTACCGCAGCGCTTCCACGGGATCGAGCCGCGCCGCGCGCGTCGCGGGGTAGACGCCGAACGCGATGCCCACGCTCCCGCCGAGGCCGAGCGCGACGGCGACCGACCACAGGGTGACGCGCGCCGGCAGGGGCGAGACTGCCGCGACGAGGCCGGCGAGCGCCATGCCGGCGACGAGGCCGAGCACACCGCCCAGCAGCGCCAGGGTGACGGATTCGGCGAGGAACTGGCGGCGGATGTCGCGCCGCGTGGCGCCGAGCGACTTGCGGATGCCGATCTCCCGCGTGCGCTCGCTCACGCTCATCAGCATGATGTTCATGATGACGATCCCGCCGACCACGATGCCGATTGCGACCACCGCCGGGATGACGGTGAACAGGAGGCGCGTCAGGCTCTTCCAGAAGCTGACGAGCGCGTCCGCGGTGTCCACCGTGAAGTCGTCGGCCTGCCCCGGCCGCAGCCGGTGCGCCACGCGCATCGCTTCTTCGGCGCGCGCCATTCCCTCCTGGACGAGCGCCGCCTCGGCCATCTTCACCGAAATCACCGTCGTCTTGCGGCGGCCGTACAGCGCCTCGAAGCTGGTGAGCGGCATCATCACGAAGCCGTCCCACGACTGCCCGAGCACGGTGCCCTTCTTCGCGATCACGCCCTTCACGGTGTATTGCTGACCGAGGATGCGGAGCCGCTGTCCCACGGCGAGCCCTGGAGTGGCGAACAGCTTGTCGGCGACGTCCCAGCCCAGCTCCACCACGGGCCGGCGCTCGCGCACGTCGATGTCCGTCAGGGGCTCGCCCGCGGCGAACTGGTAGTCCTGGACCACCTGAAACGGCGCCGTCACGCCGAATACGAACGCATCGCCGACGGTCTGATCTCGCCACACGACGTCCGCTTGCGGGGTAGGCCAGCCCGATTGCAGCGCGATCGCCCGGGCATCGGGGAGCGCGTGCTGGACGTAGGGGACGTCTTCAGGGGCGATGATCGGGCGGCGCTGGATGGCGCGCCACTGCTCGTCGTCGATCAGCCCGACCGCGAGCGGGGTGCGCCGCACCTGGAACGCGTTCGCGCCCACGATCGCGCCTCCGATCCGCTCGCGCACGTAGGCGTTCATCCCCTGGATGATGGCGACCACCGCCACGAGGAAGGCCACGGAGACGATGATGCCGAGCAGCGTGAAGAACGAGCGCAGCTTGTGGCTCCACGCAGCCCGCAGCGCGAGCAGGGCGGCTTCGGAGAACGGCATGGAGAGAAAACTCTACGGGAAACGGGAAAGGGGAAAGGGGAAACGTGAGGCGACGGACGTTTCCCGTTTCCCGTGTCCCGCTACACGTTCTTCTTGAACTGTGGCTCCAGCTTGGCGAGCGCGCTCACGTTCCGCGCGAACCGGGCCACGAGCAGGCCCAGCAAGCCCACCACGAGCAGCGCGGTCACCACGTTCTCCACCGACGTGAGCGCGGTCCACGCGCCTTCGGGGACCTCGCGGTATAGCGCCAGGGCCGTGTTCAACCCGATCAACACGATCCGGGCCTCTGTGGGGCCGACGCGGCCGTACCCCAATTGAAAGCGGCCCAGCACCTGCGACTCGAGGTACACGTTGATCGAGAGGCCGAGGTAGAGCACCACGAGCGCCAGCGCCAGTCCCAGGTGGACGTAGTGCGACAAGCCGATGCCGGCCCCGATGACGGCTGTCGAGTACGCGTCGGTCATGTGATCGAGGTAGTAGCCGTAGCGCGGGCGCTCTACGTTGCGGACGCGCGCCAGCGTGCCGTCCAGGCTATCCCCGAGCCATTGGACCACGAGCAGCGCGCTCGCCGCCCACAGCCACCCGGCGCCGTGCCGGGCCAGTGCGTACGCGGCGCCCGCGCCGGTCGCCGCGAGGACGCCGAGGACCGTGAAATGGTTGGGGCGCCAGCGCAGCGGGATGCGCGCGGCGATCGCGCGCAGCACGCGCCGTTCAGGTCCGGCGAGCCAGAAGGTCAATTCGCGGGTCGGCGTGGCCATAGGAGTCCCCCGAGTGACGGGATCAAGAGCAGGATGAACAACGACGCCAGCAGCCAGGCGGGCACGTGCACCGCGAGGCCGAGCCAGGCGAGCAGCAAGTAGCGAGGCAGCCGGCCGACCGCCACCGCGGCGAGGTAGGCGCCGAGCGGGTAGTGGGTCGTAAAGGCGAGCGCCTTGAACGGGAAGAATGGCAGCGGCGTGAGGCCCGACAGCGCGAGAATCGCGAACGGCGAGCGGGCGAACAGCCGGGCGACGCCGCGCGGTGCGGCACCTCCCCGCTTCGCGGCGACACGCTCGAGCAGCGGCACGAACAGGCGGTGATCCACCCAGGCGGCGGCCACGGTCCCCGCCGTTGCGACGACGGCTGTCACCCATATCCCGAGCCGCGCCCCGTACCAGATGACCACCGGCTCGTGTGGCACGATCGCGAGCGCCACGTTGGAGACGAACGCGTACGCGAACAGAGCGAGGAGTGCGGGGATCATCGGGGGTGCATACGCAAGATCGGGGCCTGAAGCGGGAGGCGGGAAACGGGAAACGAGAAACGGGTTTTGTGATCCTGTGACACGTGACGGCGGAGTCGGGCCGACACGGTAGAAGGGAGGGGGGCCGCTTCCCGTTTCCCGCATCCCGTCTCCCCGTCTCACTCGTATCGCAACGCCTCCACCGGATCGAGCCGCGCAGCGCGCACGGCGGGGTAGAGGCCGAACCCGATGCCGGTCAGGGCCGAGGCCGCGAGCGCCGCGGCCACCGACCAAACGGGCACGTTGGCGGGAACGGGCGTGAGCTGCGACACACCCAGCGCGAGCACGCCGCCCGTCACCATGCCCACCACGCCGCCGACCAGCGTAAGCGTCGCCGCCTCGACCAGGAATTGCCACAGGATCTCCCGCCGGGTCGCTCCCAGGGCTTTGCGCACGCCAATCTCGCGGGTCCGCTCGGTCACGGAGATCATCATGATCGCCACCACTCCGACGCCGCCGACCATCAAGCCGATGCTCGACAAGACGATCATGGCGAGAAAGACCATTCCTGTGACCTGGTTCCAAGTGTCGAGCAGCTTGTCCTGAGTGACGATGGAGAATGTGTTCTCCTGCCACGGCTTGAGCTCGCGCATCGTGCGGAGCGTCGCGACCACCTCGTCCATCGCGGTCTGCTGCGGGACGCCCGGCGCCGGCGCCACGGCCAAGCGCATCCAACCCTTGAAGAAGGGCACGTATTTCACGAACGCGCCGTGCGGCACCCCGGCGAACGGCGGTGTGACCCCGCTGAACAAGTTGGGCGGCGGCGTGTAGACGCCGATGACCTGGAACGGCACTCCGGCGATCTTGATCGTTTGCCCGATCGGGTCGCGCCCCTGGAACAGCTGCGCGTCGAGCTTCTGGTTGATCACCACGACCTGGCTCGAGGCCAGGTCCTCCATCCGTGTGAACGTGCGGCCCGGATAGACGTCCCCGCCGTTCACCTCGACCCACTGGGAGCTGAGCCCGCCGATTTCCACGGACTCGAGGCGGAGGTCCCCGAACTCGACTGTCGCCGAGCTTTCCTCTCTGCGCGTGACGTAGCGAACGGAGGGTAGCTGTCCGAGGCGGTCGGCTTCGGCCTCGGTGAGCGGAGGGTTGCGGCGCCACGGACTCGTCTCGTCGCCCCCATCCGAGATGTTCACCCCCGCGCGGAAATAGCGCCACACGAGGAACGTGCGGGGCGCGATCTGCTCGAAGGTATTCGACACGCTGCGGTTGATGCCGCTGATGAGCGACGCCATCACCATGACGACCATCACGCCAATGGCCACGCCGAGGATCGTCAGGGCGGCGCGCGCCTTGTTGGCCCGGAGCGCGCCGAGCGCGATGCCGACGCCCTCGAACCAGGCGGTCGTGGGCTACTCCTGCCGCAGGGCGGCGATCGGGTCGAGCCGTGCGGCCCGGCTCGCGGGGTAGACCCCGGCGGCGACCCCGACCCCGGCGCCGAGCAGTACGCCCACCAGCAACGACCACGGGGCGACGCTGGCCGGAAGTGGCGTCACGGCGGTCACGAGCCCCGCGAGTGCGATGCCCGTGGCGACCCCCCCGGCGGCCCCCACTGTCGAGAGCGTCGTTGCCTCGACCAGAAACTGGCGCAGGATGTCGCGGCGGCGGGCGCCCAGTGCCTTGCGGATCCCGATCTCGCGGGTGCGCTCCGCCACGGCCATGAGCATGATGTTCATGATCACGATGCCGCCGACCACGAGCGACACCGCGACCAGGCCGGGGAGCGCGACGAAGAGGACGCGGCTGATCTTGCCCCAGAAGTCGAGCACCTCGTCCGCCGTCTCGAGCGTGAAGTTGTCCGCGTCGCGCGGTCGCAGGTGCCGCCGGACGCGCATGATCGCCTCCGCGTCCGCCATGGCCTGGCGCATCTCCGCGGGGGAGTTCGCCTTGACCGCCAGGGCGTCGATGACGGCGGGCGGGTTGATGAAGCGCTTCACGGGCGAGGCCGCCGGGGCCACGGCGAACTTGTCGAGCGACATCCCGAACAGATTCCCTTGACGCTCGACCACCCCGATCACGCGGTAGGGCAGGTCCCGGATCCGGACCGCCCGGCCGATCGGGTCGCGTCCCTCGA
>WNGN01003495.1_pt1 | contig 10681 bp, 6 predicted proteins | sample 5400561 | NCBI WGS metagenome assembly WNGN01 (sample SAMN13153379, study PRJNA577476) | soil metagenome | isolation source: 115 cm soil or saprolite under Garry oak tree replicate 2 | place: USA:California | collected 2016-06-15 | reverse complement strand
TCCGTACGCCATCATCGGTGTGATGCCCGGCAGTTTCCGCCTGTGGGATTTTGACACGGAGATTTGGATGCCACTTGCGTTTTCGCGCGAAGAGATCGCTCCCACGGGACGCAGCTCGCGATTCCTGCGAGTCTTCGGGCGGCTCAAGCCTGGCTTCGGACAGAAACAGGCGGCGTCGGAAATGGAGACGATTGCGAAACGCATCGCTGGGACACACCCAGACACCAACAAGGGTTGGGGCACGACGGTGATGTCCCTGCAGCAATTCGGCATTGCGGATGCCAACGCCAGCGCGGCGGTGATGTTTCTGATGGCCGCGGTCAGTTTCGTACTGCTGATTGCGTGCGCGAATCTTGCCAACCTGCTGCTGGGCCGCAATTCGGCGCGCCGCCGGGAATTCTCAGTTCGCGCGGCCCTTGGCGCTGGACGGAATCGCATCGCGCGCCAATTGGTGACCGAGTGCTTGCTGTTGTCGCTCGCCGGCGGAAGCCTTGGGGTACTGCTTGCTTTCTGGGGTCTTGATGCGCTGCGGTCGCAGTTCAATTGGAATCAGAGCGCCGTGGCAATGGCGAAAGAATTTTCGATTGACATGCGCGTGCTCTTATTCACGGTTGCAATTTCTTTCATGGCGGCAATTCTGTTCGGCCTGGCGCCCGCACTTCAGATCCTGCGCCGCAGCCCTGGGGAAGGGCTGAAAGGGGATTCACGGAACTTCACAGGGGGCCGTGAACGGCATCGTCTCCAGCGGCTTCTGGTGATTGGCCAAATTGCAATGTCGCTGATCCTGCTGGCCGGCGCGAGCCTGTTTATCGAAGGGTTCCTCGAAGAAATGGGGGCGAACGCTGGTTTCAACTCTCGCAATTTGCTTACGGCGTCCGTATATCTGCGAGGGCTCGAATACTATGGAGCGCCTCAGCGCGAGGCGGCATTTTTCGAAAACGTTCTCCGTAATCTCAAAAGCTCTTCCGAGGTCGAGTCAGCCGCGGTGGCCAGCGATCTGCCATTTAATTTTCCCAGTTGGAAAAGCTTCACCATCGAGGGCCACCCTGTTTCGAAACCTGACGAGCGGCCGAGCTCTGGCTACTTCGTGGTGAGTCCCGGTTACTTTAAGGTCTTGCAACTCCCCGTCCTTCAAGGACGCGAGTTCACGCCATCCGACAATGCCGATTCCGCTCCTGTCGTCATCGCGGATCGCGCCTTTGTCAAAAATATTTTGGAAACGAGAATCCCATTGGCCGGCACATCAACACCAGCAACGAAAATCCGACTCCAGACAAAGGAGGCGCGTGGAATGTCTGCCCTTGGGCGACCTGCGGGAGCGTCAGATGGAGCGAGATCGTCGGTGTGGTAGCCGATGTGACTGAGTTTGTGGGGCAGCGCGAACCCAGACCGCACTTCTACGAGCCGTTTCTCGCGCATCCGACGGGTTCGATGAATTTCGTGGTTCGCACTCACAGGGACGCGGCTGGATTCTCAGATTCGCTGCGTCGCGCCGTCCTGGCGGCCGACCCTAACCAGGCAATCGCGAGCGTGCGCACGATGGACCGTCTCATTGCTGATTCCAGCTCGGGTGACGATTTGATGTCGGAACTCATGGGCGCATTTGCGGGAATTGCGCTCCTCACAGCAGCGATCGGAATTTACGGCGTGCTTTCTTACATGGTTGGCCAGAGGGTGCACGAAATGGGGATTCGCATGGCGCTCGGTGCAGAGGCAAGCCAAGTGCTGGGCCTGGTGATTCGCCGTGGCATGGCCATGTCAGGAATCGGAGTCGTGCTCGGGTTGGCGGTATCGCTGGCGTTGCCAAGACTCTTCGCCGCGACCTTTGATACTTTTCAGGTCCACAGCGCGGTGGCCGTCGGCATTGCGCCTCTCGTGGTGGGAGGCGCCGCCTTCCTGGCGTGCTGGTTTCCAGCGCGGCGGGCGATGCGTGTCGATCCTTTGATTGCTTTGAGGTACGAGTAAAGAACCATGTCCTTGCTGCGAAATATAACGAGCGGCCTTCGGTCACTGTTCCGAAAGGAGCAGGTCGACCGGGAGTTGAATGAGGAGCTGGGCGCCTACTTGGAGATGGAAGCGACTGAAAAGATGAAACAGGGCATGAGTCGCAAGGATGCCCTTCGCGCGGTTCGGCTTGAGCAGGGCACTCTCGAAATTACGAAGGAAGTCGTTCGCTCTGGCAACTGGGAAACCTTCGTGGAGACGTGCTGGCGAGATTTCCGCTACGGGTTGCGTGTGCTCCGCAAAAGTCCCGCCTTTACCTTAATCGCGCTCCTCACACTCACTCTCGGCCTAGAAGCCGAAAATTGGAATCGGCTATCCGCAGCGATCAACGTTGTGGTGCAAACAACTTAGGGTGCGATGTAATGTTGTGGGTTCAGCGATTGTGGCTCCGGTTGCAGAGTCTTTTGCGTCGGCAGCGGGCCGCTCAGCGACTCGACGATGAGATTCAATTCCATCTCGAACAGCAGATTGCGGAAAACATTGCCATCGGGATGAACCAGGAAGAGGGGATTGCCGAAGGAATTGTTTCGCGTGGAACACAGGTCGGCTTGCGCCGCTGGCATGAGGATTCCGGCCAGAGCGGACGCTTGTTGCGGTTCGCATCGCGGGTGGCATCTCAAGTTGGCGCTGCTGCTATCGTTTTGCCTTGCGCTCGCATCATCAGCGAGCAGCCTGCCGCAGACGCAGAGCCGCACGGAAGCTTCCGCAACGGTCAGCAAGGCGCGGGCGCTGCTCCAGCAAGGCAAGACAGAACAGGTGATCGACCTTCTTTCACATTATTTGCAAGCTCACTCCAAGGATTCGTCCGCGCGGCTGACGCTCGGCCAAGCGTACGCAATGGCGGGCAGAAATGATCGCGCCACCGATGAATTCGAGACTGTGCTACGGGAAGCGCCGACGAACTACGTTGCGCTGGCGGCGCTCGGAGAGATCTACTACCGGGCCAACCAACTCGAAAAAGCCGAACCTCTGCTGGCACGAGCGGCGAAGCTAAGTCAGGGCACACCGCAGATTCGAATGGAGTGGGCGATCGTCCTCGCGCGATTGCATCGTTATAAGGAAGCGAAGAACGCGCTTGTCGGCGTGCCGGTGCCGAAGGGCGCGGAAGATGGAATAGCGTACCACCGGTTGAAAGCGTCGATCGAAGCAGGTTTGGGTGGTTCGGCGGAAGCTGCCGTGCAAATGGAAAAGGCCCTCGCGCTGAAGCCGGGCCACGCTGGACTCGCGATGGCGACCGCGGCAGCTGAACTGCAAAACAAGAACTGGGCGCGAGCGGCTGAGCTCGCGGAGCCTGTATTTTCACGTTCGGATGATCCCGGCGCCGGGCTCGTTTTGTTGGAAGCGCAGTTGGGAATGAGCGCGGATTATCATTCGACACTCGGTAAGTTGCGCTCGGCATCTTTGCCTCCAGAACAGGAAGGCGAGTTTCGAGAGCGCCTCGCCCAGGTATTGATCGACCGCGGCAAGACCGCCGAAGCAGTACAGGAATTGACAAAGGCAGCAGAGCTTCACCCAGATCGGGCGAACGTGATCTTCAACTTGGCGCTCGCGCAGTATCGTGCCGGTCTGCTGGACGACGCGATCGCAAGTGCGGAAAGATGCAAAACGCTCGGCGACAGCGCGGAGGTCGAGGACCTGCTGGGCGATATTCAGGAAGCCCGTGGCGAAAATCTTGCCGCGGTGCGAAGCTACCAGGCAGCCGTCTCGCTCGCGCCCGGTGAAGAGAAGTATCGCCTCTCGCTGGCGTTGGAGCTGATCCAGCACAAAAGCTTCGACGCCGCAAAAGCGGTGCTGGAGCAGGCGCAGGGATTACGGCCGGACTCCTGGCGGATTCAGCTGGCGCTGGGTATGGTCGAGCATTTCGCTGGAACGGATGAGGCGGCGTCGCAGATTTTGCTTCGCGCCGCGAATCTTGGATCGGACCCGCTCATCGCACTGAAATACCTCGGAGAGATACAGATGGATCAGGCTTCGCCACCCGATCCCGTCGCGCTGGCCAAGCTGTGCCAATACGCGGACGCGCATCCGTCCGAAGGCAACATGCAACTTTACTGCGGAGCGCTGCTACTCCGCCGGGACTATGCCTCGGGTGAAAAAACTGGTGCGGAGGAAATCCTACGCCGCCTTCAGGCGGCCGGCCGCTTGCTCCCGGCCAACGCCGCGCCACACTGCCAACTCGGCAAGGCTTACCGTCGGATGGGCCGTTGGCAGGAGGCGCTGAGCGAGTCAAGAACATGCGTTCAGATGGATCCGGACTCCGCCGAGGGACATTATCGGCTGGCACAGATCTACCAGCATGCTGGGCAGCAGGCGCAGTCCGAAGAGGAAATGAAGCTGTACGAAGCGGCTTCCAAAAAGGTGGCGGACGAAAACGCGCGGCGTGACGAGACCATCAAGACGTTTCTCTATACGATTCGGAAGGAAGCGCCGGACCGCAACTGAAATGCAGTCTGGCGTCCTATCCTCCACTTCTCTCTCCCGATCAATCAGTGGACTTCTTCGTCGGGGTGTGGGGTGTTGTCGAGGGGGAACTCGTTCGCCGCGGGTTTTTGCCGAGGCTGATCATGTTGGAAAAAATGCGGTAGGCGCCGGGTACGCCCTCGGGCATCTGGCGATAGAAAGCGTACGCGTTATAGATGTACACGCCTTTTCCGTACTTCGCGTAGACCAAGCCTCCCTTTTGTGGAGCCTGGCCGGGATCATGGGTTTCAAGGAGCGGCTCATACGCGGCATCCCAGCTTTCCAGAAACTTTGAGCCACGTTCTTCGACCCAATTCTCGAAGTCCTTGGCGGTGATCTTGTTGGGCCAGGTAAACACCGGATTGGAGGGATCGAGAATCTCGACCTGGGAACTTTCGTCGATCACTTCCTCAGGATTCGAGCCCATCTTGTATGGGTATGGGCCGTAATTGTGGTCGTATTCCGGCGTGTTGTATTGGACGATGACGACGCCGCCGTTCTTCACATAGTCGAGCAGCCGGCCGTTGTAGGTCTTGAGGTCTTCGCGGACCGCATAGGTGCGAACACCCAGCACGATCGCGTCAAATTTGGAGAGATTCCCGGCGGCCAAGTCTTCCGAGGTGAGGAAGAGCACGTTAATGCCGAGATTGACGAGAGATTGCGGCATTTCGTCGCCGGCACCGACGATGTAGCTGACGTTGAGACCGGGTGCGACCTTCACGTCGACCCCAGTCGTTCGGTAGGCCGACGCGCGGTAAAGATTGTAGGGACGCAGGCCCGGATAGCCGACGGAGTGATAGCCCTCTTTGTATTCGTGGCCGTTGTAGGAGGCCACCGCAGTTATGGTGTAGGGCTTTTCTTCAAGGCGGGCGGGAGTGATACGGAAGTTCAGGGTTTCGTCGTCACCATCCTTTGCAGTGGAAAACTTTTCTGTCGCGGCGGTCCAACCTTGCGGCAGATCGAGATCGACCGTTCCTTCGGCGGCGCCTTTGACGTTGCTGTGAACGGTCACGGTCAGATCGAAGGACTTTGCGCCGAGAGGAACGATTCCCGCCTGTGGAGCAATGGAAACGGAAATAGCCGGGCCAGTAATGAGAGGTTCGAGCACGGTACCCGGGCCAGTTACGCGTTTGACGGACTGCACCACCTGAGAAATCTCGAAAGGAACGCCGTCGAGCGAAAAACGCAATACCGCCGAGAGCGGGTACGGCTCAGTGGGCAAATTGAGGTAGCCGGGCAAGTTGATATCGTAATAAGGCTGTTCGATATTCGGTCGCGTGAAATAGGGACGCGTGAACGCGGCGTTTTCCGGAACGCGAACCGTGAACCGCAAGTCGGCTGACTGATTTCCTTTGAGCGTGCCTCCGGATTGCGTGGCCGGCTCCACGCCCCACTGCGCGCCGTGAGGACCCTGCAGTGCCACAGTCTCGAGTTTCACGGGAACGTCCGTTGGATTCGTGTCGTGGACCTTTACCCGGAACTCCTGCCCGGGAATAGCCACCTGGAACGTCGGCTGATTTCTGAAGAAGCGCGCAAACGGACCGCTAGGTTCCTTTTCCGGCGCGACGGTGGCGAGCACCGAGATCCCTAGCGACTCGGCCAGAGCGTTCTCGAATTGCGCCTGCTTGACTTTCAGTTCGTGAGTGACCTCGTACTTGGCGTCCGCTGAAAGATTACTCGCGTTGACTTTCTCGATCAGCGCTCTCGTTGCTTTCAGGCCGTCCGCAAGGGTTGAAGCGATGGCTTCGGGATGTTGCGCGGAGAAACCACTGATTGCTTTCTCGACGAGCGAATTGATATTCGAGAGGCCTTCCTTCAGAAAGGCGACGTCGCCGCCTTGGGCAAGATCGGCGATGCCAGCAAGGGAAACGTCGATGCCCTCGAAGAACGACGATTCCTTTTCCGGGACCGAAACCAATGATGCAAAACGATGATACGACGCCATTTCTTCTTCGGCGGGAGGCAGGCCGGTGCCGCCATTCTGCGATTTTTGATGACCGAGACCCAGGCGAGAAACCTGCGCGTAAGTGAGGCCGAGAAGCGGGTTGTAGTCGCCTTCGGGAATCTCGACCGAAGCGGAGAGCTCGCCCTTGATAACTGTTCCGTTCGTGTAGTTCTGAAATTCGGCGGGATAATACTTGCCGTCCGCGTAGTCGTAGATTCCCTTATCCGTGATCCGCGCGAACGGGACGCGTGCATAGTCCTTCAGGGGCTTCCACGGCCGCAGGCCTTCCTTGATCTGCTCGGGAAACATCGCGGGATCGCCCGCCGCCTTGAACGCTTCCTGCGCCATTTGCCCGGCGACCTGGTGATTTCCGTGGCCGTCCGTGCGCCCGCCGACAAACACGGAAGTGATGGCGAGAGGCCGCATCATGCGGACGACACGGACAACATCACCCAAAACGCGATCGTGGCCCCACTTATCCAGGGCTTCTTCTTTTGTTTTGGAAAAACCGTAGTCGCAGACGCGTGTCCAGAACTGTTGCGTACCATAGTAGCGATCCGCAGCGAGGAGCTCTTCCGTGCGCACGAGGCCAAGGGCATCGAAGTAGTCTGAGGACATGACGTTGGCGCCGCCCTCGCCGCGGTTCAGCGTGAGCAGCGTGGCGCGTACTCCCTGGCCGCGCGATTCGTAGGTGAGCATTCCGCCGTCTTCGTCGTCAGGATGCGCCGTGACCATGAGCAGGCTCGCTCGCGTACGAAGCTTCTGGAGGCTCTGCCACAGCGCCGCCGCTCCGCGGTCGAAAGGAAGAGCCTGCACCGCCGCCTCGGAATCGGAACCTGTGGCTGTGGGAGATTGAGCGCGCACTGAGAAAGACTGGATCAAGAAAGGCGACGTACAGAGCAAAGCAAGAAAGACCGACGGGACTAGGCTTCTAGAGCGGAATCGCATTCTGCCTCCTCGGCTCGGTTCAAGAGAGGCCACTGCAGCAGAACTGCGAACGGCCAGCGACAAAAACCTCCAGGCTTTCAGGAAGCAAGGGGATTGTACGTTTGCAAGGGGCGTTGTCAATAAGAATCCCAAAACGTCTTGGTGTTTACGCTTGTGTGAAGACTGACAGACGGAACGCTCGAATTCCGAGAATCAACTTGACACGATTCTTGGCCGGGTGTTACATGGCCGCATTCGAAACCGAATCGTTTCGGTAGCTCCAAGGGGGCGGATCGATCGGCTATATCTTCGTTCGTGTAATGCTGGATTCCCTGTCCTTTGGCAGCGATGCGATTTGGGATGCGTGCTCGGCGATGGGCTTGCCGAAGAGCTCGCCGTCAGAGACGTGTCAAATTTGTTTCGTCCCCAGAATCCTGGTTTCTGGGGTGAACGCCTTGGAACGCGGGCAGGGCGGCAATAGCGACAGTAGAGACGAAGCGCTCATCGCAACTTGAGGAGGTTTCGATGAATCGAGGCGTGGGGGCTCGAATTCTGCGGGGACCTGTTTTACTGTTCGCGATTCTGGCTTTGTGCGCTTTGCCGGCGTTTGGGCAAATCGATCGCGGCGCGATTGTGGGAAGAGTCATGGACACGTCCGGCGGCGTGGTTCCGAAGGCAACGATCATCGTGACGAACAAGGCCACCGGCGTCGTTATGACTGTTCCCGTGAATGACGCGGGGGAATATCAGGTGCTGGCGCTGATTCCGGGGACGTATTCCGTCAAGGCGAGCGCCGACGGCTTCGAGAGCGTGCTGCGCGACGACATCATACTGCACGTGCAGGACCGCCTCTCGATCGAGTTCACGCTGAAGGTCGGCTCGGTGAACCAGCAGGTCGTGGTAGCGGCCGGGGAGCCGCTGCTGCAGACGCAAACGGCTGATGTAGGAAACGTTGTGGATACGCGGCTGGTGAACGATCTGCCCTTGAATGGACGCCGGTACGCAGACTTGGCGCTGCTCGAACCCGGAGTGAACAAGTTCTATGCGGCGAACAATCCAGCGCCGGACCGCTTTAGCGTGAATGGCAATCTTGAGCTGCAAAACAATTTTCTGCTGAACGGCATCGACAACAACTCCTGGTCGGAAAACCTGCAGGAATTCTCGGTGCAGGTGGTGCAGCCGCCTCCGGACGCGGTGCAGGAATTTCGCGTGCAGACGCGGACGTATTCTTCCGAATTCGGCAACTCGGCCGGGGCGGTGATCAACGCAACCATCAAGTCCGGCACGAACGAATACCACGGAAACGTTTTCGAATACATCCGAAACAACGTGCTGGATGCAAACTCCTGGATCAACAACAAAACGAACCAGAAGCGCGGCCGTTTTGTTCAGAACCAGTTCGGCGGCACGTTCGGCGGGCCGATTATCAAGGACAAGACGTTCTTCTTTGGCGACTTCCAGCGTTTCAGCAGCCGGCGGTCCACGACGATCCAGAGCATTGTTCCCACGCCGCTGATGAAGCAGGGCAATTTTACGGAGCTTTTGAGCCTGCAGACCCCTAAGGTCTTGAGCGATTCTCCCGTGGCGGGCCAGACCGGCTGCGTCAAGAACAACATCATTCAGGTCACCAGCACCACCGGGCAAACGTGTATTGACCCAGTTGCGTCGAAGCTGTTGGCGCTCTTTCCGGATCCCAACGTGGCGGGGGGCTGGACAGGCGGGCCCAACTATGTTTTTTCACCTACAGTGCCTAATGATGTCTACTCGCTCGACGGCCGCGTGGACCACGCCATCAACCACAACAACCACCTCTTCGGGAGCTATAGTTACTACCACGTGAGCCGTCAGGATCCTCCCTGGACGAGCAACGCCGTGGTGGGAAACGGGAATTTCGCAACTCAGTACCGTACCCACACGCAACTAGTTTCTCTCGGGTGGACTAGAACTCTTTCCGGGACGCTGGTCAACGATGCACGGTTCGGCTTCAACCGGGACTACGCGCACAGCGATCCGATCGGCGTAACCTTGGGCAAGTCCTTGGCACCCGACTATGGATTGAACGGAATTCCCGAAACGCCGAATACCGCCGGGCTTCCACCCATCGAAATCAACGGCCTCACGCGCCTGGGAACCTCACCCTGGCGTCCGCAGTATCAAATTTCGCAGGCGTGGAACCTGATCGACAACCTGAGCTGGCTGAAGGGCAGCCACAGCTTCAAGTTTGGGTATCAATACCTGCGGCGCAGCGACAACTTCGTGGACATCCGCGCTCCGCAGGGTGAACTGCAGATCAACGGAGTGTACACGGCGGGCGGGACGTTCGGAATCGCGGACTTCCTGCTCGGCGACGTAGACGCTACACACTTCACGACGCCGCTCGTCGTGCACTACTTCCAGCCGGGCCATTCTTTTTATGCGATGGATACGTGGAGGACCACGCCGAAGCTCACCCTCACCTACGGTCTGCGATACGAACTCTTTTCTCCCATCATGAGCCGGGAAAACAACACGTCCAACTTTAATCCCGCCAATGGCGGCGGGGTTATCACGACGGCGAAAGATGCCTCCGGCTGGGGAGATCGAGCGCTTATCAACCCGGACAAGAACGACTTCGCTCCGCGGCTAGGTTTCGCCTATCAGATGACGACGAGACTGGTATGGCGCGGCGGTTATGGCGTTTTCTATCAGCACTACAACCGCATCGGCTCAGAAAGCTTGATTCAGCTTAACCCGCCATTTTTGCTCGACGTGCAGCTGAACCAGGGAGTGGGAAGCACAACGCCGCTCTTCCAGCTCCAGAACGGCTTTCCGTTAAGCACAATAACGGGTGTCGGGTTCGATCTCACGAAGATCCAGTTCCGTGCGCAGGATCCGAACCAGCGTTCCAGCTATGTGGAACAGGTTAGCCTCGGTCCGGAAATCGCAGTGACCGACAACACCGTCGTCGTCGCTACCTACGTGGGGAACTGGGGCCGCAAGATGAACCGTTTGCGGAATTACAATCAGGCGGTGTTCAGCGGCATGGACAACGGCTGCCCGATCATCGACTTCCCCTACGCAAATCTGAATACGGTGTCACAGATCGACACGTTCGTCAGCGCTGGGAAGTGCGCCGTCACCGGACAGCATGCCTTCCTGGAATACGCCACAAACGACGGGAACACCGACTACAACAGCCTAGAGCTCTCGCTGCGCCGGCGCATGTCCAAGGGCCTTTCCTATGCGCTGAACTATACCTACAGCCACGGACTCGCTAATTTTGGGGACAACCTGACAGCGGGGCCGCTGCCGCAGAACGCCTATGACTACATCGCAGAAATGAGCAACTCCATCCTCGATATCCAC
>WNGN01005569.1_pt2 | contig 10685 bp, 8 predicted proteins | sample 5400561 | NCBI WGS metagenome assembly WNGN01 (sample SAMN13153379, study PRJNA577476) | soil metagenome | isolation source: 115 cm soil or saprolite under Garry oak tree replicate 2 | place: USA:California | collected 2016-06-15 | reverse complement strand
AGACACGATCATCCATCTCCGCATGCGAGAGGTCGACGTCGGCATGAGCACTTCCGTCCGCCGGTACATCGGGGTCGTGAAGATGCGCGGGGTCGAGCATGACTTGGACTATTACCCGCTCCTCGTCGAGCGTGGGATCCTCGAGATCGTGTCGGAATGACCGCCGCGACGACGGACGTCTTCACGCTGACCGGGGGCGCGCTCCTCTCGTTCGCGGCCCTCGCCGTGAGCGGGTTCCTCGGCGCGTACGTCTTCGGATTGAACCCGCGAGGGCCCGCGAATCGGGCGGTCGTCATCGTGATGATCGCTTTCGTCGTCTGGGATTTCGGAGAGGCGGTGCAACGGGCCTTCCCCTCGATGTCGCCCGACGCCCTATTCCTGTGGGCGCGCGTCGTGTGGACGGCGATCACCCTCGTGCCGGCGGCGCTGTACCACCTCGCGGTCACGTATCCGGTCCGGCCGCGGCGTTTCGGGCGACTGTGGGTCCTGGCCGCGATCTACCTGCCGTTCGTCGCCTGGGCGTATCTCGTCCTCGGGACGAACCTGATCATCGTCGGACCGTCCTCGAACTGGTTGGGCCCGAGCGAGCGAGTCGCGCCGACGTACGTGTACTTCGCGCCGCTGTTCTTCGTCTGGATGTTCTCCTCGGTCATGCTCTTCGTCCGCTCGTGGTGGCGGGTGCGGAAAACGCCAAGCCGTCGGATGATCGGCATCGTGCTCTTCGGCCTCATCCTCGGGACCGTCCCGGCCGCGGTGACGGAGCTCTTCTGGCCGCTCCTGACGGAGAGCGGCACGCGGCTCGGCCTCGGATCCGTGTACACGATGATGTGGTCGATCTTCATCGCCTACGCGGTAGCCCGGTATCAGTATCTCGAGATCGAGACGGTCGTCGAGGCGGAAGCCCCGCGCGCGGCGACGCACCGCCTCGAACGCGGCCTGAACTACCTCGTCGTGGAGAACGGCCGGACCGCCGCGATGGGCGCGTTCCGGGAGATCGTCTCGACGACGCCGGGACTGTGCGTCACGGGCCTCGCGCCGAGTCGCGTCGCATCCCGCTTCGGCCTCGAGCGAACGCCGATCCTCTGGATTACGACGGCCTCGAGCGAGGAGCGCACCGTGCGTCCGAACGGACTCGACTTCGAGCTCGTCCACACGCTCCTGAAGTTCCTCCGTGAGAACCCGGGCACGGCGGTCGTCCTCGACGACCTTGACTACCTCGCGACCTTCGCTGGCTTCGACGCGGTCGCGCGGTTCCTGAAGCGCGTCGCGAACCAGGCCAGCGCGTCTCGCGGGACCCTGATCGTGGCGGCGGGGGTGGGGACCTTCACCGCGGAGCAGTTCGCGATCCTGCGGGGATCCGTCGACCGCGTGCTCGAGATCGTCGAGACCCCCGGGCCGTCGTCCAGCGGCCCCACGGACCACGTCCTCCTGACGATCCCGGCCGAGGACGTCCCCGTCGCGCTGCCCCTCGTCGGGGCGCGGCACGGCCTGCTCTTCACGACGGAGCATCCGACGAAGGCACGCGTCCGGTATGGTGAGCGATTCGAGATCGTCTGGGTCACGGAGCACGCCGAGCCCGGCGTCGTGTGCGTGCGCCCGAAGTCGCTCGATACGGAAGCCCGTCGCACGCTGACGAATTTCGCCTCCGCGCACCCGGGCAGCGACCTCGTCGTGGTCGGGCTGGAGCAGCTCGCCCTGTACGTCGACCTGAAGACGTGGCTCCCGTTCGTCGCGCGGGACCTCGCGATCCTCGCGCGCCGGTTCGACGTGCCGCTGTCCGCGACCCTCGTCAGGAACTCTCTTCCTTCAAGGCCGACCACAGCCGCTCCTGAAAGTCGAATTCCGTCTCGAGGACCCGCCTCATGAACAATACGATCTGCCCGTGCGGGTCCAGGCCGTTGCGGCCGCAGTAGTCGCGGAACTTCTCGAGGACCGTGCGGTCCACGCGGATGTTGAACTGAACCTTGTCCCCCTTCCCGGGCATCGATCCTCGAACGTGGGGGGCGTATTTGATGGTTCCTACAATGCTTAACATATCCTATCATTCGGTATCAATCGTAGCATCTAAATAGATGATAATCACTTCCGAGAACAGTGGGAGAGGGTTGGCCCCGTGACCGCTTCTAGATTGCCGAAGGCGCGCCCCGCGCCCCCCGAAGAACCAGGACTGGAACCCCCTGATTCGATCGCACCGGACAGCGTGGACCACCGCCTCCAGGAGGAGCTGTTTCAGAGCCTCGTGGAGTCGGCGGACTACGCGGACGGACATACGCCACTCCCGGCCCGGAGTGGAGGGGCGCTGCAACTGGCCACGCCCGAGGCGATCCGGGACGCGTTCACGGAATCGTGGGACAACCTCTCCCATTCCCTCGGGCTCGGGGTCGAACCGGAGAAGGCGCTGGAGGGCGTCCAGGAACTCGTCATGTACGACATCCCGGACGGCACGCGGTCGACGCTGTCCGTGCCGATCGCGTACGACGTCGAGGCCGATGCGGGCCTCTACTGCCTCGCCCTCGTGCACACGCTGGCGAGCCTCGGCGCTCGGACGAACGTCGTCCTGACGCACACCGCGTACAATCGGGAGCGGGGCGAGGACGAGACGCGGCGTTTCCTGGAGGTCCTCGCGAAGGGGATCGATCCCTTCCGGGAGTACGCCCGTCGACACGGGATCGCGATCCACCTCGAAGGCATCCGCGAAGGATACGAGCTCGAGACCGAGTTCCGCCGCGCCTTCCCGATCCCGGAGGTGCCGAAGTTCGACGCGCACTTCCTCATGGACTACGAGGAGGAGTGGTTCATCACCCCGGACGGCCGCGCGCTGCTCGACGTCCTGCCGACGATTGACGTGGTCGTGCGGCACACGAAGCTCGGGGTCGCGGGCGGCTGGATCCCGATGAAGATGCGCAAGTCCGCGTACGTCTACTCACAGAACGGGACGGTCCACAGCAACTGGAACTTCACCGAGTACGCCGCGATGGTCGCGGTCACGTACCTCGCGAAGCTCCTCCATCAGGGCGAGGCACTCTCGAAGAAGTACGCGTCGATCGACGAGATCAAGGCCCGCTACCGCGAACGCGAGTTGAAGCTGCGACAGAAGATCATCCGGCTCACGCCGAAACCGCGCAAGCTGTTCGTCCTCGGCTCCCCGATCGGCTTGATCCAGGTGTACGCCTAGACGAGCGGCGCCTCGGCGAAGAACTCGGTGAGCATCTCTTCCGTCCCTTTCGCGTCGCTCGGCACGCCTTGCCACTTCGAGAGGACTTGACGGTTCTCCGCCTCGAAATTGAGCAACAAGTCCCGCATCTGGCGTCGGAGTTGGTCCGACTCCTCGCCCTCGAGGAGGACGGTCAGGTAGGAGGACCGTGCCCGCTCCATGACCAGCGTATAGCTCCCGTGGGAGATGGCGCTCAGGCTCTTGCCGCGCAGGATTGAGGCGGATGTGCGCGTGTAGTTCTGGATGACATCGAGCGTCGCACCGAACAGGTCTTCGTCGACGACCGTCTCACCGGGTCGAACCTTTGAGCCGATCAAGGTCCCGTCCTGAAACGTGATGAAGACCGCCTTGATGGAATAGCGGCGGGCCTGGAAGAGACGGATTGCTTCCGAGATTCGTTGCCGGCCTGCGGGGTAGAGCGTGTAGTAGGCGCTCGCGGCCACGAAGATGAGGAGCGTCGACAACGGCGGCGGGATGTCCGGGCTTTGGATGACGCCGAGGAAGCCGTTCGTCCCGAGGCCAAGGACCAAGACGAGGGTGAAGGTGACCATGAGGCCGGCGGCGCGTCTCGCGAGCGTCTTGCTGCTCACGCGCACGATGCGGTAGAGCCGATACAGGTTCCATATTCCGAGGACCGTGTACACGACGGCGTACACGAGGAAAAGCGCGAATGGGATCGGCGCGAAGATGGCGATGGGGACGCCTCCGGCCGAAGGAGGGACCACTCTCTCAATCGAAGTGGGCAATACCACGATTAGCATCACGAAGGTCAAAAAGATGAAAACCCAATACCTGCGCCTCATTCGATCCACGTAGACGAGCGTGAAAAGCAAGAAGAAGTTTATAGCGAGGACGAGCCCGGTGAGACTGATCAGAGCGGCGGTTTTCTGCGCCTGCAGATTGCTGGGATCCGCGTTGAAGAACAGCCAGTCGCCGATCGCGTAGAAACCGGGGAAAAAACAGGAGAGCAAGAAGAATCTCTCCGTCCACGTGTGCCACCGGTCACGGTAGACTTGGAGGGCGGCTAGGAGCAGCCACGCCGCAGCGGAGACCAAGGGCGCGGTCTTGAGCACTGTGCTGATCCAGTCCGCCATCGTCCGATCCAGACGTCCCTACGTCGTCAGAGATATAAGAAATGCCAAATAAATACCCGACCGATTCCGTTACTGCGGCCGCCGTGGCCGGGGGTGGAACACGGGCCCCAGGGGCGACCCTTGAGCGGTTGACGCCCTTAGGACGGAATGTGGTGAATCGGTCCCGGCGCAAGCTATTTTCCTGCGTCGCGGTTCTCCAATCGTGGCAGAGCTCGTGCGGGTTGCGGGCGCTGGACTTGCAGGTTTGACTGCAGCAAATGTGCTTGCCGCCGCGGGCCGGGAAGTCGTCGTCTATGAGCGCAAGTCGCGCCTGCTCCCCAGCTCCGGCCCCCACACGGAAGGAATCCGGAACTATCGTGCGGTAGATGCGATGGACGAACTTCGATCATTCGGGTTCGACCTCAACCCGTTCGCAACGGTTCAGCGAACGATTCGACGTTCTCCTCGATTCTCGAACGAGTTGCGGGGGCCGGCTCACTATCTCTTCTTGCGCGGTCGAGATGAGCACACCGTGGACCATGTACTATACCGCCGCGCAAAGGCCGCCGGCGTGCAGTTTTGCTTCTCCCAAGAAATTGAGCCGACGGATGCGGATGTCGCTGCAACGGGTCCACCGCAGGACCGCTTCAACATCTTGGGTGCGGGCTACACGTTCACCGCGAAAGGCAGCTCGTTGCAACGAGATGCGGCCTATGCTCTCTTCGACAACGAGGTCGCACCGTCGGGTTATCTCACCGTCACACCGGGAGTCGACTTCCACTCGATCTACAGCATTTCTTGGAAGGACCTCAACTTCGAGTCCCTCCTAGCAAGGACCGAAAGCGCGTTCGAGATTCCATGGGTTAAAGAGCTCCTGGGGGAGAGTCGTCGTGTTTCGAAGATTCACGGGCGGGCTTACTTTACGCCCGATCCGATTGCGACGGCGGAACGGGACGGGACGCTTTTGGCAGGCGAGGCGGGGGGGTTCCAGGATGCCGTCGCGGGCTTCGGTTTTCGTTACTCGGTCATCACAGGCGCGCTTGCCGCTCGTGCCCTCATCGAGGAACGCGACTACCGGGATCTCCTGAGGAACGTCTTCGAACGCGAGTTCCTCGACGCATGGGCGTTTCGCGAAAAGCTAAACCACGCCAAGAATGATGACTATGATCGAATGATTGCGGGCCTGGGCCCCCAGGTCTCGCTTGACGAGTACGTGAGGCAACGCGAGAGTCGGGGTTTCTAGGACCGGGAGCAAAGATGGCACACCGTGACAATCGTGTTGTTGCCCGTGCCACAAATCGGGCCGGGGTCGATCCCACGATAGGTGAGAAGGCGTTCGTCTTGTTCGACCTCGGCGAGACCCTTGTCGACTTGACGGACCTCGTTGCTTCCTTGGCACGTTTCCTGGGCCAGCGGTTCCCTGCTTTGCGGCCTACAGTCGGCGAGTTGGCACGAGAATGGATTGTCCGGGCGTGGCAGCAGATGCCGCGTCAGGAAGGACAGCCGTTCGTCCCGGAATTCGAGATCGCATCAGCGGTCCTTACACAAGTTCTCTCAAAAAACGGAGTGGAGCTCACGTCGACCGAAGCGGGTGGGTTTCTGGTAACAGCCTGGGACGACTTTGAGCCTCGGGCGCGGTTCTGCGCGGGCGTTAGCGAGTCATGGCTCCGAGACATCAAACGTCTGTCCGCCGGCCTGGGCATCGTCACAGATGGAGACGAGGAGAACGTCGCTCGGCTTGTCCGGCGGCTGAGGCTTCGGAAGTACTTTGATGCAGTCGTTACATCCCAGGCGACACATGCGTACAAGCCGAGTCCACTCATTTATCGCGCAGCGCTCCGAGCGCTCGACGCGGCGCCCGAGCGAACAATTTTCGTCTCCGACTCGCCCCTCGACTTGCAAGGAGCGAATCGCCTCGGAATCAGACCTGCACTCCTGGGGAGGCCTCTCCTCCAGCCGCAAGATCGCCTACCAGACGATGTCATACGGCTCGCGGTGCCGCAAGATCTCAACCTCGTGCTCCGGCGGTTCCCTGAATCCGGACAGTTCGAGCAGCCGGGATTCTAGGCTTGCGTCCTTGTTTGCTTCCGCTGCCGCCTGTGCATTTCGAGAAGTTCTTGGACCGTGGTGGCATCTTCCGGTCCCTTGTCATCTCGCCACCGGCCCGTGAATCGGGGAAAGCGAATCGCGAGCCCCGCGCCCGGACGTACCGCGTCCCTTGCGGCAGTGTGGACGGGGCTCACGGTGATTTCTGCGCCCCGCACCTCGAGGACGGTTTGCGGCTCGAACCAGACGTCGGCCTCGAGTTTCGAGTCGACCCGTGCGGGCTTGCGGTCTTTCCTCGCACCCTTGAGCTTCTCGGGCAACGCTAGCAAGGTCTCGTCGGCAAAGCCCGTGCCGAGCTTGCACGTCGTTCGGAATACATCCGCCTGATCGTCGTAGGCTGCCATTAGGAGCGCTCCATAGGACCCGGCGCGTTTCCCTCGCCCCGCGAATGCTCCGACGATCACGAGGTCGATCGTATCGCTCAAGGCGGCGCTGTATTCCCGCTTGAACTTGATCCACTGATATCCGCGAGCGCCTGCGTCGTACGTCGAGTCGAGGGCCTTAGCCATGAGCCCCTCGCATCCCGCTTGCAGCGCCTCGTCGAAGAACGCCTCGGCCTGCTTGACGTCATCCGTCACGCGGACCGTCGAATGGCGGATCCCCTCGATCGGCGTCAGCGCCGCTTCGAGCGCCTTGCGACGCTCCGTGTAGGGCCGGGAGATCAAGTCCTCGTCCCCGCGAAGCAGACAGTCGAAGGCGAACAGGGTGACGGGGAACTCCTTCGACATCCGCTCGACCTCGGTCTTCCTCCCGCGCCGGCGGCTCACCTCCTGGAACGGAAGGAACTCTCCGGTGTTCGGGTCGACGGGGACGGCCTCGCCTTCCACGATTGCCCCCTTCCCTCGGATCGCGGTCTTCAGCCCCGCGACGATCTCGGGAAACTGTCCCGTGATGTTTTCCAGGTGGCGGGAGAACAGCTCGATTTTGTCCGGCGAGACGTGCGCCTGGACCCGGAGGCCGTCGTACTTGTACTCGAGGGCGGCCTTTCCCATCCGCTCGAAGATCTCCTCGAGCGTCTCTAGCCGTTCCGCGAGCATCGCTCGGATGGGGCGGAAAAGTTTCAGATGGATTTCTTCCAGGCCGTCGAGACCCTTCGCCGCGATTGCGCGCGCGACCTCGCCGAGGTCCGATGACACGTTGTAGGCGCGCTCGACGCGGTCTCGATCCGCTTTTGTCGCGTAGGCGGAGGCGAGCGCGTCTACGATTGTCATGTCTGCGACGCCCAGGCGCATCTGCCCGACGACCATCCGGACGATGTACTTCGCCTCCCGGGGCGTGGCGTTGCCGAGGAGGTCGGACAGCAAGCGGATCTTGCGATCCTGACTCCCTTCGCCCGATTCCCGGGCGATCGCGTCCAGGTTCGCGTACACCTTCGCGATCGTGAGCGGCGTCGACTCGAGCGGCTTCTGCCTCCGCGCGGCGATCGCCTCTTCCGCGACGAGCCCGAGGTCCCCTTTCTCCTTCCACAGCCTCTGCACGCGGGTGTCCTCGAGTCCCGTTGCGAGCGCGAGAACCCGGATCACCATCTTCTCCGCGAGGCCGAGTTCGATGCCTTCGTAATCGGGATGGATGCGGCCCTGCGTGAGATACACGACCTTGTCGAGATCCTCCTTAGGAGTCTCGCGCAAGAGACCGACGAGAAGGTCCGTCATCTCGAGCCGTTTTGTGGTCGCCTCGATTCTCTCGTACGCGTCCACGGCGCGGGCGAATTGCATCGATTCTATCGGAAGCCGGGTAGGGTCTTAAGGATTCTTGGAAGCGCCTCTCACCGTCGTGATTGCTCTCGTTCTCGGGGCACACTGGTCTTTCGCCGGAGGCCGCGACGCGCTGAGGCTACTGCGGCAACATTCTGGCAACAACGGATAGGATGAGACCCGTCAAGTCCTGAATCGTGAGGACCCGAGAATCCATTCCGATTTCCACGAAAGCCCTTCGTGTGGAAGAGGTGGAGGGATGAGTAGACCGTATGCGGAAATTGGAAGGCCTCTTGGGTCCCGAATTTTTCCTAATTAGATGCCGATTCACCCCAGCGGATCAGGTAGCCGCAATAGTCGTCACCTCGCAGCATGCAACTTCGCTCCTCCACTCTCCCTTCGAGTCCCTTGAGGCGAAGGATTCCTTCGAACACCCCCTTCCACCCTGCGCAACGAGCGGGGGAGCTAAGCCACTCGAAGAGCTTCACCAGCGCTTGATTGCCTTGGACCTCGACCTCAATCCTTCCATGGTTGAACTCCCTCATGTAGGCCGCGGGGCCGGTTTCCAAGATGACATGCCAGGGCAAGGCCCGAAAGAGGTAGCGTCTCACCGATGGATAGTGCTGGACCGAATCGCTCGCTAGTTCTTGGACCACGCGCAAGGAACCGTCCCCGAACCTCCGTTCGATTTCATCGAGGAGCCGCATGATCGACCCGAGAGGGATCCAGTGTCGCGAAGGGGATTCGAGGACCTCGACCAGGTTCAGGTCCCGCATCAGTTCCATCCCGCGACGTTCTCCGAACCTGGCGATGATCGCTTGGCACCACGCTTTGACATGCGTCCCCCGAACCATTGGCGTCCGCAGTCGCGGATCCCAGTCGAGGGTCTCTGCGACTCGCCGACCCTCCGTGGTAGGTTCGTAGAGCCTCCCTCGCCCTCGGATCTCCGGTGTGGTGGGTTCTACCAGCCCACGTGTGACGAGCTCACGCACCGCCCGACTCGCGTGGGCGGGGCTCAAACCGCACGCCGCCGCGATCTGCCCGGTCGTCTTCGGCCAGTCGAGCAAGGAGAGCATCGCGGAGGAACGGTGCAGGCTCGCGCGGACGAACCCAGCCGCGCTGGGGCCCGCAATGGACTCGGAACCCACGAAGACCAATTGGGTGTCAGGGCAAATAAATGCGTGGGCGGAGGTGCCGGCTAGGGCCAGATTTGGCAGAGGCAATCGTCTCCCCGAACGGTTCGACCCGCGGAGCCAGCCGCGCGCTTCCGTTGGCCCGAATGCTGCTCCACGGGGTCTCTCCCTCGCGTGGAACGAAGCGCGGGCAGGCGGGCCGCCGACGGCACCTCACGAGGCGTATGGCAACAATGTGGCAATGTGCGTTCATCTGCCGACGCGCGATTGCCTCGTGAGACCCGGACTCGGTCCGGGGTTGTGGAGGGTTCGACTACATGGGGAATGAGGGAGGGCGCCGCCCGCCGTCTGGGGTTTCGCCGTGGGATTGTCTTCGCCATCGTCGAGGGCCGACTTTCCGAACCCTCGGCGTCGCGGCGTCGAACTCCTCGCGTGGAACAAGACAGGAGCGGTTCGGCTCCTCTCACTATCTCCGGCCCGTTCCGCGGACGGACCGTTCGGACGAAGGCATCCTCCGAGTTCTACGGACGTCCTGAATGGGGGAGGGATAGATATTCGAAGCCTCGTTCGCATCGCCGCGGTCCTCTGCGTCGTCGTCATGGTCGCGGTCGTCTTCGATTCGCGCAACGTGCAAGCGACCTCATGCGCCGACGCGGACGGATACAACCATGCGCTGAAGTCCTGCGGTGGAGTCGCCACCGCCTCCGGGTCGACCGGATCGAACGCCCCATCGAATGCGAACGACGGGAGCACGTCCACATACTGGCAAAGTTCCTCAACGACCGGGTGGCTTGCCGTCGCATTCCCGGCGTATGCGTACATCAACACGGTCCGCGTCCGGTTCACTACGACTTCGAAGGTGTACCCGTCGCTCTCCCTCTATTACGATCTGAACGGAAATGGTAAGTACGAGTCCACGGAAAAAGTCTGGACGACGACGTCGAACGGCAAGCTCGACGTGTACATGCCCACCCCGACGAAATTGAGCTACGAACGACCAGGAGGTGTCGACCGTGTATTACCAAGACATGAAGCCGGCCGGCCTGCCCGTGGCGATTCCCGACGATGGCGTGAACGCCACCTCGAGTTCCGTGCCGCTCGCGCAGTTCTCCGGCATCCCGGTCCTCGCGCTGGCGAACTTCTCCGTCAATCACGCGCGGAAGACGGATCTCACGGCGCAGATCGGCTACTGGAACGGCTCCGCGTGGATTGACCGGTACGTGTGGGACCCGGGGCACCGGCTGGATGAGGTGAGCCTCCTGCAACCGCTCGCGAACAGCTACGTGACCGGGACGGTCACCGTCGACGCCGCCGTCCAGCATCCGGAAATCACGTCGAAGGTCGAGTTCCGAATCGCGGGCGTCCTCCAGGCGACAGTTACCGTGCCCGTCGGCAGCGACTACCGGTGGAGCTGGAACACGACGGGCTTCGCAGAGGGGCCGACGAAGGTGAACGCCACGCAGTA
>WNGN01021491.1_pt1 | contig 10688 bp, 13 predicted proteins | sample 5400561 | NCBI WGS metagenome assembly WNGN01 (sample SAMN13153379, study PRJNA577476) | soil metagenome | isolation source: 115 cm soil or saprolite under Garry oak tree replicate 2 | place: USA:California | collected 2016-06-15 | reverse complement strand
GAATAGATCTGCCTGGGAAGTTTTTCTTCCTCTTTCCGAACATGGATGCTAAGATAGATCAAGTTGTGTTAAGCTCCAAGAGTATCAGAATATCTCTCGCACAGGGCAAGCAAGACTTCTCCTCTATCAAAGGGAAACTATTCGTCCAGGAAGCGTACACCGGCTCTTATCGACCATCAACCAACTCAGAGCTAACATTCCCGCAAGGCTCGGCCGAAATTCCCCTGAGTTTCAAGCCGGGGCTAATCTATCTGACGCTCACCTCTAAGGTGGGGGACTTGGTTGACCTCAGAAGATCCTTCGTCTCCTATCCGGCCGGGCCGGGTGTAAAGTTCGAGCTGGCTTCTGAGGAAGTGCAGAGGATCATCGATCAAGGCGAGAACGAGACGACCGAGTTCAAGGTAGAATTTCCAAGGAATAACATGGAATTTGCCGAGACTATGGTCGCCTTCTCCAACCTCAGAGGGGGCCTCATCCTTCTAGGAATCGACGACCATGGCGAAGTTAACGGGGTCCAGGACTCCGATCTAGTGAAGATAGAAGAACGAATCCAGAACTTCAGCCGGGAGTTCTGTGACCCGCCAGTCAAGTTTGCATTGAGAAAGGTCGACTTGCAAGGGAAACCCATTATCGTCGTGGAAATCCCTGAAGGCTCTGCCAAGCCATACTGGCTGAAGAACCACGGTCCAATCATCAGAAGCGGTTCAACAGATCGTGTCATGAACAGGATTGAAGCTCAGCAATTATTCTCGACTGCGAAAGGTCCCTTTGGTTAGCCGGATTCGATAAACTTGGGATCGCAGAGACCGCATGTCCCAGATTCTGGAACACGAAACCTGCTCATTGTCTCCCTAGCCCTAGTGGGGATAGGCGAAGCAGGTTTTCTCTTCGTGGGTCTTTCGATATTTGGATTGCTCGTTGTTTCAGCCGCCGAGCTGAATGGATCTCAGAACCCACCATACGCCCCCTCAAACAGGCTTCTTAGGTACCTGCGGGGCCTTGCAAGCAAGGCGCCCAATCAGCACCGAGCAAGGCTATTTCTTCATTCGATATACTACCTGCTTGGACCAATCAACTTCTTCGCGATACTCTTCATTTTATTGGACTTGGTCGCAACCGGTATCGCAAAGTGGAACTGGTTGTGGGGACTCTTCTTTGGACTATCAGCGTTCACTACGATTCAATATGAACGATCCGCTCTGAATTTAGTAGGACAGCAATACCGCGACACTCGTGGCTCATCGCTTATTGTCGCCGCGAGCTGTGGTCATTTAGCTGGCAGGATGCTAGACCGCAAGGTCCCCGAGGGCTTCGATCCCTTGCTCGTAGCTTTGCGAATGGCAGACTCAGCGTTCGATTATCGAGGATACCGTCCAACACAACTTCCAGCAGTATTGGCTACAGTGGAAGCACTGATAGAACTCGATGACCCACCGCTCGACGAACTTGCAAAACTATCCAAGTCAATCGAATCCCTTCCGAGACGAGATTCACTGCCCACTTCATTCCAAGAGTTTCTGACGAATCTCAAATGGCCTGCTGGTTTCGAAACATTCAAGGGTGAGAGACGTCCGTCGCTGTACGATCGACTAAATCTCATCGCGATAATCACACTTGCAGTTGTCGGAGTTCTAGCTTTTGTGATCCCAGGTAGTCTACAGCAAGAGGCGTACCCTGCATTATCATCCTTCCTCGCCCAGCAGGCAGGAAATTTCATCGGACTCGCCGTATTGATCTACGGAATGTTCTATTCATTCCGTACTCTAAGCTACAGCGTTCCACCGAAGATTGTCAGAAAGTATATTCCTCGTGTGAGAGAGAAGGAAAGCGATCCAAGCATGTAGAGCTGAGACTCTTGGTGAAGTCGGTATGCAAGGTCTGTGTACTATTGTTCGAAGACTCAGATCTGGATGAGCATCTCAACCAGCACATGGAAGAGCCTGAAGAAACCCAGTCAGAACTGAAGGCTGCGAAGTGCAAGAGTGTCTGCTTCATCAGACCCCGTAATCACGAATAACGCAGTTCTACCTGTTTATCGTTACCTACACTCTACCCCATTAACACGTTGTCAACCAAACGAGATAAATGTCAGAGCCACGGAGCCGCACGACGCGATGCCCTTGGTGAAGACAAGATTGGTCAAAACAGAAGCAGATTCAGCGGCAGAAGGCATACACATCGGAGACCCGACAGTAAGGGAGTTACAGGAAGCGAGAGAAGACGCAGAAGTCAAGGGATTCTCTACAGTCTGGATTGAACTAAGTTCTAAGAAGTCGTAAGTGGACCTGCGTGTTCAAACGGCGTTCAGTACGTCCTCTACCGTCATGAGCGTTATTGCTAATCCTTCTTCCAGTTTTGCTCTAGCTGCTTCTTCGTAGGCCCCCTTCCCAAAACTGAACCCGACCACGATTCCTTCCGTCTTCTTGACAGCGCGAATAGCGGTTTCAAAGTTTCTTAGAACATTCACCCCGACTCCATCTGACTGTTTGACTTGAACCGGCCTATCCCAGAGCCAACCGTCTATTCCACCATCTGCAACCTTGCGTTCACTAACCCGGCCCCCCAGTTTCTGTAAGACCCAGTTCTGAAACTGGAACGGTTGCATTGCCTTCACGTCGCCAAGGGTCTGGGGAAGGCCGATAATGTCCATGTCGCTAACCAAGATACCAAGCCCAGTCATTCGCTTGGCCATTAGCTTGCAAGCTACCGGAGAGACGTCTATTCCAATCCAGCGTCTCGGAACGGGCCTGCCTTCCTTGTCTTTCATCTTTTGAGCTGCGGCAATCGCAGTACCACACCCACAGAACGGGTCAAGAACTAGGTCCTTCGGATTGCTTGAGGCGTTGATTATCCGTTCGAGTAGCGCTTCAGGCTTCTGGGTAGGGTAACCCAACCTCTCCTTTGATTGGCTGTGTATGACCCCGACGTCAGACCAAATGTCAGGAACCAGAGTGCCCTCTTTTTCGTCAATATATTGTTTCACGCTTGGCATTCCATTCTTCGAATAGACTAGTAGGCCTTCTTTTTCGAGTTCTCTCATCTTTGCTTCAGTATAAGCCCAGTGACGTCCCTTTGTAGGGCCTACTCCTTTCCACATGTAGTCAGTCTTAGTCTCTCCTGAGCCAGTAGCTATTACAAGCCTGTATCTTCTTCCATCCGGCTCTTTGAACCGGAAAAAATTCTCGATGTAACTCTCAGAATAAGGCACGTGCTGGCGGTTGAAGATGAAATTGTCGGTCTTAGAATAGAATAGTATTGTGTCATGGACTCTGCTAAACCCCGTTTCACCGCCACCATGAGCGTGCGTCCTTCTCCAGACAATCTCGTTCCTGAAATTCGATTCTCCGAAGATCTTGTCGGTTAGGAGTCTGAGATGCGCGTTAGCGTGCCAGTCGCAGTGAAGATACAGGGATCCGGTTGGTTTTAAGACTCTGTAGCATTCGCTGAGTTTTGGCTGCATCCAAGCTATGTAGTTCTCGATTCCACCCTTCCATCTGTCTTCGAAGGCGCGGATTTCGTATCCGTCTTGCCAGATGATTTCGTAGTGTTTGTTAGAAAAGAAGGGCGGGTCGGCGTAAATGAGGTCCACTGAGTCTTCTGGGAATTGTGATAGTGTTCTGCCGCAGTCTCCGCAATAGATGCGGTTAGTCTCCAACGTGAACGAATGGAAAGCATCGAGGCTCGCGTGGATTGGCGTATTGTAACTCAGAAGATTCGGGATGGATTATACACGTGAAAGTCGCGTGGACACCGCATCTCGCATACGCTCGGGCGCTGAGTCCAGGAATGGACTTGATCGCCAATCCGAGGATTGCGCCTGGATTTCCCCAGAAAACTGGGGCAAGTTACCAACGCTTTCGGAGATCGAAGATCGGTCGGAACAAGAAACCGACGAAGATACTTCTCCCCCCACTTTTGTGTTATGAGTCGGGGAACACTGAGGATCGGGTAAACAGTTCAGCTTCGGACCGTTCAAGGCTTTTAGCGAGAAACCCCTAGTATTAGCCAGAACTAGGCGTGCCTTCTCCCATTATCAAATCCAAAGTCCGCATCCTAAGACCGACAGAGTACGAGCTTTTGCGGACGGGCGCTCGAACATTGGAAAACCAGACAGGCCTCGACACGTTGCTGTTGAGCGGCTTACGTTACGTAGAAGGCAAACGTCTCCATGCCAATCCCGACTGGGTCGACGGACGGTTCATACACTTACCAGAATGGGCGCAGCGCAAAGCCAAACGTAAACAGAGAGAACGCTGGGTCAAACTGTCTGATAGAGGAAAAACAATCCTTCCATTCTTCTTCAAGACAAAACCGCTTCCAGACTGGAAGGTCTGGACGGATAACCTTCAACGATGGGCCGCGAGAGCAGGCCTGGACCCGAGATCGTTAGGCGTAAAATCAACAAGGAAGTCGTGGGAATCCTGGCTCCTCGCCCAGCACCCCGAAAGAACGATGGAGATCGTGTTAAGCATGGGACACGATGAGGTCACGTCGGTCCGCCACTATGCTGGATTGCCCTTCACCAAGGCTGACAAGGAAGCAATGGTAGAATGGACTAGTGGCTGGGCGGAAGCACGATGACGCAATCTCTGACCGTCAAGCGAGCGATCATATTCGTGATATGGCTTGCCGTGGTCGGAGTACTCGGACTCTACACTTCGTTTCTCACCTTTGTTGAAGGGAGACTTGGCGTCCTATCTCTGCTGCTTAGCTACCTAACCCTAGTGATCTTTGCCTGGGGACTTCCGGAGTTCATCAGGATTGAGCGAGCATTGTTTGGACTGAGCAACCGGAAACCTAGGCGACTTCCCAAGCTGTCACTAAGTCCTCGCCTGATGCTGATACTGATCATTGCATTCGGGCTGTTTCTCATCCAAGTTGCGTATGGTCTTGTGATGAATAGTATCCTATCGGGAAAGGTCGTCTACGATGTCCTCAGTGTGGTCGTTGCGGTAGAAGGCGTCCTGCTAGGTCTCTTGTCCCTCTCACCCGACCGTCGAGAACCTAACAATTCACAAGGAGTCGCAGGCCTAGCCTTATTAGCACTCTGTCAATTTTCTTCCTCATGAGCGTCTGGCTTTTTGCTGTTGTTATCATCACCTATGCGGCGATGATAATGAGAACGCCACGCCCTGAGGGAAGCTACACCGTGCTCTAGCACAGGAACACAACTTCAAGACAAGAAAGCGCTAAGTAGCATTCAAAGAAATTCGAAGAGCATGGATCTCAAAGACAAGGTTACAGTGTGGGCGGGATTACTGACTCTCGCTGTCTTGCAAGTGCAAGACCGTGTCGATACAGAACTGAATGTCTACGGCTCAGACTGGGTAGGCGCAATCGGAACAGTTGTCGGATACGTAATTGGATTTGCGATAGTGTTTGTAGTCCTGAGATGGATTCTCGAACGGTATTTCAAAGGAAGATCTCAGCCGCAGCCTACGCCGCCACCACCATTTGGACCGCCCCAAAAGTAGGCTTCGAGAGACGAAGAAGAAGGTTTAGGCAGTCCAAGAGTTAGCATCGGACTGCTCTGCCGAACGTTGACTAGCCATTATCGCTCGGACGAGTTTCGTTAACCGTTTCACTTCGTCGGCATCAGCCCGAGTCCAGATTTGGCCTAGGCGGGACTTGATGTACCGCTCCAGAGCCGCAATCGCGTCGAGCCTTTGCGTCTCCAGATCATTAGGGTTTGCCTGTGTGGTAACTGTAACCGTTGGGGCATAGGTGGCGCCGGACAGGGTTGTAGAGAAATTGTACGGGACCGTTATCGCTCTATTGGGCCCAGCCTTAGGCCATCGTTGGCGCTTGTGAGAGTTTTTCGGTGGCAATCTTTCTGAGATACGTTGCATCGTTGATATTTATCGATGAGCATTACTCTTTCTGGAAAGAATCGACCTTCTCAACTACGATCTTCCCCAACCTTGGCACATGTTAAGCGAGACCGCCGTCGGGTTCCTGCCCAAACGGCAATGTTAAAGCCTCAGGAGTTCCCCCTACCTAGTAGCCATGGGCATAGTCAAAACCAGCTTCAAGATCTGTAATCCGAAGGATGAGAAGAAGTGTGCACTGATCAAGGATGCGGTAGTGGACACTGGCTCCGTCCTCACCTGGGTTCCCAGAAAGGCCCTCGAAGACATCGGACTGAAGCCGGAAAAGACCCGCGTCTTCACCAGCATAACAGGAGAAAGGATCGAGCGAGGAGTCTCACCAGCTCTATGCCAAGCTGACGGAGAGAAACCCGCAGGATGCGATGTCGTTTTTGGACAGCCTGGCGACAAAACAGTCCTCGGAGCAACAGCTCTCGAAACTCTTGGGCTCGACGTTGACCTAGGGACCCTGAAACTCAAACGTAAAGAATCCTTTCTAGCAGTCTGAAACCGTTGAAAGGTTTTCGGCAAGAAGAAATAAGGCAGTTAAGAAACGGCGACCATGTAACCGTTAAAGTCTGCAAGTGGGACCAGTCAAAAATCGGCACCCGACAAGAGGCAGTTATCGATACGGACTCGATCATCTCGAAAATCTCAGCACAGGTCTGGCGGGAACTCGAGGTCAAACCTCTCTTCAAACACTGGCAAACCCGGAAGCCGGCTGGTCTTGTACTCTTCGAGCTTAGAGGGCACAGGGCGAGCGACAGCGTTATCGTCACGAAGGGCCGAGCTAGCCTCAGTCTGCCCGTTCTCACTAGTATGGGCTACCGGGAAGACCCGGAAACAGGCTGGCTAGACTGGAGCCTGCCGCGGCTCTGACCGAAGAACGTATGCATTAGGGTCGAGGGATCGGACGCACCACATTAAACGCAGTCTTTTCGAGCAGGTTAATAGTCTCAGACAGTTGAGCATGAATTTCGGACGTTAAACGTTCAAGCTGTTCGTTTTCCTCTTGCAGAAGAAATCTCGTGCGCGCGAGCCATTGGCGGTGTTCCTGAACCCCCTCTCGATGCTCTCCTGTCTTGCGAGCTTTCTTCTTCAACGATGCAGAGCCAACGCCGACTTGCTTCAATTCGTCCTCGACCAGCGTGCGTCGATACTTCAGCTCGCCTAGAGCCCCAGCCTCTGCGACGATTTTCCTGAGTAGCCGGGCCATGACCCTTTCCGGTCTTTCTTTGTTCTTCATGGTAGCGCTGCTTTTCGGCAGGCTTCAAAAGCGTTTATCAGAAATGCTTGACAAGCTGAAACTAGAGACTGCGAAATAATGGAGCTAGTAACCACCAACAATGGTGGAACCAGACTCGCGGGACAGATGCTTCATCGACTGGAAGGTCTCCATACGAGCTACATCTGCGGCGGCTGTAGACAGACACTCCTGCGGACCAACAACTTCGACAGACGCGAAATGACGATACTTACGACGAACCTGACCGGGTCCTGCCCAAACTGTCGCAAGCTGTTGAGCTTCTCGCCCGCAAACATCAGCTTTCTACTGCTTAGCGCGTAACCTCTGTCACTCGAAGGAGTACAGTGTAGCGCGTCCCAGGAAATATTCAGCTCCCCGAACAGGAGTCCCCTGATTGTACATCCAGACTAAGATGCCACTCTTTGCCGCTTCCACGCTGTTGCTCGATGACGCTAAGGCCTTTCCCTTTACAATGTTGGAATAGTCAACCTGGTTGACGATTGCGCGAATAACTGTGTTCTGTGAGAAATCGCCTTCTAACAACAAATGGTTCCATTTGCCGAAGGCGTATCCGTCAGCACTACTGGGAGAGGGCAGAGTCATGTAGGTCAAGGTAGGAGCGTTGGTTCCGACAGTTCCAGCGAACGTCGGCCCCGGCGCATTGCCACTTGTCTCAAGATCACTACGAACCACCCCCGCTAGATGATCCATACGTATCGAGACTCGCCGATCAAGCTGACCATCCATCTGGCTGAGTGCAATTCCCAACAGGCCTTCCTCGAGAGTCATCTGAGGAAGATACGTGTACCATACTTCACAGCCGAGCTTGAGACCGCCCTGATACTCCATGTAACGGCGGGCATCACATGTTGGAGTTGCACCCGTCAGAGCGCTTCCGGTCCCCGTCGGTGTGCCGGCATAGATCTGTAACGAGCCGCTACTGCCGTCCATCGCCATCAGAGGCGTTATTCTGAGGAAGCCGTTCAGAACAGTATTGTCAAAACCACCCCCTACCAGCAACTGCGCCCACGCTGGCTGGCTTCCATCAAACTTGTCATCGAAAAGAATGGTTGCGTTAGGGGGACGGAGACTGCCTGGTGTTACTCGAATTGTCTGCGGCGGATAAGGAACCGGGCCCGTGTTGTCGTACTGCTGGACCGAGCCGAAACCCAAGCGCTTCTCCAAACCAACTTAGCTTAACCTGATAAAAGAGTGAGCTAAGTGCTAGGCATGGGCTTCACAAGTAGCAAAATCACACAACAATCGCAAATCCAGAACGGTCTGTTAGGCGATCCCTTGATGGCGGGTCTTGGGGTGAGTGCATCGAGGGCAGACCCCAGTCGGTGCGACCGGTGACTCGCGCTTCTCGCTACTCAAAGGGTCAGCCGAAAACTGCTTGGTCCCGTCTGTGCACATCAGACGCAGGCTTCGGTGAAGAGGTCCCTTCGAAGAAATTGATCCCTTGTCCGATTTTTTCTGGCGGAATCGGTGCGGGCATGATGTATCGTGGGTTGTCGATAGTTCCAGCCAAGAAGGGATGTTGAGCGGCGGGTCGCTTTGGAACGTTGGGGTCAGAGCCGAGAAAATCTACTCCCGGGCCAGTGCTGGGGTATGCGATTAATTCGCCTGTAAAATTGTCCAACCGGTAAATCACGGCGGGGATTTTTCGGACGTTCACATTCATCGTTGTCGTTTCTTTCTATGCTCGGGTGCGGGTTAAAAGTCTGACCTAAGCTCGGTGTCCGGGGTCGGCTCTGGCGAATCTGCGATCGGTTCGAAGTGGACCTCGCGAACGAATTGTATCTTCCGGGCCGCTTGCTTCGGCCGGGGAGTTTTCATGCCGCGAACGATTCCCAGTAGAGTCTTATTGGAGAAGATTACGTCAACAAGATTCTCTATCGCCTTCCCCAGATCAGCCGTTTCGCGACGTCTCCTTCGGGGCATCTTCTATTTCGGACCTGAGTCTTTCAAAGTCCAGACTTCGCCGCAGCCAACGGAGTCGCACACCCATCGTCCTGCGTTTTCTTCTCTAATTCGGGCCATCTGTAGTTCCGTGAACGTTTTTGGCTGCCCACACTTGTTGCAGGTGAAACCATAAACGGTCCGTAATGGGTCTGATAGCTTCTGGACCTCTTCTTGGGCCGCGCGCGTTTGTACCGCCGCTATAGGATTCTCCCTGACGCCGATCTTCTGACCCACAGTCCTGCCCAATTCTTTGACGATTGGCGCTTCCAAGACCTTGCCGAGGTTCCCAGTAATAGTCTTGACCAGCTCCTGCTGGCCCGCCTGCTTTCTCCGCTCAAGCTCGGCTTCCTGATTGGCCTTGAAACGATCGTGTTCAAATTCCATTCGTTTCAAAGCAATGGCTTCGGATTCCTTGCTTGACTTGTCGTAGAACGTCTAGTGGATTGTTGGATGATTGCCTGTCCATCTGTTCGTGCAAGAGTCCTAGATAGCGGTCAAATGATTCCCTGTTCGCCGTGTTCATTTGCTGGTACAATGGTCCGAGAAGACTCGCAGCATTATTGAATGCCTGAGCCGGGTCCGAGCCGCCCTTGTTGAACTGGGCGAGGGCCTTGATCACTTCAGCCATTTCGCCTTGGTGTTGGCCGGCGTTGGGTCCGCGTATGTCTTGGGCGAGCCGGATCGTCTCGATCATGTCTTTCATTGTTAGTTGCTGATTTCCACCAGTCATGACTCTGTTGAACAACAGGGTCGCCATCGTGCTGTCGTTGCCTGCCATTGCGAGCGCGTCAACATAGCCCGAAGTTTTTTCCAAGAATGATTGAATTTCATCGTCGGACTTGCCAGCCTTGACCAGTGCTTCGATGGTCCGTTGTCGGCTGGCAGCTACCTCTCCAGGGGATACCTTCTGTACGCCACTGGACACGTTATCGCCCTGGAATGCTGTCAAGAATGCCCGAGTGCTTGCACCTGCCACTGCTGCGTCCTGGATCGGCTGGAACGCTTTGGCACCGGCAGAGGGCTTTACCATGCTGGGGTTGTTTTCTTCTATCTCATTCTTGAGCCGCGTGAATCTAGACTTCCAGAATTGTTTGGAAATCTCTGCATCTGATGGGCCTGTTGTCATGCCTTCACTCCCTTCTGCTGTTGAGGCTGAGGCTCAGCCGTCATCCCACTCCTCTTCAACGCCTCGTCTAGCAGGTTCGATTTTTTCGCAAGAGTCTCCAAGTTCTGCATTAGCGATTCCGGCTCATCAGGATCAAAGGGAACGAGGGTTCGCACAAGCTCCATGTCTTTCGAATCCTGCCACATGTGCGTGTTGAAGTAGACAACCGGGTCAGCTACTCCCGCCAATCTTGCGCCTGCTCTGATCGAAAGATACACATCGATCCAGCGGGAATCGCGGGAAAGTATTCTGAGGAGATCCATGTCCAGTGGCGAAGACTGGGTCTGTCCTGTGGTGCCGTCGTTGTCCCCCGCGCTATTTGTAGACTCGTAACCATTGTTGTTTTCGATCACGCGAGGACGGACGCTAACTACTTCGCTGTTGATTCTTGGAATCTGCGGGCTGTAGGAACCGTTGCTACCATCCTCGTTTGTAGGCTGAGAAG